>Ga0210393_10000052_pt1 | contig 151311 bp, 114 predicted proteins | sample IncBWC27OmetaG_FD_160068 | JGI IMG/M metagenome (GOLD analysis project Ga0210393, IMG submission 160068) | Forest soil microbial communities from Barre Woods Harvard Forest LTER site, Petersham, Massachusetts, United States - Inc-BW-C-27-O ... | reverse complement strand
CCAGCTTCATTACCGCGTCCACCGCCTCCGGCGTCGCCACACCCTCCATCACGCAATATACCGCCTCATTGATCAGCGGCATCAGCACCCGGTTCGACACAAATCCCGGCGCATCATTCACCGCCACCGGCGTCTTCCCCAGCTTCTTCGCTAACTCCATCGTCGCCGAAAACGTCGCATCGCTCGTCTGCAGCGCTCGAATCACCTCCACTAGCACCATCACCGGCACCGGGTTCATAAAGTGCATTCCCACAAACCGGTCCGCCCGCTTCGTCAAAGCCGCGAGTGTAGTCATCGCAATCGACGACGTATTGCTAGCCAGAATCACCTCCGGCCGCAAAATCCCATCCGCCTCCGTCAACACCGCTCGCTTAATCTCCAACTTTTCCGGCACCGCCTCCACAACAAAATCCGCCGCCCCAATCGCCCCCATATCCGTCACGCACTGCACCCGCCCCAGCACCGTTCCCTTCTCCCCCTCCGCCAGCTTCCCCTTCTTAATCTCCCGGTCCAGATTCTTCCCCATCGTCTCGATCCCACGCTCCAAAAACCGCCGCTCCACATCCCGCAAAATCACTTGAAAACCCGCCCGCGCGAACACATGCGCAATCCCGTTCCCCATCGTCCCGGCGCCCAACACAGCCACCGTCTTAATCGCATCAATAGACAAGGTCGAAGCCTCCGATTCCGGTGAAGCAAGTGAGGTAAAGGAACTTAAGAAAGTAAAGAATGCCTGCTACACATATTAGCGGTCAAGCCGGGGACAAAAGACACCTGTAAGAACGACTCCATTCAAGAAGCCTCGGGATATGGGGTACGGGATGCTGGCTTCCTTTAGAGGCTGGCATTGTCGGACGCAATCTGTTTCGCTGTCGCCGGTCCAGATCGTACGCGGATCATTAAGCCGGGTTCGTTGCGCTAACTCTTCGCCTTGGGCTGGCGGCAGTTCATCGACCAAATCAATCAAGATCGCGATCCGCGCAGCGGCGGTATCCGGAGCGGTACTCGGCCTTAGAAAGGAGACAGAACACAGCGTCACGTCGGCGGTGCGCCTTCCACAATCTCCCGGATAATCTCCCGCGCCAGCATTTCCTCTTCCGGAGGAACGTACACGGTTGCTTCACTCCCCCGCGTCTCGACTCGCACCGGAATTTCATTCTCTGTTAGCGCCTGACTCAAAAAGCGCGCGCGCGCTTCATCCGAGCCCGACCACACCGCGCATGAAGTCGCGCCCAAGTGTGACGGCTTTATCTCCGCGGACTCCAGAGACTCGTTCGCGGCAATCTCCATGTCCGCCGGCTCCTCGCCCAACAGCTTTTCAAGAATCTTCTCCGCCGCCGCCACCTCCGACGAGGGCACCGCCACCTCAAACCCAAATTGCGTCTTCCAATCAATGGGAAGGATATCGGCCGAAGGCGCCACATGATCATCGCCGGTTGGCCTGTCGACAAAGGGAATGCCCGCGGCTTCTAATTCTTCCACCAGCGACGAGTGCAGCGCCGCGTCCTCCCCCGCCCACAACATAATCAGAGACCCTTGCGGTCCAGAACCTGAAGCCATGAGTTCCTCCCTGCGATCAATGAGCGCCCTACTCCGACGACTGCCGCAATTAACATTTACTGCCGCGGCTCAAAAAAACTTCCCGAACCGCACTCAAGTGTACTCCCTGCCAAGCCGAAATACGGCAGGCGAAAAAGTCTCCACAGAGGGCTCACTCGGGCGAAACTCCCCGGGCGACCTCGCGAACGATTTCTCGCGCTCGCGTTTCGTCTTCGGGAAGGACAAAGAGTGTGTGCCTGCCCCCGGTTTGAGTAAAGCGGAAGTGCATCTGGTTCTCCCGCAGCGAGCTACCCAACATGTCCACGAGCTCTGCCGATTCTGCGCACCAAATCTCCACCGTTGCATCCTCGGGATGCCAACCTTCGGGATCCCAGTCCGCTCGCGACTCTTCGGCATCGGTCTCGATAGAGGGCTGGTGTGGACCGGATTCGCCCAGAGATGTTATTTCTTTCGCACTATCACGGCTAGACCAGGCAAAACCGCGCGAAGCAGGGAGCCACGGTGCAACCGTGCGCGAAGTCGTGCCGCGCTGCTTCTCATAAGGCAGGAGCAAAGCCGCATCTTGCGTTTCCGCCTCGGAGTCGTAGGCCTCTTTAACGGCGGCTTCCGCTCTCTCGAACATCGAAAAAGGAATCCCGATCTGAAACGCGGGATATCTCGAGATACGAAAGAGATGATCTTCCCGCCGGACGGTTCTATGAGGGATTCTTTCCTTATCCAAAAGCTCGCAAAGTTCTGCGTGAATCCGCGGATCGTCCCCGCTCCAAAACGAGCAGAACGGATCCTCATCCGGATCGCCTGGCGCAGCGGCGGGCTCGGGTGCAACGAGGGCCTCCTCTGGCAACTCATCGACCAGCGCAACGTCGCAATCGGCGCACCGCGTAAACCCCTGGCGATATTCGGCTTTGCATTGCGGACAAAACATGGCACCGAGAACAAAGTCTACTACACCCTGTCAAACCGCTCGGTCCACCCCCAGAAGCCTATGTTTCTAAAGCATTTCCGGAAGTCGTAAGTCCTTTATCAGCAAGATTTACGAGAAATAGGGGGGGAGGTGTCGAGATGTCTAGCTAAAAGAAGTTCAACTCGGATTCGGGGAGCTTGAGCGCCTGGCCAGGGTGCGTCTTTTCGCCGTGCTGCCCCGTATACCCTGTAGAATGAGCGCGACGTTTACAACCCTGACCCCGGCACCATTGAGGTCGATTCTTCTCCTCTCCCAGATGGCCGACGACAACAAGGCCCTCGCCCAAGGGCTCAAGCGCCGCGATCCCGATCTCCTCGATCAGCTGATCGAGCAGTATCAATACCGGCTGTTCCGCTATTTGCTCTATCTGACCTCCAGCCGCGAGCGCGCCGAAGATTTCTTCCAGGAAACATGGATCCGCGTCCTCGAACGCGGCCACCAGTACGACGGCAAATACAAATTTGAAGCCTGGCTCTTCCGCATCGCGCGCAACCTGGTGATCGACTGGCAACGCCAGAAAAAAATGCAAAGCCTGGACGCCCTCACAGACCCCGAAGAAGGCGCGCCGATGGAGTTCGCCGCCGAGAACCAGCCATCGCCGCTGCATCTTGTTTTAACCGCCGAAGAAAAAACCGGAGTCCACGCGTCCCTCGAGCGCATTCCGACGGTTTATCGCGAGGTTCTCGTGCTCCGTTTTCACGAAGAGCTTGGGCTCGAGGAAATCGCCGGTGTCCTCGGCGCTCCGCTCTCCACGGTGAAGTCGCGCCTCTATCGCGGACTCGAAGCGCTCCGCGGCGCAATCGAAGGAAGTGCAGCATGAACGAAAATCTCCACGCCCGCGCGGAAAAGTTAATCGCGCAAGAGCGCATCGAAGGAATTTCCCAACCCGAGCGCGAATGGCTCGCCGCCCATCTCCGCGAGTGCGCAGCTTGCGCGCAAGTCGCACAGCAAACAAGCAATGCTCTTGGCGTATTGCGTGGCTTGCCCATTTCCCTCCCTCGCGGACTCGCCGCGCGCACACAGTTTCGCGTCCAGCTCCGCGCCCAAGAAATGCGCGAACGCGAGCCCAAGCGCCGCCTCCTCTGGATCATGTGCGCCATGTCCTGGGCGCTCGGCATCGCCACCGCGCCCTATGTCTGGCGCGCCTTCGAGTGGGTCGGCGACCGCATGGGCCTGCCCCGGCTGATTTGGGAAATGGGATTCGGCCTTTGGTGGACGATTCCGGCGCTGGTCGCAGCCGCCGTCGTATTGATGGAAAACCTCAGGCAGGCGAATGAGCGCGATCAAGCAAGGTGAATGGACAACGACGATTCTAAAGTTTCAAAGGATTTCGGAAAGTTTTAGAGAGGAATGTGCATGTCGGACTACCAACAAAAAGTAAGCGGTTCGTTCAACGAGAGGATGCGGCTCAACCGTCTCCGCAGAAAAAAGGAGAACCTCCGCTTCTGGGAAGAGTTCCGGATCATTCCGAATGGCGTGATCTGGACCGTGGTTGCTCTGTTTCTGGTTGCCCAGGTCATCGCGTTTTTCGTGAATCGATGGAATGCAGTTCACAACGGCGGTCTCTTTCCGTATGAATTGCAGGACACTCCCACGCTAGCTTACTTGGCACTAGCGGGGATCATCACCGCCATATCGCTCGTCTTCGCGACCATCATTTTCTGGGTCGCCTACGTGAACCGCGACGCCAAACGGCGCGGGATGAACTCTGCACTCTGGACGCTACTGGTGATCGTCTTGCTTCCAGCTTGGACCTTCGTGGGCTTCTTGATCTATTTCCTCATGCGCGAGCCGCTGCCCTACCCGTGCCCGCAATGCGCAAAAACAGTCGGCGCGCGCTTCAATTTCTGCCCCAACTGCAAATGCAACCTGCATCCGAGCTGTCCCAATTGCAAACGCGAAGTCGACGAAACCGACAAATTCTGCCCCTACTGCGCACACGAACTGGGAAGCAGCCCGTTGGTAGAGAACGCCCCGCAAAATATGTAGCGCAGGGCGAAACCCTGCAGTTTGTTGCGCCGATCCCCGAGCTGCGACAGGAAGCTGCGTCGGAGCTAGTATCGTTCAACAGCGAGGGCGACGGCGTTGCCGCCGCCTAGGCAGAGCGCGGCGATACCGCGCTTCAGGTTGCGCCGCTGCAATTCATAGAGAAGAGTGACCAGAATGCGCGCGCCGCTCGCGCCAATCGGATGGCCTAGCGCGACAGCGCCGCCGTTCACGTTCACCTTTTCGGGATTGAGCCGCAGCTGCCGTGTTACCGCGATCGCGGCAACTGCGAATGCTTCGTTCAATTCAACAAGGTCTACGTCCTTGTCGCGGTCCCAACCGGTTTTGGTGAGGAGTTTTTCCACCGCCTCCACTGGCGCCATCATCACCCATCTCGGTTCCACGCCGCTGACCGCTTGCGCCACGACTCGCGCGATGGGCTGCTTAGCGAGCCGCGCGGCGTTCCGTTCACTGGTTACTATCAGCGCCGCTGCGCCATCATTCGTTCCCGGAGCGTTTCCCGCGGTTACGGTGCCATCTTTCTTGAACGCCGGCTTCAATTTCGCCAGCGCTTCCATCGAACTATCTTCGCGCGGCGATTCGTCGTACTTAATTACGATCGGCTCGCCTTTTTTCTGTGGCACTTCGATCGGCAGAATCTGCCCTTCAAAAAAACATGATTTGCGTGCGCGGATGGCTTTTTGATGACTCTCGACCGAAAACCGGTCCTGCTCTTCCCGCGTGATGCCGTATTTCTCGGCGACCAACTCGCCGGTCATGCCCATGTGGAAATCTTCGTATGCATCCCACAATCCGTCGTGGATCATCGAGTCCACGAGCTTGCCGTCTCCCAGCCGGTAACCGGTGCGCGCTTGCGGCAGCAGATACGGGCAGTTGGACATGGACTCCATCCCGCCGGCTACGACCATTTCCGATTCGCCAAGCTGAACAGCTTGCGCGGCCAGAGCCACTGCCTTTAACCCAGAGCCGCAAACTTTATTGATCGTCATCGCAGCAACGCGCGGCGCGCATCCGCCCTTCAGCGCCGCCTGCCGTGCAGGATTCTGCCCCAGCCCCGCCTGCACCACGTTGCCGAGGATCGCTTCGTCCACTTCTTTGGCGTCGATCCCCGCGCGGCGAATGGCTTCGGCAACAATCTTGCCGCCTAGCTCGACGGCCGAAAAGCCAGCCAAGCCGCCTTGGAATTTTCCGATGGGCGTGCGAACAGCAGAAAGAATTACGGGAGTATCCATGTGCAGGTAAGCCTCCGAACGTGCAACCCACAATATTATAGCGCGTCCGGGAAGGGGCCGTCGCGGAGGCAAGAAGCGGGAGAAGAGTCCTGGAAGACAAGAAAGGCGGACACAGAAGTCCGCCTTGCCTTAATGCAATTCTAGTTGGCAGCTGCTGCGGAATCCGGCATGCCTTCGTCGGCGCTAGGGCCGTACAGTCCCGGCACGGGAACACCAACCAACCGGAAATAGACGGTGAGCTGCGCGCGGTGATGAATCATGTGATTGATGCACATGCCTCGAATACAGGCAATTTTCGGCAAGGTAAAGATCTCCTTGCCGCCAGCGAGAAGCTTCCAGCCCTTCATCATGTCTGCATCGCTCACGCCAGCAAGAGCCGCTCGCGCTTCCGCACTTTCTTTGTCAAACGCCGCAAGAAGCTCTTTCCGGTTGGTGATCTTCGGCGGCTCGTAGCCTGGCCCGTCCACCGGCGCGTAATCCAACTCGTCCGTATTGATGGTCATGGTGATCCATCCCGGGACGGTACCAACGTGCCCGGCAAGCCAGCCCACGGTGCCGGATTTCTCGTGCGGCTTCCACCCCCACTTGTCGTCGGGCACGCGCTCGAGCACTTTGCGTGTGCTCTGCATCTCTTGGTCAAATTCCGGCAACATCGATTGTCCAATAGTCATGTCGGCCTCCAATGAAAAGTCTCCACTCGGCGCCGGAATCATAGGCGAATGAAAAGCGAAATGTCAAGCTTTATTTTCGACGCTCTCCGCCTCAGAATCCTCCGTGCCATAGCCACTCCGCGCGAGGAATCCGAGCCGATTGGCTGTTGACATCCGCGACGCCGGGGAGAAAATATTCGCATGCCGCACCGACTCAGCACGTCGTATTTGCAGGATTCCATCGGCCTTTTTCGCTACTACAAGAAGTTGGGTGATCGCGCCATGGCGCAGTGCCCGGACGAAGCGCTCTTCATCACGCTGGACGGGGAATCCAACTCTATCGCCATTATCGTGAAACATTTGTCGGGCAATATGCGTTCGCGCTGGCTCGATTTCCTTACTACCGATGGCGAGAAACCAGATCGCAACCGCGACACGGAGTTTGAAACTCCGCCCTCCACACGCGCCGAATTGATCGAACAGTGGGAACGCGGCTGGAAATATGTCTTCGATGCGCTCGAGCCGCTCACGGAGGCCGACCTCACGCGAACGGTGACGATTCGCACCGAGCCGCACTCCGTGATGCAAGCCATCAACCGCCAAGTCGCGCATTATGCTCATCACGTCGGCCAGATTTTGTTTCTCGCCAAGCATCTCACTTTCACAAAAACCGGAAAGTGGGAATCGCTCAGCGTGCCACGCGGCAAATCCGCCGACATGAACGCAAAAGTTGCTGGAGGTAAATTCTCGCAGCAAGAAACGCTCTTTTCGTCGAAAAAAGACTGAAGGTTATCGCCGTTTCCTCTTCGCCACGATATCCGTTACCCTGCTTAAGTCATGGCAACATTGTTCGATCTTAATCCGCCTGCGGAAAGCGGGCTGAACGACGCGCAGCGTCGTGCCATTACGCATGGCGAGGGGCCGCTGCTCGTCATTGCGGGTGCGGGCACTGGCAAAACCCGCGTCATCACCGAGCGCATTCGTCATTTGCTCCAATCTGACGAATCGCTTTCGGGCGAAAACATTCTTGGGCTGACCTTCACGAACAAGGCTGCCGGGGAAATGAAGGCTCGCGTCGTGCGAGCGACCGGTGAGCGCGGAAAGAATGTTACCCTCGCCACGTTTCACGCATTCTGCGAAAGCCTTTTGAAAGAAGCCGCGCCCGAACGCTTGATGATCGACAAGGTCGATCACTGGATTCTCCTTCGCCGAAATTTGGAGCGGCTGAAACTGGACAAGTACCGACGCCTCGCCGATCCCGGCCAATTCCTGAACGACTTTGTGGAATTTTTCTCGCGCTGCCAGGATGAACTCGTCTCAAGCGAAGATTATCAGCGCTACGCCGACGGCTTGGCGGAGCAGCTCGAAACAGATCGCGCCGCCCTCGACGAGGACACTTTCAAAGAGCGCGCCGAGGAAGTCGCGCTCCAGCGGGAAATCGCGCGCGCTTACAGCGCCAGCGAAGAGTTGCTGCGCGAAAAGAAGCGCGTGTCTTTCGGCTCACTGATCACCGGCGCCGTCGAGCTGCTCGAAACCAACGCGGATGTTCGCCGCACGCAGCGGGAAAAATACCGCTACATCCTTGTCGATGAGTTTCAAGACACGAATATCGCGCAGCTGCGGCTTCTCGAACTCCTCGCCGGCGATCAAAAGAATATCGTTGCCGTGGGCGACAACGATCAGGCCATCTATCGCTTTCGCGGCGCTTCGTTTGGCAGTTTCAAGCTTTTTCTCGAGCGCTTCGCCGGCTGGCGCGAAGGTGCGGACTCGACGCCATTCCGTGTCTCGCTAGTGGAAAATTACCGCTCCACACCCAATATTCTCCGAGTCGCCACGCAAGTGATCGCGCAAAACACGGTGAGCGCGGATTTCCCAAAGAAGGTGCTGAGCGCCAATAAGGAGGAAGGTGAAAAAATACGCATCGTCGAACTGGAGAACGAAGAAGGCGAAGCGCGCTGGATCGCCAGCGAACTCCAGCGCTCGCACGCGGCTGGACGCAAGTGGCGCGATTTTGCAGTGCTCTACCGGCAGCACGCGCATCGAGACGAACTGGTCGAAGAACTTTCCCGCCACCAGATTCCTTTTGTCATCAGCAAGCTTTCGATTCTCGATCACCCGCTCGTCAAAGATGTTCTCGCTTACTTGCGGCTGATGGCCGCGCCCTTCGACGACATTGCCTGCGCGCGCGTCCTTGCCGCCCCAGCCTGGGGACTCGAACCCGCTGATCTCGTCCGTCTCGCCGAGCGCGCCAGAAAAGAAAAAAAAGCTCTCTACGACATGCTACAAGCTCCGCAAGGGCAGCTTGCCTTCGATTCTTTGCACGCCGCGCTCGGCCGCCTCGTCGAGTTCCTCTCCGAGCAGCGCAAAACTCTGCGGCGGCAAAGCGCGCGCGAAATCCTCGGCGATCTTCTCGAATGGCTGGAAGTCCCGCAACGCGCGAGCGCGCCAGACCGCAAATACGTCACGCGCCTCTCGGAATTCGTCAAAGAATGGGAACCGAAAAGCGAAACGCGCAGCCTCGCCGAATTTGTCGAATATCTCGGCTACTATTCGCAGGCGGGCGGCACAATCAGCCTCGAAGACGATTTTCCTGGCGACGCCGTCCAACTCATGACCGTACACGGGGCCAAAGGCCTTGAATTCCCTCAAGTCTTTCTGCTGCGCATCAACAACAAGAAATTCCCCGCGACGGAACGCTCCCGGGTGTTCGAATTCCCCGCCGCCCTGATGAAAGAAGGCGAACCTGCCGAACAGTTTCACATACAAGAAGAGCGCCGCCTCTTCTACGTCGCTCTGACGCGCGCGGAAAACCGCCTCACACTCACGACGCTCACCGAAAAAAAGGCCAAGATTCCGGTCTTCGTCGAAGACATCTTGATGGCCCCCCTCATCAAACGGCGCGACGTTCGCCAACTCCGCCCGAAATTGCCCGAAGCTCCTAAGACCACAAATAAGGACGCGCAAACCACCAGCGATGCGCAGCTCTTCCCCGCTCTAGCCGAACCTCCAAAAATTTTCTCTCGTATCGCCGACTGGGCTCTTGAATTCCATCCGCCCACGCCGGAGCCGCTCACCTTAAGCCCTTCTGCCGTGAGCGGCTACCGCAGTTGCCCGCAACAATATCTCTTCAGTCGCAGGTGGTCTCTCAAGGAAGGCCCCAAAGCGGTGCTCAGCTTTGGCAGCGTGATGCACACGACGATCAAGCGTTTCGTCGGCCAACTTCGCAAAGGCACAAAACTTCCTTTCGAAGAAGTTGCGCGCATTTTTGAATCGGAGTGGAGCTCGGCGGGATTTGAAGACGACTATCAGGAAAAAGGCTACAAGCAGGACGGCTTGGAACAGTTGCGCGCCTTCCACGCGTCCGTGCTCGAAACGCCGCCGCAAGTGCTCGAGCAAGAGAAATCCTTCGAGCTTCCGCTGGCAAACAACGTCACCATCATCGGCCGCATGGACCAGGTAAACTCCCTCGGCCGCAAAGACGTCGAAATCATCGACTACAAAACCGGTAAACCCAAAAAAGACGCTGACGCCAAAAAGGATCTGCAGTTGAGCCTCTACGCGCTGGCCGCAAAAGAAATCTTCGAATGGAATCCTGCCCGCTTGGTCTTTCACTACCTCCAGAACAACCAAATTCAGGTGACTACGCGCGACGCCAAGCAGCTCGACGAAGTGCAAAAGATCGTTCTCGAAGCCGCCGCCGACATTCGCGCCGGCGAGTTCCCCCCGAAACCCGGTTTCGTTTGCCGAAGCTGCGCGTACAAACCGATTTGCCCCGCTCATGAAGAGGCGCTTAGCGGTTAATTAACCGCCGTTTCGCCCGATTAGCGTAAAGTAGGACTACTACGGATTCCCCCAAAGTCGAGGTGCTCACATGAACCGAAAGACGCTCTATCTCATTCTCTGCGTTCTAGGCCTCGCCCTTCCCTACTCGCAATTCGTTCCCTGGGTCATCGAGAACGGCCTCAACATGCGGCTTTTCGCCCAACAACTCTTCGCCAATCGTATCGCCGAATTCTTCGGACTGGACGTCATCATATCCGCGGTAGCTTTGCTTGGTTTCATTCGCAACGAAGGCAAGCGGCTCAAAATGCGCAGCCTCTGGCTTCCTATCGTGTCGGTTTTTTTCGTAGGCGTTTCTCTTGGACTTCCGCTTTTCCTGTATCTTCGCGAACTTGAATTAGAGAGGCGGGCTTCGGCAACTTTCTAGGGCGCTGCCTGCCCAGCAGCAGATCGCTCAGCCAACCAAGCCGCCCGCCAAATCACGCGAGCAGACTCAGACGCCGTAGTTGGCAGGCGTTGACCGGGCCTGCTCACCTCAAGCCATGATTTATTCTTACTGAGTGACGGGGCCGGTGTAGTAGCGGTTGCGCGTGAGGATGGTTAACCCTTCACGCTTCACGCGCACTTCCACGTCATGGTAATCCTTGGTGCCTTTGATGTCGCGAGGGACGTAGGCGAGGGTGTACTCGTTGCGCGCCTCTTCGGTTATTCGCGAGTACAGATCCTGCAGCGACTCTTTTTTGGCTGCGTAATAGACGTCTCCGCCTGTGCTGTGCGCGTATTCGGAGAGCCGTTCGAACCTGCGGTCGTAGAACGCGCTTCCCACTCCTACCGCGAAGACCGAGATGCCGTGGGCCAGCACTTCCTTCACGGTATTGTCGTAGCTATTGGTGTTGTACTTCTTTCCGCCGTTAATCCCATCGCTGACAACAAAAATGATCTTTCGGCGATTGCGGGGGCGGTCTTTCAAAAGTTCCGCGGCCCCGAACACCGCATCGTCCAGCGCCTTGGTGGGCGCAGCAAGAATGGTATGCGTGGCCTCCGGGACCGAAGGCGACCCGTCTGGAGCGTGCCCATTGATGCTTGGCCCATTGAAAGGCCCGCCGGGAGACATGACGCTGGTTTGGCTGTCGAGCTTGGTGCGTCTGAGCTCGGTAAGCAGGGCGTCCTGATTGCTCGTGAATCCCTTGCCGGGATGAAAAAACTGGTCGAAGCGGCAAACAAAGGCTTCGTCGAGGTCGCTCATGCCACCGACGATGGCATCGAGGCTGTCTTGCACTTCCTTCGCATCTTTCGTTTTCAGATCGTTGTCGATCAGAATGACCATGGACAACGGGAAGGCCTCCGCCGTGAACACATCGATTCTTTGCTCCACTCCGTCTTCTAGAACGCGAAATTCATCTTTGCCCAGATCGGGCACGAGCCGACCTGAGCCGTCTTTCACGGTCACCGGCAGGACTACCAAGTTGGCGTTTACCGTAATCTTTGCTCGTGCGTCGCTCAGCCGCGGCAAGTCCGGGGGCGGCGGGGAAGGTTGCTGAGCGGCCGGCGCAGCCTCCTGCGGGTTGCGCGCCGCAAATCCAAGCCACAAAGCTGGCGTCGCGAAGAATAGAACGCCGGTGATACCCGCGATTTTTCGTAGACTTTTCATATTCCTCAGGCCAAACTTCCTCTCGGAGTCAGCGCTGGTACCGCCGCCGGCTCTTCCGGCGACGCATCCATCGCGCCTGTTGCAAGCATCCTAACGTGGCGAAGAACCCCAGCGGGCAACTTCCAGCCGGGAACCTCTCGTCAAGGAAAGTATACATGCCTTCTCTTAAGAAACTCGCAGCCCTGTGCGTGACGCCCGTTCTAGCCGCGGCCATAGCCATGCCCGCACTGCCGCAGGAGCCGGTCGTTCAAGGCCCTACCATCAAGACCAGCGTTAACCTGGTAAACCTCTTTGTGACCGTGCGCGACAAGAACAAACGCATCGTAACCGACCTGAAGCAAGACGACTTCAAGGTCGCCGAAGACGGACAGGACCAGAAGATCGCTTTCTTCTCTAAAGAAGTGACGCAGCCTATCACCTTGGGGTTGCTCATGGACACATCCGGAAGCGAACAATATATGCTCGGCGCTATTCAGGACGGCGCAAGCAGCTTCCTGAATCGCGTGATGCGCAAGGGCGACGAAGCCATGATCATGTCGTTCGACCTGGATGTGGACCTGCTCGCCGATTTCACCGACGATCGCTCCGAGCTCAATCGGGCCATCCGCAAAGCGCAAATCAATACCGGCGGCGGGGGAGGGCCTATTACGCCCGGAACCATCCCGCAATCGGGATCCAAGGGCACTAATTTTTATGACGCCCTCTATCTTGCGTGCAACGAAAAGCTTTCCACCGAAGCCGGCCGCAAAGCCGTAGTGGTGCTGACCGATGCCGAAGACAATGGCAGCAAAGTCCGCGTTGAAGAAGCGATTGAAGCAGCGCAGCGGACGGACACGGTGGTGCACATTTTGCTGGTTTACGACCCGCACTACGGGGCTAACGCCAGCATCGCCAGGAAAATCACGGACGAAACCGGCGGGCGCATGATCGTGGTAAACAATGAGAAACATCTTCAGGAAGCCTTCGACCAGATCTCCGAAGAGCTGCGCAGCCAGTACACGCTCGGGTACTACCCATCCAACTCGGCGCGCGACGGGAAATTCCGGAAAATCAAGATTGATGTCAGCGGCAAAGATCTGAAGGTGCTGGCCCGCAAAGGATACTACGCCCCTAAGAGCTGAGGGAGTGCTGAAACGTCGGTGGCCGGGGCCTGCGCTTTGCCTTATGCCGCATCTCGGGTCATGTACCCTCTGGGCTTTTCAGGTGGCTACACATTTATATTGTGCCGTCGCTGGAAGTTGACGCCCAACTTACGCGAGCGCAATTCCGCTCTCACTTCGCATTGACCGAAATTCGCTGAGCGTCTAACATCCCTCTTGCACCCAAATCATGATTAACGAGACTGTCGCTCACTATAGGATTCTCCGAAAACTCGGCTCCGGAGGCATGGGTGTTGTGTATGAGGCCGAAGACACCAAGCTGGCGCGTCGCGTCGCGCTGAAATTCATACCGGAAGAGAACCAGCGCGACTCGCAGACGCTCGAAAGATTTCTGCGCGAGGCTCGCGCGGCTTCGGCGCTCAACCATTCGGCAATCTGCACCATCCATGCCATCGAAGAGCACGACAGCCGTACGTTCATTGCCATGGAGCTGCTGGTGGGCGAGTCACTCGACAAAGTGCTCGCTGCCGGTCCGCTCTCCATCAGCCGCACGGTGGAGATGGGCATTCAGCTCGCCGACGCCCTGGATGCCGCGCACAAGAAAGGAATCGTTCATCGCGATATCAAGCCTGCAAATATTTTCGTTATGGAATCGGGCGCTATCAAAGTGCTCGATTTTGGCCTCGCCAAGCTGCTGCCCCGACATTCTGAAGACCTTGCCGGCCACACGCTCGACAACCGCGAACAAACCCTCCTGACCAGTCCTGGCATGGCTGTCGGTACGATCCAATACATGTCTCCCGAACAAGCCCGCGGCGAAGAAATTGACGCTCGCAGCGATCTCTTCTCACTGGGCGCCGTGCTCTATCAAATGCTGACCGGCAAACAAGCCTTTCCCGGCACGACGAGCGCCGTCGTTTTCGACAACATTCTGCACAACACACCCGCAGCTCCAGTGACGGTCAATCCCGACGTACCCGCCGAACTGGAGCGCATCCTCAACAAAGCTCTCGAAAAGGACCGCGACTTGCGCTATCAGGTCGCCGCCGAATTGCGCGCGGACCTCAAGCGGCTCCAGCGCGAGATCGATTCCGGCAGCCGCCCCGCAAGCACACAACGCTCTGCTGTTCGCGTCTCGACCATTTCCGAACCGCCATCGTCTCAACCTAAAGTGACGCCCTCGGGCAGCTCCGCGATCGTCGACGCCGCCATAAAGCATAAAATCGGGACCGGGCTCACGCTTCTCGGCCTCCTCGTTGTTGTCGCAGCGGCGGCGTACGGCATTTACTCGATCGTGATTCGTTCCCGTCATGTTCCCTTTGATACCTTCTCCATCGAAAACCTGACGAACAACGGACACGTAGTTCTCGCCGCCATTTCCCCTGACGGAAAATATCTTTTGCATGTCCGGGATGAAAACGGATTGCAATCCTTGTGGCTGCGGCATATCGCCACCGGCAGCAACACCCAACTTCTGGCGCCTGCTGCGACTCGCTACGCCGGCCTTACTTTTTCTCCCGACAACAACAACATCTACTGCGTCCGGCGGGACGAGGCGGAACACACGCTCGCCTCGCTCTATTCCGCACCGATTCTCGGGGGCACGCCTCGTTTGTTGATCAAGGATGTCGACAGCCGCGTGACATTCTCTCCCGACAGCAGTCGCTTCGCTTTCCTGCGCGAGGATCATGATTCTCCCACTTACGAATTGATCGTCGCTCACAGCGATGGTTCGCCCGACCGCACTCTTTTCAAGGATGTTCCGCTGTCCGGCAGCGAGGGGAATTACAGCCCCGCTTGGTCCCCCGACGGCAAAACCATCGCAATAACCGAAACGCAAATGGTTCAGGGGGTCGCGGCCGCGGTCCTTACCGTGGATGTAGCTACGGGCAAACAGCAGATCAAGGCGCTTTCGAGCAAGGAGATTTTTCTCAATCCCGTGTGGATGCCCGACGGTTCTGGCCTGCTCGTCTCAGGCCTTGGCGAGGGCGGCGCGTTGAATGCTCAGTTGGGAATCGTCAGCTATCCCGGCGGAGATTACCGGCGGCTGACGACGGACACCAACTCCTATCTTTTCCCCACGGTCGCCTCCGATGGACATTCCATTGTCGCGAACCAGTCGCAATCGAAGTACTTGCTTGAAGTCGCCAGCCTTGCAGAGCCCGATGACGTTCACCCCATCAATTTGTCGTCCAGTAGTTCGGTTTGGAACTGGGATTGGACGAGCGACGGCCGCATCGTCTTTGCGCAAATTCCGGACATCCGGGTCGTCAAACCCGAGGGTGGCGAAACGCTGATCTACTCGGACGCCACTCACGTGTCAGATCAGGTTATTTCCTGCGGCGGAGGGCGCTACTTTGTGATTCGTTCGGCGGGCCGAGCCGGCAAGGCTTCTTTCAATCTTTGGAGGATGAGCACCTCGGGAACGGACTTCAAGCAGTTAACGTTTGGCTCCGCCGAGGCCGATCCTCTTTGCTCCCCGGACGGCAAATGGGTGTATTACGTTGATTACGCCGACAGCCAAGCCCTCAAGCGTGTTTCGATCGATGGCGGCTCACCGGAGACGATCCTGGCCACGGCTCAGGGTGCTGCCGAAATCTCGCCCGACGGCAAGACCGTGGCTAACCTGGAAGTTCGCGAGCTGGACCACAGACTCGTCCTCAACATTTATTCTATCGAGGACAAAAAAGCCGCCTACCATGATATCGATCCGCGCGCTTCCTGGCCGTTTGCCTTTGCTCCCGACGGTAAGTCCGTAGTTTTTGCGGTCCGCGAAAAAGGGATCAGCAACCTCTGGACGCAGCCGCTCGATGGCAGCGCGCCTCATCAACTCACTCACTTCGCTTCCGAAAGAATCGAAAAGTTCGTCTTCTCGCGGGACGGCACGAAAATCGCCTTACAACGCGGCCACAACGAATCCGACGCCGTGCTCCTGCGCGACACCTCACACTAGCTGAGTGAGCGAGGCGGAACTCTCGAAGGTAAGGGACGCGATTCGAAATGACTGAGGATTAAAACAATCAGGGAGTCCCCGGCCCGGACCCGGAAGGAGTTGGTTGCGCGGCGCCTTCGCGGTTCGCGCGGGCAAAATACCCGCGGCGCGCATTCACCTGGTATCCCTTGTGGTCAGGAACTTCGATGCGAATCCGGTGATAGCGGCCATCGAGCACATAGTTCGTAGGCATGTAGGCAATCGAATACTGATTGCGCAACTCGTCGCCGATGTCCTGGAAAGACTGATCCAGATCGTCCACGTGATAGGGAAAGAAGGCGCGGCCGCCGGTTTCGTCAGCCAGATCTTGCAGAATTTTGTCGCCTTCGGTCAGGTGTGTTTTGCGGCTGGCCAGTTTGTCCGGGTCTGTTTGCGAAAGCTGAATCCACTGCGTGCTCGTGCTGATTGTGTAGATTACGACGCTGGTGCGCTGCGCCATCTCGATGGCTTCGCCCCTGGTGTGCGTCGAGAGATTGTCGTCGCCGTCGCTGATCAGAATCATGACGCGCCGTACGACGTCCGGCTGATCTCCCGGCGGACGCGGCGGATGGCTCAACTGGCTCAGGCAGGCCTCGTAAATCGCGTCGTAAATCGCGGTGCCCCCGCCGGCGCGTGTCTGCATGATCTGGTCGCGCAGCAAGCCCGCGTCGCTGGTAAACGCTTGGACGACTTGCGGCTCGTCGTCAAACGTCATCACGAATGCTTCGTCTCTTCCGCGCCTTAATACGCTGAAAAGAAAATTGATCGAAGCATCCTGCTCGAATTTGATGCGGTCGCGGATGCTGTTCGAAGTGTCCACGAGCATTCCGATGCGCAGAGGTAAATCCGTCTGTTTGCTGAAATAACGAATGTCTTGCGGGAATTTTTCGTCATAAACCTGGAAGTCTTCTTTTTGCAGATCGGGCACCAGCTTGTTGCGGCGGTTGAGCACGGTGAACAGTACGTCCACGAGGTTTACAACCTGGACGATATGCGGAGTCTGCGGCGTGGCCGCCTTTTCGCCCTGCTGACCTTGCTGCGGGGCCACCGGGGGAGGAGCCTGAGGAGGTGGCGCGGATTGCGCCGGCGCAGCGGGTTTTGCAGGCGCCTGCTGTGCGCGGTCGCTGACAGCCGCCGTCAGCAAAACCGCCATAAGAAGAAGAGAAATGAGTATCCTGGACATGTCAGTTGATTATAGGTAAGGAGCGAGCGCAGCGTCAATTCGCTTCGGATCCTCTCCCGCAGCGGCAGAGAGTTTTTTGACGAATTCGCGCAATTCCGTTGGTAGCGGCGCCCGCACATCGATCCAAGCCCCAGTTCGCGGCTGCGAAAAACCCAGCCGTGCGGCGTGCAAGAAATTGCGCCGAAGCTCGGGCATGGTGGCGGCCTCCCGGTTATTAGACGCGCCGCGCCCGGTTCCGGCGCCTAGGCGAATCTCTGAAGCGGCTCCGTACAGCGTGTCTCCAACAACAGGATGGGCAATCGCCGAAAAATGCACGCGAATCTGATGTGTCCGGCCGGTATGCAACTGCACTTCGACCAGCGTGGTGCCGTCCACTTCCGCCAGCGTCCGCCAATCCGTGCGAGCTTCCCGCGCACCACTGCGATGGAAGCTCTCTCGCAAAGCGCTCCCTGGTTTTTCCTTGAAAGCTGTCATCCGCGTGCGGCGGTGCAAATCCCGGCCGATCAGAAACTCAATGCGGCCCTGCCTTTCCTTTAGGGAGCCTTCGACCAGCGCGATGTAAGTCTTCTTCACCAAACGTTGCTGAAAGGCCTCGGCGATTTTTGCGTGAGCGAAATCGTTCTTGGCCACGATGATGACGCCGGAAGTTTCCTTGTCCAAGCGGTGCACAATTCCCGGGCGCAACGCGTCTCCACCCTGCGAAAGCGCTTGCCCTCGCCCCAGCAGGGCGTTGACCAGTGTCCCGCGCGTGTTGCCCGCCCCCGCGTGGACCGTCATTCCCGCGGCTTTGTTCACTACAATGACGTCGTCGTCTTCGTACAAAATGTCCAAAGGGATCGATTCCGCTTCGGCGCGCATGGGCGGCCGCGCCTGCGCTTCCACGGCGATCTTCTCGCCCGCACGCAATTTATGAGCACCCTTTGATGGTTTGCCGTCGACAAGCGCCAGCCCGGATTCGATCAATTCTTGAATCCGGGTGCGGCTGAGCCCCGGCAGTTGTGCCGCCAGATAGCGATCCAGACGCTGCCCGGCGTTGATCTCTTCGACCTTAAGATTATGTGTGGCGGAAGGCACGGAAAGATTCTAGCAGCTTGCGCGAGCACGCATCCAAACTCGCGGGCGCTTCAACGCGGCCATCGACCGGTCGAAAATGGACCGCTCGTTGCTTCTTCTTTGGGGCCGAGGCGCTCAGTAAGACGTGTTCACGGCCAGCGCTGTTTCCTGCGCGAAACGCCGCGTGCGCGCAAAAAGCGCTATTTTGTCTCGGCAGTTTTTGCGGGGGAGAAAATCAAATCCAGAATCAAAAGAATGGCTCCGATGGTTATCGCGGAATCGGCCACATTGAAGGCCGGCCAGCGGTAGCTGCCGAGCCAGACTTCAAGAAAATCCGTTACCGCGCCGTGGAGGATGCGGTCGGTGACATTCCCCGTGGCCCCGCCGAGCAGAAGGGCCAGGCCAGCACAGGCCGCGGCCCCGCCCTGTCCGGCTACCAGGAGCCACGCCAGCGCGCAGATTACCACGAGCGATCCGCCGATCAAGAGCACTCGCAGCCAGGGCGAATGCGAATCTGCAAACATACTGAACGCGATACCCGGATTGCGGCTATGAACTAAATAAATGAAGTGGCGGACGACTTCGTGACGCCAGCTTTCGTCGGTTTGCGTTTCGAACCACGCTTTTGTGGCGCGATCGAAAAGCACAATTCCCAGCGTTAGCCATAGCCACCTGAGGCGCGAAGGTAATCTCATGAACAGGCCGGCTCCAGTCCTTCGATCTCTGCGAGGGCCGCGCTGCACCGCTCGCACACGCCAGGGTAGCGCGTATTCTCGCCGACATGCGTTGAGTAGTTCCAGCAGCGTTCGCACTTTGCGCCATCGGCGCGCAAGATCTCGACTTGGGATGGCTCCTCGTGATCGCTCTGCATCGGAGCGGCAAACGGCAAAACTTCGACTTGCGAGACGATGAAGAGCGCGGGCAAATCCTTGGCGTATTTTTGCAAGAGCTCCAGATAGGAACCATTTGAACGGAGCCGAATCTTGGCTTCCAGTGAAGCGTTGATGGATTTCTGGGTGCGAGATCGTTCGAGATCCTGCAGCACCTTCGCTCGAAGCGCGTGAAGTTTTTCCCATTCCGCTTTGGCCTTCCCGTCGAGGTTCGAACGCAGCTTTGTGTCTTCGGGAAAAACGGCGAGATGCACGCTCGGCGGTTCGCCGGGCAACTTGGGCATGTGCGTCCAAACTTCCTCCGAAGTGAAAACCAGGATGGGCGCGGCAAGGCGGACGAGGGCGCTGGTGATCTTCCAAATTGCCGTTTGCGCCGAGCGGCGGGAGCGGTTTTTTGCGGCTTTTGTGTACAGGCGGTCTTTCAGGACGTCGAAATAAAACGCGCTCAAATCCACGACGCAGTAGTCGTGAAGCGCGTGATAGATGCGGTGGAAATCGTACGCGGCGTACCACTCGCGGCATTTCCTCACTAACTCGGCGGTACGCTCGAGCACCCAGCGGTCCAGATCGTCGAGGGCTTCGTTGGCCAGGGCGTGGCGCTCCGGCTCGAAATCAAACAAATTGCCGAGCGCAAATCGAAACGTGTTGCGAATCTTGCGGTAGGCCTCGCTGAGCTGGGCCATAACGCGCTCGCTCATTTTCACGTCGGCTTGGTACTCTTGCGATGCCACCCACAACCGCAGGAGATCCGCTCCCCATTTTTCGCAAATATCGCTGGGCAAGACCACATTTCCGAGCGACTTGGACATCGGGCGACCTTGTTCATCGAGAGTCCAGCCGTGGGTAACAACGCTGCGGTACGGCGCGCGCCCGTGCAGTCCAGTGGCAATCAGGAGCGAACTCTGGAACCAACCGCGATACTGGTCGGGACCTTCGAGATAAACGTCTGCGGGCCACTCGTCGCCCTTCAGGACCGCGAAATTCGAAGAGCCCGCGTCAAACCAAACATCCAGAATGTCGTTTTCTTTGCGCCACTTCCCCGCTCCGCACGAACACTTCGTGCCCGGCGGCAATAGCTCTTCGGCCGTGTGCTTGTACCAGGCATCGGCGCCTTCCCGCTCGAACCATTTCACCACGTTTCGAAGCGCTGCGAAATCTTCCAGCCGCACGCCGCAGCCTTCGCAATAAAAAACAATAATCGGAACGCCCCAGAATCGCTGGCGCGAGACGCACCAGTCCGGGCGCTTTTCAATCATTTCGTAGATTCGCTCTTCGCCCCAGGCCGGAATCCACTTGACGCCGTGGACTTCTCCGAGCGCCTCCGCGCGCAAGGTTTCGCCCTTCCCCTGCGCGGCTTGATCCATTTTGATGAACCATTGCTCGGTGGCCCGGAAGATGACCGGATGGTGACAGCGCCAGCAATGGGGATAGCTGTGAGTGTAGCTGTGATTTCCCAGGAGCGCCCGGCGATCCTCGAGCAGCTGGACGATGATCGGATTTGCCTCAAACACATTCTTGCCTTTGTATTCCGGCAACCCTTCGAGATAAACGCCTTTGTCATCAATGGGGGCGTAAATTTCGAGGCCATACTCTTGTCCGGAAAGAAAATCATCCGAACCGTGCCCCGGCGCGGTGTGGACGATGCCGCTGCCCTGATCCAGCGTCGCATAATCCGCCAGAATTCCCGGCACCTGCATCGGCAAGAACGGATGCTGGAATTTCACTCCCTCAAAATCCCTCCCTCTCGCACGCGAACGCACGCGAGCTTCCTTGATCCCGCACTCGGATTGCAGCGCGGCCACGCGCTCGGCAGCAAGCAGGAGTGAGCCCTTCTCGGTTTCAACCACCACGTATTCGAAATCGGCATGAAAAGCCAAGGCGCGGTTGTGCGGCAGCGTCCACGGCGTGGTCGTCCAGATGACCGCGCTCACGTCGTTCATTCCTACGCGCTCGCTCTTTCCGCCGGCCGCTACACTGAATTTTACCCAGATTGACGGACTGGTGTGATCTTCGTACTCGACTTCCGCTTCAGCCAGCGCGGTCGTATCGTAGATGCACCAATAAACCGGCTTGCGCCCGCGGTAGACGAATCCTTTCTCCATGAAATCCAGAAGCGCGCCAGCCACGGTCGCTTCGTACTCGTGGTTCATGGTCAGGTAGGGAGCATCCCACTGGCCCAGCACTCCCAAGCGCTGGAAGTCGCGCTTGTGCTGCTCGACGTAACGAGTCGCAAACTCGCGGCAAAGCCTGCGAAACTCAGGTGGCGAAACTTTGTCCTTGCCGCCAAGTTCTTTTTCTACCTGGGTCTCGATCGGCAGACCGTGGCAGTCCCATCCGGGCACGTACGGCGCATAGTGCCCGGCCATGCTTTTGGATTTGACGATCACGTCTTTCAGGATTTTGTTCAGTCCCGTGCCCAGATGGATTGTGCCGGTCGGATACGGCGGGCCGTCGTGCAAAACGAACAGTGGCTGGCCTTTACGCGCGGAAAGGATACGCTCGTAAAGATGCGTTTGCTGCCAGGCTGCAAGCTGTTTGGGCTCGTTTTGCGGAAGGCCAGCCTTCATCGGAAAATCGGTCTTTGGCAGGTTCAGCGTTTTCTTGAGTTCCAGAGGTTCGGCCATGAATGTATGTGCCCGCAGTGGATAGGTGCGCCCGAAGCTACGCTTGTTCAATCTGAATGCCGTCCCTTGATTGCCGTACCCTGGTTCAGGTGTTCAGCCAGAAACATCGCAAAGCAGTGTAATTGCGTATGTTACAATGATTGGCAGTCGGTGTCAGCGGTCGGGGTCGCGCAACCTTTCCTGGTTCGCTCGAATCTTATCGATTAGGGACACCCTACGCAGCCCAGGTGCGTCTAAATCAGGGGGAAGATGGTGCCGGACCTAATCGTCAATCTCGTTCCACCTGAAGCAACAAAGCCCAGCGTGTCTGCTTCCGGCAATCAGCAAGTCGTTCCAGTACCTGCGGCAGCGGTTCCCAAGTTTGGCGCTCCTGCCCTTCTCATTCCCGATAATTTTTGGTCCAACCTTAAGCAGTTTCTGACGGAACGTCCTGTGAAGGTGACGGACCGTCCCGGTGCACCGTTCGTAAAGACAGTGTTTGGAGCGGGCGTTTTCGACAATTTCAAAGACTTCTTCAGCTCGCGCCCGATGCCGAAAGGCGCCGTGAACAGCCGGCTGGCAGTCTCGTGGGGCACGAATTTCGGTGGATTTGGATCGCGCATCAAAGAGGCTTTCTTTCCGGCAAAACTTCCGCCGGCGAACTTCACCAGCAAGCCTGTGAAAGTGAAGGACATCTGGACGAAAGACGAGAATTTTGGCTGGACGCAGGTGATTTCCTTTGCCATACATGGCAGCGTGTTCGCGCTGGTCATTCTGATTCCTTTGTTCTGGCATTTCGGGACGAAGACCGAAGCGAAGAACAAAAATGTCGATATGACGGCGATCGATATTTCGCCCTACATGGCGAAACTCCCGGCGGGTGCGAAGAAGGCCGGCGGCGGTGGCGGTGCCAACGACCACACGCTGACTCCTGTGAACAAGGGCAAGCTTCCGAAATTCCAGTGGACCCAGTTCACTCCTCCGCAGGTGAAGCCTCAGAATCCGGATCCAAAGCTGGCTATGGATCCTTCCTTGCTCGGTCCACCGGATTTGAAGGTGCCGAATATTAATGCGGCGAACTTTGGCGATCCGCTGGCCAACGGGGTGAGCGATTCTCTGGGACATGGCAATGGCACGGGCATTGGTAGCGGGACTGGCGGCGGTCTAGGCCCCGGCGAAGGTGGGGGCACGGGCGGCGGTGCGTTCCGCGCGGGCGTGAATGGAGTCGGAGTGCCGGAGTGCATCTATTGCCCGCCACCGCTTTACTCGGATGACGCACGCAAGGCGAAGTATATGGGAACTGTGGTGTTGCAAGTGACCATCACTCCCGATGGCCGTGCGGTCAACATTTCCATCCTGAAAGACCCCGGAATGGGCCTCGGAGAAAAGGCGGTTGAGTCCGTCCGCACGTGGAAGTTCCGGCCGGCGGCGGGACCGAACGGGAAGATTGTGCCTGTTAGCGTGCCCATCGAAGTGACGTTCCGGCTGTATTAGTTCTTTCTTTCCCACTGAGTTCTCATTTTCTATTTGTATTTTCTATAACTGCTCAAGAGTTTCTCGTCGAGGCAACCAAACCTCGTTTCGAGACTTCTGACTAGCCGACTGGTGCCCGCCTCGAGACGCTGTCGGGCCGAAACTTGAGGCGGAGACGGAGGCCTGCGCATGCGCGATCCATTTCTGCGCCCTTTTTCCGGCAACGATCCCACAGCGGAATCCTGGCTCAACCGCGTTAGGGACAATCTGGGGCAGCTTCTGATTCCCTCACATTTCAAATCTTCATCGGCAAACGGGGCGCCGATTCATCTTTTGAAGTTCGATAAATCGCTGCGGCCGGCGCGTGCTCAGGGCGCTTCCCTGGTTACGCATGCGGCCATTTTCGCGGCAGTCATCCTGCTATTGGCAAACACCAAAGTGGTGCCTCATCCAGCATTCCCTGGTGGCGAAACGCCGCTGGACTCGTTCCGGCCTTCGCCGCGACTCCTCCGTAGCCTCACAAGCGAGCCTTCCGATGGCAGTGGCCGCGGCGGCGGCCAAAACCCGATTCCCGCGACTCATGGGAACCTCCCGCCACTTTCTTCCATCCTCCTTGTGAGACCAACACTCCCGCAAAACGAGCCCCCGCAACTGCCCGAGCCGCCTACGATCTTTGACCCGAACGCAGCGCCAGTTCTTACACCTACGGACAGAATCGGATTGCCATGGATGCCCTCTGACACGAATTCGGCAGGTCCAGGAAAGAACCACGGCATAGGCTCGACAGACGGCGACACGGTTGGCGATGGCGGAGTGGGTCCGGGCGGCGATGGCACTGGAAAAGGTCCCTATGCGCCTGGGCTCATTCCGCCTGGCTGCGCGTATTGTCCGTATCCAACGTACACGGACGAAGCGCGGCACGGGAAGGTACAGGGCTCGGTGACGCTGGCGGTGCTGGTGGGCGCGGATGGGCGGGCGCAAGAGGTCCGCATCGTCAAAGGAATCGGATTTGGTCTGGATGAGCGGGCGGTCGAGACGGTGCGGGGCTGGAAATTCACCCCGGCGCGCGACGGCGCGAAGCACGCGCTCGCGGCGTGGGTTACGGTCGAAGCCGTCTTTCGCCTGTTCTGACGATGCTCCGGCAGCGCTCACGGGGCGGCGATTGATCCGCGAGAAGAATGCTGCAAAAGGCAGATTTCTGGCCGCGCCTGATAGACTTTGCCCATGAAGCCCATCGTATTCTTGGCTGTGGCGGCGCTGTTTCTGGGCTCGGTTGCCGCGTCGCAACAGGTCAAGTCGTTTCGCGACGAGCAATCCCAATATCCCCGCGTTCGCGCCGCCGCAAAAGAGAAGGACGAAGCTCTGCGGCGGATGTTTGAAGAAAAGAAGATTTCCTATCCACCGCGCGCCATCCTTTTTCGCGCTTTTAAGAAAGAAGCATTGCTTGAACTGTGGGCTTCGGATAAGGCCGGAGCGCCATTGACACTTTTGCACGTCTACGGGATTTGCGGGACTTCCGGCGTGCTTGGACCGAAAAGAAAGTTCGGCGATGTGCAAGTTCCCGAAGGCTTCTATGAACTTGATTGGTTCAATCCGCAGAGCAATTTTCTCTTGAGCTTGCATATCAACTATCCAAATAGCGCCGACCGGATTCTCGGATCGCACACGAATCCCGGCGGAGATATTTTCCTGCATGGGAATTGCGTGACCATCGGCTGCATTCCCATTACGGACGAAGGAATTAAAGAGGTCTACTGGCTGGCAGTGCAGGTTCATGCGGCGGGCCAGCGGCACATTCCCGTCGAGATATTTCCCGCACGGCTGACGGAAGACGGATTCAAGGCGCTCGCGCAGAGTCATCCGAACCAGCCGGACCTGCTGGCGTTTTGGAGCAATCTCCGGGAGGGCTTCGACCTATTCGAGAAGGATCATCGCGCGCTGAAAATCAGCGTCGCAAGCGACGGCAAGTACAAGTTCGGCGAGGAGAATAGCCTGACAGAGGCCCGCTGAACTCCTGGACGTGTGCGGCGGACGGGCGTAGCATTTCTGTATGCGGTACGAATTTCGGCAGTGGGAAGAAGAGCTGGAAACGGAGCCGTCTTCGCTGCGTTAGAGAGTGATTCAAGCAACACATGGGACGCTTCTTCTATATAGGCCGTAGACAATCTGTTAGGATTCCGGCATGAGAAGAGCAACTGTTGTTTCGTTGGTTATGCTCGCCGGAATGGTGTGCTTCGCGCAAACGGCGCGGGCGCAGAACTCCGCGGCCAGCCTGGATATTACGGCGCGAATCACGCCGACGGCGGCGCAGCCGGAACCCGTGCGGCAGTTCACGCTTTACATCCTAACAAGGAGCTATGCGGAGATCGCCAAGGATGTCGAATCGGGGGACCCCGTCCCGCCGCGCGATGAGTTCATCGAGGGATTAAAAATTTCGCCGGAGCTGAAGAAATGGCTGAAGGACCACGATACGCTCGATCTGACCGCTCCCGATCTGGATAAACAGCTGAAAGCCGACGATATCATTCACACACCGGAATTTTTGATGGCCTACGAGCACTCAAACAGCGGCGGCGTGACCAACGGCTTTCCGAAGCCGAAGTTCAAGGAATCGGAAAAGACCGAGCACCCGGACAAGTATGAAAAGGACAAGCAGGCGTATTACGCCACGTTGAGGAAATTCATTATCGCAAATCCGGGAACGGTTTCGGGGATGGAGCTGGAGCTGGACACGCTGAATCCGCAACGGAAGTGGGCGCAGATGCTGAGCAATCAGAAGAAGCGGGTGCAGAAACTGGCGCCGGAAGTGGCACAAACGAAATATCTGGCGGCCAAAGTGCAGACGGACCTGGAAGGACACGCTTTTCTTCGCGAGCTGGCGCCGGGCAACTACTGGATCAGCTCGCTGAACCTGGACGCAAACGCCGGGGATGCGAGGGTGCGCTGGAATGTGCCGGTCACGATTCAAGCAGGGCAATCTTTCCGCATCGAACTTACCAACCTGAACGCCACGGACACGATGGCATCGTCGGCGCCGTAAAGCGCGCCGGCCGCCGGAGCCATGGGCACACCTCTGCTTTGGCTGGTCTTCAATCTTTTCGTTCTGGCCGCGATTGTATTGGACCTTGGTGTTTTCCACCGGCGACCTCATAAAATGGAAACGCGGGAAGCAATCACCTGGACGCTCGTCTGGGTGGGGCTGTCCGTTGCGTTTGGGCTCGGCGCGATGCATTTCTCCGGCCAGCAGCGTGGGCTGGAATTCTTCACCGGGTATGTGATTGAAAAGGCCCTCAGCGTCGATAATCTTTTTTTGTTTTTGGTGATTTTCCGGGCGTTTGCGGTAGAAGAAAGGATCCAGCACAGCATCCTGGAATGGGGAATTTTGGGGGCGCTGCTGATGCGCGGCGCGATGATTGCGGCAGGAGCAGGGCTGATTGAGCGGTTCAGCTGGGTGCTCTATGTGTTCGGAGCGTTTCTGGTGTTCGCGGGATTGCACATGCTCTTTGTGAAGAAAGAGGAGATGCACCCGGAAGAGAACCGGATCTCACGTTTTGCGAGAAAGCATCTACGAGTCACCAAAGAATATCAGGGGAGCAAATTTTTTGTGCGCGAAGGCGAAACCTGGTACGCCACGCCTCTGTTTGTGGTGCTGCTCATCGTGGAGATTACGGACATCACGCTGGCAGTGGATTCGATTCCAGCCGTTTTTGGAATTACGCATGATCCGTTCATCGTCTACACGTCGAACGTGTTCGCAATATTGGGGTTGCGGGCCATGTATTTTCTGCTGGCTGGCGTGCTGGGGCGGCTGCGGTATTTGACGACCGGTCTTTCGTCGGTGCTGGCGTTTATCGGGGCGAAGATGATTGTTGAGCCCTGGGTGCATATTTCGGTGGAGATCTCTTTGGCGGTGGTGGGGGGGTTGTTGCTAGTGGCGCTGGCGGCTTCCCTGCTGGTAAGTGCAAAAGCGAAAAGATGACGCGGGTGTCGTGAGCGAGCGATCTTGCCTCGGGGAGCGCGGCCTTTGAGGACTTGGCTAAACGTGTTGCGGCCCTCAATGGCAGCCTAGGTGCATGAAATAAGAGCGGGCACGGCCCTGGGAGGCTCAAGATAAATGTGCCGTGCCCTGCGAGTTCGCTCGAAAGGAACAATATGGCTGATGGGAAGAGCTGGTTTGCGCGTAGGATTTGCGGCACGGTTGTGGTGCTGGGGATTGTCTGTTCGCCGGCATGGGGCGCTGCGGGGGCAAAGAAGATTATCTTGGACACTGATCCAGGGACTGATGACGCGATGGCGCTGATGCTGGCGCTGAATTCTCCGGAACTGGATGTGCGGGCGGTTACCGTTGTGCCGGGGAACGTGACGGCGCGGCAGGGTCTGGAAAATGCGCTGCGGATGGTTTCGCTGGCGAACCGCTGCGACATTCCGGTCGCGGGAGGGGCGGAGCATCCGCTCTTTCAGAAACTGATCACGGCGGAGTTTTGGCACGGCAAGAATGGACTGGCCAACATCGAGTTGCCCGCAAGCAAATGCAAAGCGGACGCGCGGTTTGGGCCCGACCTCATCATTGCGTTGGTGCACGCCTATCCGCACGAAATCACGCTAGTGCCGGTTGGTCCGCTGACCAACATCGCGCTGGCAATTCAAAAAGATCCGGGGATCGTGCCGCTGGTGAGAGAAGTGATTCTAATGGGGGGATCGATCAAGGGCGGGAACGTGAACGCCTCGGCGGAAGCGAATATTTACAACGATCCGGAAGCGGCGCAGCTGGTTTTTCAGGCGGGCTGGCCGCTTACGATGGTGGGGCTCGACGTCGGAGATAAAACGCTTTTCAGCCGCAAACAACTGGAGCAACTCGGGAAGACGCACGGCCCGGTGAACGACTTCATTTACGGAGTGACTAAATTTCTTGTGGAGTTGTCGGAAAAATTCGGGGATAGCGGGACGCCGATGTACGATCCGCTGGCGGTGGGAGTGGCAATCGACGCGGAGCTGGTGACGGCGCCGGCGATGCATGTCGATGTCGAAACGCGGGGAGAGTTTACGCGGGGAGAAACGGTGGCAAACCGGCGGAACGAAATCGAAAGAAACGTGCTGCGGCATTTCGCAGATGGAGATCGTTACGTGATCGAGGGCCTCGACACGGTCGTGCCTAACGCCAAGGTTTGCATCGACGTGAAGGCAGACAAGTTTCTGGAGTTGTTTGTGTCGCGGCTCCAGGGGAAGTAACGCAACCAGCGGTGTACAACAAAAAATAGCTCTCGCGAAATCTCGAACCACGCCTGAATTCATTTAGAGTTTTCTAATCTTGGTCTGCACGACGAGCCTGCCGATTTGGCCCTCGGAGCGCTAGGAAATCAAGGGGGTGTGTGCGTGCAGGGGCCAGAAGTGAAGGCTGCCCGTCGCCGCAAACTCACTGATGTGACAGGGATTAGCACTCATTTCGTAGAGCCAAGATGGGGGCGGGCGAAAAGAGTTTGCGGAGCATTTTTAGGCTGTATTTTCATTTCGGAACACCATTGGGCTGGACGGTTCGGAATCGAACGAGGGTGGCCGGGAATAACGCCGCCACCTGCACCTCGGGAGCTAGAGATGCCAAGCCGGCGGGAGGGATGATTGGCTTCGGAGAAAGCTTGGAAGCTAAGACACTTGCTGGTGGCGTTGTGTTTTGTCGGGGTGTACGTGCTGGTAGATCGAACGACGGTAGCCTTTCAGATTTGGGCGGAGATCAGCGCGTGGTACCCGCCCACGGGGCTGGCACTCGCGGCGCTGATTGGACTCGGGTGGCGTTACGCGCCGGTGATCCTGCTGGCGGAGTGCATCGCGTCAGTTGTGAACTATCACCTGCCCGTACGTTCGTATTCGTTCGTCATAGGGAATGTGGAATTCATTTTGGTGTACACGATTGCCGCAGTGCTATTGCGGCGAGTAGTGAAGATGGATTGGCGTCTGCGAACCATGAGGGACGTGACGTGGCTGCTGCTAATTGCCACGTGCGCGTCGTGCATTGTGGCGTTCGTGGGAACGAGGTTTCTGCAGGCCGATGGCTTGATTCCCGCGAAGGGATACCTGCTGGCGACGATGAATTGGTGGGTTGGGGACGCGGTGGCGATCGGATCGATCGTGCCGTTTTCTCTAATTTATATTGTGCCGGGGCTGCGACGATACCTGCGCTACTCGGAAAGTGGCGGGACCGCAGACGAGGCAACTCGCAGAGTTGGCAGACACGAACTCCGCGGATACGGACGCGCACTTGAAACGGGGCTGTTCGCAGCGAGCATCGTGGCCGTGCTCTGGGCGGCGCTGAGCGGGAGGTTCTCGAGCGGGAGTGAGATGTTTTACCTGCTTTTTCTCCCCTTGATTCTGGTGGCAGTGCGGCGAGGATTACGAGGAGCGACGGCAGCGATTCTAGCGCTGGATACTGGAATTATCCTGGCGCTGCGGTTGTATCCGCGGACTTACCACGAACTGACGCTGTTGCAATTTCTGATGCTGATTCTATCGCTCGCCGGGCTGGTGCTGGGAGCTTTGATCAGCGAACGGGACGAGAGCGAGCAGAAATTGTCGGAAGAAGAAGTCCGCATGCGGCTGTTGCTGGAATCGACGGGGGAAGCGATTTATGGAGTGGACACCGCGGGCAAATGCACTTTCTGCAACCATGCGATGCTGCGGCTCTTGCGCTACCCCTCGCAGGAAGTGCTGCTGGGACGAAATCTACACGACGTGATGCACCACACGCGGCGAGACGGAACCCACCTTTCGCGGGATGAATGCCCGGTGCATAGGGAATTCCTGTCAGGCAGAAAATTTCACGGGACGGACGAGTTTCTCTGGCGGGCCGACGGGACCAGTTTCGATGCCGAGCTTTGGTGCCACCCGGTGCTGCAGCAAGGCAAAATGTTGGGCGGTGTCGTGACGTTCGTGGACATTACGGAGCGGAAAAAAACGGAAGAAGCGTTGCGGCGTGCAAAAGAAGATGCGGAAGCGGCGAACCGGGCGAAGAGCGATTTTCTAGCCAACATGAGCCACGAGATTCGGACGCCGATGAACGGGATACTGGGGATGACGACGCTGGCGCTGGAAACGAATTTGGACGCGGAGCAACGCGATTACCTGAGCATGGTGAAAAGTTCGGGAGAATCGTTGCTGACGCTGCTGAACGACATTCTGGACCTTTCGAAGATCGAGGCGGGCAAGCTGGACCTCGAAATCGCGGACATGTCGGTGGAAGACTGCATCGAGGAAGCGCTGGAGCCGCTGGCGCTGAAGGCGCAACAGAAGGGCATCGAACTGGTGTGGAATGTGGGCAGAGATATTCCGAAGGTGGTGCGGGGCGATTGCACTAGGCTGCGGCAGGTGTTCATCAATTTAGTGGGGAACGCGCTGAAATTCACCAACAAAGGACAAGTGGCGATTTATGGCAGGCACGCGGGGACTACCGAGGGTGGATTGATGCTGGAATTCACGGTCTCCGACACGGGCATTGGAATAGCGGAGGAGAAACGAGTAAAGATCTTTGAAGCTTTCGCGCAGGCGGATATGTCCACGTCGCGGCGCTACGGAGGTACGGGACTGGGACTTTCGATTTGCGAGCGGCTGGTGAACTTGATGGGCGGTCGCATTTGGGTGGAGAGCGAAGTCGGGCGCGGAAGCGAGTTCCATTTCACGATGAAAGTGTTCTGCGATGCGGCAAAGGAAAAGCTCAGAGTGGCCCCGGATGGAAAAGCGCAGGCGAAGACACCGCCGGAAGTGCGGCGCGTTCTTGTGGTTGGCCAGAATCCCGTAAACCGAGAGCTGCTGGAGCGCTTGCTGCCACGCTGGAATATGAAAGCGGTGGCGGCGGCAAGCGCGAAAGACGTATTGGTTTTGCTGAAGAGAGCGCAACTTGCGGGCGAGAGGTTATCGGCGATCATGATCGACAAGGACATGAGCCGCCCGGGAGGACTTGCGCTGCTCGCGGCCTTGAGGACTTCCGCGGCACCGAATGTGCCTGCGATTCTGGTCCATTCGCGGCCACTGGATGCAGCGGAGAGAAAACAGTGCGAGCATGCGGGCGTGACTCGAACGATCCTCAAACCCTTCCGGCGCTCGACGGTGCATGAAGCGTTACAGGAATGCTTCGGAGAAGTGAAAGAAACACAGGCCACGGCGGCGGAAGCGCCTGCGGTGGAAGGGCGGAGGGCACTGCGGATTTTGCTCGCGGAAGACAACATTGTGAATCAGAGATTGACTTCGCGACTGCTTGAGAAAATGGGGCACACGGTGACGATTGCAGGCAACGGGCAAATTGCGCTACAGCGCCTGGCCGAAGAGGATTTCGACCTGGTGGCGATGGATATGCAGATGCCGATCATGGACGGTTTGGAAGCCACGGAAAAGATTCGCGCCACCGAGAAGAAAACAGGAAGACATGTGCCCATCGTGGCGATGACGGCAAATGCGTTCGAAGAGGACCGGGAGAGATGCCGGCAAGCGGGGATGGATGGTTATATTGCCAAACCCGTCAGTTCCAAGTTGATTGAGATGGAGATTGCGCGAGTGATGGCCGCGCAGGAGAAAGTCGAGAAGCTGGAAGTTCGGGTGCCGGGCTAGGACGTTTTTTTCCTGATCATTCGTAACTGTCACGTTGTGGGTGGCGATCTGACTCGAATGGACCGAGCTGTCGAGATTCATGGTGAATATTACACGGAGACGGTTTTGCTGTTGCGAGCTTCGGGAGAAGCGCTGCCGTTTGCTGACGGCAGCTTCGATGCGCTGAGCGAGTTCAGCATTCTTCATTACGCCCCGCACCCTTCAGGAGCCCCGAGGGAAATGCTTCGAGTGGCGCGGAGAGCCGTGGTTATCGTAGACTGCAACCGATTTGCGCAAGGATCGTGGCCGGCGAGACTCTTCAAATTGTTTTTGTACAAGATCGGCTTGTGGCATGCGTTTGGCTTCCTCGGGATTCGGGGCAAACGTTATCAGATCTCGGAAGGAGATGGACTGTTCTGCTCCTAAGTGGACTTAGTGGCGAGGCGGGCAGACCGCATCCTCTTGCTGCCAAGCGGCGCGACTCGTTCGCGGAGTTGGTTTCATCCGCTGCTGACTGCCGATGGATGGATTCTGATTGCGATCAGGGAACCGCGGGACGGCCGGAGCGAGAGCTAGACTCGCCGATGGATCGGGGCTGTAATTCGTCCAATCCTGAAGATAGCCGGGAAAAGGAGAGTTTTGGTTCGAACCCGCGGTCGCCCCGCAAGAAGATGCCGGCCCGCCTTGCGCTGGGTACGCGCGAGGCAGAGTACGGCTGCAACCATGGTTCGTGCCTACGTATCATTACCTGGTTAACGACACAGGTTTTTTAGGGGCTGGAAAAAGGGCCAAACTGGTGGTGGGTACGACGCCGATCAAAAGGCGCCCGAACCGGAGTGACTTTTATGAAGGCCGAACGCTACATATGGGCCGCGTTGTCCATTTTGTTTTGTTTGCTCGGCACCGCCGTGTTGCTCGATTCGATTCGTCAAGCGGGGCCGTACGCGGAGGAATACGTCCTGTTGGGAGCGACTCTCACAGCGCTGGGGCTAGCTTCGCTGTGGATACTTTATGGGCAGTACCGGCAGGTCCGGGCGATGGCGCGGCATATGCGGCGCGGGTCGCACTTCTCGAGCAGGTCGAGAGGAGATGGCAGGGCGGACGATTCTTAGAAGAAGCAGCGAGAAGAGCGTACCGCTCGAGGAAAAAGAGACCTTATTGGCACTCGCGCCGAGATGGTTGTTGCCAGGACCCTTCCGCTGAACGATATTTTCTAGAACATTGTTGCGTCTGCAAGGAAGAGCGCCATAGAGTCGCTTCCTGGAAGGTGCTGCGTGCCGAAACGCGCTTCAGCAGTGGAATCCATCTCGCCAGCTTTCGTCCGGACGAAACAGATACTCTTCCGGCCGTTTCGTTTTAGTTTGTGGGCGCGATTGGCTGTGGTGGCTTTGATTACCGGGGAAGCTGGAGGCGTCGGCGGCGGGAGTAGCATTCCGAACCTCAACAACAATCGAGGCGGCGGAGATCAGTTGGCTGGAGCGGCGCGTCTTTTCAGTGAACCAGGCTGGGAGCAGATGCAGCCTTACGCGGGCTGGATCGCTCTGGGCTTGGCGGTGGGCCTGGCGGTGCTTCTCTTGTGGATTTACAGCGACTCCGTTTACCGGTTTATTCTTTTGGACGCGGTTGTGAGCGGACAGTGCCGGTTGCGTGAAGGATGGCGGCGGTGGAGAGAAGCCGGGCGGCGATATTTTGTTTGGGTGATTGCGTTTGGATTCGGGGCGTTCGCTGTTGTGGGAGTGGTAGCAGGAATTCCGGCTTGGCTGGCTTATCGCGCCGGGTGGTTTGAGAAACCGGAAGAGAACCTCGGGGGGCTGATTGGCGGAGGAATTTTTCTGGCGCTGGTGGTGATTGCAATAGTGGCGGCTCTTGCGATCATCGACATGCTAGCGAGGGATTTTCTGATTCCAGTGATGGCGTTCGAGGATGTGGGGGCGATGGAAGGATGGGAACGGCTGCTGGCGCTGATGGGTGCGGAGAAATCGGCGTACGCCGTGTATACGTTGATGAAGATTGTGCTAGCAATGGGGAGCGCGATTATTTTCGCGATCATCAATCTGATCGTGATTTTGGTTTTGTTGATTCCGCTTGGGCTGCTGGGGCTGGCGGGGTACTTCATCGGCAGCGGGCTTGGGATTACGTGGGACCTTTCGACGGAATTGCTGGTGGCGGCGGTCGGGTTGCTGGCACTCGCAGGGATTCTTTACGTTGTAGGATTCGTGTATGCGCCTGGGCTGGTGTTTTTTCAGTCGTACACGCTGGAGTTTTTCGCGTCGCGGTATGGCCCGCTGGGAAATAAGATGTTTCCGCCGAGTCTGGCAGCGATGCCGCCGACGGCGCCATTGACTCCCGGAGACGCGTTCCCGGTGTAACTCTTGAAGGAATTCCTCGTGCGGTCGGTCTCGGGTTAGTCCTCTTCAAACATTAATTCGTCTACGTAGCACCACATCCAGTCTTCGCCGGGCTCGAACGAGCGGATGACGGGATGTTTAGTCGCGTGGAAATGCTTGGTGGCGTGCTTATTTTTCGAGGAATCGCAGCAGCCGACGTGGCCGCACGTCAGGCAGAGGCGGAGATGCAACCAGGTATCGCCCATTTTCAGGCATTCTTCGCAGCCCTTGGATTTTGGTTTTGCAGGATGTATGTGCTGGATGTGAGTGCAGACATCGGCCATCATTCTCTCCTGAGTCGATTACTTCTTAGCCTGAATTGGGATGCGAACTTGAAAGCGAGTGTCGCCGGGGACGGAGGTGACACCGATCTGGCCGCCGAGGTTTTTGATGATGCGGCTGACCACATCGAGACCAAGACCGGTGCCTTCTCCAACGCCCTTTGTTGTGAAAAACGGATCGAAGATGCGGGAGATCTTGTCGGGCGGAATGCCGGATCCGTTGTCGGCAATTTCCACGAGAACGAAATCATTTTCACGCGCCGTGCGGATGGTGAGTTTGCCGCCGGTTTTCATGGCGTCGGCGGCGTTGTCGATGAGGTTGGTCCAGACTTGATTGAGTTCGCTGCCGCTGGACATCACTTTGGGGAGATTCGGCTCGTAGTCGCGGACGACGGTGATGCCGCGTTTGAGCTTGTGATTCATGATGGTAAGAGTGGTTTCGAGGCCGCGCTCGATATCCACTTCCTGCATGGGACCTTGATCCATGTAGGAATATTCCTTGATGGCTTTGATGAGATCGGAGATGCGGGCGGAACTGTGTTCGAGCTCTTCCGCGATGCGTTCCATTTCAAGGAGCGTGGCGAAGCGAGTGAGTTCCGGGCCGACGGATGCGCCTGCGGCCGCGGCAAAGGTGGCAAGATGAACATCGGTGAGGCCCGCGTCGGCGAGTGAGGGAGAGAGCTTCCAGGCGTCCTCGACATTGTGCGCTTCGAGCCATGCTTGAATGGCTTCTTCGCGCTCGACGCGGGCGAACTCATCCTTGAATTGCGCGGGTTTCAACGTGGCGCGAATTTCTTCCTCGCGCTCAGCCAGGAGACCACAGTCTTCGGGGCCGATCTCCGTACTGCGGGCGGCTTGGCGCAGGCGGACCAAACAATCGCGCAAAGCGGCGGCGGAACGGCGCGCGGCCGCCGAAGGGTTGTTCAGTTCGTGAGCGAGGCCTGCGGAGAGTTTGCCGAGGGCAGCGAGCTTCTCGTGCTGCTGCTCAGCGCGCGTGACGCTGCGAACGCGGTCGGTGAGCAAGCCGACGAGGCGGCGGACCAGTTCCGGCAGTCTTTTGAAGAGTTCGATGAACTGGCCGACTGGAAAGCCCAGGTAGTGCGAGGGAACTACGGCGCGACCTGTGACGCTGATCACTTTCAGCCGCGAAAACGGCAGCATACCAGTCACATCGCCGGTCGTTATCGTGAACACGGGGCCATCAGCGGGACCGTGCTCTGCTCTCGCTCGCATTTCGCCTTCCAGCATCACCAACATGTAGTTGGGCTCGTCGCCTTCACGCATGATGATTTCGCCGGGGGCGGAGCGGCGTTCCTCGCTAACGGAAATAAACCAAAGAAGTTCTTCGCGTGGTTGATCCTGAAACACAGGAATCTTGACTAGTTCCGTGAGAATCTCTTCAGGGTGCGACTGAGAGGGAATTTCGGTCATGCGCGTCCTGCTCTCCTGATAGGCAGGCTCATTGTACCTTGGCCAGATACTGATGCATGAATTGGACGACGACGGCGCCTTCGCCGACGCCGGAGGCGACGCGCTTCACGGAACCGTGGCGGACGTCGCCGACGACAAAAATTCCCGGCACGTTGGTCTCGAGCAAGCCAGGATCGCGGTCGAGCGTCCAGGAAGCGGGGCGCTTGCCGTCGCGGAGTAGGTCGGGGCCGGAGAGGATGAAACCCCGCTCGTCGCGTTCTATAAGATCGCCGAGCCATTGGGTGCTGGGCTGCGCGCCGATGAAGATGAAGAGGCTCGAAGCAGGAAGCTCCTTGCGTGTGCCGCTGGGCTCGCATTGCACGGTGATGCCGGTGAGGCGCGTTTCGCCCTGGACTTCGACAACGCTGGTCTGTCCCCAGACTTCGATATTGGGAGTTTTTTCGATCTGTTCGATGAGGTAGTGGGACATGGTGCTGGCCAGGGATTTGCCGCGAACGAGCATGACGACTTTATTGGCATATTTTGAAAAATGCATCGCGGCTTGGCCGGCGGAATTGGCGCCGCCGATGATGTAGACGGTCTCGCCGCGACAAGAGATGGCTTCCGAAGTGCCGCCTCCATAGTAAACGCCGGCGCCTTGGAGGCGATCGACGCCGGGGACGTCAAGCGTGCGCCACTGAACGCCCATTGCGAGGAGCAGAGCGTTGCAGGAGATTTCGGCGCCATCGGCGAGTTTGATGAGGCGATAGGGGCCGTCGACGCGGAGGCCGATGACATCTTGGGGCGAGAGAATTTCGACGCCAAAGCGGCGGGCTTGCGCGACGGCGCGGAAAGCCAAGTCGGCGCCGGATAGTCCGGCTGGAAAACCCAGATAATTTTCAATGCGAGAGCTAAGGCCAGCCTGGCCACCGGGGGCTTCGCGCTCGATCATCACCGTGCGCAGGCCCTCCGATGCGCCGTAGACGGCTGCAGCAAGGCCCGCGGGCCCACCACCGACAATGGCGAGATCGTAGAAATTCGCGAGTGCATGCGTGCGAAGACCGACTTTGTCGGCAACTGTCGGAAGTGGCGGCTCGGCGAGCCGGGTGCCGTCGGGAAACAAAACCAGAGGAAGCGTTTCCGCCTCGGGTCCGAGGGAAGCGATAAGGCTGCGAACTTCGGGATCGGTTTGTGCGAGTTCAACGTCGATCCATTGATAAGGGACCTGATTGCGCGCGAGAAAATCGCGGAGTTCGTAGGAGCGGTTGGACCAGCGAGTGCCAAGGACGCGGATGCCTTCATAGAGCGGGCGGAAGGTGGAGTTCCAGTCCGTGAGCAGGTCATCGATTGCGGGAAAGAGTTTTTCTTCCGGCGGGTCCCAGGGCTTCATGAGGTAATAGTGGATGCGAGCTTCGTTGATGGCGTCGATGGCTGCGGTGGTATCCGCGTAGGCCGTGAGCAGAGCGCGCTTGGCCTGGGGATGGATTTCCATGGCTTCCGAGAGAAACCCGACGCCGTTCATTTGAGGCATGCGTTGGTCGGCGAGGAGCAGCGCTACGGGATTGTTGCGGGCTTTGAGTTCGCGTAGGGTCGAGAGAGCGGCACCACCGGAGCTGGCGCGCATGACGCGATAACGGTCGGAATAATGGCTCCGGAGGTCGCGCTCGATGGCGCGCAGGACCTCCGGGTCGTCGTCGACAGTAAATAGAACAGGTTTCGGCATACCCGTCAGATGATTTGAAAGCGGGAATCGTTGCAACTTTCGCGCCAAGGGCAGAGGTTGGTCTGATCCTGGCAGGGTGGTCACGCTACAATCTTTAGGTCGAGTATGTCCAGTCCACTCCATACGGCAATCGCAGGGCTCTGCTCCGGAGAGACCTCCGCGCGCGAGTCTGCGGCTGAAGAGATTTTTGCAACGGGGCGGGCGTCCGCCGAACACGCAGCAAAATCCTGGTTGAGCGACACGGAATTATCCGCATTGCTGCTCGGGCCGAAACCTGAAGCGACGGTCGGGCTGGCGGTACAGCGGGAGACCTTTTCGAAGATTCGCTCGGTTCATGGCGTTTCGCGCCTAGCCGAGGTGCCCTCGGAGCAAGATGCGGAAGAGTTTGAGCTGCACTTTTCGAATGGAGTTTCTCTGGACATTTTGACCTCGCGTGCGCCCGGCGGTGAAGGAGCTATTGCGCGATTTCTGGGGAAATTTGGAGAAGGCGTGCAGCAGGTGGAGTTTCGGTGTTCCAATGTGGACCGGGCGACGGAGATTCTGAAGGAGAAATTTGGAGTCGCGGCGGTTTATCCGGAAACGAGACCCGGAGCGGATGGAACGCGCGTGAATTTTTTCCTTATGCCCGTTCCGGGCGGCGGTAAAGTCTTGATCGAGTTGTATGAATCCGCGGCAAAGCCTCGCCAAAAATAACTCACCTACCTTTGACGATTTCGCTCGAGGCGCGGAGGATTTCTGCGACGGTCCAGGCTTGGGCTATGCAGCCGCGTGGCGCGTGCGGCGGGTCGCCATCGAAAATCTCGGCTAGGGTACCGAGCCCATACGCCGCGATATTGGATCCGAGGGGCTCAAGGTGGCGGAGCGCAGCGGAACGATCCCCGTATACGCGGAGATGCGCCACGGCGAATGGCCCAAGCAGCCAGCCCCAGACGGTCCCTTGATGATAGGCCGCATCGCGCGTGCGCTGATCGCCGCCGTAGTGGCCTTGGTAACCCGGCTCACCAGCCGCCAGACTGCGTAGGCCGTAGCAGGTAAGCAGGCGTTGCGCGCAGATATCGACGACAGCTTTTTGCTGGTCTTTGGCCAGCGGGCTCGAGGCCAGCGACACGGCGAGAATCTGGTTCGGGCGCAACGCGGCGTCCTTGCCGCCGTTCTTCTCTGAACCCGGAACATCGACCACATCGAAGCAACAGTTTCGCTCCGCGTTCCAGAATTTCTGAAAGCTGTCCCTTGCCTGCGCGGAAAGGGGTGTGTAGTTGTCCGAAGATTTGTTCAGAAGGCTGGCGAACTGCGCCATCGTTTCGAGGGCATTGATCCAGAGGGCGTTGATCTCGACCGGCTTGCCGGTGCGCGGGGTAACGACCCAATCGCCGATCTTGGCGTCCATCCAGGTAAGTTGAATCCCCGGTCCTCCAGCGTAGAGAAGGCCATCGGCGGAATCGACGTGAATGTTGTAGCGCGTGCCCGCGACGTGGGCATCAATCATATTGGCCAGAACGGGAAATAATTTTTGCAGCGTCACGGTGTCCTTCGTCGCATCGAAATACTGGCGCACCGCTTCGAAATACCAGAGCGCGGCATCAACGGTGTTGTATTCGGGTTTGCCGCCTGCACCCGGGAAATCATTGAGAAGCATTCCGCCATCAACGTAGCGCGCGAAGGCTAGGAGGATTTGCTTCGCTACCTCCGCACGGCCCGTGGCGAGCGCGAGGCCTGGTAGAGCGATCATGGTGTCGCGCCCCCAATCGCCAAACCAGTGATAGCCGGCGATGACGCTGCGGCCGTCGGGCTCTTCGGGAAGGCGGCGATGGACAATGAATTGATCCGCGGCGAGGACCAGCTGGCGGAGCCATGCGGGAGCGCCAGCCGCGGATTTTTCGTTTTGTGATTGCCAGTCGCTGAGCAAAGCCGCTTCGTGATTCGCGCGTTTAGATCGAGATGCTTCGCCATCGAGCGGCGTTGTAGCTTCGGTGGTGGCGACGATCGAGAGACTTTCGCTGGGGTTCAACTTGACATGAAAGAGCGCAGCGAACAGTTGATCTTCGCGATCATCAAGGCCCCGTTCCGTCTCCCTCGGCAGGTAACAATCGCGATACCACTCATGGCGTGGCTCGCAGGTAGCCTGGGCGCTTTTGAGATAGAACGGCGTGGCGCCGTCGAAGGGCAGGACCATCGCGCCTTGTTCCACAGTTGCGATCTTCATGTGCCAGTCGCCGGCGTGGGTTAGAGAATGAAAGTCGCGGTAGTTGACCAGGGCTTTCAAATCGATCTCTAGTGGGCCGTTTGCCCGCACGAGGGTGTAGTGAATAAACGTGGTGTTTTCTCCCTGAACCATCCACACCCGCTTTTCAAACAAGGCATCGGCCAGGGAGTATGCCCAAACGGGAGTGGTGCCTTCGAGGCGGAAACTTTCGAGGTAGAGAAAGCCCTGTGGATCAACGGCTCCGCTGACCCAGCGGTGGGTGGCGAGTGCATACGTGGCGCCGCCATAGCGCACGGTTTCATCGAGCACCCCGACGAGATGATTGCGGCCGAGCGGCGGCTGAAGGGCGGCGATGAGAAGGCCGTGGTAGCGGCGCGTCATGCCTGTGGCGATGGTTCCAGAGGCAAAACCGCCGATGCCGTTGGTAACCAGCCACTCGCGGAGTTCGGCGGCGGCTAGATTGCCGCAGACTTCGCGGCCAAACCGCACTGGGGAGAGCGCTCCGGGTTGACCTTCGTTTCGTTGAGGCGCCACCGCTCTCCTTTTCTCCGTTGGGATCTTTGCCGCGAGTTGCCGCTCAGTGCTTGCCGGATTTGAGCCACTTGGTCATCAAGAAACGCGAGTGATCGTCGTAGCCCGCGCGGCGATAAAGCTCGGCGGCGGGATCGTTGCCCTGATCGACTTCGAGATGGATGGCGTTCACGCCCAGCTCGCGGGCACGCTCCTCAACAAATTGCATAGCGCGGCGGCCAATTCCCTGCCGCCGGTATTGCGGCTCGATGTACAGCTCATCAATGAAGGAATCGCGTCCATGATATTCGAAACTGTAGCCGAACGTCAGAACAATGTAGCCAGCCGGAGTTTCTGCTTCAAAGAAAACCCAAGCTTGTCCCAGCTCCGGACTTGCAAGGAACTTGCGCAGCGCGTCCCGGACTACCGGTTCATCGAAATAATAGGCGCCCGGTTCCTGCTCTGCCAGATTGCGCATCATAACCAGGAGCGCTTGCTCGTCGTCCCGGACCGCGGGGCGAAAAATAACTCCGGACACGCTACTCTCCGCTCTGCTCGATCAACTTGGAGACCAGACCGGTCCAGCCGGTCTGGTGGCTTGCGCCGAGACCGGCGCCATTATCCCCGTGAAAATATTCGTAGAAGAGCAGCAAATCTTTCCAGTGAGGATCGCTCTGGAAAACTTCGGTGCCGCCCGCGACGGGGCGCCGGCCGTCCTTGCCGCGCACGAAAATGTGAACGAGGCGACGGGAAACTTCGGCAGCCACTTCCCAGAGATCCGCTTCGCTCCCTGAGCGGGACGGGCATTCAACTTTGAAGTCCTCGCCGTAATAGTGGTGATACTTCTGCAAGGATTCTACAAGTAGATAGTTCAAGGGAAACCAAATAGGGCCGCGCCAGTTGGAGTTGCCTCCAAAAAGTCCGCTGCTGGATTCGGCGGGCTCATAGTCGACGCGGTTGATATGGTCATTCACTTGGACTTCATAGGGATGATCGAGGTGATAGCGGGAGAGAGAACGCACGCCGTAGGGCGAGAGAAATTCGGTTTCGTCGAGCATGCGGGTGAGAATGCGCTTCAGTTGTTTGCGGTTGGCGAGCGAGAGCAGGCGGCGAACGCCCCGCGCGGAGCGTTGCGTCATTTCAATGTGTTCGGGAACGTCCGGGTGGTTGTCAATGAACCATTGCATGCGGCGCTTGAAGCCCGGCAGGCGGTCGACAATCTCCGGTTCGAGAGTTTCCACAGCGTAGAGGGGAATGAGGCCAACCATGGAACGAATCTTCAGGAAATGGTCTTCGCCGTTCGGGAGGTGAAGAACGTCGTAGTAGAAGCCGTCTTCATTGTCCCAAAGCGAGATGCCTTCCGTGCCCATGTCGTTCATTGCGTGTGCGATGTTTACGAAGTGCTCGAAGAATTTGCTGGCGACGTCTTCGTAGGCAGGATCTTCCTTGGCCAATTCGAGCGCGATGGCCATCATGTTGAGGCAGTACATAGCCATCCAACTTGTGCCGTCTGACTGTTCGAGGTGGCCGCCGGTGGGGAGGGGGGCGGAGCGGTCGAAAACTCCGATGTTATCGAGACCGAGAAAACCGCCCTGGAAGATGTTCATGCCGTCGGGGTCTTTGCGATTGATCCACCAGGTGAAATTGAGAAGCAGCTTGTGAAAGACCTTTTCGAGGAAGCCGCGGTCGGCCACGCCGCGAACGCGACGCTCGATCTTGTAGACACGCCAGGCGGCCCAAGCATGTACGGGAGGATTCACGTCGCCGAAAGCCCATTCGTAGGCGGGCAGTTGCCCATTGGGATGCATGTACCATTCGCGGAGGAGTAGGATGAGCTGCTCCTTCGCGTAGTCGGGATCCACTAGCGCGAGAGCGATGCAGTGGAATCCCAGGTCCCACGCTGCGTACCAGGGATACTCCCATTTGTCGGGCATGGACATGACGTCGTCGTTGTAGAGATGAGTCCAGTCCTTGTTGCGACCTTTCAACCGTTCGGGTGGCGGAGGAGGCCCGGCGGGGTCGCCATCCAGCCAGTTGCGGACATCGTAGTGATAAAACTGCTTGGACCACAGCAAGCCGCCAAAAGCCTGGCGCATCACGCTTTTCGCATCGTCGGATAATTCCGAGGTGACGCGCGAAGCGTAAAATTCGTCGGCGTCGTTTTGGCGGAGTGAAAACACGCCATCGAAGCCCGCGCCAAAATCATTCGTCGCCGGTACGCCTTCGGGCCGATCGTCGTGTCCTGGTGAGGTAATCGTGCCGACGAAGCCCAAAGCTCGCTCCATCGAAGCGAGGGGCTCCATGTCGGTCAGACGCAGCTTGATTGTTTCACTTTGGCCGGGGCCAAGCTGCAGCGGATAGTACGCGGCCATTTTCGTCCCCGTTTGCTGAGGGTTCACGGCCGATTTCTTTCCATGTATCAAATACTCGTGGAAAGCATCCTTCACATACGGCGAACGGTTCTTGCCGTTGAAAAGCTTGGCGAAGTTCGTTTCATTTTCGGTGAAAAGCAATTCGGGCTGACCAGCGCATAGAAGCCATCGCTTGCCATATTTCCAATGCTCAACTTCGACGCACAAACTTCCGGGAACGCTGGTCGCTTTTTGCGCTCGTGGTCTGCGCAAGTCCCGGCCCCAGGACCAGGTATTGCGGAACCACAAGGAAGGAAGGAGGTGCAGCAAGGACGCTTCGGGCCCGCGATTTACAGCGGTGATCTTAATGAGAATATCCTCCACGTCGGCTTTGGCGTACTCGATGAAGACATCGAAATAACGATCATCGGCAAACACGCCGGTGTCGAGAAGCTCGAATTCGGGTTGCTCGCGGTTTCTTCTGCCATTTTCTTCCACGAGGCGGCCGTAGGGAAATTCCGCCTGCGGATATTTGTAGAGCATGCGCATGTAGCTGTGCGTAGGCGTTGAGTCCTGATAGAAGTAATATTCCTTCACGTCCTCGCCGTGATTGCCTTGGTTCCCGGTGAGACCGAACAATCTCTCTTTGAGGATGGGATCGCGGCCATTCCAGAACGCGAGGCCGAAGCAAATCATCTGGTGGCGGTCAGAAAAGCCCCCGATGCCGTCTTCCCCCCATCGGTAGGCGCGGGAACGCGCATGATCGTGCGGGAAAAATTCCCAAGCCGTGCCGCCAGGGCTGTAGTCTTCGCGCACCGTACCCCACTGCCGCTCGGAAAGATACGGTCCCCAGCGCTTCCAGTATTTCTTTCGTGTGCGGTCTTCCTCGAGCCGCTGGTCTTCCTTGGATTGGAGTCTAGCCATGGTTTGGGAACCCCTCAGTAGTCGCCCTCAAATTATGGTTCATGGTCGCATCTTTTGCGGACAGCAGAGGCAACCGGTGCGGCAGGCGTGCCTGTTCCGGCACGGCTCAACTAGGTCCAGAAATCTCCCTTGAATGAGATGCTCCAGGCTTTACATTGTCGCAAGGAATTCTCTCACAGCGGCAACCCCTACAGCGGCGCTTTGGTCCGGAAGGCGCACTATCCCCTAGACCCGGTCCGTGCTGGGCTCACCGCGGCTCTGAAGCCGAACTGAATTTGCCCACGCCCCCGCTTTGGACCGGAATCCCTCCAGGCCAGGCGAGATGCGCCATTCGCAATATTTCTGTACTCTGAGGGGACTCCCAAAGCATCCATCTAAAGAGCGATATTTCGAGGAGAACACATGTTTGAGTTTCAAGCGCTACATCGGAGCACGACGCGACTGTGTGTGTCGTGCATCCTTCTTGCGACGGCCGCATTCTTCGGCTTCTCTTTTTCGGCTGCCCGTGCCGAGGCGCAAGCGCACACGACAGATGAACTGCGCAAAATGGATCAATCCGTTGGTGAATTGATCCGCAAGGTGTCTCCGAGCGTAGTGCAGATTCTGGTGTCAGGTTACGGGACGCTTGAGGAGGACGATCACGGCAGTACGGGCGTGGTCATTGGCCGGCAGCGGGCCATTGGTTCCGGATTCATCATCGATCCAAGCGGCTATATCATTACGAACGCGCATGTCGTGAAAGGAGCTCAGCGCGTGCAGGTAGTACTGTCGAGCGCGAATCTAGACGACTCCTCGGACGCGGCGCTTGCTTTGAAAACGAGTCTCGTCCAGGCGCAAATCGTCGGCGTCACCAGTGAAATCGATCTTGCGCTCCTCAAGGTGGACGCTACCGGCCTTCGGGCGCTGAAGCTAGCAAATTACCGGAACCTGCGGCAGGGCGAATCCGTGTTTGCGTTCGGAAGCCCCGAAGGGTTGCGCAATACGGTTACGCACGGAATCATTTCTGCGGTGGCGCGGCAAACCGATCCGGACTCAACCATGGTCTATATCCAAACGGATGCGCCAATCAACCCAGGCAATTCGGGCGGGCCGCTGGTGAATGTGGACGGCGATGTCGTCGGTGTGGATACGTTCATACTGTCTCAGTCTGGCGGAAACGAAGGGCTCGGCTTTGCAATCCCGTGCAGCGTTGTGAACCTTGCTTATCAGCAGCTGCGCAAATTCGGTCATCTGCACCGCCCGGAGATCGGGATCAGCGTTCAATCCATTACTCAGCCGCTGGCGGATGGCTTGAAGCTGCCACGCAACTTCGGCGTTGTGATCTCGGACGTTCTGCCGGGCGGGCCTTCCGAGGCCGCCGGCCTGCGCATCGGAGATGTCCTTATGGGTATCGACGGGAAATCGGCGGGCAGCGTTCCGTATGTGGCTTTTCACCTGATGTCGCGCGAGAGTGGAGACAAAGTTCATCTGGACGTGCTGCGGGGCCAGCTGAAGCTCAGCTTTGATGTGGCCCTTATGGAACCGCCGAAGGATATGGACCAGATCGCGGCGCTGGCCGATCCAGAAAAAAATCTAGTCCCCGCGCTCGGAATTCTGGCCATAGAAATCGACAAGAAAATCGCAGCAATGGCGCCGGATCTGCGCGATCCCTTCGGCATCATCGTAGCCGCGCGCGCGGCGGGAGCTGCGGCCGAAGTACCGCTCACCACTGGCGACGTCATCCGCACGCTGAACGGCGAACCAATGACCACTCTCGACCGTCTGCGAAACGCCTTGAAAGCCTTGCCGCCAGGCGCCGCGGTCGCTTTGCAAATTCAACGCGATCAGAAGCTGATGTATGTGGCGTTCACTTTGGACTAAATACGATGTGGTGGTGGAGCGGCTCGAAGCCTCAAGCGACGCCGAGCTGCCTGCGTACTTCACAAACGATCTCCTCCGGCGAATGTGCGGCATCCGCGATGATGGCATCCGTCGGCTCTTCGAGAGCCGCGAACTGGCTGGCAATCAGATCCTGCTTGGCAAAATGCCCTTTTCGCGTGAGCACTCGCTGTGAAAACAGCTCATAACTGCCCTTCAAATAAACGAATTTTACCTCGGAGCTGGCACGCAGTTCCTCGCGGTAACTCTGTTTCAGCGCTGAGCAAGCCAGTACGACATTGTTTTTCTCGGCAGTCCACTCGACGATTTTATCGTGGAGCGCTTTCAGCCACGGCTTGCGGTCCGCATCGCTCAACGGAATGCCGTGCTTCATTTTTTCGACATTCGCAGGCGGATGAAAATCGTCGGCGTCCACAAACTCCCATCCAAGGCGCTTCGCGAGCAAGCTGCCAATCGTGGTCTTGCCGGAGCCGGTCGTGCCCATAACGATCACGATCATTGCTGCCTCATGCAGAGGAAATTTGCATCATCAGCGTGAATAAGTTTGGCCGGGAGACCTGGACTCGAACCAGGATAACCAGATTCAGAGTCTGTCTGAAATTTAGCATAGTGTTGATTCTTCTGGCCTTTTCTTGTGTCGCAGTATCTGGTTTTGGCTGGTTCTCGGCGGGTTTTGTTCCCTGGATTCCATGAACCTACGCTTCGACTAGTACTGTGGATGAAGGTCCGCGAGACGGCGGATCATGGTGCTCGGTCTTGCGCAGCCGTACACTTTGGTTCATCGCAACTGACTGATTCTCCTCGAAAACATCTCCCCAGCACTCGGATCCACCAGGCCGCGACTCACCACAACAGCTTCAATCCAAATTGCACCTGGCGCGAGCTCGTTGCCGTTGACGTGATTACGCCCGCCGTCGGAGAAGGATCGCCGGTCGCGGCCGCATATACCACAGGATTCGGCGTATTAAAATTCGCGTGGTTGAACAAGTTGAAGATCTCCGCCCGGAACTGCAGGCCGAGTCGCTCTGTGAGCGAAAATCTACGCGATACAGAAAAATCCGTCTCGTAAAGATTCGGTCCCTGCAGTGTGTTTCGGCCGACATTGCCATACGTGCCCGGAAGGGGCTGAAGGAATGCATTCGGATTGAAGTATTGATTCGGGCCACCCTCGATGATGGAACCCGTAAAATTTGGATTCACAGATGGGCGCACGGGATTGCGGGTGTCGCCGTCGTTCGATGGGTTGTAGGAGAGCTGCGGTGTAAACGGCAATCCCGACAGAAGCGTCTGAATCGCGCTCACCTGCCAGTGCCCAATAGTTTTTCCGAGCCATGAACTCTCTCCATTAAGAACCGAGCGGCCAAACGGCAGGTCGTAGACGATGTTGATCACGCCCGCGTGTCTTACGTCGAACGACGCGCGTCCATAGTCCGCCTTCGGATCCAGCGGATTCGCCACAAACGCAGGAGAATTCGTAGCGACGCTCGTGTTCATGTTGTCGCCGTCATCGAGAGATTTCGAAAAGGTGTAGACACCCCGGAACTGCAATCCGCTGGCAAGGCGTCGATTCACATCCACCTGCAATCCGTCGTACGAACTGATCCCCTGCGAGAACCAATGTGTGGTGTTCCACACGGCATTGTTTGCCAGGGGCGCGCCGCTCGGGTAATAAAGGGTGCCATTCGGATATCCAGCCGGGCAGGGCGCAGCCGGGCAGATCGCCGGTGTCGGCAAATTCGCATCCAGGGAAAGCAATTCGTGATAACCGTGCGAACCGATGTAACCCGCGCTGAATATCGTGCTGGGCGTCAGTTGCTGCTCTACCTTCAGCGACCAGGTGTCCACAGTCGGCGTGCGCAAGTCGTTTTGTACGCCACTTGGAATAATTTTTGACCCGGTGTACGCGGCGTCTGGCGCGATCTCCGAGAACGCGATGTTCTTCACCGCGTATACCGTATTGAACGGGCCGTTTTGATCTAGCCGATAGCTCAAATTGTCCAGCAACGCATAGTACACGCCGAACCCCGCGCGCACGACGGTCCTCTTCGAGGCAAACGGAGCCCACGCAAGCGCGGCGCGAGGAGCGGGCAAGAACGTCGCTTTGTTCGTCTTGAAGACGGAGCCGCCCACGGTTGGATCGGTCGCGATGATGCCATTCTGATCGAATAGATAGTTCGAGGCGCGACCGTTCGCTTCATTCCAGCCATTTGTGAATTCCGCGCGAAACCCAAGACGCAATTCGAGCGAAGACGTAACGCGAATCGCGTCCTCGGCGAAGGTTGCGCCTTCCAGCGTTCGCCACCCGAGGGGCGTATATGAAGGCGCGTACGTATAGGTGCTTACTTTTCCTTGCAGAAAGCTTTGCAGGTTTGTAAATGAAATCTGGCCGTATTGATCCTGAACCAGCGTGTCATTCGCCTGGATGCGTTGCAGCCATCCGCCGAAGCTCAGCAGATGCTTTCCCCGAGTAACAGTCAGTTGATCGTCGCCGGTGAACAAATTGCGGATCGCCGTTAGGTTGCTTCCGGCGTTCGTACCGCCGTTGGTAATCTGCGACGCGCCGTTCAAGGTTGTTCCACCGCCAACGACGACCGCCCCGACCGGCTGGTCCTCGTGAATCCAGCCGGACAGACCGGTGGTCGTGCCGCTGTTGAAGAAAAAGGCACCCCGCGAAAAGCCGAACGTGGAGCGATTCACCACGGTTGGGGAAAAGACGTGTGTTTCGCTCAGACTGACGACCTGCTCGCGGAGATTCACGTTCGTATACGTGAAAGGATTGCTCGTCGGTGAAAGGGCAGCGCTGTCGTCGATGGTGTATACCGCCGCGAGATTGTCGCCCGGGCTGAATACCTGGTCCACGCGTACCGTCCCGAAATCCTCGCGAATGTGCTGCACCGGGTTGCTGAACGCCTCTGCAATGCCGCTTGGAGCGCCGGACGCTGTGAGGATTTCCGGCCCATTTGCGACGGGCCACAGCCCCAGGAGCGGCTGAACGCTGGCCAAGGCGCTCGCCCGCGAATTGTCATCAGGTACCAAGGTCAGATCGCTGAGCCCGAGAGCTTGCCGGTACCCCTCGTAGTTTCCGAAGACGAACGTCTTGTCTTTCACGATTGGCCCGCCAGCGGAGCCGCCGAACACGTTGCGCTCGAAGTGGGGAATGTCACCGTGATCGAAGAAATTTCGCGCATCAAAGACGCTATTGCGCAGAAATTCGTAGACCGACCCATGAAACGCGTTTGTGCCGTTGGCGGTGATGATGTTGATCTGGGCGCCCGGCCGTTTGCCGTATTCCGCGCCATACGTGTCGGTGACGACGGCAAATTCGCGGACTGCGTCAACGCCCAGCAACTGGCCGCTTACGCCTCCCGGGGTGTTGTTGATCTCGGAAGCGCTCGTGTATTCCACTCCATTGAGTAGAAAAAGATTCTCCTGCGGCCGGTGGCCGGAGACGGCAAACATATTTCCGACCACAGAATTTGAGGTGCCTATCCCACCGGACCGCTGGGAGGTGTAATTGACGATGCCCGGGTTCAGCGTCAGCAATTGATCGTAGCTCCGGCCGTTCAGCGGCAGATCTTTCACTTCGCGTTCGCCGACCAGTCCGCTTGAATCCTCGGTTGAGATTTGCAGCGTCGTCGAAAATGCAGGTACCTCGATGGTTTGGTGCACGTCGCCAACTTGCAACTTGAAATCGACTTCTTCGCGCCCGCCGGCGGTCAGCGCGATCGCCGGGCGGCGGGCCGTCTGGAAGCCTGGCTTGGCAGCGGTAATTTCGTAGTGCCCAACAGGCAAGGCCGGAGCATTGAAACGTCCTTCCGCATCGGTCACGAGTGTGCGCTCCGTGTCCGTCTCCAGATTCTTGATCGCAATGGTCGCTCCCGACACCGGGCCTTGCGTTGCGTCCGTAACCGTGCCCCATATCGAGGAATCACCTTGAGCAAATGCTGACAGTGCGAAAAGAGCGGACGCAAACGCAGCGAAGAGCGTTCGCACCTTGAGTTTCCTAAGAGAAGAGAATGCAAGATCGAGAGAGATCATTTTCGGGCTCCAATTCATTTTTTCTGAACCTGCGCGCAGCGGGCGCAGGGTGTTGCGAGACTGCGACTACACTTCGAATCGCGGTTTTCTTGGGCGGACAGGAACGCAGTTCAGCGACAACAACAAGCAGCCGGGGGAACCAGGGGAACGGAGAACCGCATGGGGAAAATCGAGAGGGTGGTTGCGGAAGTCATGGCCGCGCCCCCCGAACTAGTTGAGCCTTCACTCTCGTGTCGGCGGCGGTGGCGTTTGAACCCAAAGAACGCACTCCCGACCAAACGAGCTGCAATCCAGCCAGCAATGCCACGGTCGCGACAACGGTCTTCAGCTTCTGCGCAGGTACCTTGCGTGCCAGCAAGCAACCGATCACCACGCCCGGCAGCCCTCCCGCCAACAGCTCGACCAGTGTAGAGTTGCTGATGGATCCGAATGTCCAGTGCGCCAGACTTCCGATAGTTGCCAGCACGAGCCCAAATAAAATGTCCGTGCCAACAACCTGAGCGGGAGCCATCTCCGAATAATTCATCAGCAGGACTGTGCCAAGAGCACCCGCTCCCGCCGATGAGAATCCGGATTCAACGCCGATCGGAAACGCCAGCCACGGCAGCCAGCGCGAATTGTTCAAAGCAAAACGTGGATTGCGAATACGGGGAACAAATGTGATGCTCGACGAAAATGCCAGCAGTAAACCAAGAATAATCACGACCACCGAACTGCTCGCAGGCTTCGCGAGGACGCGCAGCACAAAAATTCCTAGCACGAGGCCCGGCACTGCTCCAATCACGAGCAAGCGGAAATATCGTGAATGCACTTGGCGGCTCGCCAGATAAAAAGGCGCCGCCACCAGCCGCAAAACGCCGGCGAAAACAAATGCCGTCCCGACTGCCTCGCCCGCGGGCAGGCCGACGATCAGCAGCAACGCAGGCACAGTGAAGCTTCCACCGCCGATTCCGGTCAGCCCGACGACCAACGCGATCGCAAATCCCAGGAGAAAATTCATCCGTCTGTTTTCTCCGAAAAGGTATGGATCCCGCATTCAAGTTTCCTTCCGCCCCAGCGGCCGGAACGCGCGTCCGCGCCAAACGCGGGAATCGCAGTGCACGGCTCACATCCGATGCTCAGGTAGCCGCGGTCGTATTGCGGGAGATACGCGAGTTGATGCTTGCCGGTGAATTCCCACACCTGCCCCCACGTCCAATCCGCGAGCGGACTGATTTTCAGGAGTGACTTGCCGGTTGGTAGTTTGTGGTGCTCAATCTTCTTGAGATTCCTCCTCGTTGGCGATTGCTCGCGCCGCAGTCCCGTAAACCACAACCCGAACGGCTCGAGCGATTCCATAAGTGGCTCTACTTTTCGAAGTTGGCAGCACTTCGCAGGATCGAGTTGGTGCAAGATCCCAAATTCCGCTTCCTGTTGCGGCACCGTTGCTCGCGGCGTCATGTTTACCAGATTCAGCTTCCAGTCCCTGGCGATCTGATCGCGAAAACGGTAGGTATCGACGAAGTGATATCCAGTTTCAAGGAACAACACGGAAACGTTTGGAAGCCATCGCCGCAAGAGTGAAAGGACGATCATGTCTTCCGCTTGAAAACTGCATGTCAGGCAAGCCTGCGCCAACGGGAATTGCTCCAAAATCGCTTGAAGTAAATTCTCGGCATTCAAGGCTTCCGACCTTTCGATGAGTTGCGGGTCAGACATTGGCGGACTCCTTTTCTGATTGGCCCGACGGGCCGCCGATTCGCAGCGTTTGTGCCCGAGATACGATCTGCGCGGCGATCTCCTCGCGATTCTTGCCATCTGAATCCGGTACCAGATCAAACAGCGAACCTCCTGCCATGTGATCGAGCGCATCGGCAAGCTGTAGCGACGGCGGGTCGATAACCAGAAGAACCAACAATCCTGCCGACCAAGCGGAGGCCAGGAGAGACGGCAAGTGCGCTGAAGGAACCTGGCGGCCGTCGATTGTGACTGTGGCAAATCCGTTTTCGAACAGCGCTCGTTCCGCAGAGTCGGTGAGCGAAGCGCGATTCGGCAGCAGAAAGACTCCAGGGCGATGTCCGTACCGCTCCGCTTTTTCCGCTGCAGATACCGGTTGTCCGTTCGAAACCTGCCGAGGCGTCAAATCCTCGCGAATCATCCCAGCGCTGACGGTGGCGTTCGAGAGCGGATCCAGCAGGATGAAGCTGCCGGTGGGGCGATTCAGTGAATACGGATCGAAGAATATGGGCGCGGTCGTTTCTACATCGACCAACGCAATCCCGTTCATCGTTAACTCGCTCGCGGGTTCCTCTGCGAGCGTGTTGATGTCGATGCGATGGCGTATGCCCGTTACGCGCGCCTTCGTCTGGCGCGTCGTGTGCTTCAGCAAGTAGCCAATGTCTTTGCGCAGCGGCTGTTCGTGGAGCCAAACAATGGAAGCGCTGAATCGATTGGAAATCGCCGGCAGTCGCGAGGGCGAAACCAGCATGTCACCACGGCTGAGATCGATCTCGTCGTCCAATTTCAACGTGATCGACTGTGTTGCGGCCGCTTCATCCAAATTGCCGTCAAACGTGACGATCGATTGCACGCGCGTGGTTTGTTTCGAGGGCAATGCCACCACCGGATCTCCCGGGTGAATCGTTCCTGCGGCGATTTGCCCCGCGAAGCCGCGAAACGCGGAGTCCGGCCGGATCACCGACTGAATGGGAAACCGGAAAGCAGGCAAAGCCGAAGCCGCCCGCACCGGAACGGTTTCCAGATGTTCCAGCAGGGTAGGTCCGGAATACCAATTCGTTTTTGCGCTGCGATCGACAATGTTGTCGCCTTCGAGAGCGCTTACCGGGACGCACTGTACGAGCGAAAAATTCAGCGGTTCCACGAGCGAGAGAAATTCTTCCCGCAGCCGGAGGAATGTCGCTTCCGAATAGCCGACAAGATCCATCTTGTTCACGGCCACCAGGATGTTCGGGATCCCAAGCAACGATGCGATATAAGTGTGCCGCCTCGTTTGCGGCAATAGACCCTTGCTCGCGTCCAGCAAAATCACGGCGAGTGAAGCCGTCGAGGCGCCCGTCGCCATGTTGCGGGTGTACTGCTCGTGGCCGGGCGTGTCCGCGATAATGAATTTCCGCCGCGCCGTGGCGAAATACCGGTAGGCAACATCGATCGTAATCCCTTGCTCGCGTTCCACACGCAGGCCATCCGTCAACAGCGAGAAATCGATCGGTCCGCTGGAGCGGTTCACGCGGCTCTTTTTTACCGACGCGAGCTGATCCTCGTACACGCCCTTTGCGTCGTACAAAAGCCTGCCAATGAGCGTGGATTTTCCATCGTCGACGCTTCCCGCCGTTGTAAATCGCAACAATTCTTTAGACAGGTCGGCCTCAAGAAATTGCTCGAAGGATTCGTGAACAACCGGAACGGAAGCCATCAGAAGTAGCCCTCGCGCTTCTTGAGCTCCATCGAACCTTCGCCATCATGATCGATGGCTCGGTTCTCGCGCTCCGACCTGCGAAACGAAACCATTTCTTCAATAATTTTCGGCAGGGTATCTGCGTCAGACCGGATTGCGCCGGTGCACGGCACGCAGCCGAGCGAACGCATTCTGCAATTCAAAATCTGTGAGGTCTCATCCGGCAGAATTTCGCTTCTGGAGTGGATCAGGACGAGCGAACCGCCGCGGATTACGACCTCGCGGGGCTTGGCAAAATACAGGGGCACAATCGGAATGTCTTCGTCGAGGATGTACAACCAGATGTCGAGTTCCGTCCAATTCGAAAGCGGAAAGACGCGGATACTTTCATTCTTGTCAATCCGCGAATTGAACAGATTCCACAACTCCGGGCGCTGATTCTTCGGATCCCATTGCCCGTGTGCGTCGCGGAAAGAGTAAATCCGCTCTTTCGCTCGTGATTTTTCTTCGTCGCGGCGCGCCCCGCCGAAGGCGGCGTTGAAACCGCCTTTCTGCAAGGCGTCCAACAGAGATTTTGTCTTTAGCAGGCCGCAGCATTTCTGCGTTCCGAGTGCAAAGGGATTCGCGCCTCCTGCGATCGCCTCTTCATTGCGATGCACGATCAATTCCGCGCCGATCGATTTCGTGTAGGAATCGCGAAATGTGATCATTTCGGGAAACTTGTAGCCTGTGTCGACGTGCAAGAGCGGAAAGGGAATTTTGCCGGGGAAGAACGCTTTCTGCGCTAACCGCAACATGACCGACGAGTCTTTGCCGATCGAATAGAGCATGACGGGATTCGAAAACTCTGCCGCCGCCTCTCGCAGGATATGGATGCTCTCTGCCTCGAGCGTCCGCAAATGGCTGAGCCCGCGCCGTGCACCGCCCGAGGCGGCCTCGCCTACATTCGTGCCCTTCGGGGGCGCCTCGATCATCTCTTGTATGCTCGGGTGCATCGTTTCCCTTCTCGTTCCCGTGTGAAGCGCAAAATTTGGCCAAGAAAACAAAAATCCCACCTGCCAGGCTCGCTGGCGGTGGGTTTGATACGACTCTTCTAGATTAAAGTCCTAGACTAGGAGCCCCCCGACGCCAGTGCACACCTGTGGACAACACGTACAACACGCCCAACGGGCGCCGGTGCAAAGCTGGCATTGCATGGAGGTAATTGACATCCCCAACACTGTACGATGGAAGCTCTCGAACTGCAAGCGAATATCGCGGCCATTTCTAGATGTTCCGGGATCGGTTTATTGCATAATTGACGAACGTTGCGCCCGTTTCGGGAACTTATATAACTTCACAAACTATACTAAGCGCAGCGTCACTAGAGGCTAGGATAGGTTGCGCCGAGGCCGGATCGCCCGCCGCGAAAAGTCATTTTGTTCCGATAATGACCGTACAATCTCCGTCCAAGCATGAGACTGGCGGTTGGTTAACCCCGTTTAGTGCGACAACCACTTCCGCCATGCGTTCGCAGGCGTCTTCATCTGTCGCACATGCTGGAGAACTGTCCAAAAATCGTAGGTTGTCGATGTGGTGGTTCCCCGGGCCCGCAGGCAGTCGCAACTTATAGAAACTACCGACATTCGTGCTAATCGTTACCGATTTGTTCGCACTACCCCCGCCGCAGTCTGTTTGCCGCAAAATGAATGCAAACCCATTTGTTTTGCTAGGAGTCGAGAGGGTTGGGTCGGATATATCGTGATCGTGGATATAAACACCTGTGGGATTTGTCCAGCTATCCAACAGAGTCGAATTGGCGTCGTTATCATGGAGCTCGGCATAAAAGCCGGCGCCGGGTGCGATAATGTCAACGCAATACGTCGCTGGATATGGGGGCGGCTTGGGCTTCCAACCATTCGGAGCACTTGATCTTTCTGTGAAGGCGGTCATTGAGCCGCCTCGAATCACTATCGGCGTACTGACTGGGGGTCGCGGGAGGAGGGCATTCTGGCTCTGCAGCAGATGTAGCATCAGAACGATGACTATAATTGGGAGGATGGCCAGACCAAGCGATACCAGACGAAACTCTCGCCTGGTGAGGTGAGTTGGACTAGTTTCGTTCATACTCTGCAAGCTCCCGCTGCGCGGTTTTAATATCTGGTCGTGTACTATAAGACGTGTAATCGAAAAGTGGCCAAGTATGTTCAAACTCCTTGAGAATATCAAGGGCAAGTTGCGCTGAAACTTTGGCGTCCTGAACCTTTCCCAGGGTTCGATAGACTCTCGCTTCCTCTAAAAGGCTCAGCCACTGAGATTCTTGCTTGCCCAAATTAGAGAAATAGAGGCGAGAAGATTCCGCGAGGGGTTTCGCCAACTCTGCCGAACCCGATTCCCTATAGATTTCCGCTTGGACGAGTTTGACGTCGTAAGCGGTCTCCTCGTCTCCCTCCTTTTGCGCCCATGCAGTCAATTCGCTCACATCGTCGGAAGCTTTTTTTAGCTCCCCTAAACGCAACTCTGCCCGCGCTCGCAACAGTCGAAACTGTGGCAAGTCATCCGCAACGGCGTGGGAGAGTTCTGGCTTGAATGCTCTATTGGCTAGGGAGATCACTTCGGCGAACTTTTCTTTGGAGAACAAGATATTGGCCCTCACGAGCTCCGCCGCCGATGCCAGTTGGGCGTTCTTCCCGCTCTGCGCAACCACGAGCATATCCTCCGCCTCGGCGTATCGGCCCAGCGGCCAGAGGACATACGCGCAATTGAGCGCCTGGTAGGTTTCATACTCGTGAATCGAGCGGGCTATCCGCAGCGCTTCCTCGAAGTGGACCAAAGCTTCTGGGTAATCTTCCAGCCCATTAAGGACCGAGCCCATCTGCTCTTCGGAACTCTCCATCAGAGGCGCGTTATTTGATTTTTTGCTGGCATCCAAAAGATCCGTTGCCGCTCGCAGAGCTGCTCGCAGGTCCTTCTTATTCTCCTGCGCACGAATGACGAGGATGGCTGCATAGGTTGCTTCACTAACCATGCCGACGCTTCTGTAGTAGGGCAATGCCGCCTCGGCAAAGCCAATAGATTCATCCCATCTCCGCTGCTGGTCTCGAAGACTAGCCAAGCCCATTCTGGCGTTTGCTTCCAGCCGGGGCTTCTGATCCTGCTGCCCAAGCCGTAGCGCTGCTTGCAGCGGAGCTTCCGCCTTATCCAACTGCTGACTCGTCAAGTAGGCATTCCCCAGGCGCATCAGGCCATCGCCCGACCAGTATTCGAGTTCATTGTCCCGGGCCAGTTGAATGGCCTGATCCGCATACTGTATGGCTTGGCCGGTGTTCCCTGCGGAGGATTCCACGCTGCTCATCTGCGTTAGGGTGCGGATCTCAAGCTGGACGCTCGGAATCTGCCGTGCCATTGTCAGTGAGATCTGAAGGTTTGCGCTGGCCGGTCCCGATTCTCCGCGCACGTTCTGTGCGTAGCCGCGCTGGTAAGCAATTTCCGCCAGGCCTTCCTGGTTGCTTGTTTCCTGGTAGAGGGTCTCGGCCTGCCTGAACGCAGCTTCGCCTCCAGATGTATCCTGCAGACGGCTCCGAAGGACACCGAGATGCACGAATGCTGCGGGACTGTCTCTGTCCTTCACGGTCGCTGCTTCGTAGTCCTTAACTGCCGCCTTCAGATTTCCTGCCTTTTCCTCGGCGCGGCCCAGATCGACATGCCCGAATGCTTTCTCTCGTTCCGGCAGAGCGTCGAGAATTGCGCTGTACTGTGTCACGGCTGCGGCGAAGTCGTGAGTTAATGTGGAGCGAACAGCTTCAATGTACATCCGGTCCAGAGCCGGCAGATTTCGCTCCGACTCTGGGGCCGACGCAAGCAACATCTCACCACGCGCTCGTCCCGCGAAGTCGAGCTCGGACCATGCGTCTGCGAGACGCGCATGGCCTAAGGCGAACCTCTTGTCGTGGTCCACGGCAACCTGCAACTCCCGAGTGGCCTTCACGTAGGTCCCCTCTCGTAAGGCGGTTGTGCCCAGCTCGTACCAGTGTTGCACCTCACTAGAAGGCGGACGATAACGATGAGATCGGAACCAGAGTATGCTTCCTGTTCCAATCACCAAAAGAATGGCGGAGATGGCTGCAAGTATAGTCCATTTGTGAAACGCGACTTGTTGGCGTCCGATAAGTCTTCGAACCGAAAGTGGATGTGCTCCTAATGCGTCGGCGACTTCATTCGCCGATTGGTAGCGGCTTCCTGCTTCATATTCCAGACACTTGTAGATTACTTCTTCAATGTGGCGCGGTACTCCCTGCTTGATCGCGGAAGGAAGTTGCGGGCGCCTGCCTCTAAGCACTGCCGCTTCAACTGGCGTAGACGCGGCAAATGGGTGCTTTCCAGTTACGAGTTCGTAGAGCACGACGCCCAGGGCGTACACATCTGTCGCGGGTCTTACTTCTGCACCTTCGAACTGCTCGGGGGCCATGTAGGCCGGTGTCCCCGCGATTGCGCCGGGTCTAGTCAAATAGGTTATCGTCTCAGACGAAGGACTTGTGAGTTCACGCGCGAGCCCAAAGTCCATCAATACTGCGCAGGTAGATCCATTGCGTAATGCGAGCATGACATTGCGACTCTTCAAATCGCGGTGGATGACTCCGACTTGATGTATCGCCTGCAAACCAGCGCAAATCTCGATTCCGATCTCCCGTGCATCGCGCCAAGGGAGGGGACCCGACTGGCGTATCTTGTCCGCGAGCGTTACACCATCCAGAAATTCCATCGTCAGGAATAGACTCGGCAGCGCTCCTTGATCACCGGGAAGTACGAACAATTCATGGACGCGACAAACGTGGGGACTGCCGACCTTTCGCGCAAGCTGGACTTCTTTCCTGAACCGCGAAAGCATTTCCGTGCTATCTGCAATATCAGACCGGATCGTTTTGAGTGCAACGCGTCCGAGTTCAAGATCCATTGCTTCGTAGACGTCACCCATGCCACCAGTTCCAAGCAGCTGCATGATTTTGAACCGGCCAAGAATGAGCTCCCCCACGGAAAAGGGTTTAGATGCTCTGGCAATCAATCCATCGGGATTCACCATCGGAAGACCGCCTAGGCTTGTCTGTTCATCGTTTGCCTTTACTAATGCCAGGAGTTCTTCTCTCAATTCGTCGTCGTTGCCGCAGACTTCGGCTATGAATCGTGCGCGCTGCTCATCGGGCCTTTCGATGGCCGCTCGGTACAGAGGTTTGAGACGTTGCCAGAGTTCAGGTGTCATATGCGCTTTGACAGCTCTTCCCTCAGCCAAGCACGCGCCATGCTCGATTCGCGCTTGGCCGTTCGGGGAGAAATTTCGGGTACGGCTGCGATCTCCTCAAATGTCATGCCGGCAAAAAAATGCAGTTCGAGGATCTCCGCCTGCCGGGGATCTAGAGTGGCAAGGCACGTAAGCACTTCATCCACTGCTGGCACGCCTGTGCGTAGACATTGTCGTGAAAGCAGATTCTCATCCAAAGCGACCCGGATAGCCCCGGCCCCGCGTTTGCCGGCACCATGCGAGCGGGCATGATCCACTAAAATATGACGCATCACACGTGCGGCCACAGCAAGGAAATGCGCTCGATCTTGCCATGTTGATCTGGATACCTCCGCAAGCTTGAGGTAGGCTTCGTGCACTAAAGCGGTGGGTTGCAGCGTGTGATTTATGCGCTCAAGGCGCATTTTGCGAGCCGCTATCTTATGCAAGTCTTTATAGAGGCTCGAAGCAAGATTGCCTTCTACTTCGGGCGCAGCCGGACCGGAGGGGCGTTTGGATGTGTCCTTTCGCCGACTCTCCGCCATGATTTATTATTCCAAGTGGCGAGTATTATAGTCCGAATTTTCTCGCATTGACGGAAGTTTACTGCCGCGCTACGTCAAGCCCCGTCCCGCGGTGTGGTCCATAGCCGTTTCTCTCGTTCGAAACGCTAAATCAACAGGCAGCAGGCAGATAAGCTCCCATGACTTACCCCTTCGAGCTCCACGTATTCCGGGCCACGCACGCCATCGCCCCCACGATCCCGAACATCATGGCGAACTGCACGCCTTCGCCCCGGACGAATCCGAAGTTCCCGCGGCCCAAGCTCAACGAGTACCCCAGACCCAACCCCACACTCATGCAACCCAGAATAATGATCGCGTTCAGCACCTTCCATTTTGCTCCCTGTCCGGCCGCGATGGCGAACGCCGCGCCCAGAATCAACGCCACCAGCCAGATTACCGCCATCAGTGCCTCCGATAACATCACGATACTACTACTTCAACGACCCAGACCCAACGCCTCTATGAACTTTTGAAGGATTGTAAGCCCCACCGCACGGACGAGATTATGCGCGTCGTGTACGGCCCGGAACATCTCGGCGTTGCGAGAATCGGCGCGCGCGTGTGGGGCGTTCAGAAGAACCACGGTGTGAAGATCGACGGCCGCCCCGACGCCGACAAGTCCTCGCTCTATTGGTATCAATCCAAGCTGAACGTCACGACTTACCTCGGCCGCAACTCGTGCCAAAGGTCAATTACTCACCGTGGGGGTTACCAGCGGCAGGCGTATCGGAGATAAGCGGCACAAAGTTCTACAGCGTTGAAGCTCCATTGCCGCTCGAGCCACGTACCAAAGTCAACCCGAACACGACAACGTCGGTGTTGGAAGGCAACGTGAAGCTCCTAACGATTTTCCTTCTGTCGAGAGCAAAGGAATATCCGTAGAGGTGAAACGTCCGATCGTCCCTCCCGCCACCGCCATTGAGACGATACGGCGTGACGAATACATCAGACTCGCCGCTGAAATTCTCTGGTGTGTACCAATCGCTGAGGCTCTGAGGAAAGTCGGTGGACGTACCGTCGGAATAGGCCACCCTAAAAACCTGCGACGCTTGATCGCCATTCACGCCCATCGCCAGCATCTTCAGGGCATCGAATTTTCCAGCCGGCAGCGAAATGGTTCGGCCGGTAACGGCGTCTGGCGCATTTGCCGGACCCAGCGAAAAGGTGACCCTATCCCAAGCCACTGTGTCCTTCAGCAGTTCCGCCGGAAACGCACTACCTACGTGATCGATGCTTTCCTCCGATGGGAATCCCGTTCTTTCTGTATAGATTCCGGTGGCGTTGTAATCTGGCGAAAGGTCGATCGCCTGGTTGCGCTGCAGAGTTTTGGGCGGATTCTTTTTTTCGACAGCCAAGCGCACCGGTGCAGGTGGTTTCACACTAGCTTTAAGCGCGCTCTGCGACGTAAGCATTTCCAGTGGCGTTCGTGGTCTCCCCGGCGAGAATGCGAGAGCTGAAGCTACAAGAACGGCCGTAACGCTTCCCCAGAACAACCGCTTTCCCCAAAGCGGCCGGGATTCTTTAGCAGCGATTGGCCCTTGCCACGGAATCGCAGCCCGCAAGCCTGGCTGCCCAGAGGTGATTTCTCTCTTCAGCCGTTGCAAATCCGTGCGAATTTCAGCCGCGAACTGATACCGAAATTTCCGGTCTTTCTCCAACATTTTCCGGATGATTTCTTCGAGCCCGGGAGGAACCTCCGGATTTACGCGTGACGGAGCTTCTGGCACATGATTCAGAATCGCCTCACGTACCACCTCGGGGTCCTCGCCGCGAAAAGGCAAAACTCCCGTGGCCATTTGATAAAGAGCCACGCCAAAGGAAAACAGGTCCCCGCGTGCATCAAGCTCTTCGCCCCGCACCTGCTCCGGGGACATGTAGGCCGGCGTCCCCATCGCCTTACCCATCAACGTAATGCCCCCCATGCCGGTCCGTGCCGGCTCCGCCGGGAGATAAGCGTGATCAGAGGATCCCATCACCGTCAATTTTGCCAGCCCAAAATCCAGAACTTTGGCGGTTCCTCGCTTTGTCACGAATACGTTGGCCGGCTTGATGTCGCGATGAATGATCCCTTCGGCATGAGCTGCGCTGAGAGCATCCGCAATTTCAATGGCCAACTCCAGCGTCTCCTGCAGAGGCAGGGGTTTGCCGGAAATGCGCCGCTCAAGCGTCTGGCCGTCCAGAAATTCCATGGCAATGAATCGCTGGCCTTGTCCTCCATCGAGAGGCATCTCGCCAATGTCATAAATTGTGCAGATGTTCGGATGATTCAGTGCGGAGGCGGCTTGTGCTTCGCGTCGAAACCGCTCCAGCGCGGCCTCGTCGTCCGCCCTGTCCGCGGGAAGAAATTTCAGGGCAACAGCCCGATTCAGCCGCGTGTCTCTAGCTTTATAGACCACTCCCATGCCGCCCCCTCCCAGCATCTCGATCACCTGGTAGGGTGAGGCGCTCTGTCCACTCGGTTTCTCGCCTGAGATGACCGCCTCGGAAGGTGCCGCTGGCGAGACGGGCGCATCCTCAAATTCCACGGGGACCATAAAACGGTAACCACGCCGCGCCAGCGTCTCAATGAACCGGGGTTGTTCAGCGGAGTCGCCCAACGCCTGCCGCAATCGATTTATAGCCGCGCTTATGCTGTGCTCGAACTCGACAATCGTGTCGTTCGGCCATAGACACTTCCGAAGTTCTTCCCGCGTCACCACTTGGCCCGTATGTTCGAGCAACTTCTTTAGAATCCGAAACGGCTGATCCGGCAGGCGGACGGTCTTGCCTCCCTCGGGACGCAGCTCACCCGCGCGGAGGTCGAGCCGAAACCCTGTGAAGCTAGCCACAACCGGAAATTTGGGGGACGCCTGCATGCCTGGCCTCGGGTTCTTCTGTAGTCTACGATTCACCCCTATAAATGGTTCCGCACTCTCCCTAACTTAGACTTCCAACTCCCCAAATTGTCTGCGCCGCTCTTAAAGTTCGTTCTAACCCTCTAGCTCAATTAGGTTGTAACTCGTTCAATTTGCTAGACATCTGCCAGTGACCCGGAAATGATCAAGTTATGAGCCTCATCGCATTGAGCCGTTCGCCCGCCTGAACGAAAGTCGCCCGTAGAACGCAAAACCGCGTTGCGGAGGGTGACCTTGCCATTTGATCTTCGCGGGCGCCTAGTCAGGGCACACAATCTCGCTTCGGCGCAATCAGGCGCTAGGCAGAGACCCTCAGCCCGGGCCCCAATCGTTAAGCCAACCAGGAAGTCTCGCCTCGCGCTCCCGTTTGCTCTCGTCATTGCCGCTATTTTGTCCATTGCGCCTGCATTCGCTAGCCCCGCACCGGACAGCCCGTCTCCGCTTGCGGCGGCCCCAACAACTACCGTAAGTTACACGACTGCGAAGCTTGATGCCAAGCTCATCCTTCGCGTTTACAACTACGCTCGCATCGACCCGGTTTCCATGGCCCTCTCCGAGAAAGTGGCTTCGGCAATCTTTGCAAACGTCGGCATAGAACTGGTCTGGTTGGACTGCTCCGTGTCGAGACCGCCGTCTCGCGCATCTCCAGCCTGTCAATCACGTATGGAACCGATCGACCTCGTACTGAGGATTCTTCCCCGTCGCATGGCCATCAAGTTGGCCACTCGCAATGAGCCCTTAGGCTCCGCCCAGACATGCACCGAAAGCGAGCCGGCCTGCGAGGTGAACGTCTTCTATCACCGAGTCGACGAGTTGTCCACGCGGGGATATCGTGCCGACCGAGTTTTGGGATACGTAATCGCACACGAAGTAGCACACGTTCTTCTCGGCCCCCGCCATTCGGAAGAAGGAATCCTACGCGGGGAATGGACACGCGACGATCTAGCGCGCATCTCCTGGGGTCTGGTCCTGGATTTCACCAAAGACCAGTCCAGCCAGCTTCGGAACGCAGTTCTTCGCCGAATGGGGCAATCTGTTCCCGACGACCCGACACGAGCTAATTTGGTCGCCCCCTGACCGGGGTAGGTCGCTCTGGCCTTGTGGCAAGACTCCTTGGCCAGCTAGCTTCTTTTGCAGGCGGGTTATTCGCGGCTTGCGTGTTTTTGTTGGAATTGTTTGGGTGGGATGGAACTAGCCGGGGCAGAGTTCGAGACTGGTTTGCTAAATTTAGCGTTGTCGATTGGAACGTTTTGTTGCACGTTTTCTATCTGGAAGATCGTCATGCTGGCTGGTTGAGAGAACGTTACGCGAAAAGGAATCTTCAGGTGGTCGATCTCTCGGTAGTCGGCGTAGTCGATTTCCATCGGATTTAAACCGAGAGGCGACTCGCCGTAGCGAATCACGCGCAGAAGCAATCCGGATTGCTCATCGAAATAGAGCTTGGCGGCGGGCTGATCCTGGTGGATAACGTACAAGACATAAGCTTCGCGGCCGGAGATGATTTCCGGATATTCGATGCGTAGCTCCCGATAATACTGGCGTATGTGCAAGGGAAACTGCAGGTCGGCGTCCATGCGAGCGGCTTCCAGCTCTGCGCCGCGCATGTCTTGCGCTGCACGACCGGGAAGCGTAAACCAGCCAGATTGGCCATCGAAGACGGTCGAACTATCGCCATCTGAAAGATGGCGGACGATCGCCTGTTTTTCAGGCGTTTGCGTGAAGATCTCGATGTTTACGGGGCGCCCGCCCTGAAAGGTTGCGGTTCCTTTTTCGATCCGCGCGGTGATGGCCCTGATCGAGGAGGCTCCTCCGAGGGCATTGACGTAGTTTTCGAGTAGCTGAGAAATTGTGGGCAGATGAGTGGGAAGTTTTGGCGATTCGGGAGCGGTGGCGCTCGAGGCGCGCGGCAACTCCCGGTCGACCGCGGGAGTCGAGATAGGATCGCGGACGCCGCGATGGCAGGAGTAACAGGTCACCTCACGGTTGTCTTCGAAATTGTTTTTGTTGAGGGCAAACATCATACGGATCATGCTGCGGGCGGTTCTCTTCGGCTTCTTGTCATCTTTTTCGAAGTGTCCGTCGACGTGACAAAAATTGCATTCCACTCCGAGCGATGAGGAGATAAATTCCATCGCAGGAATCAATTGCGCGGCTGGAGCGCCCTTGAGCACTTGAATGTTTTTGAAGACCTGCTCGGCGATCTTGTTGGCGTTCTCCGGGGAAGCAGTCTGAACGGTTGAACCAGGGTCGGATGCTTCGTTGATGGCCGTTTTGATCGTTGCCGTTAGCGCTTCGGCTTCTGCCGTTCTTCCCTGCTTCTGGTACAAATCAATCAGGGCGCGAACAGCGGGAAGGTACAAGGGATCGAGCCTCACAGCGCGTTCCAAATGCCCTATCGCTCGGCCGGGATCACCCCCCTGGATGTAAGGCGGGGCAGCACTCGCTTCCGTTACCGGCGATTCGGAGTCGAGCTGCAAGGCTTTTTCAAATGCAGCCTCGGCCTCCTTCGTTTGCTTACCCACGAGTAGAGCATCGCCAAGCCATTTGAAAAAGTCGCTGTCGTTCGTGAATTGCTGTTGAACTTCCGTGAGGGCGCGATAGCCCTCCATGAGGAAAGATGAAGACTGACGCTGCATACCGACATCGATATAGGCGATTCCCAGGTTCCGTCGTTGCAGATCGGGAGTTGGTTCGCGCCACGCGGTGATGCCAGTGTTGGGCGGAAGATCGTGCTGGGGCACTGGACGCCGCTGGATTCGGTGGTCGGTGAAAACACTATGGCCTCCGTCCTGCGCATTCCGCCGTGGCATGTGGCAGCTCAGACAGTCGCTGTCTTTGGCCGGATGCGAAGCGGGAAAGTTCGCCGTGTGGCAAGAAAGGCATCGCGTCCGGTAGTACTCCACGGACTGAAGCGGCTTGCTGTGGGGATCGTGGCAGGTGCCGCACCAAAGCCGTCCGCCGCTATTGCGGGCGCAGGCGCTGAGAGCAAGTTGCTCGACATGGCTTATCACTTTGAAAGCGCCAGCAGACGAGCCCGGAGGCACGGCATCATGGTAGACGGTGAAGGTGTCTTCCAGGCGTTGCCCAGGAACAAAGTCGCTCAGTCTCTTGCCGGGATTTACGACGCGAGCGACTCCAAACAAGTGACATTGTTCGCAGACGCTGTCGCGGGCCGCAGGCTCGAGCTTTACTGGATTAACGATCGTCCCCGCTCGTGGATCCGCAAGATGTTTTTCGACCGGGCCATGGCAGCGCTCACAAGTAATGGCTTCCGCTGAGAAAACTGGCGATCGATATTGATTCAAAGTGCCCGGGACAAAAAGGGCGGTCCCCGAGTGGCACAGCACACATTCCTCGGTGACTGGACGCGTGAAATCAGGATTCGCAAGATTCTCATAGCCCGGCGCAAGATCGTACGACTGGCGACTGCTGTAGAAAGCTAGGGGTGACTGGAAGAGATGCCCGCCGATGTCGGTGAGATAGCCGCTGGCGTGTGTGCCAGAACCAATGACGTACTCGATGCGGTAGTCAATCGTCTCGCCCCCATTTTCCCAACGCTGCCAATAACCCTTTGAGGAGGAATGCATCGTTATTTTTGAGCCGTGAGCGTTGACCGTGCCGTCCGGCTCCTCCCGAGCGGGCCGCAAGGAATGCGCCATCGTCGAACGTGCGTAGCCTTCGACCTCGCCAAGGTGGCACAAGATGCATCGATTCGATCCTGTGGGCGCGCTCGATACTTTGAGAGCGGAAGTCTGCGCACCGGCGCGGCGAACCGATACGTTTTGGCCGGAGCATATAGTGGACACCAGGACCAGAAAAACCAAGAGGGGCAACGCCAGGGGCTTCATTGCAACGGCACGGCATGCTCGCCGGACTGTCGGGAAATTCGATTCAAAGGCAGAGTTCTCGATTCTGACCATACGGCAGAAACAAGTTTTACCCAGTAGGGTGGGGTCGCTGCAAGCGGATTTAGAGCTTGGCGGCCAGCGTCGCGCGGTTTCTAGTGCAACTCCTGCGCCTGCCCGGAGATAACAGACTCTCGCGCCGCGCTCAAAATCTCCACGACTTGCACATTGAGCCTCGCCGAGACTGGATCTTCCACAGGCTTATTTTCGCGAATGCAGTGCAAAAAATAAGCGACGGGATTGCTCCCCTCGTGCGGCAAGCTTTCCAGATTCACTGGCTCCCCATCCAGTCCATGCGTTGAACGGCCGCCGCTTCCGGATCGATAAAACAGATCGTCGTGGCCCGCGAGCAAGCTTCCTTTGGCTCCGAACACCTGCACTTGGTCCATTCCGTAAGGCCAATCCCACGAAGCTTCCACAATCACGGTGGCATCGGGATAATCGAGCACCATCGTGGCATCGTCGTCCACGCTGTTGTGCTGCTCGGTCTTCAGCTTCAGCGATGTGGCATAGACACGCTTCGGCCGCCCTTTGAGCCACACCGCCCATTCCGCTCCGTAGCATCCAAAATCCACGATCGCCCCGCCGCCATTCTTCACCGGATCGTAGAGCCAATTCGCGAAGTACTCGGAGACTCCGATCTCCTTGGGCCCCTGGTGGCCATACTGAACGACCATTTTACGGATCGGCCCTACGTCCCCATTTCGCACTCGGTGAAAGAGTTCGCGGCTCGGTGCGACCCAGGCGTTCCAATAGTTAACCATTAGCTTGATTCCAGCCTGGTTCGCCAAACGTTCCATTTCGCGCGCATCGGCAGCGTTCGTGGCCATTGGTTTCTCAACCGAGTAGTTGATATGCCGCTTGGCACATTCACGCAAAATCTCCAGATGCCGGTCATTCTCCGTAGTCACGAAAACGGCTTCCGGCTTTGCTTCGTCCAGCATCTGAACAAAGTCTGAATAAAACTTCACGCTTGCCGGCACTTGCGCCTTGGCCTGCTGCACCAGCGCCGGATGCTGGTCCGCTATCGCAACCAGTTCGGCTTCCGGCTCGGCTGCCATGTATTTGAGCAATTCCCAGACGTGGTCATGGTCCAGGCCAACCACCGCCAAGCGCGTCTTGGAGCCCGCAGTCACCTGCGGTTTTGCACCATAGGTCTGCCCGGTCGATGCCGCGCAAAGCAACAACGCGACAACTGTCGGGATCCATCGATTGCGTAGCAACGACCGTGACTTCATTCCACGACTCCGTCGAAACATATTTTGACCTTTTGCGCACCTATAGGATTTGGTAGAGCCGAGTGTTGGCAAGGCACGCCTGCGTGTCAAGGCATCCCGGTGTCCTCCCCATGCTCCCCCGTAGTCCCCTCAATCTGTACCGTTTACCTTCTCTTCTTCCCTTTGTTCCGTTTCGAAAGCCGTTTTTTTCCAACGGATCCGCGGTGTTGCCCCTATCTACTTCTAAGTCCCCGGGAATCATCGGTCCGTAACTCCCAAACCCTCAATCACATGGAAGGGAATTCGCAGAGTACATGCGGATACCTTGACAGCACAAGCCGCATATTAAACAGTGCTAGACGATCTTGTACTCCGGCACCGCTTCAGCGAAGGACTCTTGATCGCACGAGCTCTTCTCTGCCGACGCTCAAGATCATCATCCAATTTGCTCGGGATTGGCTTGCATAGCCAAGTGCCCCACAGGCGGCTACTCTTGAGAAACACGCAGCACGATTTCAGCTCTCGCGCAACATGCCATTCCCTGCTTTCGAGGATCGCACGGAGTCTCCTCGCCCTTCTGTGCATGGCCGTTTATTTCCAGCCTCTCTCCAAAGCTCAGTCGAACGAACGCTCTTCCGGTGTCTCAGATGCGGCGCCTACCCCTGCTGCCGCCCCGGCAACTCAACCCGTCTCTCCAGACTTGACCACCCAACCCGCACTCTACGTTGTCGGCTACGCCCACCTAGATACCCAATGGCGCTGGGAATACCCTCAAGTCATCAACGAATTCCTCCGCAACACCTTACACGATAACTTCACCCTTTTTGAAAAATACCCTCATTACATCTTCAATTTCAGCGGCTCCAACCGCTATCGCCTGATGAAGGAATACTATCCCGCCGATTTTGCCCGTCTGAAGCAATACATAGCCGCCGGCCGCTGGTTCCCCGCCGGATCATCGGTAGAGGAAGGTGACGTCAACTCCCCCTCGGCTGAATCGATCCTCCGCCAGTTCCTCTATGGCAACGAGTTCTTTCGCCGCGAGTTCAACAAAGCAAGCGCTGAGTACATGCTTCCCGATTGCTTTGGCTTCCCGGCCTCATTACCTAGCCTTTTAGCCCACGCTGGGCTCAAAGGCTTCTCGACACAAAAACTCACGTGGGGCTCCGCGGCTCCCGTCGGCGGTCCAGATTCTCCGGAAAAAACTCCAAGAGGCACACCCTTCAACGTAGGCCTGTGGGAAGGTCCCGACGGTCGCACCATCATCGCTGCCTTCAATCCCGGCGATTACAACGGCAACATTAACGACGACCTCAGCAAGAGCAACCCACCTCCTACGCCGACGAACCGGGGCTACACCGATTGGCCCAAGCGCGTCGAGAATGACGGCCAAGTCAGCGGCCTCTTCACCGACTATCACTATTACGGCGTGGGCGACGTCGGCGGAGCGCCCCGCGAACCTTCCGTCAAGCTCCTCGAAGCTATTGTCACCAAGGGCAGCGCCGTCCTTCCTCCTCCTCGCAATCGCGGCGAGAACTACGAGCAATACGAGAAGCGGGTCGCCGAAACCACCGGGCCAGTCGTTCCGGTCGGGGACGGTCCTCTCAACGTCATCTCCTCGAACGCCGAGCAGATGTTTGTGGATATCAAGCCCGAACAGACAGCTCATCTTCCTCGCTACACCGGAGACCTCGAGCTGACTAACCATTCCGCAGGCTCGCTCACTTCCGAGACCTACCACAAACGCTGGAATCGCAAGAACGAGTTGCTGGCCGATGCCGCGGAACGCGCCTCCGTCGCCGCCGAATGGCTTGGCGGTCGTCCTTACCCTCGGGAGCGGCTGAACAACGCCTGGACGCTCGTCATGGGCGGCCAGTTCCACGACATCATGGCCGGTACGGCCACACCCAAAGCCTATGAGTTCTCATGGAACGACGACGTCATCGCTATGAACCAATTCGCCGGAGTGCTCACAAGCGCCACGCAAGCAATCGCATCCGCGCTGGACACGCAATCCAAAGGCACACCCATCGTTGTATACAATCCCCTGAATATATCCCGAGAAGACGTGGTCGAAGCTGACGTACCCTTCCCTGTCAAAGCTGCAAAGGGCGTCCGTGTGCTTGCTCCCGACGGCTCGGAAGTTCCTGTTCAAACGCTGGGAGTGAATGGCGGGATCGCCAAAATCCTATTCCTCGCCAAGGTGCCCTCGGTCGGCTTCGCCGTCTATGACGTTCAAGCCTCCGCCACCAGCTCAAATTCGTCGGCACTCAAGGCGACCCAGTCCTCGCTCGAAAATGCTCGTTACCTTGTCAAGCTCGATCAAACTGGCGACGTCTCCAGCATCTTCGACAAGAGCGCCAACAAGGAACTTCTCGCTTCTCCCCTGCGCTTGGCGTTCCAAACCGAAAAACCCCACGACTGGCCGGCCTGGAACATGGACTGGGAAGATCAGAAAAATCCCCCCAGGGCCTTTGTTCAGGGGCCAGCGAAAATCCGCATCAGGGAAACCGGCCCGGTTCGCGTCGCCCTTCAGGTCGAACGCGAATCCGAAGGTTCCCATTTTATTCAAACCGTCAGCCTGTCCGCCGGAGACGCCGGCAATCGCGTGGAATTCGGAAACGTGATCGATTGGAAGACCGGTTCCGCCGCTCTAAAAGCCACTTTCCTTCTGACCGCCGCAAATTTCTACGCTACCTATAACTGGGACGTCGGCACAATTCAGCGCGGCAACAACAACGAAAAGAAATTTGAAGTACCTTCACACCAATGGTTCGACTTGACCGACAAGAGCGGCGCCTACGGCGTCACGGTGCTCTCCGATTGCAAGTACGGTTCAGACAAGCCCGATGACAACACTTTGCGTCTCACGCTTCTCTATACACCGGGGATCGGCCAAGGCAACGGCAAGGATTACGCAGACCAGATCACGCAAGATTGGGGACACCACGAATTTGTCTACGGTTTGGCCGGCCATTCCGGCGATTGGCGTCAGGGCCAAACAGACTGGCAGGCTTATCGCCTCAATCAGCCTTTGATCGCTTTTGAAAGCTCCAAGCACCCCGGAATGCTTGGCAAAACGTTCTCTCTCTTGAGCGTGAACAATAGCCGCGTCCGCGTCCTGGCCGTCAAGAAAGCGGAGCAGTCGGATGAAATCATCGTTCGCCTGGCAGAGATCAGCGGCAGCTCGCAAAAAAACGTTCACGTGAGCTTTAATGCGCCGGTTGCCTCAGCTCGGGAAGTCACCGGGCAGGAAATGCCGATTGGCGAAGCCACGCTCTCCGAAGGCCATCTGGTAACCGACCTTGGCTCATACCAGCTCCGCACATTTGCCCTGAAACTCGCTGCGCCAAGTCAGAAACTCTCTCCTTTGCGATCGCAGCCGGTCTCTCTGACCTTTGATCGCTCCGTGGCCAGTTCCGATGGCAGCAAATCCGTCGGCGGATTCGACGCGCAGGGCCGCGCGCTGCCCGCCGAAATGCTCCCCCCAGAGATTGCCTACTCCGGCTCTCACTTTCAGCTTGCCCCGGCGGAAACTGGCAAGCCCAATGCCCTCGTCGCTCACGGCCAATCTATCGCTCTTCCTTCCGGTAACTTCAATCGCCTTTATCTCCTCGCCGCATCGGCCGACGGAGATCAGCGCGCCAGCTTCCGCGTCGGCGAGAAGGAAACCGAGTTGACGATTCAGGATTGGAGCGGCCGCATCGGCCAGTGGGACGATCGCACCTGGAACAAACCGCCAGATGGCGACAATTACGGAGACTTCACCGGACTGACTCCCGGCTTCATCAAGCGCGCGCCCATCGCTTGGTTCGCCTCTCACCGCCACACTGCGGAAGGCGGGAATGAAGCCTATGCCTATTCGTATCTCTTTGCCTATTCGATCGATTTGCCCGGGGGTGCAAAAGCTATCGCACTTCCGAACAACGATAAAATTCGCATCTTGGCTATGACCGTAGTGGATGAAGAAGGAGACCTGCGTCCGGCGCAACCTCTCTACGACGTTTTGCCACCGCAAACGCCGCGATAGCTGCTCTCTTTGGAGTGCGGCGGCCCAGCTGCCGCTTTTCTCAGCGATTCAAAAAGCTTTATATTTGGCGAGGCTCAATAGCCTACGCTCGGCCGGCGCCGGCACGCAGCGCCACGGCTGCCCTACGCGATATAACCAGGAATCCTTGGTTTGAGGACTCCTTCTGCAGCGTCTCCAGAATCGCGCGCCCCGCTGCCCGGTCCCCAAAATTGACTTGGATCTCTCCCATAGCAAGCCGCGCTTCAATGGCTAAACGCGCGAATTTTTCAGCCGTCGCTTCTGCGACCACTCGGCTGAGCCCGTCAATTGACGCTTGGACATCCGCGGAATTTCCGGAAGCCGCTCGAACTCGCGCCGCGACCAACGCCGCGGACAATTCCAGCCCGCGGTTGTGGGTTTTGCCCGCTACACTCATTACTTCATCAACGCTTTTCCGGGACTCGGTGGTTCGCCCTTCTGCCAGTAGCGTCTCTGCCAGCAAAAGATGGGCAGCCGCTTCATCGCCGGCCGCTCGAGTCTTTTCGAAGGTCTGCGCCGCCTGCGTTGCGGACGCCCTGGCTTGCGCATACGAGCCGCCGTCCATCAAGACTTCCGCCAGCGCCAAATCAACATGCGCTACTTCGTTTTTGTCCCCAATCTCTTCGAAAATCGCACGCGCTTCAGTCTCCTCTCTTCGCGCTTGTTCCAGATCACCTTCAACTCGATGGACCTGTCCTATTCCCGCCAGCGCTTCCGCCTGCCTTCCGCGATTCCCGATTTGCAGGCAAATCTCCAACGAGCCTTTATACATCTCCTTCGCTTTTTCAAGATTCCCCAGCGCCAGAAAAACGTCTCCGAGGCCATTTTTCGCCAGCGCTTGTCCGTTCCGGTCGCCGATCTCCTCGTAAATGGCCTCGGCTACCTGATAGCTCCGCAACGCGCCTGTCAAGTCTCCCAGATAAATAAGCGTGTCGCCGATGTTGTCATTTTCCCCAGCCAATCCAGAACGGTAGCCAATCTGCCTGTAAAGACTCTGCGCTTCCTCGTAGGCTTTTTTCGCTCCGAGATAGTCGCCTTCATTTCGCAGCGCAATCGCTCCTATGGTGGTCGCGTCCGCAAGGCCCCTGCGATCATTTGCTGCAACGTAGAGTTGCTTCGCTTCGCCCACCGCTGCCGCTACCTCAGAAAATCTGCCGAGGTTCTCGTAGGTCCACGCCTGATCAAGCCGGGCCCTTGCCAAAACCAGGGAGGCTCCAGATGCCCGGGCTTTCTCGGCGCCTCTTGCAATCGAAGCATCGGCGCGCTTCCCGTCCCCAAGCGAACGGGCCGCGTAGCCCTCGACCAGGTCGATCCTGGGATCGTCTCCCAAAGGCGACGGCAATTCTCGCAATGCCTCGATTGATTTCAACGCCTCTTTCCACCTATTGGCTTGAACCTGCAGGTTCGCCAAAGCAAGTCCATAGTCCAGGTTGTCGGGGAAAAATTCGAAGAGGGCCCGATTGATCTCGATGGCCTTTTCCCAATCCAGGGACATTTCACGGTAGAGTCCTTCGGTCAAAAGCCGATCGGCCCGCGACAAGTTGCCGGAGAGGTCGAACGCCTTTTTGGCCTCCGCTTTCGCATTTTCGTCATAGCCAAGACGCGACCATGCCGTGGCCAGAGCTGCGTGCGAAAGGGCATAATTGGGTTCCACCCTGACGGCTTCCGACAACAGGTTGCGAGCGGAGAGCGCGTCAAATGTCCGCAACTTGGCGCGTCCCTCGGAATAAAGTTTAGCCGTTTCGCTCTTCAGAGGTACCGCTGTGGCCACTTCCGCCGCCTCTTCGCGAGTCACGGCTCGTACTCCGAGTTTCTCTCGCAGCCTTTCACCTGCCCTAGATACTAAGTCCAGGAGGCGTTCGGGTGTTCCGGTCTCGGAGATCGCCCCAACCGTCTCACCGCTACGCGTATCCTGGAGGCGCAGGTCGAGACGTAGCGGGCCATCCGTCTTATCCCCTAAATGCGCATACGATCCGGCGACAACGTAGTCTGTGCCTAGATTCCTGCGAATTCGAATCAGGCTTTCCCGGCCCAGGCTGTCCACCTCTGGCAAAGCCAGTTCCATCCTCATTCTTGCTATGGTCTCCGCAGGTATTGCGCGCAACTGCTCTCCCGCAGTGAGCTCCGTGGTGAGCCAGTCGGAAAACGCCGTGGAGAGCCACGCTTCGCGTGGATCGCCGGATAAGTTTGTAAATCCGAGAACGGCTACCGAGGCTCGAGGATTGACCAATGCCGAAGAGCCACCGAGCACGACTGGTTGATGGAGCCGCTCATAAGCGAACAGAGAGAGCACAGCCGCGGCGGCAGCGGCCAAGATACCGTAGAAGCGTATGCGCTTTTTGCGCGTGTGGACCGTCAGAGAGGATAAAGAAAATCTTCTACTAGCCCGCTCCGGTACGTTCGGCTCGATTTTACTTTGGACTTCCTCAATTTGGCCTACCGCTGGAATCCTTGCTACGGGCTCCTGGTAATGAACATGAACCGGTGCGAGGAATCTGTATCCGTGACGTGGGATCGTCTCCACGTAGCGAGGGCTGTCGGCAGAATCTCCCAGGGCGGCCCGCAACTTCGTCATTGCCTTGTTCAGACTGCGGTCGAAATCAACGAAGGTGTGAGCCGGCCACAGCTTTTCCCGGAGTTCCTCACGGGTCACTACTTCTCCCGGGTGTTCGAGAAGAAGCGATAGGATCTGAAAAGGCTGCTCCTGCAGCTTAATTCTGATGCCGTGTTTGCGCAGCTCCGCAGCTCTAAGATCGGCCTCAAAAACGCCAAAACCGCGCGTGCGTGGGCTGCCTTCGGCCACTTGCATAACCGACACCCCTATATTTTCCGAAGCCTAGCACGCACGCGCGGGGTAATCAATACAGAGCATACAGCATACAGAGCAGAGCTACATATTGGCTGCCGAAATCCAGCTTACGTGGATTCGATCTCCCTGCGATTGCGGCATCATATTCAGATGGAGGATCCGGAGCATCCCGGCTCCGTTGACATCACTATCGCGGGGTGTAGAATCTTTTCCATTGTGAGCCTTACAGCCATCGTGTTCCCCCTCTTCTTTCGCGTCAAATTGCTGCCTGCCTTGATATTCCTCCCCGTGGCGCTTTGCGCTTCCCCGGTAGTACAAGCCCAATCAGAGCCCTCAGCGACCGACCCACAGGTGCAGAAAATCTATGGCGAAGCGAAAGATGCTGAAGCACGCGGCGACCTTTCGAGCGCCGCGGCTAGCTACGAATCTCTTCTCAAAATTGCTCCCCACCTGGGAGCCGCCTACAACAACCTTGGTGCGCTCTACGTGAGGCAGAAGGAATACAAGAAGGCCGCTGACGTACTCGAAAAAGGACTCAAGATCGATCCCAAAATGTCCTCGGCTTCCGCTCTTCTCGGAATTTCGCTCTACGAAATGGGCGAGTACACCGGAGCGCGTCACCCCTTGGAAATAGCGCTTCGTGCCAACCCTAAGGACGACAACGCCGAATTTTTTCTCGCAAACGACTTAATCAAGCTTAGCGATTGGGAGTCTGCCGCGGGCTACTTGCACCACCTCGCACAGCGCCAGCCGAAGAATCAGGAAATTTGGTATTTGCTTGGCAAGGTGCACATGAAGCTTTCGGAACAGGCCCTTGCGAAGCTCAGCGAAATCGATGCGAATTCTCAATGGGCGCACGAGATTTCCGGCGAAGTCATGGAAAGCATGAAAAATTTTGACGGCGCACTCATCGAATACAAAAAAGCCGTGGAAATCGCGCCTCGTCAGCCAGGTTTCCACTACGCACTGGCAAGTGCTTACTGGTCCCTGCAGAGCTGGGATGCTGCCACGCAGCAATTTCGAGAGGAGCTGGCCATCGATCCCAGCAACTGCATGGCGCAATGGAAGCTGGGCAACATAGTTCTCGAACAGCATGAAGACGCAGGAGTCGCTTTAGCGGACGTGGAGAAGGCGCTTGCGCTATGCCCGAATCTGGTTCAGGCACGCGTGGACCGGGCGCGCGCTCTGCTGAAGCTCGATCGCAGCGAAGAGGCGATGAAGGACCTTCTAATTGCTGAGCAAACCAACCCGGAAGAGCCGAGCATTCACTTTCTGCTCGCTCAGGCATACCGCGCGCTCGGACGGATAAACGAGGCGAAGGGGGAAATGGGAATCTTCAGCAAGCTAGAAGAGAGCAATCGCGCGGCTGTTGCAGAGCGTGCCAAGCAGGTCATTCAAAACAAAGAGAACGGCACGCCTCAGAACTAGGCGCCGGCGAAGCGCGTTGCCTCTGAAGTCCCGTAAAGACTCAAACCTAACTTCGGGCTATTGATCTTCGAATTTGTGTCAGATTTTCCTGAAGAATCGATTGCTCTTCTCCCGCTCGGCCAACTCCTCTAGGGCTGAGGAGACGCTCGAGGCGTTTGCACCGGGGCAGCCTTCAGGGATTCGCTTCGATTGAATTCGGCGTCCGCTTTAGCGGCAAAACCCTCCTTGCGATAGACGCGGCCTAGAAGATAGTGCAAGCGCGGATTCTGTGGAGATAAACCTACCGCTGTCTCAAGCTCTGCTTGGGCCTTTTGCATTTCGTCGAGGCGGAAATATGCTTGGCCCAACTCTTCATGGTGCCGCGACTCCTTGGGGGAGATTGCAACGGCCTGAAGCAAATAGGGGACGGCTTCCTGCGCGCGGTTCTGGTCCAACAGAAGAGCACCCAGATCGAGGAACGGGCCGGGATTTTTGGCGGCTGATTCCGATTGCCAAGCGATGGCACTTTGATAGGCGGCGATGGCTTTGTCCGTTTGACCAAGGCCCGCGTAGGACAATCCAAGGTTGTCTTCGGCCTTGACGTTCTTAGGGTCAGACTTCAAGAATTGCGCGAAGGATTGGGCGGCTTCGTCAAACCGGCCCTCGCTGTATTTCGCACGACCGAGCAAATACCAAGCATCGGGATCTCTCGGGTTCGACTGGAGAGAGTGAGTGAGCCATTTGTCGGCGTCGACGTAGTCGCCAAGCACAACATAGTCGAGGGCGACGATTTTCAGATCGAAAGCAGTGGGTTTGCGAAACTTGGCGGCCTCCGTGAATTCGGCGAGGGAGTCCTTTGCGGCTGCTTCCTGAAAGTCGGCACCAGGGACGGCCGATCCTTGTTCTTTGTAGAGTTCGTGTGGGACAGTATCCATTGTCATCGAGTGCGCCTGTATTTGGCGGAACAGAATGTAGCCACGCAGGAAGTGGGCGTCGGCAGAATTTGGATGAGTTGCGATGTACTCACGAACGACGCGGTCCGCGTCCGCGGTCTTCCCCTGATCAAGGAGGGATTTTGCCTCTGCGAGCTGCGCATCCGGTTGACCAGGAGCCAAGGTCTTGATGTCGGGCTCGCTTCGGCTGGAAATGCTTGGCGGCTTGGGGCCTTCGGCGGGAGCCTGTCCCTGCGCAGCGCCAGAAGGTACATAGAAGATACCTATATTATAATGTAGGATCAGAAGAAGTGCGAGGCACTTCGGGATTAATCCTGCCACCCCCGCCCCCCGGTTCTTTGTAAACATTGTATTTAAAGGACTTAGGATTCCTGTAAGTCTTTTAGAATCAGTGTTTAATGGCATTTCGCAAGTATTGCTTCTAAAGGACTCAGGCGATGGAGGGGTTAAAGTGGCGGGATTGTCGGGATGGGAGACTTTCAGCCGCTGCGAAAGTGGGGACAACGTCTGGCCTTCGTTTGCTAGCCAACACGATAACACGAGTTTTAATCCCCGTAAACCTAGATGCATCGAACCTTCGAAAACTGGGGCTGAACATGCGTATTCCGCATTAAACCGTCGCGACGAATTTACACCGGGATCAATAGGCCGGACCGTCCTTGTCCACCATTTTCTGAGGCTCGAAGCCGACGCGGTGGAAGTTGCCTTCGAGAAGGAAAATGAATTCGACCAGTTTGTCGCTATCGGAGATCGTGGGTTTGCCGGAGCCCGTTTTCTTGGGGAAGTAAAAGATGGCGGAGGTGACCAGGATTCCTTTGGCGTCATGTTCGTAGTGGACATGGCTGGGAGATATTTTGAGTTTGGTGCCCTTCATTTCGAGAAAGCTGTTGGCTTGAAAGAATTGCTCCTTTTGGCGGAAGAAGGGCGCCATATCCGCCGATTGCACGACAATTTGATATTCCGCTTGCGGAGCGTTGGCGTATTTTTCAATATCGATCTCTTTTTTGGGGCCGTGTAGGACGGCTCTGCGTGCCGAAGCTCCGCGCACGACGCGAGAAGAGGCCCAAAAGATAAAGAAGTTCAGTTCACCGCCGGAATTTTCCGAAGGGTTGGAGGGCAGACCGCGATCGGCGCCGGCAATCAAATTGGGAAGCTCGTCACTGCTAAGAGGCGCCCAATTGCGGATGACGGGAGTGACACGCGCCCAGGGAGAATCCGTGAAGATGCGCTGGATGTCCTGGTCGTCCCACTGTTGATAGGGTTTGCCGAGCCAGGGCGGATCGCTGGCCCAAGCGAGAGCAGAAAAGAGCAAGACACCCAATAAGAACGCAGAGATGGCGGAAGCGCCGCGGAATCCTGAAGGTTTGTCGCTCATCCCGGGTTGCTCCCGTCCGCGACGTCAAAAGCCAACATCGACTATCGCCTGGATGCCCGCGAATAGGCTGAAGCCTCGACTATAGCGAGGGCCCATTCCTGTCGACCATTTTCGGCGGCTCGAAGCTGACATGCAAGCTGGACTCTTCGAGTTTGCAGAAGAAATCGACGGTCTTCTCCGCAGGGCCAATCGTGGGATCGCCGGATGCAGTTTTCTTCGGGAAGAAGAAGATGGCGGAAGAAACTCCCTGGGAATCGCGTTCGTAGGTCACATGGCTGGGCGAAATCTTCTGCTTGCTCTTTTTTAGCTCGAGGTAAGAGTTCGCTTGGAAAAATTTCTCGTCGCGATGCATAAAGGGGCCCATGTCCTTCGATTGGACGATGATCTGATACTCCTCCTGCGGCTCGTTGGCGTATTTCTCCACGTCGAGATCTTTCTTATCGCCGTGCAGAATCGCTTTGCGGGCAGAGGCGGCGCGCATCGGGCGAGAGGACGCCCAATCCACAAAAAAGTCGATGTCGCCGCCGGTAGAGTTCTCCGCCGAAGTGTCATTCGAAGAGGGGATACCTCGATCGCGGCCACCGAGCTGAGAGTTCTGTTGGTTGTCCTTCGCCGAGTACTTGCCCCAGGTGCGGGCAACGGGCGTCAAGCGGCTCCAGGGCGAATCGGAAAAGACGCGCTGGATATCTTTCTCGTCCCACCGATCGTAAGGCTTGCTCTTCCAGGGCGGGTCACTGGCCCAGGCCAGAGCGGCAAAAAGCAGAACGGCAGAGAGAGAAACGGGAATGCCAAGAGTATTTCGCAGCGGTGGATGTTGTTTGCTCATAACAGTGCACCTCTCGGGGCGGATTACCAGACATCTTAAATCTTCTTCACGCTATTTTGAAGATGGCCATTCTCTGTTTCGCCGACGCGAGAAACCGAACCCAAAAGCCAAAGAAGCCGAGCTTTACGCTCGGCTTCTTTGGGGTGCCATGCTGGAGGGGTGTGTTGGATCCAGCAGGGGGTCAGAAATTGACCTTGAGGAAGATCTGGCCTTGCCGCGGTGTATTTCCCTGACATGGCGAGCTTCTAACGACACCATTAACCGTTGTGGGACTCACACGTCCAAAGTTGACGCCGTCGTCGACGCCAGTATCGGCTCCGCAGATCTGCATACGGTTGAAGATGTTGGCGTACTCCATTCGCAGTTCAGCCCTTACGCGTTCCCCGAAAAAGAATTTTTTGGCAAGAGCAAAATTCTCGTTGCTCTGGAAGGGGTTTCGCAGGTTACTCAAAACGCGGGGTTCATCTCCTGCTGTAAACCCGGGATCGGAAAAGGCAGCGGTGTTAAAAACTGGAAGGCCTTTATAGTAGTTGTTCCAGTTAACGCTAAGCGGGATCGCGGGGTTGTAATTCGCGCGGTTGAAGCCATTCAAATAGGGATCCCCGTCATTTCCGCCTGCAGAGATAGTGATTGGAAGCCCAGAAGCATAGGTAAAGAGGCCGCTCAATTGCCATCCACCGAGCACGTTCTTCATTACCGTGCCGCCATGATTCAGGAACTGCTTTCCTGGGCCGATGGGGAGCTCATAGACGCCCGAGATGTTCACAACATGGGTTTCGTCGTTTTCGCTGACGGACCACTCCGCCTTCTGGTTGAAACCGTTGAGCGCACCACTGTTGAAGCTCGAAAAGCCGCTGTCCGTGTTGGACATGTTCTTTGAGAGGGTGTAGTTCACAAGAAACGTGAGACCGTTCGAGAAGCGCTTTTGCACCTGAGTTTGAAGCGCGTTGTAGGTGGAAGAACCAGCCATGTTGAACTGGTTGGTGAGTCCTCCTGCCGACTCGCTGGGGTTGAATTGGGGATAAGGGAGCAAGGCGCGAGGGAGGCCCGCACTCGATCCGTAGTCGCAAAGGAAATTCACATAGGGAGTAAAAAATGTCCCCGTTGCACCTGGATTGTTCGTATTCGGCCCGCAGGTAACTGTAGCTTGCGCAAACCCCAGACCCTGGAGAGCGGCCTGGGAGGCGGCTGACGTCCAAGCATAATTGGGGCTGGCTGGCGCCATCAAACACGTCGGGTCCGTGGCTATGCCACTGGGGCAGAACATTGTCAGATATTTCGGATTGGTTTGGTTGATGGGATTGAGCATGGAGGTGAGATGGACGGCTCTGTTGCCGATGTAGGAGACGGAAAGGAGCATGTTGTTGGGCAACTCGCGCTGTATACCTCCACTCCACATCTGGACGTAGGCGTTCGGTCCGGGATTTTTGGAGAACTCGTACAAAGGCCCCGTACCATTGAAGACCGTCGGACTGAAAGAAGCCAGGGAGGGCACGCCGAGGGGATTATTGTCCCAAATCCCGTAGGCGGGCACGTTTGTGCCATTCGAGTTCACCTGGATCTGCCCAGCGGAGAGGCTACCGTAGTCCACGGACAACTTGTTATTTCCATATTCATATGGACCTTCGTCGAGGAAATTCACGGAGTAACCCGCCAGAATGACCGTCTTGGGGGTCAGCTTGTAGGCAAGACCGACGCGGGGACTGAAGTCCTTCCAATGGATATCGGCGCGCCTGTATCCCGCACACCCGGTGCAGAAGCCGAGCTTAGAGGCGGCGCCTAGCAAGGGCTGGCCGGTAGCCGGGTCGATTGCGGCCGCATTGGGCGACGTCGGGTCAAAGAAGGTGACATTGTTTGCGCTTTCCAGGAAAGGCCGTGGGATATCCCAGCGAACGCCCGCATTGACAGTCAGCTTGGAGGTGAGCTTGATGTCATCCTGAATGTACGGCGCAAAATAGAGGTTGCGGAGCCGATTCTCGGCTACGAACTTGCGGTAGGCAGAATCCACATCGCCAAGGAGAAAGCTTGCAAAGGAGGCGCCTGTAGGCCCACCGTCGTTCGTTGGATCTGCAGTGGTTTCCGCCTTGAAAGCAAATCCTCCGCCGCAAGCCTGGCATTCATGGTCGTCCTGATAGGCGCGGCGAATCTCGAAGCCGATGTTGTAGGTATTGCGACCGTGGATGTAAAGCCAGTTGTTATCGAAGCCCAAGCCCAGCTTGCGGTTGATGGAGAAGGTTTCCCCGAAAAGCGAGCCGCCGCTGGCTTGCATGCCCCAACTCGTAGGATTGAAAGTTTGGCTAGGATTCCCCTGAAAATTAATAAAAGGAAGAGTAGCGCCGCCCGCCACTCCGGCAAAATCCACACCATTTTGGGTGTTGTACTGAAAGTTGAGTTCGCCAAGCCAGCTGAATCCGGCGGTCATGACGAGGTTGCTCGAGAAAGTCTTCGAATAGGTCAGGATGATGCCTGTTCCCCTGTCGGGACTTAGCTGTGCACCTGAAAACTCATTGTTAAATAAAGCGCAGTTGACACTGCAACCGAGATTGGTCCAGTTGTCGCGCCACCACGCGAAGTGGAATGCCTGGGACATTCCAAAGTTTTGGTCAATGGTGAAACCTATGTTCGCTTGCTTAGTGGGCAGATCGCTGACCTGGGAGGCCAAGTTGCCACTCAGGGTCGAAAAGCCGGGCGTCGGAATCTTAGGGAGAAGAGTCTTCGAGAGCGCACTGAAGCACGCCGTAGGGATTATATTGCCCGCGAAGGGCTGCCCCGGAGCAGGAACTGTACAGCCGGCGGGAACTGCAGCACCGGTGAAGTTGGGTGGCACGTAAAGCTGGTCCGCCTGTACACAATTAGCGTTTAGGCCAGCTCCTGGAGGGCAGACTTGGCCAGTCGGGGCGGTAGAACTTGGCTGGCGATCGTTGCAGACACCAGCAGTGAACCCGTTTGCACAAATAGCGGAGAAATCTCCACCGATCATGGCTTGGGTCGGGACGGTCATATTGGAGATTCCAGGAGGGGCATTGACGCGGTACCAATCCCAGCTGGTGTAGAAGAACGTTTTGTTCCTGCCGTCATAGATCTTCGGCAGCCACACTGGACCGCCTACCGAAAAGCCAAAATTGTTTTCGACGTCGTGCGGAAGTGGCCCCTTTACGAGGTCGCCCGCGGAATCAAATCCCGTGCCGGGAGGATTCACGCCCAAGGCATTGAAATAGCTGTTTTTGTTGATTTCAAAAAGGTCGCCGTGAAGCTGGTTCGAGCCGGATTTGAGCCGGTAGGAGGCAACGCCTTGTGCGAAACCATACCTGGCAGAGAAGTTGGAGGTCAAAATGTCCGGTTCATTGACCAACTCGAAGGGAGGGTTATAGATGGTTTGATATCCCTGGGTCTCAGCTTGAGCCACTACCACGCCGTTGAACATAACTTCGTTTTGATAGTCGATGCCACCGTTAATACGGTGGCTAAAGGAACTACCCGTGACGCCTGGGACAAGGAATAGGTAGTTGTCAATCTGACGGTCACGGCCGCCGCCAATGAAGGTGGGGACTTCTTCGAGGATGGTGCTCTGAATGACGGTGCCAAGGTTAGGTTCGTCAGTCTCAAGTGTGATAGAGGGCGCGGTCACTTCGACGGTGGTGGTTTCGACGCCAGTGCGCAAGACTGCGTCGGCGGTGGCCGTCTGACTGACGAAGACGTTGACATCCTCGAACACAGCGGTTTGGAAGCCCTGCTTTTCAATTTTTACCGTGTAGCTTCCGGGGATAAGGTCAGTGATAAAGTAGGTGCCCTGCGATGTGGTAACAGCGGTGTGAACGACGTTGGTACCATTGTTGGTAACGGTGACCTTGGCTTCAGGAACGACGGCGCCGCTAGCGTCCGTCACAGTGCCCGTCATGCCGCTGAGGCCCTGGGCATATAAGCTCGATGACGAGAAACAAAGGAACGAGTAAACCGCCAAAGCGACCACAAATGATTGCCACGAAGTTCGATCCAAAAACGGTTTCAGAAACTTGCGAAAATTTGTCATGTATTGCCCCCTCGCAGTCCTAGCACCGAGAATGAAATGGACACCCCTTACATTTGCGAGGGAGTCTTAGACACGCGGAGGAGGCAGTCAATACACTCGGGTGTCATCTTCACATTCCCGATTATCTAGTTGAAGGACAAGGGGATATTTATGGTTGTTACCCGATAAAGGCGCGGGAATGGCGACTTTAGAGAATGGGGAGGAGAAATGGCAGAAATCAATTATTACTGGCGCCTTTCGCTTCAACTACCGTCGCGATCCGATCAATGCCTGGAATAGAGATTTGCTCCTGCACGCCATCCGGCCAGTGGATCTCAACCTTATCCACTTTTGTGGAGGTTCCGAGGCCAAAATGGACACGTGGATCGGAACTGGAGCCGTAACTCCCGCCACTCAGAACGTCGGCGCGCTGCCGTGCGCCCCCGGATGTGAGGAAGACTTTGGCGCCGATAGCGTCGCGAGGACTCTTCGGGCCGCCGACTAACTTCAATGTAATCCAATGGTTGCCGTTCTTGACGACGCCACGAAGGAGGGTGGGAATGGAGTCCAGGTTGTTGAGGACAACGTCGATGTGACCGTCGTTGAACAGGTCTCCGAAGGCCGCGCCTCGGGCGGTGATTACATCGGCCAGGCCGCTGCCCGTGGCCGGCGGCACTTCCTGAAATCTCTTGCCATCGATATTGCGAAAAAGGAGCGGACGCTGCGCCCAAGTGGTGCCCCACTCGGTCTTATCGGCGATGGGATAAACGTGTCCATTGGCGATGAAAATGTCGAGCCAGCCGTCGTTGTCGAAATCGAGAAAGCCCGCTCCCCAGCTGAGGAACGGGATCGTGGGCATGCCAAGGCCGACCTTGAAGCTGACGTCGGTGAGGCTGCCGTCGCCGTCGTTTCGATAGAGGGTCTTGTAGTCGTCCGAGAAGGTGGTGATGAAGATGTCCGCTTTGCCGTCGTGATTGTAATCGCCGATGCCGATGCCCATCGAAGATTGTGCCCGCCCCTCTTCGTTGACGGCGAATCCGGATGCGAAGCTAATGTCTTCAAAGGTGCCGTCATGGCGATTGTGATAGAGGTAGTTGGGGACCGAATCGTTTGCTACGACCAGGTCGAGCCAGCCGTCGTCATCCAGGTCAACGAACACCGACGCGAAGCCGTATCGCGCTTGCGGGTCGGAGACGCCAGTCTTGACGCTCACATCCGTGAAGGTGCCATCGCCATTGTTGTGAAAAAGATGGTCGCTTTCACCTACCAAGCCGAGCGGTCCACAGAAGATGTCCACTCCGCGATATTGACAGGAGCCGGCGGGGAGACCGCCCTGGCCTGCAAGCACAGGGTGATCGAGATCGTATTTCACGTAACCGGGTACGAAAAGATCGAGGAGGCCGTCGCGATCGTAATCGCCCCAAGTAGGACCGGTGGACCAGCCGTTGAGAGCGACGCCGGCTTTTTCGGCCACATCGGTGAAGGTGCCATCATGATTGTTGTGATAGAGACGGTTTTTTCCGTAATTGGAGACGTAGATGTCGGGCCAGCCGTCGTTGTCGTAGTCGGCGACAGCAACGCCAAAACCCCAGCGCTCGTTGGCGACGCCGGCTTTTTCCGTGACGTCGGTGAAGGTGCCATCGTGATTGTTATGCAAGAGCATGGCGCGCGGCGCGGCTTCTTTGCCTTTCATGGCGGGAACGGTCGAGCCGTTGAGCAGATAAATGTCTAGCCAGCCGTCGTTGTCGTAGTCTAACAAGGCGACGCCGGAACCAGGGGCTTCGAGGATGGTCGTTTTTTCCGCAGTTCCGGAGCGGTGATGAAATTTATCGAGGCCGGCTTGTTTGGTGACGTCTAGGAAAACAATGGGCGCGCCGTCCACAAAACCGCCGGCGGTGATGGGTCGAGAGAGCGCATCTTTGACAGGAGCGTGGACGCCGCCAGTGGCCATGCCGGAAGGAGGAGGATTTTGCGACTGTGCCGAAGCTGGCGGCTGAGCTTGAACCACCAGGTAGATGACAGCGAGCGATAGTAAGAGACATACAGAAACGGCCAGCGCGAGGGCGGGATTTTGGGCCCTTCGCGGTATCACTTGACAACTGCTCCCGCAGGCATTTCGTCCACTTGCAAGATTTGATCCGCCTTTACGTTCTTGAGCGTTTGCAGGATGCCGCTGGGCCAGCGAATCTCGATGGTCTGGGCAATGGTTTCGGCGCCCAAACCGAAATGGACTCTCTTGTCGCTGGAAGAAAGATAGCTGCTTGCAGTGGTTACTGTGGCGAATTGTGACCCGCTTGCCGTCGCGAGTTTGACTTCGGCGCCGATAGCGTCGCGGTTGCTTTTGTGGCCGACGAGCTTGAGGGTCAGCCAGTGATTTGATGTGGGCGTGTCGTTGTGCAGGACGTAGGTGGGACCGTCGTTGGTGGTCACAACCGCGTCGATGCGGCCATCGTTGTCAAGATCGCCTGTGGCTAAGCCGCGGCCGACCCATGCGTCTTGAAAGGGCTTTCCTGATTCGGCGGAGACATCTACGAAGGCGCGGCCGGTGTTGCGGACCAGAAGAGGCGCTTCGCGATAGCGGAGATTAGGATAGTTGAGTTGAATGGTGTCGATGTCGTGCCCCTGAGCGATCAAAAGGTCCTTCCATCCGTCATTGTCGTAATCGAGGAAGCGGACGCCCCAACCGGAGTGGAGCATTGTAATGTTGGCCAGACCGGTGGAGAAGGTGGAGTAGTTGAAGCTGCCGTCGCCATTGTTTTGGTAGAGAGCGTAGCGTTGGTTGGCGAGGTCGGTGATGACGAGGTCCGGCCAGCCATCGTTGTTGTAGTCGGCAAAATCGACACCCATGCCGGCGTAAGAGCGGCCGTCAACGTCAACGGCCACTAATGAGAGAAGGCCGACCTCTTCGAATTTGCTGCCGCCGAGATTGTGGTAGAGGAATTCGGACATGGAGTCATTGGCCACGAAGACATCGATCTTGCCGTCGCGATCGTAGTCCGCAAGGGCGATTCCGAGACCTTTGCCGGGTTTGTCCATTCCGATTTTCTTGGAGATCTCGGTGAAGTGGCCGTTGCCGTCGTTGTGGAAAACCAACGGGGCAATGGGCTGGAAAGTGTCGGGATGGCAATAGGCGCGGTAGCCTTCGCGGTGCTCGCCGCAGAAGATGTCGTCGAAGTCCCACTGGACATAGCGCAGGACAACCAGATCGAGCAGGCCATCGCCATCGAGGTCGACCCAGGCTGCGCTGGTCGACCAGCCGCTGGCGGCGACGCCGGCTTTTTCGGTGACGTCGGTGAACGTACCGTCGCCATTATTGTGATAGAGCTTGTTGCCGCCGTACGCGGTGACGTAGAGGTCCTCAAAGCCGTCGTTATCGTAATCCCCCACGGCTACACCCATGCCATAGCCCACGCCTTGCAAGCCGGCTTTCTGCGTAACATCTTCGAAAGTGCCGTCGGGTTTCTGATGAAACAGGCGATTCCAATATTGAGGGCTGGTCTTCTGCGGGATCGTGCCTCTCGGCGTGGGATCGGTGAGCAGGGCGCCATTGACCAAAAAGATGTCGAGCCTGCCGTCGTTGTCGTAGTCGAAGAGGGCAACGCCCGATCCCATCGTTTCGATCAGATATTTCTTCGAGGTGTGTGATGCGATGTGATGGAAACTTACGCCGAGCGCGGAAGTAACGTCGGTAAATTTCCCCGGAACAATTTTCGACTGCTCTGATGCTTTTGGAGAGTTCTGGAATGCGAACAGAGCCAGTAGACAACCAAGTAAGGGAATGCCGAAGTAGAAGCGCATGAAGGTTCAATCGCGCTACGTGGGACCGCGGAGGACCGATTCCAATAAGTCGCCCAACTGTTGTGCAGTGAATTCGTTGCCTTCCAGGTTGGCGACCATGCGGCCGCCGCGGTCGAGAACCACGGTGTGCAAGGCGTGAGTCATCAGCCCCTCGTCCTGCCAAAAGTTCATACCGAATTCAAGACTGACCTTTTGAATTTCGGGAAGCGGACCAGTCAGGAAGTACCATCCCTTGGCATCGGCGGCTTTCCAATGGCCCGCGTATTGAGCCAAGACGTCAGGCTGATCGTGCTCCGGATCAAACGTAATGCTCAGAAGCACCAGGTCGCGTCCCATGCGATCTGCAAAACGTCTTCGTACAATTCCAAAATTATTGGAAAGGCGGAAACAATAATTGGGCAGCGGGCAATGAGTGTAGAGGAATGTGATGGCCACAACATTGCCCGCGAATCGCGAGAGTTTTATTCGCTCGCGATTCTGGCTGACCAGAAAGAAGTCCGGTACGCGCTGTCCAACAGTTAAAGGCTTCGTTGCATTCGATTCCGAGTCAACGAGACTGCCGAGAAGGTTCAATTGGCGAGCAGCCATCGGTTCCTGATCGGTGGTCTGGAATTGGTGAACGCGAATGGATTCCGCATAAGCCGATTCGTCGCTGACTGCCAGAGTGAAGTCAATCATCGTGCCCGGCAAAAGTCCATCAAGCTCTTTGGCGTTGCGCACGGCAAAGTCCATGACCATTGCAGCCATGTAGCCCGGGATTTCGCGACACGACACTTCTATGGATTGGCCAGCGCGGTTCACTCGAAGAACAATTCCGGATGCAGGATAACGACCGGCAGCTCGGCACTGGCAGGCGAGAAACAGAAACATCACTGCCGTCGAGATTCTACAGCCGATGCTTTTCGAGTCCATCATTCGTTACCAGAGTTGGCTGGTTTCGCCGCGACCTGATCCGCTTTGGCGCCATCCAAGCTAAACGGCTTACGCGCAAGCTTAGTGTAAGTCTTGCGAACTCTTTGACCTCAATAAATTGATTAACCCCCACGCCGGAGAAATTCTGCCGCGTGTTGCTTGCCGGCCACCATACTTCGAGATCGGTGATCTTGGCGGATTCGCCCAGGCCAATGTGCTGCTGGAGCGGCGACGCACCAAAGGACCCCCCGCTTCCAACGGTGCGATAGATGGAACGAGCGGCACGCCCTTCATTTTCCACGGTGACTTTGATGCGCGCGCCGATGGCGGAGCGATTCGTCTTCACGCCTACAAGCTTGACGCTGAGCCAGTTGTTTTTGTTTCCCGGGTTTTTGAAGACCCGGAATGAATGTGCGTCTCCAGGCGTGGCTCCGCCCATCGAGACGAGAATATCTTCGCTTCCGCTGTTGTTCAGATCGGCGAAAGCAACGCCGTGACCTTTGTGGAGGTCTCCTGTGCCGGAGGACGCGGTGATGTCCACGAAAGATTTCCCTTCGTCATTGCGAAGCAACATTTTAGGGATGAGCGCGCCGTATTCAGGGCCGCCGGTGGCGAGGAAAATGTCGAGAAAACCGTCGTTGTCGACATCGCCGAAATTTGCGCCCATTGGAACATTGATTTTGTCCAGCCCAACCTCCGCGGTCACATCTTTGAACGTTCCATCCTTCATGTTCTTGTAGAGCTTGAATGTCTCGGCGTTGTGCGGAAGGCCGAGATAGCTGCGCAGGGCCTCGTCGACGGAAAAAAAGTAAGAGGTAACGAATATGTCGGGCCAGCCGTCGTTGTCGTAATCGAAAAACCAGGTAGCGAAACTTTGCGATTGTGGCTGGTGCACGCCAGCCCTTTCGGAAACTTCCGTGAAGGTGCGGTCGCGGTTGTTGTGGTAAAGAAAGTTGCCTCCGTAAAGGTTCGAAACATAAAAGTCGACGTAGCCATCGTTGTCATAGTCGGCGGCCACGACGCCTTTGGTAAAAGCGATCTTGTCCACTCCCGCGGAGTGGGAAATATCCTCGAAGGTGCCATCGCGTTTGTTCAGAAAAAGCTGGCTCGGGCCATTTTCGTTTCCAACAAAGAGGTCGAGGTAGCCGTCGTTGTCGATGTCGGCCCAGACGGCGGTCTGCGTGCGGGTGGCGGGCTCCGCGAGACCAGCTTCTTTTGTGACGTCCGTAAATGTTCCGTCGCAATTGTTACGCAGCAAGGACTTGCGCACAGGAAATTCCCACGCACCGCGCAAAACCAGGATATCCGTGCAGCCGTCGTTGTTGTAGTCGGCCTGAACCATGTTCAGCCCTCCCAACTGTTCGGCAAGGCCCGCTTCGCTGGCGCGATCGGCAAAGGTTCCGTTTCCGTTGTTTCGGAAATAATGCATCGGGGAGCAAACGTCGTAGCTCGAAGTGACCACGTCGACCAAACCGCGGTTCCCGAAATCGTCCACGATCACGCCGTTCGCCATGGAAACAAAGTCCAGGCCAGCTGCCGGAGCGACATCGACAAATCGGCCGATGCTTTGCTTTGATTCGAGGGCGGAGGGAGGAATCAGATATTCCGGAGGAACATGGGAAGGATATTTTCCGAGCGTCATGTAGGCCAGGTTCAGAAGCCACTTTACCTGAAGGTGATCGGGCCTCTCGGGTTTTTGCGCCAAGTATTTCAGAAAAAACTGAATAGCCTTCTCAGAATCCGCCGTGATGCGACAAGGCTCGGCGTTGCGCGGTGGAATCAAGCACCTCTCCCCCGGATGGCGATAGATATCGTTCTCCATTTCCGACTTGTGCAGGTAGGCGACGCCGAGCACGTTCGTTAATTGCGGCACGCCAGCCGGAAGATCGGAGAGCGCAATCTTGTACGCGGCTTCCCACTGCTCTATCGCTTTGTCCATATTGCCTTGGTAAGCTTGGAGCTGCGCGAGCGCGTAGTGCGATTGGATCGCGTCGAACGCGGTCATGGCTTCCAAGCGTGCGTGATTCTCCGGCGTAAAGAGTTCCTCGAGACGCACGATTCCTTGAGCGAGCGATTGTTTGCGGATATTGCAGATAGCCGGAAGATCTTGTCCCCAGTTGGCGGGCTTCGGAAATTTCTGAAAGAGCATGTCTGCTATGACCTGGCCGGCTACATCCGCCGGATAGCGAATCGCGCCCTTTCCAGCAAGTGGCGAATCGCGGTTTTGGCCCGGGCCCATGCCCTGCCCCCCGGCTGGCTGGCTTGGGGACAGCACTTTCAAGATGACGTAACCTGACGGGACCGCGATTACTCCGGTCATGCGCCCGAGTTCTATTCCCTTCAGGGCATCTCGCAATTCTGGACGCAGCGTCGACAGATCGATTAGACCGAGGTATCCACCCTCCGTCGCGCTCGGATCAATGGATTCCTTTTTCGCGACCGCAGCAAAGTCTTCGCCATTGCGCAGACGATCGAGAATCTGGCGCGCTTTGTCCGGAGAATCCACTACGATTACTTGTAAGGTGAGCTGTCCCGAGGACTTTTCTTGCGCTCTAGAGGGGGAACCGAGGATCGCGAGCCCGGCTAATAATATTGCCGCAGCAAAAACTGGCAAGCACCTCAGACTCGATGAGCGCAACATTCCTTTTGTCGAAGAGTGCACCATGTTCTCAATCCAGCGAGAAAACAGTTGAGCGCGGATTCTAGCAGGGAGAGGGAGGTCGCACAACGCGTGCGGCCGCGGACGTTTCTCTAGGATAGACAGTCGGAGTCTGTCTAAAATTTAGCATGTTGTTGATTCTTTTAGCCTTTTCTTGTGTCGCAGTTTCTGGTTTTAGCTCGTTCTTGGCTGATCTCACCTCTCTTGGGTTGCCTAAAACAGGATGGCGGGCATTCCGCCGATCATACTCCAGAGGGTATCTTTCCCTGGCACTCAGCCCTGGTTGGATCTTCGTGGGAGCCTTATCAAGCCGACAGTTTCCTCTGATTGGATAATCTGGACAAGATGGATTAAGTATTTTGAATGTCGATTCGAACAATCTCGGCCTCGATTCGAGAATGCAAGTGCCAGCGTTGCGGGCGCATCTCTTCTAACAAGCATGTTTAGAAGCTCAATCTAATTGTGTCCTTCCTGCCCGTTAGCTTATCCTCAATCTTCTTCACTGCTATGAGGAGCACAAAGACTTCAACTAACATGACAGGCAACCAGAACAAAATACTAGAGGTCTCAAATCTAGCCAGAACGAACTTGAAAAAAAACCACACGGCCACCAAGTGGACTGCAAGGCAAATGGCAAGCGAAACCACGAAGACCGAGCGGAAGCTTCTACGACGAAAAAAGACCACGAAACTGAACGGAATTAAGGTTACGAGCAATGCCGTAACCCACTTCAGCTGGATGCCTCTACTGTGCGCGCTTCCAGCAGCGATAAACGTAAACAGTCCGACCAGAAAGAGAATTGCGTATTCCCAAAGAGAGCGCCTTCTTATCGAACTTCTTCTCAGTCGTCGATGCATGCGTTGTACGCCTCACGTACTCGACGATTGGATTCAGATTGGTCGGCGGCGGTGGTGTCGGTACAGCTGCAATTTCCACGGGGACCGGAGCCGAATATATCACGTTCGCGATCACCACGAGCTGCGCTGAACCCAAGGTCAAGGTCATGTTAGGCGGAACGTTTACCTGCGTCGTCACGATTTGCTGACCAGTCGCAACGCCAAGCGTGGAGAAATTAGAGGTCTTGCATACACGACATTATTTCCTTGCTGGATCTGGGCGATTGGATAGTTGGTGGCAGCGGTGTAATCATCTCCGTAACTCACCGCTTGCGAAAGTGGACACCGGATAAGACCCAACCCGTGGAGCTTGAGGCTCGGAAAACAACCTGCAAGGTCCGTCGATCTTCACGCGGTTCAGCAGCTTGGGCTTAAGCTGGAACCCGAAAACGCTCCCATGGAAGTCTTGTTGGTCGAACACGCCGAGAAGCCTTCGGAAAACTAATCGACGAACTGATTCGATTGTGCCTGGTTAGCACGCACTACCGGAGTTGCGTGGATTTCGCTGATCGGTACATGGAGATACCGCGTTACTCAGAGACTGAAATGGTATGGAGAAAATCCAGCAATGCGCAGAAAACCAAAAGTGGCTCGGATTGTGAAGTGTACTCCCATCGCCACGATTTCTAATTGCTCAGCATTTACTCGAGTAATTTGTATCTCTGCTCTGTTTGTATTTGACCAGCCTTTAACCTCAACGTCTCCGAGAGCCAGAAGCTGAAGTGTCATGTTAACGGTGTTTGCCTGCTGTGTTCGCCATTTCAGGGGAGGAGACGAGGGATACTCGTTCAAGCGAATAGTGAGTTCGGCTGTCGGTCCATCTCGGTCAATTTTAAAAGTGAAAATCTCAACATTCTGAAGGGAAGGAGGCAGGTCGAAGAGCGAACTGGCGGCCTCAGGATTCTCTGCAAGTTTAAGCCAACTCAAGATTTCACCTCGCCCCTCATTATAGAAGCAGTGGGCGGCACTGCCTAAGTCCCGGTTAGTCGGTTACCGGACATCAAGTGGTTTTGGATCGCTTTGGGTGCTTCATTGCGGCGTGCGCTCTGTCCGTTTTCCCGGATTTTCGTAGACGGGATTCCTGGGTACTTCCGTGTGATCGATACGGATTGCCTTGTATTCCCCCATGAGCTTCTGTAGGACACCGTATAGGGCTTTTCCGCGACGCCGCCTGCTAAACTTGACGAGCACGACACTGTCCTTCACGGGATTTCCTTCGCTTTTGTTTCTGTCCAAATTTGGACCAAATTTCCCGGCCATTGCGTTCCAATATGATTGTCAAAAAGCCAGCCGCAGCGTTGCTCTAAAATGGGGCGGCGCTGCTGACACAGCGCGACGAGGACTAAAGGGGAGACCGAACAGGGATGCTAATACAATGGCTCGATAAGCAGTATCGCTTCTTGATGCTCGGTGCGATGGTCGTGGAGTCGTTTTTGTTGGGCTGGCTGGTAGTCGTCAAGACGTGGGGGAGAAGATAGTCGTGAACATCATCGACGGCATTCCTACCGGGGCGCACCAGATGAGGGCGCTGTATCTCAAATCAAAACCTGCACGAAGACTGCGGACCGGGTTTCGTCGCCAGCAGCCCACCGTTGCGCTATCCTAACTCTTCAGGGTTTGGTGCAAACCACGCTCGGATTGTCCACTGCAAACTTGAGACAGTCGGCATCCTGTTGAGCGCGTTTCGCTAGTACCTAAAAGGAAACGGGCCGGAGGCTCATAGCTTTCCGGCTCGTTCTGTCCGACTTTAGCCCAACCAAACGGAAGCTATTAACGAGGCTTTGGACCTACCGGGTGCCCCGTCGCCTTGACGCGCTTGACGGAATACTTTTGTTTGTCGGCGCGCTTCGTTCTGACGCGCTGCCTCGCTGGGTTCTTGGGCTTATTCATTACCTGGCCCAATCCTGGTGAATCAGTTCACAAACCTGTTTGATGTTGCCCTTGATGCTGCCGCCTTCCTTGTTCTTCATCAAGTCTCCGTCCTTGTTGAAAACCTGAATCTGGTTATCACGGACGATCAATCCGTGTTCGATGTGGTTCAGGCGAATCGTGTAATCCGCCGTCTGCTGATTGATCGTAATGACGACATCGGGGCAAGACTTGAGAATATCCTTGCTCATTTCCATGGACTGATCCCTGTCCGAGTTTCTGTTGCTGCCCTTGCTCGCCGAATCCAGAAACACACGCGGGGGCTTACTATGATCTCCCACAGCCGCAACCGCGGGAACAACGGCGGGCTGCCCGGCGTCTTTCGTTCCCGCTCCCGCTGGGTTTTGAGCAAATGCCAGGGGTGCGAACGTGACTACCGCTGCAAGCATTGCGATTCGAATTACTGACTTCATTCCGTTTCTCCTCGTTGGAGCTAGATTTGAATTGGCCCTTGGAGATTCAGAATGCATTTCCGCTCATACGCTCTCAATGGTACTTGTCTTGAGCGTTAACCATCGGCGTCGGTTTGCCGATCATAGCGATTGCATCAAAGATTGGTCGAGGGGCATGAAGAAGCTGTGGGAAACCTGTGCGCACATCGTCCTGCCCCTCTAGACTGGCTCCTCTGTTTCGGCAATGATGTCACCCCAGAGAAATTGTCGTGAGCACCTACACCGCAAGAACGAGCGACATTTTGAAGGCCGTTGGCCTGTTGCGGAAGCATGGTGTGCCCGTGGGATTTCCGATGCAAACTGCCGATGGTGAGGTGATCTTCTCGGTGGGCAAGGACTCTACGCTGACAGCTGACCAGCTACTGGGACTTCTTGAACGTGGAGAACTAAACGCCGAGGGTGTGCGGCGCGTTTGTCTGCCTGCCTGAACGCGCCCATTGCGATCATGGAATTGTTGGGGCCAAAGTCATTTGAAGAAATATCGGAACTCTTCTCTAAGGAGAATCGTTTCAAAGATGAAAATGTGTGTAAAGAAGGGGATACTTGGGCGCGAGGTCGGTTCGAAGAAGCTAATGCCCACTTCTCGGGAGAATGGTACGAATATCGTCTTTCTCGTGCTGAGATTTTGAATATAAAACTTCCCTGGCATAGACACACTTATCAAACCCCGAAAGAAGGGTCCACCGTCGCCGAAGCTGTACAGATTCCAAGTGTCCAAAAATGGATAGCTGAGAAGGCCCCAAATTATCCGGAGTCACACGTTTTGTTGTCAGCGGGCCCCTTCAAGTCCGATGCTGAAGAATACAGCCTCATGAAAAATCACGAAGGTCGTCTCATAATGCTTGACGGGCAGCATCGTTTGGTGACCTGGGCCAAGGCAGAGAAACAGAGCTTTCTTGCATTCATAGCTGGTAAACCCTCAGGCCCGCCGTCGTAGCCCAAATATGAGAAGTGTTTGCACAGTCAAACCACGCCGGTTCAACGAGATAGTTGGCTGGGAGACCTGGACTCGAACCAGGATAGCCAGATTCAGAGTCTGGAGTCCTACCAATTGGACGATCTCCCAGCCGTTGACAACGTGGGACTTACATCATGCCACGGCTTGCAGCTTTGGGTCAAAAGGGTCAAACACTGCAATTTTTGATCAATTTCAAGAGTGAAATCAGGCACTCTGGCAAGTTCGTCCCGCATAAAATCAGGCCGAAGATGCGTGTACCGACGTATCATTTTTTCGCTACCGTGTCCGATCGACTTCTTAATTGCCTCAATCGCGGTTCCAGCCATGACCAGGGTGCTTACTCGGTGGTGCCGGAAGCCGTGCATACCGCCACGTTCGAGCCCGAGTTTGCGAAGCAGTGGATGTAGATGCTTATTGAGAACGGCACAGTTCACTAGCGGTGTCTTCCGGCTTGATTGGAAGACGAGACCTTCCTTTCTGCCGTTCAAATGATTCTCCATCAATATCAGGCAAGCGCGCATGAAACCAGGTGTAATCAGGAAACATGTGAGGTGTCCTCAAGCCTTTCTTCGATTGCACGAAATCGTGCAATGTGTCATGATTGCACATATTTATGCAATCGAATGTTAGTCTCCACGGAGTACTGATCGCTGACGTAGTCGCCTCCCGCTCGACCGCGGATCTGCGATCGTCATTGAACGAGAAGCTACGGATCGCGAGTATCGCGCAGCTGGATGAGCAACTGATCCGCCTGCCCTACGCGGTTACCGCTGGTGATGAATTTCAAGTTGTGGCGGCGCGGTTGGAGCGAGTACCCAAGTTGATACTCGATCTTCGCAGACGCCTACTCCCGTTCCGGTTGCGCGTTGGTATAGGGATTGGAATCGTGGAGGGGCAGATCCGTCGCCCTGTGAACCGTATTGCCGGTGAAGCATTTCAGAACGCACGAAAGGCAATTGTAGAAATCAAGGCGCAACGCAAATATCCGACGCTTACCCTTTTTCATTCCAACCGCGAAGGTTTTGACCGTGTTGCGAATCTGACTTACGCTCTGCACGACACGCTCATGCGTCGGACGACGGCGAAGCAGTGGGAGACGATCGCAGTGTACTTGATTAAGAATCGCGTGGACTATACGGCTAAGGCCTTGGAAATCGACCGATCGACAGCGTCTCGGAATCTCCGACGTGGTTTTTTTTGGCAAATGGAAGAAACCGTCTTGGTCATGGAAGAGTTCATTCGGGAGAGTTTTGGCGATTGCACATAATCGTGCAATTATAAGGTATTGGACGATATGGTACATCTGACATACAAGCTTTTTCTGGCCCTCTATCTTGCACATTTGTTGGCTGACTTTGTGTTTCAGACAGATAGCGTCGTGACCACAAAAAAGGAAGGCAGGTGGCGAAGTTACCTGCTCCACGGAACTACACACTACGCGACCACCCTAGCTATTGTCGCGGCGATGAATCCTGGCTTAGTCGTGACATGGATGTTTGAACGTGTCGTGCTTGCTCTTTGCTTGGTCCACCTGCTCTTGGACTGGGCCAAGTTCGCACTGGCCCATAGGAGATGGATTCCCGATAACGTATGGAGTTTTACTGCTGATCAGGCCGCACACCTTGCAACCGTAGCAGGCGCGACACTTCTTATCACACGAGCCCCTTGGCAGTCAGTTGTGCCCTATCTTCAGAAGATTCGTTTGGGGCAAGACAAAATTCTGCTAGTGGCTGTCATCTACGTTGTGGTTGTTTTCTGTGGTGGATACTTCATACGTTTTTTGATTCAACCACTATGGAAAGAGAAACCTGGCAAGCATACACAGGAGCATGACGAAGTCGTGAACGCGGGGCTTTACATAGGGTGGCTCGAACGATTCTTGGCGCTGACGGCGGTCTTTCTTCAATCTCCCGGTACAGTGGGATTGATTCTTGCAGCGAAGTCAATTGCCCGTTATCCGGAGCTGAAGCCTCCAGGACGTTTCGTGGAATATTTCCTGATCGGAACGCTCTTAAGCATCAGCATCGCCATCGCCGGAGGGATTATTCTCCTTAAAGTATTCGACGGGACGGTGAGTCTCGGTAAATGACCTGAAGGCAACTCTGATCACAATAGTAGGGCGGCTTAAATTCATAGTTTATTTCTGGCATGCCGAAGATTTCCCAAATTCACGGAGCACTACTGGAAGACAATGATTTAACGATGCCACGGCTTGCCATTTGGCCGCTAGAAAACAAAGACCTTCCCCGATCTTTGCCTTCGGTGCGTTTTGAACTTGGACCTCAACAGTCGGGATTCGCTGGGGCGTCAACCACGAGGCGAAGTCGCTGGCGCAGAATCCGCGGCACGCGACGCTGTTACAGGCACCATCTGGCCCTTCCGCATTGTGTATTCCTGGCCGCCCCACGTAATGCGGTTGGAAGCAAAGCCTGCGATCCAGACCGCCGAATAAATGGCATCCCGCAAAGGGACAAGCCAGAGCTTCTTGCGTAGCACGTCGTCGCCGACTCCCCAAACTCCGACCGTCCAAGCCATGACGTGACGCAACACAAAATAAGCGAGCACGTAGGTGGCAGAAACCCACTTTGCCGGTGCGACGACCGCGGCCAACAGAGCCCATGGAAGACCAAGCGTAAAGATCAGCCCAAAATAGGAGAGCGGGCGGCACACGCGCACGGTCCTCGCCCATCGGAGTTGGTGGTCCCAGAATGTTTTGGCGGTTTGCGCGGGATACATCGTCCAAACCGGCTCGCGCGAAAGAAGAACACGTCCACCAGCTTCGGCGATCCGCAGACCTAGCTCGTAATCGTCCGCGAGCATTCCAGCGATCGACCGAAAGCCTCCAACTTTCGAGAGCCAGCGCTTGGTCGTGACGATCGAAGCGCCCAACGCAAAATTTACGCCTTCGGTCAGCTCTGCCATCAGCACACCAGCAAAAAAATCGCTGGATGCACCGACAGCCTCGAGTTCCGCGCCAAGATTTTGCTCGGCAACGCCGCGATAAAAAGAGGTGACTATGCCGGTGCTTTCGTCCAGGAAAGGAGCGACGACTTCGCGTAAGTAGTTCGGACCGACGCGCACGTCGCCGTCCGTTACCGCGAGCATTTCGTGCCGCGCTTCGTGGGAAAGGCGCGCGAGCTTGTTTACCTTGCGATTGGCACCAAGATTTTCCGCACCGATGAGCAACCGAATGTTGCGGCCGGGAAATTCCGCGATCAAACTATGAATGAGCGGAACAGCCGGGTCCGCGGCATCATTCACAGCAAACAAGATCTCGTAGTCGGGATAATCCAGACGGCAAAAGCTCGAGTAATTCTCATAGCTAGCGAAATCCACGCCGCGCACGGACTTCAAGAGACTAACCGGGGGGGTGTAGCTTCGGAGATTGTTCTTGCGCTCGCGGCGAAAGAAGCGCCAGGCCGCAAACGTGGCCGCGACGTAATAGGCGAGTGGCGCAGCCGCCAAGAGAAGCACCGCATCGCGCCATCCTGAATGAAAAATTGTCACGCTGAGGTTCTCTTCCCGTGAGCTCAGGGTTCCTCGCGGATCCGCTGAACGCCACTTCAGTAGCTTGCCACAAAGCGGAACGCTCCGGTATTTCTCGCGAGTTCGATGAGTCAAATGGAGTACGAGGGAGAATAAAGCGAACGGCGCGCACAGCTCGGCCTCAGCGTTTACCTAGCCAAACAAGCGTAACGCCGACGCAAACGATAAGCACTCCGGCCCAGCGGCGGGGGGTCACCCGTTCCCCGAGAAAAAACTTACCGCCGAGTGCGCCTGCTGCGTAATTCAGCGCGGTCACCGGCACGACGAAACTGACGTTTTCAATGGATAGCACGGCCAGCAAGGAGAAAAAGGCCAGCGTCATCATGGAAATACCGATCCACATCCAGGGTACTTTCATTGCGCGCAGGATGACGCGAACAACCGCAAGCGGGCGAAAATCGGTTACTTCTCCTACGTGCTTCATTGCGCGCGTGACGCAAATCTCTCCGCCCGTTCCGCTTGCGACCACCAGAAACAAGAGCAAAGCCTCCCGCATGTTTAGCGTACCTCGGTGGTGCGAGGAGGAGTATTCCCGACGACGAAAACACCGAGACAAATAACCACAATGCCCGTCCAATGCAACGGCGAAATCCTTTCGCCAAGATAGAAGTAGCCCAAAAGGGCGACGACCAGAAGCGCGATCGAAGAGGCCGGCTGCACGTAACTGAAATCAGCCCAGGAAAGAATGAGCATATAGGCGACGAAAAACGTGAGCAATGACGCGATGCCCAGCCAGACGTATCCCGACGTAAAAACAAGCGAAATGATGTGCGGCAGCCTCGAAGGCGCCCAGGAGACTACCGAGCCAACATTTTTCATGCCCTTGCCAAGCAGCACGTTTCCGAGCGGCGCGAAAACGACCATGATCAGAAGCATGCAGTATGTTTTGATGTGCAGGCCAGTGGAAGAGGTCATGCAGGGCGCGCGCCAAAGGTGAGCATAGATGGACGGTAGAATTGGAAAAGAGCCGTCATCGTCTTATTCGCAAATGCATCTGGAATTCTTCCTTCTTCATCTTACATGATTTTCGCAGCGCCCCAAACGACGGCTCGCAAACAACAAAGTTTCCGTCGGCAGAGATCGATCGACGCGCGCTCTGGTTCGACTCTGGTGGCATTGGCGCCACACGATTCGCTTTTGAGAGAGTGAAATTCACGGCTATTTGCTATTCTTTTGGCGCTCGCAGTAAGCTCCAAAAAAGAAAGGACCGGCTTTTGAAGAGACAATGATTCCTGCCCTGACGCGACTTTCAGGCCTTCCGCTGCTGGCACTTCCTATTGAGATCGTAGACGCGAGCCAAAGTGTCGTTCCAGGATCGTCAGCAAAGACGGATTCCGCTTTCCGGCGCGAGGGCCGTAATGGTATCGAGTAACCTCGTTTACATCTTTCTGGGCGTCGCGGCCATTCCTTTCATCTACTATTTTCTCGCGCTTTACAGTTCGTGGCAGTTTTTCCGACAAGCTGGAAAATCGAACGCGCCTTCGGATTACACGCCTCCTGTGAGCAATCTCAAACCAATTCGCGGCCTGGATGCTGAGGCCTACGAAAACTTCGCCAGCTACTGCAATCAGGATTACCCCGACTACGAACTTCTCTTCGGCATCGGAGACGGTGACGAAGCTGTCTTGGAAGTCATCGAGAAGCTGAAGCGCGATTTTCCGCAGCGGCGCATTCGCGTGGTCCATGTCTCCGGCCATACCGCTCCCAACGACAAAGTCGTGAAGCTGGCGCGCCTCGTGAGCGAAGCACAAAACGAAGTGCTGGTGATAAACGACAGTGACGTTCGCGTTCGGCCGAATTACCTGCGTTCCGTGGTCGCGCCTCTCCGCGACCCTAGAATTGGCGCAGTCACGTGTTTGTATGTTTCGACGCAGGAGCACACGTTTCTCCAAAAACTCCAATCCATCGGCATGATTTGCGATTTCTACCCAGGCATCCTGGTGGCGCGACAATTGGACGGAGTAAAGTTCGCGTTCGGACAGACGATAGTGACCACCCGAAAACATCTTGCGGGATTCGGCGGCTACGCCGCGATTGAGAACCGGCCCGCAGACGACTTGCTCGTCGGGCGCCTGGTTGCGGAACAGGGTTTTGAAGTGGAACTACTTCCGTATGCAGTCGAGACCGTGGCTGATTTTCGCTCCTTGCGTGAGTTTTTCTTCAAACGCCTGCGCTGGATGACGGTGATGCGCCACATGCGTCCCTGGGGGCATATCGGTCTGATTTTCACCCAAGGCTTGGCTTGGTCCGTGGCGGCGGTAGCGGTTCATCCGACGGCACGAGTGGCGCTGCTTTATCTCGGCGGATACCTCTGCGTACGCACTGCAATGACTTGGCTAATCGGTGTCCGCGGGTTGAAGCAAAAGGGGATTTGGAAAAAGATGGCGCTCGTGCCGGTGTGGGACGCGTGGGCCTTGCTAATCTGGCTGCTCAGCTTCGGGCGGAGGAGCATTCGTTGGCGCGATATTGATTATCGCATCCGGCAAGGGATGCTCGTTCCCGTAGCTCCCCCAGCCCCGCAAAAGTAGACACCGGTCAAAGCTTGTGCCGGCCCCACGTTCCAATCCTTTTTTGAGATGGTTCATTCGCGCGAACGAAAAGGCAAAAGAGGAATATGGGAGCGAAGATTGCGGTAGCGGGGGCGGGTATTTACGGCGCTACGGCTGCCATCCGGCTGGCGGAACAAGGACACCAGGTACATTTGTTCGACCCGCTCGGTGTGCTGCGCGCGGCTTCTGCTATCAACCAGTACCGCGTCCACGCCGGCTATCACTATCCCCGCAGCGGGGAAACGGTCAGCGAAATAGCCGAGGCGCGCACGGAGTTTACGCAGGTTTTCGCAGACGCCATTGTCCGGAACAGCCTGCATTACTATGCAATCCCGAAAGAGCATTCGCTCACTTCCCCGGATTTGTACGAGAGCATAATGAGCAACCACGGACTCCCGCTCAAAGCGTGCCGCCCAGGCTGGATGAATTTCGATTTCATCGAAAGGTGCTACGAAGTCGAAGAAAACATTTATGATCCGGATGTGCTGAGAGGCCTTGTGGAAGCTCGCCTGAAGGCGCAAGGCATCCGCTTGCAGCAGCGAGAATTCACGCCGGAAATGCGGCCCGAGTACGACTTCGTGGTGTGGGCGACGTACGGCTTAGGCCCGAGCCGTGGATTCTTCAAAACAGCCAAATATCAAGTCGCTGAAAAGATGCTGATCGAACTTCCTTTCCAGTTGCGCGGTGTCGCGCTGGTGGTTGTCGATGGCCCGTTCACAGCCTTTGATCCGTACGGCAGCTCCTCGCGCTCGCTCTTCGGGTCCGCGAAAAACACAAATCATTGGACTACAACGAACGCCAACGAACCGATTCCAGAGCCGTACGCCGGAATGCTGAACAAACCGGATTTTGAGCCAGTGCCCTTCACGCGGTTTGCCCCCATGCGCGCCGATTGCTGCCTCAGCGTCCCCGCGGCGAAGGACGCGGTCTACATTGGCTCACGCTTTACGATTCGCGTCGTCGAAGACAATCCCGAGCACGACCGCCGCATCCTCCATGTTCGCGAAGGCGCCCGTGGCGAAATTCACATTTTCTCAGGCAAGGTCGTGAGCGCAGTCAAGGCTGCTCGCATCGTGTGCGAAATCGTTGCGGGAACTCGCAATGGCTGACGCGCCCGCGTATGTAATTCTTGGCCGCGGACGTTGGGCCGCAAGAATGCAGACGATTCTCGCGGCGGAGAACCGTCGCGTTGCAAGTATTATGGAAACGAGGCAGGCCACCGGCGAAACTGACACCGCTTATAGGTCGCGCCTGGCCGAAGCGATGGCCGCGAGCAATGCGCAGATCGCGTGGCTCTGCGTGCTCCCTGGGCATCATGTTCCCATCATGATCGAAGCCGCGTTGGACGCAGGTCTGCACCTTATCGTGGAAAAACCCTGGCAAGCCTCGCAACGCGTGACCTCGGCGCTTGTCTCGAGGGCCAAATCACTGCGCCGCCTCATCGCCATCCATTTCGAGTACTGTCTTCTCGAAGAAGTGGAACGCTGGCGCAGGGATTTTCATCCGGGAACCGGTCTTCGCTTCGGAGGCCGCTTTCTCCTAAGCAGGCCCGACCACACTGGGATGTCCGCAATGAGCAATCTTGGCTCGCATCTACTCGCCATACGGGCCTACGCAACGCCGAAGTCGGTTGTGCAGGAAATTCGTTGCGGTTACGAGCAGCCGGATGAACGCTGCGTATGGCTTGAGAGACGAAACACCCGGGCGGCATTCATCGATCTTCTGGCCAACAAGGAGCCCATCATTCAGCGCTTCGTCGCCAAAGTAGAAGCCTCGCTCGAAGGCGCGGACTTCCCTTTTGATCTGGAATTCGCACGGCGCGTGGCGCATGACGGCGAGGCTCTTCGCTGAAAGCCTGCGTCACGCAACGACGGGAATACTAGCTGCGAGAATACTACCGGTGTGAATGCTTCTTGGTTTTTTCCGCGGGCTCGCTTGCATTCTGAACACGCGAAGCGCCCAAAGAGTTCCTCGCCGTCTTGCTCATCTGCAAACGCCGGTCATTGCGCGGCTCGCGCCAGTTCACTTGCGGCAGCATCAGCGACGCATCCGCCCGGTCGCGGTACTTGATCGCGATGTTCATCAGCGAGTCCAGCAAAGAATCGGAAAGCAGATGCGGCTGCAAGCCCAGGTCGATCAGTTTGGAGTGTTTTGCGTTGTAGTAGTGCTCCTCGGCTTCGACGCGCGGATCCTGCAAGTGGTCGACTTCCACGTTTAAGCCGAGCTTCTTGCCCGCGGCCACCGTCATCTTGGCGAGGTCGCGCACCGAGAACTGTTCCGTGAACTGGTTATAAACGCGGCATTCTCCACGAGCTGCCGGATTCTCGCAAGCAATCTCGATGCAACGCACGGTGTCGCGAATATCCAAAAACCCACGCGTCTGGCCGCCCTTGCCGTACACCGTCAGCGGCTGGCCGATGGCCGCCTGAATGCAGAAGCGGTTCAGCACTGTGCCGAAAACATCGTCGTAGTCGAATCGGTTAATCAGCGCCTCGTCCATGGCCGTCTCGTCGGTCATCGTTCCGTAGACCACGCCCTGGTTCAGGTCCGTGGCGCGCAACCCCCAGATCTTGCAGCTGAACATGATGTTGTGGCTGTCATGTACTTTCGAGAGGTGATAAAACGATCCGGGCTGCTTCGGAAATGGAAGAATGTCCTTGCGCCCGTTGTGCTCGATGGTGATGTAGCCCTCTTCGATGTCGATGTTCGGCGTACCATACTCGCCCATAGTTCCAAGCTTCACCAGGTGACAGTCGGGCCGGTGCTCGCGAAGCGCAAAAAGCAAATTCAGCGTGCCCACAACGTTGTTGACCTGCGTGAAGACGGCGTGGCTGCGGTCGATCATCGAATAAGGAGCGGAACGTTGCTCGGCGAAGTGAACCACCGCGTCAGGCTCGAACGCGCGCAGCGTCGAAGCCAGAAACTCGTAATCACAAACGTCCCCGTAGAAAGACTCGATGGTCTTGCCGCTAACCGCCTGCCAGACCCGCAAGCGGTCGGAGAGCGGGCGAATGGGAGTCAGAGTCTGCGCATTGAGCTCGTGGTCCCACAGCCGGCGGACAAAATTGTCAACGATGGCGACGGAATGTCCTTGCTTCGACAAATACAAAGCAGTAGCCCACCCACAGTAACCATCCCCTCCAAGCACAGCAATCTTCATCGTTCCTCCTTGGTGAAATCCCTCATTGTCAATGGCCTCGCGGAGCGGCGCATTGGCCCTGCGTCAGCCTGAGCTGGATGATTGGGCTAAGCCGCGAGCGCTCAGCCGTGAGCTCCCCCGAGTGGAGCTAAATACAGTATACGTGATTAGGGCCGGAATACGTCCCCTTGTCGTTCAAAAATCCACCACGAACTAACCCTCTGGTTAGATGCGGCAAACTGTTCTTTTTTTACAGCCAATTTGGCCCTAAAGCAAGCTGCGAAGCGTGAAGTTGGCCAAAACGCCATCTGAGCCCGGACGGATAAGCTCATTCCTACTGCTGCGCCTGCTTAGCCGGAGCCGATGCGGCCGGCCGAACGAGCGAATGATTCGTCAAAATGCTCTTGCCCCCGCTGGTGGCCAAAACGTCGAGTCGATCACGCCCAACAAGATTCTCCAAAGCAGGCACACCCGTATCCCACGTAACCACGTAGTAGCGTTCTGGCTTCGCCCACAGCTCCTTAAACTGGGCGTCGTCAATAAATACACTCGGTGCACCGGGCGCGTAGGAACCGTACTCCAAATTGTTGAATCTCCCATTCAAAATGAGCGCCGTCCGGTTGGTATAAAAATAGATCGAAGAAAAAGCGTAGTACGGCCGGGCAGAAATGAGTTCCCCTTCTGGAGCACGAAGCAAAGCCTCCGCCAGCGGTCGCGAAGAGAGATATGGATCGAAAACAACCATCGCCATGTGCGCCGCATGGAAGAAAAGCACCATCATCAATGCCGCCGACAGAAAAGCCCGCGATCCCGCGGATCGAAAGGCCCCCAGTGCGCCCACCAAAAACGCGCCGGCCGCAACCAGCAGCGGAACGCGCAGGTAGGCGAACGACTCGATCGTCAGATCTTCCATGTGCCCAAGCGAAAGCTTATAGGCAGCTGGATGATTGCTGAGCGCCGTCGAAATATCTCCCGGCGCTGGCATATTCCGCACGAGAAAAAATAAAGTTAGAGTCACGACGGCGGCCGCCGCCGCAACCCCGCAGAGAACATACGTGCCACGGCGTATGCATTTGCCTTCTGCGGCCATGGCGGAACCGAGAAGCAAAGCCAGCGCCGGATAACACGGCATCGAGTAATACTCCTGGGTCGTAGAAAACGTAAAAAAGATCAGCAGAAAACCCGTCCAGCAAAGCGCCAGCAAACGCATCTTGCCGGCGCGATCGAGGGGTTTAAACGAAAGCTTGGCGATCGCCGGGAAGTACACGCTCCAAGGAAAAAGCCATAATAGATGGAACAGCCAGAAATAAAGCCGCGGAACGGTGTCGTAGTCGCGCGGATAGCGAAGGTTCAGAAAGCGGAGAAATTGCTCATTGATGAAAAAAAACCAGAGAAATCCATGATATTGCCCCGGGCCGCTATGCAGACCGAAATAGAAATAAGGCGGATTGCGAAGGGCGGCGAGAATGTGCCACGGCGCTGCAATCAAGAGAGCAATGACCGCTCCGCTGAAAGGATGCAGCCGGTTCCATGTCCTAGCGGAAAGCAACTGCTTCGTCAGAAACAAATAGATAATTCCGCCAGCGAGGGGAAAAAGCACGCCAACAAGACTTTTGATCAGTAGTCCCGTGCCGAGGCTCGCCGCTAAGACGCCCGCCCAAAGGCGCGGGTGCGTCTCTTCCTCGTCGAGAGCGCGCAGCAGCGCCCAGAACGCAAGCGCCACGGTAAACGTGAGCATCACGTCCGGAATCAAAATCCGCGTAAAGAGAAACAATCCAATGCACGTGGCCATGCACAAACCGGCGTAAAAGCCAGCACGTTTTCCGAAAGCCCACACTCCCATCGCCGCCGTCAGCCAAGCCAGCGCCATCGCGCTCAGCGCAAACGGAATGCGCGCCGTCCAATCGTGCACGCCAAATATTTTGTAGGAAACGACGATCGGCCAATAGTACAGCGATGGCTTTTCGAGGTACGCGACGCCATCAAGCCGCGGCGTCACCCAATCGCCCGTCTGCAGCATCGTCCGCGCAGCCTGCGCCAGCACCGCATCCGAATCGTCCATCAACGACGGCGGAGAGATGCTGCAGCCCAGATAAACCGCTCCCGCAAAGAGCAGGACCGCTAAGTAGATATACCTGTTTTTTCCTGTATCCAAGAAGCTGGTGCCGGCGACGGCCCCGCCTGAATTCCCCATTTTTTCATCCATAGAAAAAGAAGCAGCAGACCCCACAGGTGATAACCAATGTTGACGCGGCGCTCCAAGTGCAGCCGCACCAGCTCCTGGATCACACCTGGCCGGAAAAGTGATTTATGCTCCGCCAGCCCCTCTCGCGTCGCATCGAGCAAAAGCTCGCGAAGCGGCCCGCGCAGCCATTCGTGCGCCGGAATATCGAATCCCACCTTCTTGCGCCGCAGAATCGTCTCGGGAAGCCTGTTCTTCATCAATTCCTTCAGAACAATTTTCTGCCGCGAGCCTTGTATCTTGAGGGAGGTGGGCAAACTTGCGGAAAATTCCACAATGCGATGATCCAGAAACGGCGGCCGCACTTCCAGCGAGTGCGCCATGCTCATGCGGTCCACCTTGTTCAAAATATCATCCTGGAGAAAATATTTTTGGTCCCACCAAAGATACGGAGATACTCCATCGTGAGCCGCCGGCGAATCGCGCAATTCCCTAAGAATGCCATCAAGAGAATCGGGCAGTGGAACCGCTGAAAGCGAACGTACCTCGTCCCCGGAAAAAGTTCCGTTCCAATATACATGGGCTTGTTCAGGTGGCATCAGGCTTCCCGCCAGGAATCGCTTCACCATATATTCCCGGCTGATCTTGTCGTCCGAAACTGGCCAAAGCCGCGCAAGCCCAAGCCCGGCGCGCAACGTCCACCTCGGCAGCCACCGCATCGGCCGCGCCAGCTGATTCGCGCGATACGTCAGGTAGCCGCCAAACAACTCGTCAGCGCCTTCACCGCTCAGAGCGACGGTCACTTCCGTCCTGCTCATTTTCGAGAGAAACCAAACCGGCAAAGCCCCTGCATCCGAACTGGGCTCGTCCGAGTAATACGCAAACTCCTCAATCGCCCCCCGCAGATCGGCTCCAGGATTCAGATCGAATTCCTGATGATCCGTGCCGTACTGCCTCGCCGCGCTCCGAATGTACGCCGTCTCGTCAAAACTTCTTCCAAGAAAGGAAACAGAAAGTGTTTTGATCGGCCGCGAGGACCCTGTTGCTGCATAGTGCAGCGTTGTCGAAGAATCGATGCCGCCGCTCAGCCAAAGTCCGAGCGGCACGTCCGAAAGCATGTGCTCGCGAACCGATTGCTGCAAAAGTGAATCCAATTCCTCGCAAGCCGAGCCAAGTGATCGCTGGCGAATCGGCCCCGCCGGCAAACTCCAGTAAGTCTCGACCCGCGTTTTTCCATCAACCCATTCAAGCCACTGTCCCGGCGGCAACTTCTCAATACCCTCCACCAGCGTCCACGGGCAAGGGACGTAGTTCAACGAGAGATAGCAATCAAGCCCAGCAAGGCTCAGTCGACGTTCGAATTCCGGATGAATGAAAATAGTCTTGAGTTCGGAACCAAAAAAAAGGTCTTCCCCGCGCCGCGCCATGTAAAGCGGTTTGATGCCCATGCGGTCGCGCGCCAGCACGAGCCGCCGCGATGATTTGGTCCACAGCGCAATCGCAAACATGCCCCGCAAACGCGAAAAACACGCTGTATCCCACTCAACAAAAGCGTGCAAAACCGTTTCCGTATCGGAATGCGAATGAAACCGGTGCCCCAGCTTCTCCAGCTCGCCGCGCAACTCGAGGTGATTGTAAATTTCCCCGTTGAAGACAATCGCAGTGTCGCCGTCATCCGTGACAATGGGCTGATCGCCACCCTCTAGATCAATAATCTTCAGTCGCGCCGCGCCCATCGATAGGACGCTCGACCGAAACACCCCACGCTGATCAGGCCCGCGATGATGCAGCGTTGCGGTAGCCCGCTCAATGCGCTCTGGTTCTGGCGCCCAATTTTTATTTGTAAAGCCGGCTATCCCGCACAAATTCGAACACCTCTCGCCAGCCAGCCGGCAAAATCAACCGGCGCTTCCACCGCTTCTTCCCCCGCAGTTCGTCTTAGAGAACCGATCCTTGCCCTTGCAGGATACATCGCTTATCCCAGGGCAACCAGAGCCACTCCCGCACACACTAGCACTACGCCAATCCAGCGCGCCGCGTTCACCTCTTCACCCAGAATATACTTCGCACCAAATGTTCCGACCACGTAGCTCAGAGCCGAAGCCGGAATCACAAAACTTATCGGCTCCCACGAGAGCAGCACCAACAGCGCATAAAACGAAAGCGCCATCAGCGGCACGCCCGCCCAGAACCAGCCGTTGCACAGTGCCTTTCCTAAAAAGCGCAGCAACTCCTTGGGCCGCAGCCGCTCCGGTTCACCCGTCGCCTTCATGCCCAGCGTGATGGCGATCTCTCCGCCCGTGCTCCCAAATATCAGAAAGGAAAGAAACAGCCCGACGTGCATCATGCCAGCGCCTCTCTAGCCACCGGCGTCGTGCGCGGCCTCGTCTGTCCAACCAGCAGCACGCCCACGCAAATCAGCACTACTCCCACCCACCGCCGGGGCGAAACCGCTTCGTGCAAGAACACCACCGCAAAAAAAGTCAGCAAAGCGTAGCCGAACGCCCCCGCAGGCATGACGTAGCTGTAGTCCGCCCAACTCAACACCGTCATATAGCTCAGCATAAATCCGCATAGAAAAAATATGCCGACCCACAAAGTCGCGCTGGTCACCGTCAAGCGAAAAGCGTGCTCCAGCCCCGCTGCAGACAGCTCTACGGCCCCAATCTGCTGCATACCGCGCTTCAACATCAGGTCTCCGGCGTTTGCGCACACCACCATCGCGCACACCATGACCAGCGTTTTTACCCGCAGCCTTCCTTCAGTTGCCATTTTGTCTAAGGTTTAGTCGTTCCCGGACGCCGACGGTGTCTCCGGCACGGAAATCATGGGCTTCGTCGCGTCGCCGCCCTGCCGTACCCACTTCCAGCGCTCCGAACGCAGCTTCAGAAAGCTCGTCGCTTCGTGATATAGCCGCTTGCGTTCACTTGAATCCCACAACGCCTCGCGCACAATCCGCCACACCACGCGCGGCCGGAAGTAGTACTCATCATAGAAACGGTTCACGCCGGCCATCATCTCAGCCTTCTTGAGATGCGGATACTCGATGTGCGGCAACTGGTGGCCGCCGGAATCCGCCAGCGCTTCTACCTTCAGAAAACCTTCCTTGGCCATGGCGTCGTGCAGTTCCGTGCCGGGCATGGCGTGTGCCAGCGAAACCTGAATCGTCTCGCAGTCCAGTTCCTTTGCGAAATCAATCGTCCTGTCGATGGTCTCCTTGGTCTCGCCCGGCAATCCGATAATAAAATCGCCGTGGACCTTGATTCCCACCTTTTTGCAGTTCTTCATGAACTCGCGCGCCATCTCCACGGTCGCGCCTTTCTTAATGTTCTTCAGAATTTGCGGGTCGCCGGATTCGAATCCAACGATAAACAGCCGCGCTCCGCCGTCCGCCATGGCCTTCAACTCTTCATACTTGCTGTGGCACCGCGCCGTACAAGACCACCTGAACTTCAGTGGCTTGAACTTCTGGCTCAACTCGATCGCCCGATCCTTGCGGATATTAAACGTATCGTCGTCGAAGAAAATCTCTTTCATCTGCGGAAAATATTCCAGCGTGTTTTTCACTTCCTGGACCACGTTGTCCACGGACCGCACCCGCCACGCATGCCCCGAAACTGTCTGGGGCCACATACAGAACGTGCACAGCGCCGGGCACCCTCGCGTCGTATAGAACGACACAAAGGGATGCAGCAAGAATGGAACGTTATATTTTTCAATCGTCAGATCCCGCTTATACGCGTCTGTCGCAAACGGCAACGCATCCAGTTCCTCAGTATGAAGCTGTGGCCGGGGCGCGTTGTGAACCACCTTGCCTTCTTTGCGGTAGCTCACACCCATGATCTGCTCGATCGGCTTCCCGTGCGCGTACTCCGCCACCGAGTGATCAAATTCCCCGCGCGTCACAAAATCAATGTCCTGGCTGGCAAACAGCGTCTCGTCCGGCTTGATGTGCACGTGCGGCCCGACGAATGCAATCTTCAGCCCAGGATTGCTTTCCTTGATTTTCCGGATCAGCTTGATGTCGCTATGGAATCCAACGGTCGACGTGTACAACACCAAAAATTCGTAGTCCTTGCAGATTTCAATCGTCTGCTGCCAGTTCACCTTGTGCGGCGAAGCATCGAGCAAACGGCTTCCCGGGATCAATCCGGCGGGGTAAGACAGCCAAACTGGGTACCAATACGACTCAATCTCTCGCGTCGCAGGCCACCGCGAACTAGCTCCGCCGTCGAAATTCTCAAAACTTGGCGGATTCAACAGCAAAGTCTTCATTACATCCGGCATTCTTCACCCTCAGTTTTTCGTATCCCAGCGCAATTCTGTAATTTTTCCCTGTTCCCGAACCTGGGTTATCTTCGCCCCGGCCGAGCTTCTGATCTATTCGAAAGGCCTCTACACCTAGATAACAGTTTACCTGACTTGGTTGCATACGCTCAATTCTTTCTCGAAAAGAAGCCTTTTCTGCATCAAAACACTAACGGCGGCCATTGGCCAAATTCCTCAAAAAGACAGCAGGGAAAAGACCGTCCGGTTATTCCCAATTTGATTCAATTCAACTGTCCGATCCCGGTTGACTATTTACCGCTTCGTAATATACTCTTGCCTGGCTCTTTATTTTTCACGGCCCGTCCGGGGAACTGAGGTTGCGATGCGAGCTTCGCCCGCTCAAGCCGCCCTTCATCCTGTCGTTCTCGTCGTCGAGGACCTGGAATCTCTTCGCCTTTCCATCCAACAAATTCTCGAGGATGCCGATTTTCTGGTCCTGCCGGCGGCGAACGCCAATCAAGCGTTGGAACTGGCTCAATCCTGCGCCGGCCCCATCCATCTGCTGATCACCACGCTGCACCCTGGCGGAATGCCGGGGCCAGACTTGGCTATATGCTTGCGCAAGCGTTCGCCGGAAATGAGTGTCCTCTACAGCTCCGCCAATCCGTTGGCAGCCCTCGAGATTCCGGACCCTGCCGAAGTGATCTCTTCTATGTTACCCAGACCCTTCAGCAGAACAACCCTGCTTAGCCGCATCAATGCACTCCTAGCCGCGCAAATTTGACGAACAGAGCGGCGGCCGACATCGTCAAAAGCTCTTTCTGGCTGGAACCCCCTCCGCGTGGCCGCTCACAAACCGATCGACACAACCAAACTGGCCACTTCCGCTCCTCGAGGCCTATTCACCGAGCGCGCAGAGTGTGCACCCCCTCGCCGCCCAGAACTTCCGAACTTGCCGCCGAAAGCTCATCCCAGATTCGCGGGATCCACTCCAGATGCTCCGGTTTCATGAGCACCGATCGCAAGCAGGTCATCGTTTCGCGATCCCGCTGCATCGTCCCCAGATTTGTCGCCCAAAACTCTGTCGGCAAGTCCGCCACCGCGAGGTGTAAGTTTCGCTTTGCGGCAGCCTCGAATATCCGCCGCGAGAGCCCGGAAGCCTCGCTGACGCTTTTCGCCCGTGGTACGAAGATCACGATGTCCAGCTCCGGGGCAAACGCCGTCACGAACCGCTCATCTTTCTTGAGCCTCTCGAAGAAAGCCAGTGCCGCCTCTCGGCCACGTTCCAACCCGCTCGCGAATTCTCCGCCGCGGACCAGCGGCAAAAGTCTTTGCGTCGTCCATAGCGCCGCAGCCGCCGCGCCCGGTCGCGAACATTCCAGGCTGATCTCCCCCAAATGCAGTTCGGCGGAACTGAAATAAGTGTACGGAGAATCGTGTTTGTAAAAACGTCCAGCCGAGGGATCGCGAAACAAAACGCAGCCGCAACCATACGGCTGCAATCCATGTTTGTGCGGATCGATAACGATGGAATCCGCCTCGCCGATTCCGGCAAAGCTAAGCGTGGCCTCTTCCCCTAGATTTGCGGCAAGCCCAAAATACCCGCCGTAAGCGGCATCCGCATGAACTCGAAACCCGTGCTTCGCGCGCAAAGCAAGAATCTCTGGCAGCGGATCGACAGACCCTGTCGCCGTCGTGCCGATCGTGGCAACCACCGTCCCTACGTCGCCGCGTACCACCCGCTCTGCCAGCGCGTTCATATCCATTCGTCCTTTTCGATCGCAGGCTACGCTCTCGCATGGCAATTGCAACACCGCGCTGATCCGCTTGTGGGTATAGTGCGCCTGCTCGCTCGCCAAAATCTTCTTCCCTGGCTGCACTTGCGAAGCCACCCAAAGCGCTTCGAGATTCGCCATCGTCCCGCCGCCGCACAAATGCCCAAGAGACTCTTTCCACCCGAACATGGCCGCTATTTCCGCGACCGCTTCCTTCTCCATCGCCGAGGTCGAGCGCCCTCCGTCGAGCGCATGATTGTTGGGATTGATCCACATCGCCAGCGCATAAGCCAGCCGCGCTACCGGATGCGGCGGCTTGAGCATCTGCCCCGCATACAAAGGATGAAAATAAGGATAGTTGTCCTGCAGCCGCTCCGCGGTCGCCGCCAACGCCCCGGCGATCCCCACGCCGCCTGGCGTCTTCGATTCGAATGCAGGCAATCCAGCGAAGCCCGCGTCCAGCTTTCTTGCAGCTTCCAAAAATACTTCCAAACTTTTCTGTTCTAGCTGCACCAGTCACCACTCACGCGTCACCAGTCACTTCTCACTGCCACACCTTATCCAACTCCCCGGCCGTCCTCAGCAAATCCAGCTGCGCCTGTTGCCGCTGGAAATTCGCATCCAGAAAAGCCATCCATTTTTCATTCTCATCGAGCCGCGCTCTTTCCAGTTCGCGCAAATTCACTTTCCCCTCGGTGTACTGTGTTTGCAGCACTCCGATATTCTGCTGCGCCAGTTGCAGCTCCAGCCGCGCCACTTCTTTCGCCGCGTCCCGTTCCCGCAAGTGCCTCGTCTTCTGCCGCACTTCCGCGCCCACCTGTGTCTTCTTGCTCGCAAGCGTCGCTTGCGACGCTTGCAAATTTATCTGCGCCAGCCCGATGTCCTCTCTCGTTTTCGCGCTGAACAGGGGCACTTGCACCTGCACGCCCGCGTTGAAATTGTTCCTCTGAAATTTCTTGTAGAACTCGCTGTAATTGTTGAAGCTCGCCAGCAAACTGTACGTGCTGACCGCTTCAATTGTCGGCAAATTCCCCCTCTTCTCCCCTTTCAACCGAAACTCTTTCGCGCGCACGTCCGACTCCGCCAGCATCAGCCCTGCATTGTTATGCATCGCCATGGCCACCAGATTTGCGCCTTCCTGTTCCGCTTCCCCAGGCAATTCTTCCGGCGTGACTTCGATGGCCTGCTCCTGCTCCAGCCCTAGCTGCCCCTGCAAGAAAACTTCCAGCTCGTCTTCCCTCCCTTCGAGCTGCAGAATCCTTTGCGTCACCTGCGCTTTCGTCAACTCCGCTTTGGTTACTTCCACCGGCAGCTCGTACCCTTCTCCCTGCCGCTCTTCTGTCACCTGCAAAATCTTATCCGCGCTCTCTTGCTCCGCACGCAGCAGTTCCAGCGAGTGCCGCACTTTGCCCAGCTCCAGATAGGCCATCGCCGTCCGCAGGATTACGCCGTTTTTCACATCCTCCAGTACGATTCTCTGCGATCGCGCTTGCTCTTCCAGCTCTTTCCCCTGTCCCTTCAGCGGTTCGTTATAAACCTGTTCCGTGTATGTGAAATTGAAGAGCGATGGCGCACGTCCACCTGGCGTCTCAGGAATACCGTAGGTATACCCGGCTCCCGATCCCGCGTAGAGATTCGGCAAGAACTCCGCTTTGCTCACCTGTGACGCATGTTCCGCAACGCTCGCTTGCAGTTTTGCAACTTGAATGTCCTTGCTGTTCCTCAGCGCCATTTCAATCGCGCTCTTCAGCGTCAGTGCCACGGGCACGCCTTGGCCTTGTGGCGCTCCCACCGCCGCGGAAGTCCCTGCAGGTTGCGCCGCAGCCGGCGCCTGCAGTACAGCCGCCGTCTGGGCGCTCGCCGCCCCACCCGCAAGCAACGCCCCCAATCCCAGCGCAAGCGCCACTCCAGTCACCGCTGCAAGTGTTTTTCGCATTCCTGCTCCTCCTCCACAAAACTCACGATTCGGTATCACGCGAGAGAGACGGCACCACTTCACTCATACCGCAACGACTCAATCGGCTGCAGCTTCGCCGCCTGATTCGCCGGCAAATATCCAAAAAACAATCCCGTCGAGCAAGACACCACAAACGCCAGCACTACGCTCAACGGCGACACCGGCACGCGCAGATTCCCAGGAAGAAACATTTGAGCGACCGCCGGCACCAACAGCCCAATCAAAATCCCCAGCACCGCCCCTCCTCCACTAATCAAAAACGCCTCCGTCAAAAATTGATACATGATCTCTTTGCGCGCCGCCCCAATGGCCTTGCGAATCCCGATCTCTCTCGTCCGCTCCGTCACCGTCACCAGCATGATATTCATAATCCCGATCCCGCTGATCACCAGTGCAATGAACGCAATCACGATAAGTACAATCGTCAGCGCCAGCGAAATGTCGCGTGCCGCCGTCAAAATCGAAGTCAGAGTCTGTACGTGATATTCCGCGCTGCTCGGATGCCGGCTCTGCAGCAATTCCGACAACTGCCGCTGCACTCTCGGCACAGACTCCGGAGTCGCCGCTTGCACGTCCAGCACCTTCAGCGTATTCAGCCCCGTGTAATACTTGATTAGCCCAAATGGTATTAGGACCGTTTCTGTCTGAATGTCGGACAGCCCGAAAGTCTCCACTCGCTCGTTGAACACGCCGATGATCGTGAAGATCAGTTCTCCCACGTGCAATTCGCGCCCCACTGGGTTGTCCTGGCCGAAAAGCCGTTTGGCGAGTTGCGGTGTGATGACGCACGTCTTGCTTCTCGTTTCCATGTCCAGAGCATCGAGATAACGCCCGCGCAAGACGACCAGCCGGCGAATCTCCTGATACCCCATCGTTACTCCAATCAACGTAACCGGCCGGACCACGCCTTGGGCCACTACGGACATTTGGATGTCGCTCGTTCCGGCCGCTTGCACCGCTTCCGGTATTACGTTTTTGACCGCATCCAAGTCGTCCAGCGTCAGTTCATAGCTCAGCGGCTGGGCCTTCTCCGAGCTTCGGACCAGCTCCACCCAAACCACGTTCGAGCCCACCGCTTCAATCTTTGAAATGACAAATTTCTTGCTGGTCAGCGCCACCGTCACCACCAGCACGATCGACGCGCTTCCGATAATCACGCCCAGGGAGGTGAGCATCGCCCGCAGCTTATTGGCTCGCAGCGCGTCGATCGATACCGACAGCGTTTCTTTCAAATCCATCATGAGGGTTTGCTCGACTCGGTATAACTCTTCCCGCTTTTATTCACCCAGATCCGCCGAAGCCGTCCGCGCTGAAAAAAATCTCAACCGTCGCTACTCCCAGCTTCTGTTCAGTCCTTCTCGACTCGCTTCAGCGATTCCCGCACGCTTTTGTCTTTCGGATCCAGCTGCAGTGCCGCCTGATATTCTTTCTCCGCCGATTTCCTGTCGCCCTTGTCCTCATAGAGCCGGCCCAGCCATTCGTGCGCCGTCGCATATCGCGGGTAGCCCATTCGCTTCGGCGCCTTTTGCATGTATTCCCGCAGAATCCTCTCCGCCTCTTCCGGCTTCTCCTTCTTGAGGATCAATCCCACCGCTCGATAAAACATTCCGCACGGATCTGACGGAGCTACTTGCGCTCCTATATCGCCCACCTCGATCAATCGCTCCGCCTGGCTGTGTCTCATCGCGTAATCGCCAATGTCGAAAATCAGCTCGGCTCTCTTCGGATGGCTTTCCAGCGCCAGCTGAAACTCCGCATCCGCTGTCACAAACTCTTTTTTCTGTCGCCGGCAATTCCCCACCGAGTAATGCCATTCCGAAGCATCCATGGACTTCAGTTTTTCGAATTCCGGCCTCGCCTTCTCCTCGCCGCCACCCACCATTCCCGGAGCTGCGCAATCAAATTCGATCAGCGCCTGCCGCGCCGAAAAATTCTTTTCGTCCAGCTCCACGGCAACCTCGAATTCCCTGTGTGTCTTCCTCGCCAGCCCGAGCGCCGAAAACATCGAGGTATGGTCCGCTTTCTCCCCGTAAGCCCTTCCCAGCCATTCGTGATACACCGAACTCTTCGGATCGATGGCCACCGCCCGCTCCGCACTGTTGATCGCTGCGTCGCGCTCCTGCAACTCCAAATAGGACTTCGTCAGCAGCAGCTGTATTTCGCCGTTCTGTGGTTCTTTCGCCGCCGCCCCCTGCAGCTCCATTACGGCTTTCGCATAATCGCTGCTTTCGTAGGCTCGCCTCCCTGCCTCCATCGAGTCTTTCTGCTTCAAGCTCGCCAAACCGCTCGTCGTGCTTGCCAGCAACACCGCCAGAACCACCCACCGTCTTGTCCGCTCCCGTTTCTCTGGTCTACGATGCATTCGTATTCACAACCTTAACGGCCATGCCATCGTGCAGATCCGTATCTCCGGGCAGCGCGACCATTTCCCCTTCTTGCAATCCGCTCATCACCTCATAGCTCGTAGCGTCCGCGATCCCCACCTTTATCTCACGCTTTTCCAGAAGCGATTTCCCCACTCCCAATTCGTTGGGCTTCACAACATACACGTACCGCCGCCCGCCCTCCGACGCCACCGCCCCTCGCGGCACCGCCAAAACATTCAGCCGCTCCCTCGAATTGATCCGCACATTCACATTTATATTCGGCAACAATTCGATCTTGTCGTTATTCACCGCGCACAGCAACTCTCCCACGCTCCGCGTGCCGTGTGGCACCACCTGCTTCGGAATGATCTCCGTTCTCCCTTGCCAGCTCCTGTTCGGCAAGGCATCCCATGTGATGATCACCGGCTCGTCCGCCTCGAGCCCGCCAAGGTCTGGCTCGTCGATGAACGCCCTCACCCGCACCTTGTGCAAATCCGCCATCTCCGCCAGCAAGTCGCCTAGCTTCACGTAATCGCCCGCCCTCACCGGCAGCGAATACAGCGTCCCATCCGCCGGGGCCTCGATACGCCCGTTGTTCACTTTGTCTTCCAGCGCCGCCATTTCGCTCAGCGTCTGCTGTACTTGCAGTTCCCCGCGCTCCGTATCCAACCGGGCCTGTTGATCGAACTGCTGCTTCACCGCCAGCAATCGCGTCACTTCCGCCTTGGCGTTCGCCAATGCCTGATCGTTGGCCGCGAGATCCTCTTTCGTCGCCGCCTGCCCGGCCGCCAACCGCGCCAGCGAATCATGATTCCGCTGCAAACGGTCGCGTTCCCCTTCCGCTTTCGCCAGATCGCCCGCTACTTTCGCGGCTTCGTCGGCCTTACCACCGGCTCTCGCCGCCCGCAAATCATCCTGCGCCCGCAAAAGTTTTGCCCGAGACTCCGCCAGTTGCGCCGTCACTTCCTTTACGTTCAGCTCCAGCAAAAGCTGCCCTTTCTTCACCGTCTGGCCTTCCGTCACATAAATCTTTTTCACAAACGTGTCCAGCTGCGCCCTCACCACGTACGGAGAAATCGGCTCGACTTTCCCGTTGCTGCTGATCGACGAAACCAGATTCTGCCGCGCTGGCGTCACCGCCGATATTTTCGCCGCCGGCTTTCTCCCGCTCAGCCACACAAGAAAAATCGCCGCCACGACCGCCAGCAGCAAGGAGATCACAATCCGATTTCGCAGTTTTCGTTCCATGCTCTCCTTTTCCAAGAAGTCCCGGGCCACGCGCGCCGTAGGACACACAAAACCCAGCGCCCCAATGCTCTTTTATCGAACTTTTCCGTGGCTTGCTGCCCTATGTCCACTCTATTTCTGATGGATCCCGAAGCATTTCATTTTACCAATAGCCGCGCCGCTTTCTCCACACTGGTTCCTATTAAGTGTCTCATCTCCAATAGAATACAGATGCGCCGCCTACCTCCCAGGATGCGCCCGCCGCGCCGCTTTTCCCCAGCCGAAATATTTCCCTGACCTCATCCGTAGTAGACTGAGAAGCTTTTATTGCCCTGTCTTCCGATTGCTGCAAGCAAGGGGTCCATTCATGATCGAAGCTCGTTCCCTGTCCAAGCGCTTCCAGGACAAAAAGCGCGGCGAAATCCGCGCCGTCGATAAAGTCACTTTCAGCTGCGAACCCGGCAAAATCTACGGCCTGCTCGGTGCCAACGGCGCCGGCAAAACCACCACCCTCCGCATGCTAGCCACCATCCTCGAGCCCACCGACGGCACCGCCACGATCAACGGCTTCGACGTCGTCGAACACCCAGAAAAAGTCCGCGCCAACGTGGGCTTCCTCTCAACCGCCACGGCCCTTTACCCCCGCCTCACCGCCCAAGAAATGGTCGAATATTTCGGCCGCCTCAACGGCCTCGACGAACCGACTCTCAAGAAACGCATCGATGACATCTTCTCCCGCCTCGATATGAACGGTTTCCGCGATCGCCGCTGCGACAAACTCTCCACCGGCATGAAACAAAAAACCTCTATCGCCCGCACCCTCGTCCACGATCCGCCGGTAATGATTTTCGACGAGCCCACCACCGGCCTTGACGTCATGACCGCTCGCACCATCATCGGCTTCATCGCCGACTGCCGCGACCGCGGCAAAACCGTCATCTTTTCCACGCACATTATGAGCGAGGTCGAGCGCCTCTGCGACCACATCGGGATCATTCACGGCGGCAAACTCCTTGAGGAAGGCACCCTAGCCGAGCTCCGCGCGAAACACAACGAACACAATCTCGAAGAAATCATCGTAAAAGTCGTTGGCCCGCTCGCCAACGCGGAGGCCTGATCGTCATGAACCTTCATGCAGTGGGCGTCGTCTATCGCAAGGAACTCACGGAGTGGCTCCGCGACCGCCGCACCCTGATTTCCACGGTCCTAGTCCCTCTGCTCGCCTTTCCTATCCTGATCTCCGGGATGATTTCGCTCTCGGCGGTCTTAATCGGCGGCGCCAAAAAAGAAGTTCCCAAAATCATGATCATTCACGGCGAAGATTCTCCCGCCGTTGTCGACGCTTTAAAGTCGAACAAGGAGATCGAAGTCGTTCCCTTCGCGGCTAATTGGATGGATCAGATTTCTGACAAACAAATTCGCGCCGCTGTCGAAATCCCCGAAGGCTTCCAGGCTTCTCTCGACAAGGGCACTACCCAAACCATCCAAATTCATTACTACGAAGGTGAAATCAAATCCGAATTTGGCGCCGAACACGTTGAAAAATCTCTAAAAGCCTATCGGGACGATCTCGTCAAAAAGCGCCTCGAAGCGAAAAACCTGCCCGACACCCTAATCGCTCCCTTCGACACCAAACAGCACAACGTCGCTCCGCCTGAAAAAGTCGGCGGCTCCACCATCGGCAGCATGATCGGCTACATGGTCATCATTCTTTCGATGACCGGCGCCATCTACCCCGCCATCGACCTCACCGCCGGCGAAAAAGAGCGCGGCACCATGGAGACCATTCTCTCGAGTCCCGTCTCTCGCCTCGACCTCGTACTCGGAAAATTTCTCTTAGTCTTTTCCGCCTCTCTCACTACCGCGATCCTCTCCGTCACGTCCATGGGCCTTTCCTTCGCCTACATGGGCCACGCCCTCGCGAAGACCTCCGGCGCCGGCATTCACATGAATCTCGGCCTAACTTCCGTCGTCGCCGTTTTTCTGATGGCGCTCCCGCTCTCCGTCCTCTTCTCCGCGGTGCTAATGACCGTCGCCCTCTTCGCCAAGACCTACAAAGAAGCCCAAAGCTATCTCACTCCCATGACCTTCATCGTCGTCATCCCCGCCGTAGCCAGCGTCCTTCCAGGCGTCGAACTGACTCCCAAACTCGCCCTAATTCCCATCCTCAACACCAGCCTGGTCTGCAAAGAAATCATCACCGGCACCTATCATTGGGGTTCGATTGCGACGATCTTCGCCTCCACCTGCGTCTACGCCGCCGTAGCCATCTTTGTCGCCGTCAAAATTTTCCAGCGCGAATCCGTTCTCTTCCGCTCCTGATCCGGGCGCCTTCGCGCACCATCCTCCCATGTAGAGGCGCAAAACATTGCGTCCCAGCTCGGCAGCCATCATGCCGGCAGCAACGAACGCCGCCTTCTGGTCGAGCTCGTCGTAACTCTTTTGACCAGTCCACGTATTTGTTTGGGCGGCTCTCCCTCCGTCCGGTGTCCAATAGAAGAGGTCCCCCAAGGGTCTAATCACTGCTCTTCCACGGATTCCTTTATGAGATTTATCGAGAGCCAATGGACTCCATCCGCAAAGCAGCGGCGCACTCGGCCTCGCAGCGTGCTAGAGGTCTCCGGCTTCGCCGGCATCCTGCTCGCTCTACTTTTCCTAATGATGTTCGGTCTCTTGTATCCCGCGCATCCCCTACAAGCGCCCGTTGACATGTCGGTCACCGAACACTCCACGCTAGAGCCCGCCGCACTCCGCGAAGACGCCCTGGAAGTCGCCATCTCGCGCGATGGCACGGTCTATTTTCGCAATCACCGGGGCTCGGCGAGCGACCTGCCGGTCCTGCTCCGCCAAGCCGTCGGCGACGGCGCCGAAAAAACGGTCTACGTCAAAGCCGACGCGCGCGCCAAATACGGCGACGTCAAAACGGTCCTAGACCAAATCCGCCAAGCCGGCCTTCAAAACATCACTTTCCTCACCGAACACCCACCTGCTGCCTCCACTCCGTAGGGGCTCTGCACATTTGCCCTGTCTTCCACGGGAAACGATGGGATCCTCCAAGGGCCGCGCCAACTTTGTGGACTGCGGCGGCTCCGCAGCCGCCTTTTTGTCGCCGAACTTTGCACAATTTCACCCCGGCCCGCGTTCCTTCGCGCGTTTCGCCATCTCTTGGCTCCTGCCCTTCCTCCATGGACCCAACACCGAATAACAAGGCGTAGCCGTCACGCTACTTTTTTTCACTGCCAACAACTTCCGTCGCACCAACCACCCCACCGCCCCCTGGACCGAACTCTTCGATACGCCAATGCACTCTGACAACTCTCGGTAACTAATCTCCACCGGCCCGCACCTTCGCCCTGACTCCGCCGCCAGCCAAACATACGCCAAAAAACACACTGGCCTCCGGTCGTGCCCCACCAGGTCCCGCATCAGCACGTCCACGACGTAATCATCCAGAGAAATCATAGCTATACCAACCATTCGTATAGCAACGCCTGGCTGATTGCAATCCCCAATCGCCGCAAGTTATCTTCTCGAAAGTTCGCCAAAGGAGGCCCGCATGATTCGCGGCATCAAATTCATCAGCGTCCCCGTCAGCAATCAGGACGTTTCCCTGAAGTTCTTCACCGAAGCCCTCGGCTTCAAAGTCGTCACCGATCAGCCTTACACCGAGAAGCAGCGCTGGATCGAGCTCTCCATTCCCGGTTCGCCAACCGGCCTCGCCCTCTTCACCCCCGACGGCCACGAAGACCGCATCGGCCAATTCCAGTCCATCGCCTTCTGGTGCGACGACCTCTTCGCCACCGCCAAAATCCTCAAATCCAAAGGCGTCCAATTCACCAAGGAGCCCAAAAAAGAAGAATGGGGCTCCAGCAGCGCTTTCAAAGATCCCGACGGCAACCAGTTCGCCCTCTCCAGCAAATAGCGAAGCCGCGCTAAAATGATATTGTCGCAAACCCCTGGCACGTAAATCCCGCGTTTTGATGTTCTTACCGAAACATGGGCGGAGGGGTGGCATGGCCTAGGGGGACACGGATCTCCAACCGTTCCTGAACAAGGCCACCCGTTTCCTCGTATATTAAATAAGACTATGTCGATGACGTTACGCCGCCGCCTAGTCCGTATCCTGCTGATCCTCCTCCTCTTGCCACCGATCCTGGCAGGCGTCGCTGGCTGGCTAGTCGCCCCCGGCTTCCTTCACCCCATGCGCCGCGAGCTCACCCCCGATCTGATTCGCGAAGCCGACGCCTCCTTCGCCCACAGTGGTGGCCACTGTGAAGACTTCAACGTCCGCGCCCCGGACGGCATCCTCCTCCACGGCTGGATCGTCCGCCCCGATCACCCTAACGGCAACTGGGTCCTCCTCTTCCACGGCGTCGCCGACAACCGAGTCGGCGTCATCGGCCAGTCCGAATTCCTCCTGCGCGCCGGGTACAGCGTCGTCATGATGGACGCCCGCGCCCACGGCTCGAGCGAAGGCCAACTCGCCACTTACGGCTGGCTAGAACGCAACGACACCGGCGCCATCATCGACGCTCTACTCGGCCAGATCCGTCGACGAAGAACCGACCTACAAGTGCAGCTAGGCTACACACCACCCGCGTCTCTAGGAGAGTTTCCCGAACGGTCTCCAGCGCCGCCGCCCCCGACTCCGCACATCTTCGCTCTCGGCGAATCCATGGGTGCCGGCATTGCTCTACAATCTGCCGGAGCCGATCCGCGCATCGAAGCCGTCGTCGCCGAAGCCGCTTTCGCCAACCTGCGCGAAGCCTCTTACGATTACGCCGGTTTACGCCGCTCCCCGCTGCTCGGCAAGACGATCTTCGCGCCGTTCAGTTGGATGCTCCTCTATCGTGGCGAAAAACTCACCGGCCTCCCCGTCGCCGAAGTTTCTCCAGAAATAGCGGTCGCGACGCGTGCCTTCCCCGTCCTACTAATTTGCGACGAAAAAGACGAAGCCCTCCCCTGCCGCCACACACGACGCATCTACGCCGCCGCCCGCGGCCCCAAACAAATCTGGGAAGTCCCCGGCGCCTTCCACACCGCCGCCATCGGTTTCCAACCTGTCGAATTCCGGCGCCGCGTCCTGGAATTCTTCGCTAACGTGACGCAAGGCCAGCCCGTCCAATAGCCAGGTAGCACAGACACTCCTGTCTGTGCGGGTTTTTGCGCCGATAGTTTTGTGGGACAGGCATTTTGCCTGTCGCCTTCTGTTGCAGGCGAAGCGACGCAGTTGCTAGAACAAGAATCTATAGCACCAAAGTGAGTCACTCGCGCCAAAAGGTGCAGCGCCGGTCTTTTCTCCCCCGCGTGCTAAAATTGCTCTTTCATGTCCAACGCTCCCCTCATCTCGGTCCACGCCCTCTCCAAGCACTACCGCAGTTTCAAGCGGCGCGAAGGCATCCTCGGCGGCCTGCAAAATCTTTTTCACCGCGAATACCAGACCGTCAAAGCCGTCGAAAACATAAACTTTGAAATTGGCCGCGGCGAAATGGTTGGCTACATCGGCCCCAACGGCGCCGGCAAATCAACCACCATCAAAATGCTCACAGGCATCCTGGTGCCGACCTCCGGCGAAATGATCTCCAACGGTTTCGTCCCCTGGAAGCAGCGCGCCGCCTACGTAAAAACCATCGGCGTCGTCTTCGGCCAGCGGACGCAACTCTGGTGGGACATCGCCGCCGTCGAATCCTTTAAACTCCTCCGCCGCATCTACGACGTTTCGCAGCGTGACTACGACGAGCGCATGGAACTCTTTAACCAAGTCCTCGGCCTGAGCGAGCTTCTCGATGTCCCGGTGCGCAAGCTGTCGCTAGGCCAGCGCATGCGCTGCGACCTCGCCGCCGCTCTCCTCCACAATCCGCCGATTCTTTTTCTCGACGAGCCCACCATCGGCCTCGACGTCGTCGCCAAGGACCACATTCGCCAATTTCTTCGCGCCATCAACCAGCGCTACAAAACCACGGTGCTCCTCACCACACACGATCTCGACGACATCGAAGAACTCTGTCGCCGCATCATGATCATTGACCGCGGCACAGTCCTCTACGATGGCCCGCTCTCCCGCCTGAAAGAGCAATTCCTCCGCACCAAGCAGATCAAATTCATCCTGCGCGACGGCGATCAAAGCGCGCGCCTCGCCGCCTTCGAGCGGAATCTCCCCGCGCTCGCACCGAATGGCACTAGCGGTGCCGCCACGCTGCATCTCGAGCGCCTCGATGAAATGACCTGCCGCCTGCGCTTCGACCGCGCCCGTGTTTCTTCCAGCGATCTGATTCGCCAGATTCTCGCGGCCGTCGATGTGCGCGACTTCGTCATCGAAGACGAACCCATCGAAGAAATTATCAAGCGCATCTATTCCGGCGAGGCCGAAATGAGCCTCTGTCAACCCGAGGAGAAGAACGGTTCACCAGTGAGCCGGTAAAATCACGAACAATCGAAATGGCTGCAGCGCAAACACTCCCGCTTCCCATCCGCAAGCTTTCGCCGCTCGCCGGCCTGAAGGTTTACGCCGAATTCGTCCGCATCGGCTTTGTCAACATTCTTGCGTTCCGCTTGCGCTACTACACCGGAATCATCACGTATCTCATCAACGTCACGGTCTACTACTTCATTTGGCGCGCCGTCTTTGCAAACTCGACCGGCTCCATCGCCGGATTTTCGCTGCCGCAAATCCTCACCTACGTCAGCGCCGGCTGGATTCTCCGCTCTTTTTACTGGAACACCATCGATCAGGAAATGGCCTACGAAGTCATCGACGGCAAGATCGCGATGGATTTCATCAAGCCCGTCTCCGTGCAGGGCATGTGGCTCGCTCGCGCCATGGGCGAATCCGCGTTCCGCCTCATCCTTCTCACCGCGCCAACAGCCATCGTCGTCACGCTTCTGTTCCCTGTATTGCCGCCGGCTTCAAAACTGAACTTCGCTCTCTTCCTCGTCGCTGCCATTGGCAGCTTTTTCATCATGGGTGCGCTAAATTTCATTATTGGCACGTGCGCGATCCCTCTCACGTCCATCCTGGCCTTGATTCGCGCGAAATTCTGGCTCATCGAACTTTTAAGCGGCCTACTCATCCCATTGAATTTTTTCCCTCGCCCGCTGCAAGTCATTTCCTCATGGCTCCCCTTCGAGCACATCGCCTACACCCCGCTGCAAATCTACCTCGGCCGTCTTTCGCTCTCCCAAACGCTTCGTTTGCTCGCCGTCGAGTATTTCTGGGTCGCCGCGCTCCTCTTTCTCGGCCATCTCTGGTGGATACGCGCCACCCGCAAAATCACCATCCACGGCGGCTAGATGCACGAAGCTCTCCGCAATTTCAGACGCCACGCCGCTCTGCTCGGCTCCTACTTTGCGCAGTATGCAAAGGTGCGGGTCAGCTATCGCGGCGACTTTTTCATCTCCGCCGCAACCTCCATGGCCGCCACGATTTTCTCGCTCGGATTTGTCTTCGTACTTTTCAAGCGGATTCCCTCTCTTTCCAACTGGCGCATGGAAGAGGTCATTTTTCTTTACGGCTTTTCGCTTATTCCGTTCGGACTTTTCAATGTCTTCTCTCTCAACCTTTATGAGTTCGGGGCCACTTACATCATGGAAGGAAAATTCGACCGCGTTCTGCTCCGCCCGCTTTCTTCGCTTTTCCAGGTGGTCTTCGACGCTTTTCGCATTGAGTCCTTGCAGGAGGTTGTCGTCGGACTCGTCGTGGTGATCTGGGCGGCGCGCCGCCTTCAATATCACTGGCAAGTGGTCGACCTTCTTCTCCTCGCGCTCTTCGCGCTTTCTGGCGGCGTGATCTATCTCTCCGTCTTTCTTTTCCTTTCCACGTTTTCTTTCTGGTTCGAGGACCGCATCGGCATCCACCCGCCTTTCTGGAATCTTCTCGCTTTCGGCCGCTATCCGCTCTCCATCTATTCCAGCTATATCCAGTTTCTGCTGAGCTGGATCATTCCGTTCGGCTTCGCTACGTTTTATCCTGCGTCGCGCCTGCTCGGCCGCCCCGAGTTCCGCGTCTACGCATCGCTCATTCCTCTCGTCGCTGCGGCGACCTTCGCGCTGGCCGTCACGGCATGGCGTATCGGCCTGCGCCGCTATTCCTCGACTGGCTCGTAGAAAAGAAAGAAAAAGAATTATACAGAGGGCGCAGAGAGCACAGGGTACACGGAGAAGAGAAGAAAACAGGGGTTCAACATGCCTTCATCACCATCAAAATGCGGTCATCTTCGTAAATTCCGCCGCGCGAGTGCGTTTCCACTTCCGCCAGCACCGCACGCATGATCTCTTCAGGACTGCGTTCGCGCACTTCGATGACCAGCTCCGCCAGCCGCGTACGGCTGAACTCCGTCCCCGCGGAATCCATAGCCTCGGTGATTCCGTCCGTGCAAGCCACCAGCAAATCTCCCGCCGCGAGCGCCACCGTTCCGCACTCGAACTGAATGTCCGGCAGCAGCCCCACGATCATTCCGCCCGCTTCGAGCCATTCGACGCTCCCGTCCGCGCGGATCACCGCCGGCGGCACGTGCCCCGCGTTCACATATCGGAAGTTCCGGCCTCCGGCCTCCACCAGCGCGAGAAACATGCTCAAGTACTTGGTGGGCCGCCCTTGCGCTATAGAGGCGCGCGCGCCCATCAAAAGTTTGTGATTGATGGTGGCAGGCAATTTTTCCAGCGTCTCGACATGATCCGCCAGCGCATGCAAAGTCGCTTGTACGTTGGCCATCACCAGCGCCGACGCCGCACCTTTACCCTCGACATCGGCAACAACCAGCAGCAGTGATTCCGCTCCATCCATCTGCACGGGAAGAAAATCGTAATAATCGCCGCCGACCATTTGCGAGGCGCGGTGCGACACAGCAATTTCGATTCCCGGAAAAACCGGCGGCGCATCCGGCAAAAGTCCCGCCTGAATTTCCCTCGCTAGCGCCAGGTCGCGTTCCATTTTTTCTTTTTCGACGCGTTCGCGGTGAAGCTGCGCTTTTTCCAGAGCCAGCGCCACGTGCGCCGAAAGCGCGTCCAGAAAAGCTTCATCCTCGTCCGTGAAACCTTCCGCCTTGTTCAGCAGTTGCAGAACACCGATGATGTCGCCGGCTTCATTCCGGATGGGCAAGCACATCAACTGCTTGGTCTTGAATCCCAGCTTGCGGTCGATGTCCGGCTCGAAGCGAGCATCGTCGTACGCATTTTCGAGCCGCACCGCCGAACCCTCGCGCGCCACCCAGCCGGCAATGCCGCGATCCGCGGGCAAACGAATCACCTGCTGTTCCAGCCCCAGCCCGACGAGCGACCAGATTTCGTTGCGTTCGCGATCCACCAGAAAAACCGTGCCGCGCTCCGCTCCGGACTGCCGCGTGGCAATCTGCAGAATGATGTGGATGAGTTCGCCGAGATCGAGCGTGGAGTTGAGCTTCTTGGTGGCTTCGATGATGCTAGAAAGCTCTTTCATCGCGCCGCGGCGCTCCGCCAGCGCCAAGACCACTGCCGAAAAGCGCGCCAGCAAATCCATCTGGCTGCGCACGCGGTCCTCGAGTGGCCCGGTGCCGCGCACTTCGAGAACGCGCACGCGGAAATCGTCGCTGCCCAGGGCGCCTGCCCAGATCGACGGATCTTTGCTGCTGTCGCTGGGCAATCCCGGCTTTATTCCCGCGGGAGTCGACGCGGGAAGAATTCCTGCTTCAGCCCAGACTTCCGCTTCGCCCCGGTCGGCGCGCCAAAGTCTGGCCCCAGCCACGCCGGGCTGGCCCATCGCGGCGCGCACCACACGATTGGCAATCTCGTTCGCGGGAAAACGGCCTTCGAGCAGCCGCAGCCCATCGAGCAGTTCGGGGAAAAGTTCGTTCACCCTCTGACGAACCGGCGATTCACTCATAGCGTGCAAGGCGGAAAAACAGCCGCCGTGTTGGGGGTAAGCCTAGCAGGAGTGCCGTGGGTTGAAAAGAGCAGGTTCGCCACATGATGGACGAAAATCCCAAGAGTGTGGCGCCCTTCTGCGAGACCTTCGCGCCTGGTGAACTGTGATTGGTGAAGCCAATCGCGAGCGGCTAGCCGCAAGGAGAAGGCATTGCAATTCGTGCGCGCGCGCTCTCCGATTTAAGGCGAATGCACGGCGTGCTGGCGGGATTCCCATTCCGTGCTCAAGCGGCGCACCGATTCGCGCAAACGAACCGCCAGCGCGGCGATGGTTTCAAGGCGCTGCGGTGCGCCTTGCGGCAAGCGGCCGTCGCTTTTCCGCCGTATTTCGGAGAGCAGCAGCTCGGCGTTGCCCAGGATGCCGGTGAGGGGATTGTTCAATTCGTGGCGCAACACCTCGCCAAAATCTTCGCGCTCCAGGTCACACCATGCGTCTTGTCGCTGGGCTTCCGACGATTCCGCCAGAGCGGGCGCGGCCAGGGCATCGCTCTGGGCCTTGCGCAGGCGCCGCTCGACAAGACCGAGCGCCACCGTCAAGCACCCTCCTGTGCGCACCACGTAATCCGCGGCGCCGGCGGCCACCAGGCCAGAGAACTCCGTCTGGTGTTCGGCTTCTCCGATCACCACGACCGGCGCATAGGTGGCCAGTGAGGAAACGGCGACATCCAAGCGCTCCGCGCGAGGCTGAAGCACGCCGACTTCCGGCCTCTCCGCTGCCTCCGTGAGCAAAATCACGGCAGGCGCCGCATCCAAGACGATGCGCCGCGCTGCGTCCACGGTGCTCACCGAAGAGACATGCCGGCGCTCATCAATGGTTTCGAGTTCGCGGCGCGCCGTGGCGCGCAGCGCCGCGTCGTCGCTTACAAGCAAGACCGTATATTCACGAGGTGTCATGTCATTACCCATATCTTAATGTCCCTAATGCGTTTGACTCGATCGGCTCAATGCGCTTTCTTGGCAGCCGCAGCGCGCCCTCCGCGCGCGAGTTGGCTGTCCAGAAGGCTGAATACTTTTTCGGTCAGTTCCTCGACGCGGAAAGGCTTGGCCACATGGGGCAGCCGGTTTCGTTCCAAAAAATCCTGTGTTTGCTGGGCAATCACGTCGCCGGTCACGAACAGGAACCTTTCCTGAAGTGGATTCCCCGCGCGCGCCAGCGACTGGTAGAAATGCTGGCCGTCCAGCCCGGGCATTTTCATATCGCAAATCACAAGGTCGAAAGGCTCGCGCCCGGCGCGATCGAGCGCTTCGCGTCCGTCGAGCAGCACATCGACGTGCAGTCCTTCGTCCTCCAGAACATCGGCGATCAGCCGCGCCACGGTGGGCTCGTCTTCGACAACCAGTACGCGCGTGCCGCGGAGATCGGACCGCGGCACGGGCTGCCGCAGAACATGTGGCAAAGGCTGCGGACGACTCCTGCGGCCGGCTGGCTCCTGGTGGACCGGCGGAGCTTGCTCGTTTGGATCGAGGAAGCGCCGACCGGGCTCGGAGGAGGATTCGGCTTCCACGGGGAGCTCGACGGTGAAGGCGGAGCCACCATCGGGAGGGCTCGACACGCTCACTTGGCCGCCGTGCTCGCGCACGACGCTAAGCACGATGGCGAGTCCGAGACCAGTTCCCACGCCCACGGGTTTGGTAGTGAAGAAGGGATCGAAAATGCGCGCGAGAATCGCTTGAGGAATTCCTGGACCGTCGTCGATAACCTGGAGAACCATCCGGCGGTCTCCGTTGCGCGCCGTCCGCAACCGGATGGTTCCCGCTCTTCCTGCTTGCACGATAGCCTGACGGGCATTTCCGATTAGATTCATCAGTACTTGCTGCAACTGGCCGGAGTCTCCGGTAACAAAAGGAAGGGTGTCGTCGAGGTCCAGCTCGATGCGAATTTTTTCCGAGGCCGATCCGAAGCGCTGCAAATCCAAGGCGCGTTGCACGACTTGATTGAGAGCGACGCGCTTGCGTTCCGGCCGGGCCTCCCTGGCGCTTAGCAAGAGCTGGCGCAGGATGGTGCTGGCTCTCTCGGCTTCCTCATAAATCTGGCGCGCTTCCTCGCTGCTGCCAGCGGGATCTTTCCGCAGCAGAAGCCTCTGGGAGTAACCCAGAATGCTGGTCAGGGGGTTGCTCAATTCGTGCGCGATGCCGGTGACCATTTGCCCCAGCGCCGCGAGCTTTTCCGTTTGCAGGAGCTTGGCTTGAAAGACTCGCTGGGCGGTGAGGTCGCGGTAAATCTCGACGCGTCCGAGACGGCGTCCAGCCTCGTCGAGGACCGGGCGCACCGAGCGCTCGAGGACACGAGGCACTGGCCGCGCCAGCTGCAGCTCCTCTCGGCTGCCGCCCTCGGCGCCGCGGGCCAGTTCGCGCCAGCGTCTGGCAAAATTTTCCGGCTCGGCGGCGCGCTCCGCAAGGTGGCCGATGAGGTTTTCCAGCGTGGTGCTGGCGGCGGCTTCCTGGGGAGAGAGGCCGGCGATTTGCGCGAAGCGTGTGTTCATCGCGCGAATGCTGTGATTGGCCCCAAAAAGCAGAATCCCTTCTTCAACCCACTCGAGCACATGATGCAGCTCCGCCGCAGAGCGGCTGCGCTGCTGGACGGCTTCGTCGGCTGCCGCCGGAGAGAACACTACCGCAGCGAGATCGTCCCCCGCGAATACCGGAGCGTGGAGACGCACCCGGATGCCATTGCCGAGTTCTACTTCGCAGAGCTCCGGAACCTCGATGGAACTTTCCCGTTCGCCTGCGAGAGCCCGGCTCGACCATTCTTCGATGCGCGGCTGTTCCCGCGCGCAAAACAGGTAAGCGAAACGTCCGCTGAGCGCCCAGACGGAATCCTTAGGGAATGCTTGCGGAGTTTGCTCTCGCGTGGATTCCGGCGTTCGCTCGCTGCGGGTTTCCTCGAGCAAAATCCTAGCGCTGCGGTTCATGCTCGCGATGTTTCCCCGCGCATCGAGCAGGACGGTCGGCTCCGGGCTGAATTCCAGAAGCGCGTGGCGCCGCGCGCTGCGGCGATTCTGTTCCGCGCGCTGCCTCCGGCGTTCGAGCACACAGAGGGCCAGCGAGGCACGAAGTTCGAGCCGCTCGAGCGTACCTAGCAAGGAAGTTTTCTGCGAGACGCCGGCGACAAGAACGCCCCGTGTTTCGGCGGCGGACAGGAGCGGAATGGCCACCAGCCGCGCCAATCCATCTTTGGACCAGGACGCGGGGGGCTCCGCTCCCTGGACTTGCCGCGTTTCGATAGCCGCACGCCACAGGCTGGCGAGAGGTTCCCGCTCGAGCGCGCCAGTACAAACCGGATCTCCACTTTCCCAGGCAAACTCCATCGCTGTGGCTTCTGCGGTGCCCGGAGCTTTCGCAGGAAAATGTCCCAGCACCGCGAAGGTAGCGCCCGGTCCGAAGGCGGCGGAATCTTCCGTGCAGCTTGCGACGAGCTTGGACAGAAGTGTGTCTGGGGAGGCAGCGCCGCTCAGGTCGCCGAGAATTTGCTTGTTGAGCCGCACGTCCGCCTGGCGTTCCCGGGCAAGACGCTGTTCCTGCTCCAACTCCAGCGCCAGGGCAAGCTCCGCAGCTACCGATTCCACCAAATCGCGAGGCATGGACGGCAGTTTTCTGCGCGACCCTGTGAGGAGCACGCCGTGGAGATGACCTTTCCCTTCGATGGGAGTCCAAAGCGCGCGGCGCAAACCGACCAAGGGACCAATCATCGGCAGATCCTGGGAAACGTCGAGTTCCTGGTCGACGCTTTTGCCGGAGGCCAGCAGTTCCTGCGGCAGAGGAGGTTCGAGCGACAGCTTCTCCCATTCCTCGGGCGTGTCCTCTCCTTGGGCTTCCCAGATCTTCCCGCGAAGACAGACCGCTGCATGTCCATTAGCGCCAGCGGGCGAATCTTGTTCGAGCCAGACGCCGACGCGATCGGCGCCGCCATCCCGGGAGAGAACATGAATCGCTTCGAGCATAATCTCGGCGCGGGGTGCACCGGCAAGTCCGGCCCGTGCCGGTCCTTGCCACGAGCGTTCTTCGTCTTGTCTTTTACGCCAGGCCCACATCGGTTGCCCACCTCAAGTCTCTTTCCGCTGGGCGGATAAACGCGACATGCCGCCAGAAGTTTGCTCCTACCCAGAAGAGATATATGCACTGGTAGGCCCAACCAGGAGATTGTGCAATAGCTTTTGAATCAGCAATTTACAAGGCAAGAGAGAGAGGCGTGGCAAGGGCGGGAGTCCCATGCCGAGACTGGCGCACTGCTCCTTCCCAGAGTGGACCGGGAATCAAGTTCTAGGGCAGAGGTTTGTTGGCCGATCAAAGCAGTGCTAGGCCGCAAAGGAAGGTTGTCTCGAGGCGTATAGAGGCGGGCTGTGCGAGAAACATGCGGTGGTTTTGTTCTTGAGAAATCGAGCGAAGGAAAGTGGTGCGGCAGGGTTCGGCGCTTTTACGGCTCGGCTTGTTCCACCTGATATTGCTTAAGTTTTCGGTACAGCGTGGTTTTTCCGATGCCCAGCATGCGCGCGGCGGCCAGCTTGTCGCCGCCCGTTTCGCGGAGCGTGCGGAGAATGGCGCGACGCTCGAGTTCCTCCATGGGCAGCAACTCGTCTTTGTCGGGAACGCGCTCGCTGCTCGGATAGTGCAAGTTCGAGGGCAGATCTCCTACGTGAACGATGGGACCGGAGCCCATGGCCACGGCGCGTTCGATGGCGTTTTCCAGCTCGCGGACATTGCCGGGCCAGTCGTAGGCGATCAAGCGGCGCATGGCGTCGTCGGAAATGGTGCGCGTAGGGCCGTGCGGATCTGAAAATTTTTCGAGGAAAGAAATAACCATGAGCTGAATATCGCTTTTACGCTCGCGCAGCGGCGGGAGCTTGATCTGCACAACGTTCAGGCGGAAGTAAAGATCCTGGCGGAAGCTGCCGGTGCGGATGGCGGACTCCAGATCGCGGTTCGTGGCGGCGATGATGCGGATATTGATGTGGCGGCGCTCTGTTGAGCCGACCGGTTTTACTTCGCGCTCCTGCAAGGCACGCAAGAGCTTGGCTTGCAAGTCCACGGGCATGTCTCCGATTTCGTCGAGAAAGAGCGTGCCACCCTGGGCCGCTTCGAGAAGGCCTTGCTTCGATTGCATGGCGCCGGTGAAGGCGCCCTTCACGTAGCCGAAGAGCTCGGATTCGATGAGCGTGGGCACCAGAGAAGAACAGTCCACGGGGGCGAAGGGGCGCTCCTTGCGGATTCCAGAGTAGTGAATGCTCTTGGCCACCAGCTCCTTGCCCGTGCCGCTCTCACCCAAAATCAGGACGGGATACTCGTGCTGGCTGACCTTTTCAATCATTTTGTAGACGCGCTGCATCTTCGCGGAAACGCCGATCATTCCGCCGAAGCCTGGCTTCGACCGCAGCTGCTCGCGCAAGACGCGGTTTTCGCGGTCCAGGTCCATGTCGCGGGCCACGCGCTCCAGACGCGCGCGAAGATCGTCAATGTGAAAAGGTTTCGTGACGTAATCGACCGCGCCCATGCGCGTGGCAGCCACCGCGGAGTCGATGGTCCCATACTGCGTGAGGACCAGGACGGCAACCTGCGGATACATTTCGTGAACCTGTTTCAGTAGATCGAGCCCGCTCGAGGGAGGCAAGATCAGGTCCGTGACAATGATATCGACAGAGTGGGTTTCCAGACGGCGCAGCGCTTCTTCCACAGTGCTCGCGACGACGGCTTTCATGCCGCACGACTCCGCCACGTCCGCGCAGAGTTTCCGCGTGCTCTCTTCGTCTTCCACGACGAGGACGCTGATGGGAATGGTGGCGCGTTGTAATCCGGCTTCTTCTATCATTGGCTTTACCTCGAGAGACTATTGAGCGAGTTTCAATTGCAAACTCAGTACCAAATGCGGAAAAGAAGCGTGGATGATTCATAACTAAGGCTATTAGCTATTTTACCATTTTTTCTCTCGTTCGGATTCGGGAATCTCGCGGCAGCTGATTTTTCAAGAAGGGGAGCCTGGATAATTCCTAAGTTATTTTTTTTCAGCTATTTACCAAATCGGAATGCTGCGAGCTTCCATTCCGGGAACGGAAACCGCCGTTTAGCTGCGTCTTGAGTGCAGACCGCCCGCAGAGTCATCAAGAGAGTTTTCCGATCGTCCCGTCACCGGCACAGGAATCGCGGCCGCAACGCGCGGACCGCTGCTACTGCACCAAGTAGAAAACGAAACGGGCTCTCCTGGAAGTTTCCTAGGAGAGCCCGTTTCGCTGTGCTGTTTTGCACACCGCCCAATGGCGGCCGAGTCAAGTTTTTTGAGCGAGCCTGCGTTTCACCTGTAGGCTTCGCGCGCCTGCCTATTACGGCTTGGGGGCCGGCTTCTTGGCCGCGGGGGCTTTCGCCGCTGTGCCGCCTCCCCTGCTGAGCAGCGTCAAGGAATCTTTGGCGTTGAACGGGAAGCGCCGCACGGACTGCTCGCCCGTGGTGCTGAGGGTGACGTCCACGCGCCGGTTGTTGGCCAAGCGAATGGTCAGCAGGTTCTTCATGAACTGCTGCTTTTCCGCCGGAGTCAAGTCCGGATCGTCTTCGAGAAGTTTTTTGACCTCGGCATCGGTCATGTTCTGTTCTACGCCATAGGCCTTGGTATCGATGTGATCGGCGGGAACACCCTTTTCAATCAAGTAGCTCTTGGCGCGTTCCACACGGCGCTCGGAGAGAAGCTGGTTGTACTCCTTGCCTCCGCGGATGTCGGCATGGCCGCCCAGAATCAAATGGGCGTCCGGTTTGTAGGTCAGATACTGCTTGAAGTCGGCTGCCAGCGTGTCGAGAGTAACCTCCTGGCTGGGCATCAGACCGCCCGTGGGCTTTGCGACCGTGGGCTGTGCCGTCGGAAAGTAGATGCTGTGCAAAGCCAGCTTCACTTCCAACTGATGAACCTGCGGAGGTTCCTTGACTTCGACGTTGCCGGAGGCCTCGGCGGTGCCGCCGCGTCCGTCGTTCACCGTGCACTTCACGGTGTAGGTTCCGGGTTGCAGACCCGTGGCATCGAACGTCGCATTCGCGCCCGTGCCGGTAATTTGGCCACCTGAAGCGGAGTAGCTGTAGGTCAGCGGATCGCCATCCGGGTCGGTGCCAGTGCAGGTGATCCCGGTGTGCTCGCCCGACAAAATGGGGCTGCGTTCGACCGACAAGGAAGCTGTCGGAGGACGATTCGGCCGCGGGTCAACTTTAATATCGGTAGCGCAAGACGCCGTGCCGCCTCTGCCGTCGTTCACTGCGGCAGTCACGGTGTAGCTGCCAGGAACTGCGTCGCCCACGTTCCAGCGCGCGTCGGGACCAGACCCATCGACTGTTCCGCCGGTCGCCGTGTAACTGTAAGTGAGCGGATCGTTGTCGGGATCGCTGGCGTTCACGTGGACCGCCACGGTGTCTCCCGAACCGGCAAAAACAGAGGTGGGACTGGCGGAACATGCCGCTACTGGCGGGTGATTGACGGGCGCCGGAGGCGCTTCGTGCGGCAAACCAAAGCGAATAACGATGCCCGACGCCAGGCGGAGGTTATCCTGCCTGGAGTTCCCACCAAGCGCGGAGCCCGAAAAGCTGGTCATCAAGTAGTCGATTTCCGCGAAGCGCCACACGATGTACTTCGACAACGCGATATCCACGCCGCCGCCGGCCGCCAGTGCGAAAGCACTCTGGTTGCCGTCGCCTGTCATCTGCGGACCGCCATGAACTCCGCCGAGCAGGAATTCGGCGAAGGGGACGAAGTAATCAAATTTACGCAAGTTCAAACGGGGGCCGAGCAAAAAGGTGGTGGTCTCGCCGTGCAACGAGGTGCCGTTGACGTCGCGGGTGTAGCCGATACCGCCGATCTCTTCCGTCAGACCGATCCATCGCGACGGGTTCCAGGTGAACGCACCGGATGCGCCGTAATTGTTAAAATTGGCGAAGCCTCCGCCCGGACTGAAATTTACGTAGTCGAACATCCCCGTAGCTTCGAACTTGGGCACAATTCTGCCGGGAAGCGTGTCGTCGCTGGATGCGTCGCCGGCCGGGAAGGGTTTTGGGCGCGGTGCGTCCGGAAGCGCGAAAAGATTTCGCGAGGCAGGGGTTATGTCCATCCCACCCGTTTTCGCGGGGCTCTTTTCCCCCGCCGCTGCCGTAGCACTCGCGCCATCGCCATTCTGCTGGGCACATACCGGCAAAGCTAATAGGGCGCTAACCGTTACTGCCACACACCAATTGCGCATGATCCGTCTCCCTCAGTTGTCTGTTTCGGAACCCAAGTCGCTTTTGTCCCCGCGCGGCGCTGTCTGTGGCGCAGCCACAAACTCCTAAGGACTCATCGCGGCAAACTAACTGTCCATAGTTGCCACACCGCCGAAACCTTCCCCCACTTTTCCCAGGCACCGGGAGAAAACACAAGAAGTCACAGGACGCGGTGCTGTAAGCGTATTCTAGGTTTCCCCGAATCTGCAAGCCTTTCCTTCCAGAAATCGTACAGTTCTGTGGAGTCCTCCTGTCTCTCTCTTACGCGGAGCAGTGAACTCATCCGGGCTTGCGTACGCGTAATCAATCACGAAGGGCCGCCATGCGGCCGACGTATAGCCTGAAGTTCGGCGTACGACAAGTACCTAGTGGGTTATCGAACAATGTGATAGGCTGCCGCAACTTACTGTGGTGGAGCTGCCTTTGACGGAGCATGCGAACCGGTGACGCTCCGTCTTAAGGCGTGGCGCTGTTTGTCTGGCCCCGTGTCCCGCGGCCCGAAGCGCGACCAACAGAAGATTCGTAATCGTCTGCGCGCGGGTCGGAACATGAAAAAAAACTATGTGTGTCTAAGAAGTTCGCTGTTGGCGGTGGCAATGGCTGCTGCCAGTCTAGCCCTTGCGCCAAGAGCTGGGAGCCAAGAGAAACCAATGCCAACCGGCGAGACGGCTCGCTCCGACAGATTCCCTGCGGCGAAGCAACAGGCCCAGCCGCCGAGCGGAGCTCCGCGCGACAGCGATGCGGACTCCCAGGAAGAAGAACAGGGCAAGCAAGGCAAAGAAGAAAAAGACAGTCCTGAAGCCATTCGCAAGAGGGACGAATGGTTTTACAAGCAGCGCTCGTCAGTGAATGGGCACATTCCGGGTGGCGCGCGGCTAAAAGCTTTGCGGCACATGCAGCGCATGATGGCGGCGGAAGGCAAGCTAGTGTTGCGGGCGGACGGAACTTACGCCCCAGCGACGCCGCAGGCCGGTTCGACATCGTTTCCGGCGTGGAGTTCGATTGGGCCTACTCCCACAACCGGAGGCACGTTCAGCCCCGTCACAGGAAGAATCACAACGATCGCTGTCGATCCGAGCGACACAACAGGAAACACTGTCTTGATAGGCGGAGCGCAAGGCGGGATCTGGCGCTCGACGGATGCGGGCCTGACCTGGACCGAAGTAGGCGACCAGAACGCGTCGCTCGCGATGGGCTCGATCGCGTTCGCTCCTTCGAGTCCGACTACTGTTTATGCTGGCACAGGCGAACAGGCGGCCATCGGCTTTGACATTTACTATGGCGCTGGCGTTCTGAAGTCCACCGATCACGGGATGACGTGGACCCAGACATGCACCGTCGCGAGCACAACTTGTCCATTCATTGGGCCTTACACAGACGGTCTCAATCCAGGCTTTGGATTTTTCAATTTTGGCGGCGCGCACATTAGCTATGTTGCTGTGAATCCTACGAATCCAAATCTGATTCTCGTGGGCGCACAGTTCCTCGTGGAAGGTCCGCAGGAAGGCGTGTATTGCTCTAGCAACGGCGGCGCCACCTGGACCAACATTCTTCCCGATGAGATGGCGACGTTTGTGGGGTTCGCGTCTTCTTCCGTTGCGTTTGCAGCGCTTGGCAATCCATTCGGAAGTTCGCCAGGCGCCCCTAACGGAAACGGCATCTACAAGTCGACCAACGCCAACTCCTGCTCCGCTACATTCACTCCTTTAGCTGGAGGCCTTCCGCCACAATCCACAATGGGCCGCATGGATCTTGGTATTTCTCCCAACTACGCGTCGGACAGCACGGTTTACGCCTCGATCGCCGATGATTCCACCTCATCGAGTACCAACCTCGGTGTTTGGCTCACGAGGAATGGAGGCACCACCTGGACGCTGACGGCCGCGCCGGACGTGTGCCAGGGACAGTGCTGGTACGACAATGTCGTCAAAGTGGATCCAAATAATGAGAGCATCGCCTTCTTCGGTGGTGCGGCGGTAACGGACAACGGTGGGAATCCGACCTGGGTCGTCCGAACTACAACCGGCGGCACAAGCTGGGCTGCTGCCATTCCCAATCAACTGGGCGCAGGGTTGCCGCATGTCGATACGCACGCGATGGCTTTCTTCAAGCTCTCGACTGGCAAAGTGCGTATGTACCTCGGGAACGATGGCGGCATCTGGCGCACCGACGACGCGGAAGCAGCCACCATCACGTGGACGAACTTAAACGATTCGTTATTGACCTTGACGCAGTTTTACCCGTCGATTTCCATCAACACTTCCTCCCCTTCGATTGCGTTTGCTGGAACTCAAGATAATGGCAGCCAGAATTATCAGGGAGGCGTCGCCTGGGTGGATAACAACCTTTGCGGGGATGGGGCTTCGACGGCGGTGGATGCGGTGATACCAAGCACTGTTTACATCGGGTGCGCGACGGGAAATGCGGTGAATGCTTCCTACCAAAATGGGGCAATGGGGACGTTCTCGCCCGCCATCAACGGCATCAATCCCAACGACCCTTTGGACTTCATCCCACCATTAATTACGGATCCTAATACTGCAAACGTTTTGTACTTCGGAACCTACCTGGTGTACCAATCCCAGGACGCCGGGAACTCCTGGAGCGCCATCTCCGGACAACTTGTCGCTAACGGAGGCTGGCTCACAACTCTCGCCGTTGAACCCGGCAATGCGAGCGCGTTATGGGCCGGGGCGAACACGGGTCAGGTTTTCGTCGCACAAACGGTTGCCGGCCAATTTTCCGGTTTCATTCAGATCGGCGCTTCGAGTCTGCCAACGCGCGCGGTGACCGGCATGGCTATCGATCCCTCTGATCCAACGGGAAACACGGGGTACGTTGCCTATTCAGGTTTCGCATTCAACGGGGTCGATCCGCTTGGCGTGGCTGTGACTGACTTGCATGGACACATTTTCAAGACCACCAATGCGAATACTGGCCAGAACGTGACCTTTGTGGATGTGAGCTGCTCGACCGCCGATTGCTCAAAACCGGCGGCAACCGATTTACCGAATATCCCTGTCAATGACATCGTTGTAGATCCTGATGTGCCTGGAATCATCTATGCAGCGACAGACCTTGGAGTTTACGTCGGTAACTGCACGGCTACGACATGCACTTGGAGCACGCTCGGCACAGCTCTTCCGAACGTTGCCGTGCTATCGCTTCGTCTCTACGAAGCTTCGCGCACTCTTTTCGCTGCCACGCACGGACGCGGCGTTTGGACCATCGCGCTCAACAATTTCGCGTTCACGGGCCCGCGCATTTTTTCGCTGACCCCTACTTCCGCAAACGCAGGCGCCGCACAGTTGACGCTCACAGTCAACGGGACTGGACTCACTGGCGGCACGGTCAATTTCGGCGGAACGGCGCTTGCAACAACAGTCGTGAGCGATACGCAACTTACTGCGACGATTCCGACAGGCCAGTTGGCGGCAGCGGCGAGTCAAAAAGTAACAATCACCGTCGCGTCTTCAACGAGCGCCTCTCTGCCATTTGAGATTCTCGGGGCGGCGGCCTCTATTTCAGGATGCACGACCAGCGCACCAGCTAGCACGACTGCTTCTTGCGGCACACCCGTTCAGGTCAACCCGTCCACGAATGTCCAAATAACCCTGAACGGCACAAACATAGTCAGCGGAGCAAAAGTGCTTTTCAACGGGGCCAACAGCGGCATTACCACACAATCCGCGACGGCTACTCAGCTCACCGCGGCTATTCCCGCTTTCCTGCTCGGGCCTTACGGGAGCACGAACGACATCGCGCTCTTGAACCTGCCACCGGGAAGCGGGAAATCAAAACCAATAACGCTTCAAGTCGTCGCACCGGCGCCGCCAAATGACTCGTTTGCGGCTGCCATCAATGTCCCCGCAGTGAGCTTCATTGATGTCCAGGATGCCTCCGGAGCCACGACGCAAGCCATGGATCCCCTGCCCCCTTGCGTGACGCAGTACACAAGCGCGCAAGGAAATACAGGCGGCCAAAAGAACGGTGTGTACAACACGATTTGGTACCAATTCACGCCCGTTTTTTCGGCGAACCTGGAAGTGGACACCATCGGTAGCAGCTACGATACGGTGCTTTCCGTTTGGACGGGACAACCAGGCAGTCTCACAAATATCGCGTGTAACGATGACATTCAGCCGGGGGTGGTGGTGCAATCGCAGATCCAGAGCGTCGCGCTCACCGCGGGCAAGACTTACTACATCATGGTGAGCTCCTTTGGGCCGCCGGACCCCAACCCGATCGCGTTGGGGGGGAAATCTTTTCTGAATTTTGCGTACAACAACGGGCAAAATCCTCCAGCCACGATCACTTCGATTTCGCCGACGACGGCAGCCTCCGGCGGCCCAACATTTACGCTATCCGCAGACGGAACCGGCATTCTCAGTGGTGGCAGTGTAGTTTGGGGGGGTGGCCCATTTGCAGCGAATGCCAGCGTTCCAACCACAGTGGTCAGCCAAACTCAAGCCACGGCAACCATCGACGCGGGATTGTTTATTCTTCCGGGGAGCTATTTCGTTTCCATCAGCAATCCGCCCCCCGGCGGAGGCGCAACTCCTGCGACCGTGCCGTTCACTGTTACAGTCGGTACCTATCCGGTCCCCTCGATCAGCTTTTTCAATCCTAACCAGGTGGTTGCCGGCGGGGCGGCATTCACGATGCAGGTGGTGGGCAATAATTTTGCTTCAAACGCGGTTCTGCAGGTCAACGGCTCGGCCAGACCTACCACGGTCACTTTCCCGAATCAACTGAGCGCCCAGATTCCCGCTTCGGACATCGCTGCCCCTGGTAACCTACAGATCACAGTAAGTAATCCCACGCCTGGCGGTGGGCCCTCGACCCCCTCGATGCTGACCATAGTGACGCCGAATCCGGTTCCGACGATCACTTCCATCAGCCCAACTAGCGGCGAGACTGGCTTTGGCGCACACGTCGTAATCAACGGAACCAATTTTGTGGCTTTGCCGAATGTGTATTTCAACGGCGCGTTTGTGGGATCCACTTTCATAAGCTCTACGCAGTTGACGACGGATTTCAACATCGGAAATTTGACGCCTGGTGTTTACCCGCTCATGGTCGTGGATCCCTTCCCCGGCGGTAGCGCGACCGCTAACTTCACAGTCACTGGCCCGCCGGATTTCTCGTTAAGTGTGGCGACGGGGCAGAGCACTCAGACGGTGAATGCGGGGCAGACGGCAACGTTCACCAACGTAATCACGGTTAACGCTGTGAACGGATTCACAGGGCTAGTGAATGTATCGTGCACATCACCGGCGCAGGCGACAACGTGTGCGCTTAGCCAGAATTCGCTTATGGCGGCGCAGTCGGCCACCGTCGTGGTGACGACAACGGCGCGAAGTTTGGCGCCACCGCTGCCACTGAATCGGCGGATGATTTCATGGCCTCGCCTCGTGCCGTTGATTGTGGTGATGCTGCTTTGCGTTTTACTGACGCGGCTCGCGCGAACACGGCGGCAGCGAATTGTGGCAGCCCTCCCTCTTGCGGGATTCATTCTGTTTCTGGTGTTGCAGGCTGTCGGCTGTGGCGGAGGCTCGTCCCAACCGCCTCCACCGCCGCCACAGACAGGGACGTTGGCGGGCACCTACACGATTACCGTGACGGGTACGTCTACGAACCCCAACGCTACACACACCGCGAACCTTCAGCTCATCGTCAACTGATGGGACGGGCAGGCGGAGCACCCTAAGGGATTTTGAATTTGTCTTCGCTTGTTGGCAGGTGCCCGGGTTTACTTCATAACTTCTGTACACCCCCGGGGGTAGGAGCTATCCAACTCGGCTTGGGCGAATAGCCCACACGCCAGCCCTTCAACGTCGCGCCTCTCGCGCTGACTCGCGTTACACTACTGGCGCGATGCTGAAGACCACGGTGCTTGATACCAACTGGATGGGGCGGCCCCGATCCATCGGGGCGGTGTTGCTGGAATCGGATGGGCATCGCGCGATTCTTGATCCAGGACCGGCTTCGACACTTCCAACACTACGAAAGCATTTGGATTCGCGGCGCATCGGCGTTGCCGACCTGAACGCGATTTTGCTTACGCATATTCATCTGGATCATGCGGGGGCTACTGGCACGCTCATTAAAGAAAATCCCAACCTTGAGGTGTACGTTCACAAGGCGGGGATGTTACACATGGCAGATCCGTCGAAGCTTTTGGCTAGTGCGGAGCGGCTTTGGCCGGGCGAACTGGGACACTTGTTTGGCGAGACGCTGCCCGTGCCCTTTGGGAATTTGCGCATGCTTAAGGGGGGAGAAACGCTCTCTCTCGGAAGCCGCAACTTGGAAGTGGTTTACACTCCGGGGCACGCTTCGCATCATGTTTCGTATTTTGATTCCTCCGATGGGACCGCGTTTGTTGGCGACACTTCGGGATTCCACATCGAGGGCGAACCGTTTGTGGTTCCTCTGGCGCCGCCGCCGGACATCGACCTCGAAGTCTGGAATGCGTCGCTGGATGCCATCGCGGCGCGCGCTCCCTCGCGGCTTTTTCTCACGCACTTTGGCTACTCGAATGATCCGGCGGCACATATCGCGGAATACCGAAAAAATTTGCAGCGCTGGGCCGCGCTCGCCGCGGAAATTCTGCGTTCTACGCCCGACCAACAAGCCGCACTTGAGAAATTCGCCGTGGCCGCGAGTGTAGAAATCCAGCAACGTCTCTCTGCCGCTGAAGCGGAACACTACATTTTTAACTGCGGGATCAACTTGACTTGGCTAGGCCTCGCACGGTATCACCGCAAACGCGCCGAAGCTGCCGCCGCTCGAGCAAAGCCCGAGTAAACGGAAGGGGACATAAATTCGGAGTTCTAAGCCGTCGTTTCAGAGGAAGAAGTTTCAGGCGTATCCGCAGCAGCCTCGGCGTCAGCGATGGCGGGCGCTGCGGGTGCTTCGAGCCGCGCAGAAAGAGCTTCCACCAATAGATCGACGAGCTTTTTCGCGCCGCTGCCGTCGGGATCTTTGTCCGGGTTGTACTGCGCCACGGTCAGCCCGAGAAGATTTTTGTGTTTCGCGAATTCGGCGAGGGCTGCGCGAACATCCGCCAAAGGCAGTCCATCGGTGCCGGGGACGTTAACCGCGGGAAATTCGTCGACCGCGATGACGTCGGTGTCCAGATGCAAAACAAATTCGTGAGCGTCGGCGTGTACAAACGCGAGGCCGTTGAGGGCCGCGGCGCTTCCACCTTTGGATTGAATGGCGGCCGCGTCGATGTGGCGCATCGGGGATTTGCTGAGAAATTCCTGTTCGGGCGGATCGAGCCGTTCGAGTCCAAAAAGTGTGACGTCAGGTTCGCGCACCAGCGCCGACTCGCCAAAAAAGCGGACCAGTTCGGGCGCGCCTTTGCCGATCACGTGCGCTACAACCATTCCATCGATGCGACCGGAAGGCGTGGAGGCGGGCGTATTCAAATCGGCGTCGCGATCGAACCACAGCAGGTTGACGTGTTTGTAGTAACGGCGGACACCGGCGAGAAGTCCGATGACTTGCGCGCAATCGCCACCCAGCACCAAAACAAGCGCGCCACTCTTCACGGCCAGTTCGGCGCGGACCTTGAGATCGTTCAGCCCTGCGACAATTTCCTTCAAATTACGCGCGCGTTTGTGTTCGTCATCGTCGGCGAAGAGCCTAGGCGCGCAGTCGCCGTGATCGATCACTTCGTAGCCGGCGCCTTGCAGCCGTTCCACCAATCCCGCCGCTCGCAACGCCGCCGGCGCTTTCTCGCTCCCGCCTAGGAACGCAGCCGCGCTCGATGGCGCGCCTATCAAGGCAATCTTCTTCGGCTGACGGACGATTTTGACCGCCAAGGTTGAGCTCCTTGTTTTGTGTGTCCCCGCCTACCGCGCTGACCGACTGCAAACTGCGCGGGCAAAACGCCCGACCCTGCTTCCTCTATTCCGATGGCGCAAGACCCCTGGTGAATCGCGCGACAAATTTCTAAAGCTACTTCTTAGCGACGTGGGGCCGGCGCAATTGTCGCCAGTTCCGGAGGCAGCGTGAAACGCACGTCCTCGCGGATCAAATCAAGGTCGCGCTGATCCGTAAAGCCAAATTCGGCGAGGCGCTCGCTCACTTGCTCAACGAGCACTTCCGGAGCGGACGCGCCTGCCGTCAGACCCACGCGTTTTATGCCTTCGAGCCACTTCACGTCAATATCCTTCGCGGAATCGATGAGCTGGGCTTTCACCCCGCTGCGCTTGGCGACTTCTACCAGGCGATTCGAATTGGAGCTGTTCGGCGAGCCGACGACCAGGAGAAAATCGACGTCCTTGGCTACTTGCTCGACGGCTTCCTGGCGATTCTGCGTGGCGTAGCAAATGTCGTCGCTCGCCGGACCTTTGATGGCGGGGTACTTTTGGCGGAGGCGCGCGACGATTTCCTGCGTGTCGTAGAGGCTCAGCGTGGTTTGCGTGAGGAACGAGAGCTTATCCGGTTCGGCCACTTCGAGCGCGTCCACTGCTGCTACTGAATCGACCACGATGGTGCGATCGGGAGCTTCGCCGGAGGTGCCGACAATTTCCTGATGGTCCTTGTGGCCAATCAAAATGATGGTGCGCTTTTCGCGCGCGAATTTCAGCGCCTCAAGATGCACTTTGGTGACCAGCGGACAGGTCGCGTCGATCACTTTTAGCGCGCGGTCCTTGGCTTCCTGGCGGACCGTCGGTGGCACGCCGTGGGCGCTGAAGACTAGTACCGCACCGTGCGGCACGTCCTCGATGGACTCCACAAAAATCGCTCCGCGGCGGCGCAACTGCTCCACCACGTAAGTGTTATGCACGATTTCGTGATGGACGTAGACCGGCGCGCCGTACGCTTCCAGCGCCAGCTCGACGATATCCACAGCTCGCACCACGCCCGCGCAGAAACCTCGCGGCCGTACCCTCAGCAATACCTTCCCATTTGTCGCAGTCTGCATCGTTATCCTAAGTGAGTAATTTCCGAAGACTCTATCATACCCTACGGCGTGGCCGGCCCGCACCGGGTTTCCTTGCTCCGGTAGCGAGTCAGTTTCCGATGACTGCGCCAATTAGGAAGCGCACCCAGCCTGCATCGGGTTTCCACGTCGGGTAGCCGGCCAGTTTCGGCTCAGCGTCAATCGTCAAGGCGCCCCTGACAGCCCGCTCTCAAACTTGCCCGCAGCCCGTGAATTGCATTGTTTGGGTTAGGCGGTGATGACGAGGCTCCTGCCATCTTGAACTGGGCGTCGAGCCATCCTGTTACTCCCAACGAAAGACCTTTGCTGAGACCGTCGCGCACACGACAAACACCAAGACCAGTGCCAGAACGTCGCCCACGTGCGCCGACCATGCGTCGCCGTTCCAAATTCCCTGGAGCAGAGGTACAGCGTAGGTTAGCGGCAGCACTCGCGCCACGGCGTGAAGCACTGGGGGCAGCGATTCAACGGGCACGAAGAGTCCCGAGACGACGATCATCGGATACAGAATGATGGCGCCGATCGGCTGAGCAAAGCGGGCCGTGGGGACGACACTAGCAATGAGAAAGCCGATAGACAGGATGCTCCAAGTGCTGATGAGCAGAGCAATCGTAAACGAGACCCATGGAACATGAACGCCAATCGGGTAGTAGCGTTTGCCCGCCAGGACCAACAAAGCCAGCGTAGCCGCGGCGAGTGTCAGTTTGACGATCACGTGGGCAGTAAGGATCGTCCGAGGGCGCAATGGCGTGGCGCGGAGCCGCTTCAGGATGCCGCCCTCGCGGTAGATTGAGATAATCGTGACCAGCGAAAGCACCGCGCTGACGGCGATCAGAAGCGACGCGAGAACCGGCAGACCCACACGGATAAAACTGCTGGCGGCGAGTGCGGGTGGTGCGAGGCCGCGGCCGGCTATTCGACCCAACACGAGGAAAACGAGGACAGGGAAACCGATCGTGCCGAATGCGCCAAGCGGCTCGCGCAGGAATATCTTGATCTCGATCCAAGTCAGTTTCCAGAGTCCACGCAGCATCATTATCGAGCCTACTCGCGAATCGAATGACCCGTCAGTTTGAGAAAGACGTCTTCAAGATTGGGGAGAATCGTGCGGAAATCCGTGACCCGTATCCGATTCTCGGACAGACAATGAATCACCTCGGTCACCAGGTCGTCGCCCCGGCCGCGAATGTTGAATCGCAAGTCAGCGCGGATAACCGCTTCAATTCCAGGGATCGCGCGAAAGCGATCTTCAGCGAATGGGTCGTCCGTGGCGAGAACAACGATACGCTCGGGGCAGTGCCGTGCGACGAGCCTCTCGGGGCTGTCGATGTCGATGATGCGTCCGTGCTCGATGATGGCCACGCGGTCGCACAATCGTTCGGCCTCCTCCATTAGATGAGTGGTCAGAAAGACGGTCTTGCCGCGCTCGCGAATGCCACGCACCAGATCCCAAATCGCCCGCCGCGACTGCGGGTCCAGCCCGGTCGTCAACTCGTCGAGAAACACCACCTCCGGATCATTGATCAGCGCAAGCGCAATAAACAGCCGCTGCTTCTGGCCTCCGGAGAGGTTCATGAACCAGGCGTCCCGTTTATCGCTGAGGCCGAGTTGTTCGAGTAAGTGTTCGGCGTCTTTCGCTTTTTTCTTATAGAGCGAAGCCCAGAGATCCACCGCCTCCCACACTTTGATCCGCTTCTGCAGTTGCGCCTGCTGGAGTTGAACCCCGATGCGATCCTGCAGCTTGTAGACTTGACGGAAGGGATCAAGACCCAGAACCGAGATGGTCCCCCGGTCGGGCGTGCGCAGACCCTCGATGCACTCCATGGTGGTGGTCTTTCCCGCGCCGTTGGGCCCGATTAAACCAAAGATCTCGCCATCGTTTACCTCGAACGACACCTCGTCGACAGCCACCGTCCTGCCGTAGGTCTTGCGGACTCCGGAAACCTGAATGACTTGACGCATGCTAGTGTCGAAACTCGCAGATTCACTGAACCGGACGGCAAGTGTATATCAGGGGCTTTGGTTAAGTCCGATTTCGAAGGATAGGCGAAGGTAGGGATACGATATCGGCCCTCGAAAACTGGAACGCGCATCGGGACTGTTACTGTCCGAAGTAGTAGCCGTCGCGGGCTTGGATGACTAGGTCTTTCTGTTTGCCAACGACGAGATGGATCTTGTGGTAGCCGAGGGTGTTGCCCTTGTCGGGTGTGTAGGCGAGGCTGTACTGATTGCGGAGGTCTTCGTCAATTTCCGCGTATATCTTGTCGAGCGTTTCTTTCTTGGAAGCCTTGAAGAGCTGGCCACCTGTTTCCTTGGAGATTTGTTCCAGGATTTTCTTGCCGTCGGGGCGCTGCTCCTGCGGGTACCTTCCGCCGCCGCGGCCGCCGCCCATCCCGCCGCCGCGGCCGCCCATTCCAAATCCACCGGGGCGGTTGTAATTTTCCTCGTCGTCGGCAAACAAGATGGAGTAGATGATAGTGTCGGCGCGTTGCGCGGTGGCGATGGCCTCGGCCATGGTCTCTTTGCTGCCATGATCCACCCCGTCAGAAAGAATGATCAGCGCCTTGCGGCCTTGTTGCTTGCTCATCAGCTCGTCAGAAGCCAGGAAAATCGCGTCATAGAGAAGCGTTCCACCGCCGTGACCGCCTCTGCCGCGGCCCCCTCCACCACCGCCGCCATTTCCACTGCCTCCGCCACCACCGCCACCACTGCTTCCTCCATCGAATTGAGGGATCGATAGTTTTTGCAACGCCGCCTGCAACTGAGGACGCGACGGGGTGAAATCCTGCAGAAGCTCAACTTCGTGATCGAAGTGAATCACAAAGGCCGAGTCCTTGTCCTGGCGCAAAAGCTTATCGAGGAAGCTGTAGCTGGCGGTGCGCTCCTGATCAAGCACTCGCCGCTGGCTCAGGCTGGTATCGATCAATAAGCCGAGGCGCAGCGGCAAGTCGCTTTCGTGCACAAAATAGTTGATAGTCTGCGGGCGGCCGTCTTCATCGAGCTGAAAATCGTCCTTGGTGAGGTCCGAGACGATCTTGCCATGTTTGTCGCGAACGGTGGCCAATACGCTGACGGTTTTGACCTCGACGGCGATTTTTGCCTGCCCGTCTTCGGGCCGTTTCAAGGCGGGCTGGGCTTGGCCCTCTTGCTGGGGCGCCGGGGGCTGCTGGGCCTGCGGCTGAGCCGGAGGCGGCGGTGGTTGCTGGGCGAGAAAATCGCGTGCGCCAAGCGTTAGGGGCAGGAGCGCGGCCAGCACCAGGCTCCAGCGAATGAGGCGCCTGCCGCGCTTTGCGGAATACGTCGCACGATGCGTTGCGCTGTGTTTTACGCAACTGAAAGAGAAGTTCTTCATGATTATCCGAGTTCAGCCGTTAGAGGAGGGCTGCCCCTAACTACTAGTTCATTGATTCCGAGTAGAAAGTTCCCGTGCGTGTCGAAAGATAGGACGCCTGCCGGGACGCTTAGGGTTGCCGCGTGTTTGTGACTCACTTCATCTCGGGAGAGGCGGTTCTTAAGAGCCTCGCGCACGGAGACCATTGCCAAATTGGTGCTCCCAGAGGCAGCCGCACAGGCTGTAACATTCAGACTCGATCAACCGGAACATGAGCAACGAAATGAACGTAGTGCCCGTGACCCTCGAAGGCCGCCATGTGCGCCTCGAACCTCTTTCGCAAGTGCATCACGCCGGTCTCTCCGCCGTCGGCCTCGATGAGCAGTTGTGGCGCTGGATTCCAACTCCCGTGCGGACACCCGAAGAGATGTCCGCCTACATCGCCACAGCCCTCGATGAGCAAACGCGCGGCGTCTCTTTGCCGTTTGCGTTGGTCGAAAAATCCAGCGGCCGCGCCACTGGCTGCACGCGCTACGGCAACATCGATCGCACGCATCATCGTGTGGAGATCGGCTGGACGTGGGTTGCTCCCGAGTGGCAGCGCACCAGTGTGAACACAGAGGCAAAATATCTTCTGCTGCGGCACGCGTTTGAAACGCTCGGCTGTATCCGTGTGGAATTAAAGACCGATTCGCTCAACGAAAAGTCTCGTGCGGCCATCCTGCGCATCGGCGCGCGCGAAGAGGGTACCTTCCGCAATCACATGATCACGGCTAGCGGCCGCATCCGGCACACGGTTTACTTCAGCATCCTCGATTCGGAATGGCCGGCTGTGAAAGCTCGCCTGCAAACCATGATGCTTCCTTAAATCCACGAAACTACGCTGACGCCGGGACCTTTCCTTAACTGCCCGCTCAGCCAAGCCGTTAACCAATGGACGCCGCAGCTCCTCACAGGGCGGATTACGCGCGAGCGCCTAAGTTAGACTAATAAACAGGAGACAAGCGGTAGCACCGCCCGTCTCCTGTGTGCCGGCCCGGCCACGCTGCCGCAGCACAGGTGTCCTCGGGAGCCACAAGCAGACATGGCCTAAATGTCTCCCGAACACTTGCAGCGAACGCCGCCGCTTAACGGAGAATCTCGTGCCCCCTTCCGAAGCCGCCAATCGGCGCCGCAGCGAACGCGTGATGCTGCAGATACCCGTCAAGGTTCTCGCCGAGACGCCTGACAGCCTTCATGTCGAGGAAGCCACGCATACGCTGGTAGTCAACGCGCATGGCGGCCTGATGAAATTGAAAGCAGATTTCCTCGTGGGCCAGCCGTTCATTCTGGTGAATCCGCAAAGCGGCATTGAGCAGAGCTGCCGCGTGGTGCGTGTCGATCAACCAAGCGCCGACTACTTCGCCGTAGCTTTCGAGTTTGACCAGCCAGCCCCGAAATTTTGGCCGGTCACGTTTCCTCCAAAGGACTGGGAAGTTCCGAAGGCCTGAGGCATTGACGTTTTGGCCAAGAAAGCGCTCGTGCGCGCAACCCTTTCTCTCACCGCAACTATCCAATAGGTGTTGGGTTGAATAAGGCAGAGGATAAATATGCCTTTGGAGGCTCGTCAGATGCAGAATTTGCGTTCAGTTCTCACACTCAAGCGGCTTTTGACCGCTGCTGCCTTTCTTTCTTTGGTTTTCGTCGCCGGCTGCGATGAATATGTTCAAGTGACTCGCGACCGCGACGTGCGCATCGCGAAAGGCGCCACCTGGGCTTGGCGCCCCGCCGTGGAAGAAGCGGCCGTTGCGCGCGACAATCGTACCGCGGACAATCGCCCCGTGACTTCGCGCGATGACCTTGCACGCACTCCCCGAAATCAACCGGCGCCGCGCGTTCCCGATCCGAACGATGAAGTGGTTCGCCAGCGTGTGAAAGACGCCATTGCGCAGACGCTCGGGTCGAAGGGTTTCAAACAAGTCAGCGACCCCGCCACCGCGGATTTCTTGATAGATTATAAATTCGCCGTGAATCGCCACAATGCGGCGGTGCCGGTAGGCTACCCCGGCGCGTATCCAGGCCTGGTTTGCGGCCCGTTTCGCTGCTGGGAATCCTGGGGCTATGGCCCAGCGTACGTAGGCTACGAAAACATTCACTTCCGCGAAGGAATGATCGTCTTCGACCTTGTGCAGCAATCGACCAAGCATCTGGTCTATCGCGCCGTTGGACAAAAACCGGTGAAGCGTGACGCATTCTCCCTCACACAGGGCGATATCAACAGCCTGGTTCATCATTTGCTTGGCGATTTGAAACCTGGCAAGAAGTAACGGGTTTCAGCAATTGCTTGTGGTTGCGAGTGGGATAGGCATTCCTGCCTGCCTCTGCCCGGCTCTTCATCTCGCCGAAACTAAGGCAACAGCCCGAAAACCACCACGCTGTTCGGTGTGCCAACGTACACCTTGCCGTTTGCCACCATCGGCGTGACGTACTTGTTGTCGCTGAACTGATCGCGATTGTTGGCGGCCTGATTCGAGTTGTACAGCTCGCTCGTCAAATTGGTCGCGTTATATGCATGCAACACGCCGGTCGAGCCATTCTCGACCGCCCATACGATCGCATTCGACGTGCCGTTGGCGGAAATGCTAGGCGTCGTGCCTGGATAGGCAAAGCTTGCCGAGCTCTGTGTTGCGGGCGTAGTGGCCAGTTTCGCGGCGGTGATGGGAAACGCTTTCAAATGGTCGCCGACCGCGCCGTAGTAGACCGTATTGTTGAAATAGCTCGGCTTGGACCACACTCCGCCGATCTGTCCGTTGATCTGCTGATAGATGTTGTCCGCGCCGCTGTTGAATTTTCCCATGTTGTCGCGGTCCACGACATAGATGATCGCGTCTTTGCCGGAACCCACTGCGAGATGGCGCGTGTTCCCATTTGCGTCGACGAGGTCTGGCAAAAGCAGCGGTCCGCCCGAGCCGAAGTCTGTATCGGAATCTGATTCCGAAACGGTATTGGATGGCGTGAAGTAATCGAGCAACGTAATCGGCGCGCTGGACGAGAGCCTTACGTAGCACTGCCCGCAATCGCCCTGCGAGGGGAAGCCGCTGGCGTTCAGTGTCGTGTCGAAATCGCCGTTGCCCACCATAAAATAAATGTTTCCGGAGGCGTCCGCGGCGGGAGCGGTTCCGGCCATCCAGATTCCGCCTTCGCTGCCGTTGGGCACCAGGTTGAGAACGCTCGTTTGCGCCAGCGTGTTGGCGTCATAGGACATCACCCAAGAAGTGTATGGACGCGCATCGCAGTGCGAAGACCACGTCGTGTAGATGGTGGTGCCGATCTCGAGCAGGCCCGGACGTTCCTTATATTGTTTGGGATCGAAGACCACATTTCCACCGGAGCTGTTGTCGCCGGCACCTGGATAAGTGGCTTGCACGGTAGTGGGTCCGCCGAAGAGTTCCGCGCCCGTGGTCAGATCGAGCGCATGGAGGCGATGGAAATAATTTCCGTTGGCGTCCTTGGACATGGCCATCACATAAATCGCGCCATGCGTGCCGCGCGAGCGGTCAATTACCGGCGTTGATGTCACGCCGATCTGCGGCGTGACCTGGCTGCATCCACGGTTGTCGCTGGGAGTTTCGCCTGAGCCGAGCACGGAAACTTTCCAAAGAAACGTGCTCGTCGCGCCGTTGACGGAATCCGCGTCAAACGCGTAGACGCTGTCGTTCTCGGTCGCTACATACAAAACGTTTTTCGTTCCTACGCTCGGGATGGCCACCGCCGAGAGATAGAGCGGTTGCGCATCGACGAGCCCGTCTACTGTAAACGCGCCGAGCTTGCCGAAGGTCGCCGAGTTCACATTGGCAGGCGTAAGAATCGTTTCGTTCGAGTTTTGGCCGGTGCGTAGGTTGTCGTAGTGATAGGTGACGACGTTTACCGTTGACGCGCTGGTCGCATTCACGGTTAGTGTTGCCATTGTGCTCGTCTGGCTGCCTGCGGCGTTGCTGACGATTACGTCGAACTTTGCACCGTTGTCCCCCGAAACGGTTGCAGGCGTTGTGTAGCTCGCCCCCGTCGCGCCACTGATGTTCGCGCTGTTCTTCTGCCACTGGTAATTTAGCGGCGCCGTCCCCGTCGCTGTCACGACGAAAGTCGCTGTTTGTCCCACGTTCACGGTCTGATTCGCCGGCTGCGCCGTGATTGTAGGCGCCACCGCCACCGCATTCACGGTTAATGTTGCCATTGTGCTCGTCTGGCTGCCTGCGGTGTTGCT
>Ga0210393_10000048_pt1 | contig 159801 bp, 136 predicted proteins | sample IncBWC27OmetaG_FD_160068 | JGI IMG/M metagenome (GOLD analysis project Ga0210393, IMG submission 160068) | Forest soil microbial communities from Barre Woods Harvard Forest LTER site, Petersham, Massachusetts, United States - Inc-BW-C-27-O ... | reverse complement strand
CCCCCAGGACAAATGCGTCCGCGGCTACGTGGCCGAAAGTAACTTTCGGTCTATTACTGCCGTGACCTTTTTTCCGCCCCCGAGCAATAGAAAAATATCCGAGTAACCGGAGCTTCGCTTCGGAGCGGTTCAACCAATTTCAGGGGGCGTGTTATGCGATCGAAGTTCATGCTGTGCGCGGTTCTGGGTCTGGCTTCGGCGGCGTATGCCAAAGATCCCAAGCCCTTTCAGACTGGAAAACTCCTGCAGATGGATTCGGCGCAGTGCGGCGTAGCCGAAAAGAACGCCAAGACTCTTGCCGGCGAAATGCTGGGCACCGACTCCAGCAACAAGAAGACGCAGGAAGTTCTTTGCCAGGAATATGTACTGCAGGCCGAGCGCGTGATTTATCGCATCCGTCCGCGCGACGAGAAGCATCCCGCGCTTCTGCCCGTGGGCGAGCGGGCGCAATTCCGCCTGGAGAAAGACAAGATGCTGCTGCGCGTGGAAGATCTCGACAGCAAAGAGCGGGAGTACATCGTAGTCTCAATGACTCCGCGTTCCGACAGCACCGCCGCGGATGCCACACCGTCCCAACCGAATCACCTGCAATAACGCAACTTGAGTACACGGCGATTTGAAACGGCGCGGAGTTGATCCGCGCCGTTTTCTGTAGAGAGCCTTTGACCCCGAAGATCGAGGCCAAAGGCGCTTGCTCCCGCACTCAAACGCCACGCCCAACTCCGCGCCGGACGCGCTATACCCGCCAACCCACCCCATCAAAATCGCATCTATAACAGGACCTGCCGCTGCGCTTTCCGCTCCCTCTCCGCTCATGCACGGGGAGAGGTGTGCGCGAGCACGGACTCACAGAACAGGGAGTGAAACCATGAAACGTTGTCTCGGTCTTTTCATAATGTCGTTATTTTTTGCCGCGCCCATGCTTCTGGCGCAAGACCACTCGGAGCATGTCGAGGTCGGCGCATTTGCCGATTATTTCCGGCTCAGCGACGCGTCGCCCACCAGAAACTTCGTCGGCCTGGGCGGTCGCGTCGCTTTTGCCATCCGCCCCAGCGTTCAACTTGAAGCCGAGATGGCGTACGATTTCAAGCGCAGCTATTCCAACACCTTCACCAACGGGGTCACCACGGAGCTGGTGAACACGCACCTCCGCACCCTGCACGGATTTTTCGGACCGAAATTACAGACTGGGTCAGGGCCGTTTCGCCTGTTCATTACCGGCAAAGTCGGGTTCGACAACTTCAGCATCAACAATCAGAATGCCACCACCGGGTTCGTCAACACAGTCGGGCTAACCAACGGGACGACCTCTTTCGCTGTCTACCCGGGTGGAGGATTTGAAGCCTTTGCCGGCCCCATTGGAGTTCGCGCCGAGATTGGCGACGACATCTATTTCAACGGCGGCGCTCACAACAATTTGCGGGTCACCTTCGGTCCGCAGTTGCGGTTCTAGCCACGGTCCATCCCAACCGCGCAGAGACGTAAGCTTGCTACGTCTCTGCCCTGGTTCGGCAAAAGACGCCGCCAGCAAGGCCTCCGGAGGCCTCCCGCCTGTGATACAGTATTGCCCACCGCAGAGGCCGGCCGAGCCTGGCCGAATCCGCTCAGGTTCCGCCGTGCCGTAAGGAGTGACCCATGAAGACTCTCCGCGATCTCGTGAAAGACCGCAAAGTTTATTCCGTCGAGGCTACCCGCACCGTGCTCGAGGCGGCGCGTTTCATGATGGAGCACAATATCGGCGCCGTGCCCGTGCTGCGCAATGGGGACTTGGCCGGGATCCTGTCGGAGCGCGACATCATGAACCGCGTGGTGGCCGTGGGCCGAACTCCCGGAACCACCGCGGTGTCGGAAGTGATGACCGCGAATCCGCGCGCCGTCGCCGCCGACGAGACCATCGAGGAATGCCTGTTCATCATGCGCGAGTTTGGATTTCGCCATCTGCCCATCGTCGAGGGCAAGGACTTGAAGGGACTGGTCTCGCTGCGCGACGTCCTGATGCAGCACGCCGCCGAGCTCGAAAGTCAGCAGCACAAAGCCGCATCGTAGGGCCGGCTTCCGGCTTCCGGAAGGCGAATTAACTTCGGTCACACACTTCCGGAAGCCGAGAGCCGGTAGCCGGAAGCCCGCTTCACTCCCGCCGCCGCAGCATTACTTCTCCCGGCTTCGGCGGAAGCTTGAAGGGAAATTCAAATATCTTTCCGTCGACCGGCACGCGCAGGATGAATTCTTCCTGCTTCTTCCATCCACTGGGGATCCATTTGCTGTCGGTGCTGAACAACACCCACCCGCTGATTTCCGGATTGCCCGGCCCCAGCCGCGTCGCCCTCAAACTGTTTTTGCCTACAAACTCCTGCAGCTCTGCCGAGTCTTTCAGCAGCGCCTTCACGAAGGCTTCTTTTTCTTCTTTCTTTTCCGGATGCTTCTCCACTTCGCGCGCCATCTGGCGGTCGCGTTCATCGGCGTCGTTTTGCACCTTGTCGGAAAACGCGTCGGGATCCAGCGACCTCTGCACCACTCGGAAGTGTTTTACGAACTCGAGAGAAATGTCTTCGACTCCGAAATCCAGAGTTCCCGGCCCGCGGTAGCGCACGTCCACCAGCACCGCGAAGAATCGCTCCGGCCGGTGGTGAACTTTTTCCAGTTCCTGCGCATCGACACTTATCGTGATACCGATGTCTTCGTACGACATTCCGTAGTGGTAGTGACCATCGTCGCTGCGCGAAAAGGTGCAGCCCGGCTGCTCCTCATCCCAGCGCACCGCGGGAATCTTTGCTTTGTTTTTGTCTTTGAAGGGAACAGCGCCGAAGGGAACAGCGCCGAGGGGAAGCGCGCCGGCGCTCTCCAGCAACAGCAGGGGAAACATTGCCACCACCAGCCCGGCCAGCAGCCGCCCGCGCTTGGTGCAATGCCAGAGCTGGCGCATGGGCTCAGTTCGTCGGCGCGGTTACCGTGAGGCTGACTGTGGGATTCTGGTTGGTCGTGGAGCCCGTGTTGCTTGCGGTCACCCCATTGCTGTCGATGCCCGTTACCGTGAAGACGTAGGTGTTGGCAGGAGTGATTCCGTTCGGTGCGCTCGTAGTCGGCGTCGCGTTGCCGCAGGCGGGCATCAGAAATAGGGCGCCACTCATCACCAGCAGGGCCAGCAGGCCCCACGCTTTCCTCGATCGCTTTCCGCCCGCCGCCGCACCCAGGCCGGCCAGCGCCAGCATCGGCAAAGGCATCCATAACGCAAACCCATAGAAACTCCGGGGAGCAGCCGCGGCGCCCGTAACTGTGTTGCCGAAGGAGTTGATCGTGATCGTCGAGTTGACAGGTGCGACTCCGTTCACCTGCACGCTCTGCGGATTGAACGAGCACACCGGCGGGATCGTGACCAGCGGAGTGATCGAACTGCAGGACAGCGTGACCCCGCCCGCCGGGCTCACGTAGTTGTTGATCGGATTGATCGTGATGATTCCTTCGCCCCCACTGCCCGCCGGAACGCTGGTCGGTTCTATGGTCTTGTTCACCGTGATGGTGAACCCCGGCGTCACCGCCAGCACGGTCAGGCTCTCCGCTGGCGTAGTCATGGTCTGTGAGATCGAAGGCGCGGTTCCGGTCACGGTGATGCTGTAACTCACCGTAGTGGTGTCGTCTTTGGTCGTGATCGTAGCCGACGCGTTGGCCGGAGGCGTCACCGTCGTCGGACTCACCGTGCAAACCGGCGGATCGGTCGTCGGCTCGGTCGATGTTACCTGGCAACTCATATTCACCGCACCGCTGAAACCGCTGCCGCTGACCGTGATGTTGGAAGACGATGTGCCCCCAGGAACCACCGCATCCGGCGACAGCGCACCGGCGTTCAGCGTAAAGCTCTGCCCAGCCGCCGGTAGCGGCAAGGCCAATAAGCCGGTCAGCATGCACACCGCAGCAACGGCATACCGCGTCCGCCGAGCGAACCAGAATCGCGAAGCACAAAAGTTCGAAACACGGAATTTCACAGGCATGAATTTCGCAGAACTAAATTTGGCAGATACGGATTTCGGCGACATGGTTTGCGATAAGTTCGATTGCGATAAGTCCGTTTGCGCTGACTTGGATTCTGATGACTGGGATTCTGATGAATCGAATTGCGATGCCTCGGATTGCGACGAATCGAATTTCAACATGAGCAGGTTTCGCTTCAACTAGCTTCGATTCCCAGGACAACCCAAAGGCTGCCCGCCCCTCCCGATCAACTTTCGCCGGCGAAATGAATTCTTGATGAACTCTCCCTGGCCCGCACTCAAAACCACAGCCAGCTAGTCTGCCAGCCACGCCAGAGTCAGCGTCCTATTTTACCGCAGACATTTCCCCAGAGACCACGACCCACAGTTCCCCGCAATCCTTCCCACGGAATCTTCCATACTACCATCAAGAAGTGGCCCGCCCCCGCCAAAGCCCTCAAAGAACAACAGCCGCCTCCCGCGAGGAAGGCGGCCGCTGTAGTTGATCGCGATGGCTAGTTGACCGTGAGCTTGAAGGGCGCAGTATGCGTCGCTCCGCCCGCCGTACCTGAAACCGTAATGGTATAAGAACCAGCGGGAGTACATCCGCTGCAGCCCTTGGTGCTGCTGCTGCTACCGCAACCCGGAAGCACGAACAGCAATGCCATGACGAGGCCGAGCAGAAGGAAGCCCAGAAGCCGCTTGCGGCGCGACTCGGTGGAACTGAATCGCATGCCCACCAGCGACAGCCCAACGATCGGCAGCCACAGACCGTAGAAGATCTTCGACGAGCCGTTCATAGCCGCCGTGGCCCCGGTCGTAGTAATGGTCAGCGATGTAGTCGCTACGCTGCTGGTCGGAGTAAGCGAGGCCGATGTGAAGTTACACCCCGCGCCGGTTGGCAATCCCGTGCACGACAAAGCCACCGCCTGGCCGTAGCTGGAGTTCACCGACGATACCGTTACCGTAATCGCCGAAGTCGACTGTCCGGGGGTTACCGACGCGCTGGTCGGCGCGACCGCAACCGAGAAGTCGGCAGGTGCAGCTCCCACTTTGGCTACGAACCCGTCGGCCAGTCCTCCGGCTTTGGCGCCACAGCACGGCAGGGGAGAGACGACCGGAAAGTCGCTGCTGTTGGTGTCTCCAGCTAGATACGCGTTGCTCGAAGAATCGACGGCGACCGCTCCCAAAGCGCCCTGCGTGGTATCGCCCGCGATACTGTTCTCGTTGGCAGTGCCACCCAGAAAGCTGGAGTACACCACAAAGCCGGTGTTGCTCAGCTCTGTCACGAACGCATCCGAGGAACCACTGATCGCTCCCTGAAACGGCCCGCCGCTCACTGGGTAAGTTGAGGATGCGGTCCGTCCCGTGACGTAGGCATCGCCAAAAGAGTCCAAGGCGATTCCTGTCCCCGTTTCATCCAACGTGCCGCCGTAGTAAGTCGAGAACAAGAGGGCGCTGCCACTGCTATTGAACTTCGTGACAAAAACGTCAAGTCCGCCGGCGTTGCTCGTCTGCGCCGGATTGACCGTTGGGAAGTCCGTGGAACTGGTTGAGCCGGTCACATACGCTTCACCAGCCGAATCTACCGCAATCCCGAAGGGGTCGTTTCCAGCGCTGCCCCCAAGGTAGGTCGAGTAAATTGTCGCGGAGCCGTCAGCCTTGATTTCAGTTACAAAGCCATTGTCGAAGCTGCCCTTCTGAGAAGTCTGAAATGCGCCGGTGGTTGTCGGGAAGTTGGATGAGCCGGTAATCCCAGCGACATAAGCGTTGTTGGAACCGTCCAATGCGATGCCTGTAGCCACATCACCTTGGGAACCGCCCAGATAAGTTGAATAAACCAGCGCGGTCCCAGCCGGGTTGATCTTGGAGATGAATGCGTCATCAGTGCCCGCGTTCTGTCCCTGAATCGGAGAACCCGGGGTAGGATAATTCACTGAGTCGGTCTCCCCGACAAGGTAGGCATTGCCGGTGCTGTCAACTGCGATTGCATTGCCTGAGTCGCTGCCGGTGCCGCCGATCCGGGTCACGTATACCGCCGTGCCGGTCGCGCTGTTCAGTCTGGCTGCAAAGGCGTCCTGGCCGCCTCCCGGCCCAAGCGTTACGGTGGAGGGGAAGCTTATCGCGCTCGAGGCCGTGATTCCGCCTATGTATGCTGCGGTGCTGTTCACTGCGATGCCAAGCGCGACATCGTTGCCGCCACCCCCGATCAGAGTTGTGAAGACTAGTGAGGAGCCCGAGGCGTTCAATTTTGTAACGAATGCATCGAACCCTCCGACCGTGGAGACAGTTCCTGTGTGAGCCGGGAAGTTGATGGAGGCGGTTTGTCCCGCGACGTAGATATTGCCCGAAGCGTCAACCGCGATCGCAAACGCCTCGTCCTCGCCGCTGCCGCCCAAGTAGGTGGAATAGCTCAGGGCCGGATCAATCACCAAGGACCGGGTGTGATCGTACGATCCCAGGGTGAATCCAACTTGGTTGTTGCTCTCCTGCACGAACTCGGCCGCAACATTTTGGCGCTGGCCGTCTCTTTCCTGATACGCGACGGGCTTGTGCAACAGGACTTCACCCGCCGCCGAAGAAAGCAGGAGATTGCCTGACGCATCCGTGGTTATCTTGTGAGCTCCAGAAAATCCAAGACTGATAGGGGCGGCATTGGCGCCCGCAGCCACGATGAAATCAAATTCCAGTTGCTGCTGCTCGCCGTGAAAGGCCATGTTAACGCCGGGATAAACATCCCGGTATGCGACGGTTGCGTATTGCCTGACTCCCGCCTGCCACTTGCTGCGGTCGCCGCCGATGTAGTAGTTGCTTACTCCCGGCAGTTCGTCGCCTGCAGCGATCTGCGCCTGCGCATTCCCGCCCACCACGCGCATGTGAATCGCGGCAGACACGTTCTTTTTCTCTGGCTGGTACTGTTGCAATCCGCGAGAGTTGAAGCCGTGCTTGCTGGCCGCGCCGGTGGTCGACGCCCCGGACGAAGATTGCAGCGCGAACACCGTCTCATTCGCCGTGAGAAACACCGTGTAGCCATTGCCCCGCGCCATGTATTTGACCTGAGGATCGGTCTGTCCCTGGTTCGCCTCAAACGCTAACGGAAGCTTGCCCATGCTGGCCTGGACTCGGCCGCGGGCGTTCAGCGCTGGCGCTTGCACGGGAACTGCGGCGACCGGGGAAGTGGAGGCAACAGACCGATGCCCGCGCAAGCTGGCGGAGCCTGCGATTCCCATCGCGGCTACGGCCGCCAACGCGACCGTACAGCCGAGGACAACCCAACCAGAACGCATGAATTTATTTGAGGCAGATGGCTTAGACATGAAGATCCTCCTGTGATGAAACCCTGAAACACCGTGCCGTGGAAATCGACTCGATCCGAGGGCGAACCAATCCCGAACCCACGCGCCCCTATTCCAGAGTCAGCAAGGTTGCAAACTTTTGCAGCTTAATCGCGAGTATGGAATGGTCAACAGGCCTTGTCAATCAAGGTTGGATAGCAATTAAGGTACCACCGGCAAGCCCCAGCCCCGCCTGGGCCCGCGGTCCGGACCCGTATTTTCGGTCAAAAAGTAGTCGAGCCCCACTCCGAACGCCATGGCGATGCGCAACAGTGTGGGCAGAGTAGGAAACAACTTTCCCCCTTCCAGCTTGGAGAGCAGGGCCGCCGAAAGAGCAAGACGCAGCGTTCTTCGCTCTCGTCTTGTTCCCACTACTGCGGCTTCTTCTTGAACAATCCCATCACGCTGCTGGCATCCTTCCCGCCGGCGCCGCCCAGGCCTTTCAACATCCCCGTCGCCATCCCCTTCACGTCCGGCACGAACTTCGGGTCAGCGGTCGTTCCCGCAACCGAGAACGGGATCCCCATGCCGCTGACGTCGGCCTTCATTTTGAAGTCGAGTTGATTGGCCGGACTCACGGTCCCGCCCCCCGTGACCACTCCGACCGAGGGCACGTTGAGATTAATATTGTCGGCCTTCGTGCCCTCGGGAGCCACGCGCACGTCGGAACTGAAATCCTGAATCACGGTGTCCTCGCCCGTCTTCTTGCCCGACAACGCGGAAATGGCGGACAGTTTCGATCCCAGATTGAAATTGGCCAGCGTGGAATTCTCCAGCTTGACCGTTCCGATCGTAACCAACTTGTCAACCGGACCAGCGATCGTCATGTTCGTACTCAGCGTGCCACCTTTCAGCGTTGCCTTCGGAGGTAATATGACGCCCAGCGCCGGAAGCATCGCCTCGAGATCGTCGACGGGCATGCTGGGCGCGTTCAGTTTCATATCGACGGCAGTTACTTTGCCGTGTGCGTCGTAGGTCCCGGTCACGTGCGCGACCGCCTTGCCCATGGCAATCTCGCACTGCGGGATCGTCCCCGTCTCTTTGGCGAGATCGTGGTTCACCGTGTAGGTCACCTGCACCGGTTTGCCCGCCGGCGACCCCTTCTGAACCACCTGTAAATTCGTGGCTGTCAGCGTGCCGCTGGTCTTCGCTTCATGTCCGTCGGAGGTGACGGTCCCATCGAAATTCGCAATCCCTGAGATCCCAGAAGCGGGATCGATAAACCCCGACGCCGCCAGATTCATTTTTTCCACGGCAACTTTGGCTTCGAGCGGAGTTCGGGCAGCGTTGTCGGCGTCAATCGGTCCGGCTTTGCCGTCCAACTTCAGGCTTCCGTCGGCCGGAAGTTGGGCCGTCATGTTGAAAGGAAACGAAGAAGTGAGGGAGAAGTTTGTTACTTCAATATTAACCTTATCGTACACGTGTGGCTTCTCGTTCGACCCCGCCCGCGATATAGTGAGCCGACCATCCTTCACGTTCACCTTCGCCACCGACACATTCGGAGTTCCGCTTGACGAACCGGAAGCCGGTTTCGTCGCCGACGTATTATTCCCGCCCAGACTGGAGAAATTCCATTTCTCGCCGTTCTCCGATTTCACCAGGCTGATCTCCGGCTGGTTCAGCGTCACTTCGGTTACGTTCAGCTTCTTCGAGAAAATCAGCGGGATCAATTCCACGCCCACCTTGAACGATTTGGCCTGCACAAACCCCGATTTGCTGAACTGCGGATCATCCGCGATAGAAATATCGTCAGCCGATACGCTCCCCGACAATATCGAGAGCGAAAGATTTCCCACCTTTACCTGTCGTCCCAGCGCCGCGGTGGCATCGGTCTCAATTGTGGGCCGGAAAGTATTGGCATCGATGAAGAATGGCACCGCGATGGCGATGACGATCAGCACGGCGACGACAATAGCAACGATTTTCAGAATGCGTTTCATGAGTTGTACCTCCTTGAACGGCACTTGCGGTCGTGTTTGCGGAGCGAACCGAGAAAAAGATGCTGCGAGCGGAAACCCTGTACACCTTTCTGCAGCTCCCGATTTTATCAGTCTTACTGCGGGTCCTGCAGCAGTTCAGGAGACGGAATCGTTCCCGTTTCTCCCGGATTCTTCGGATCGGCGTGGCGTTCATTCTCCATGCGCACGGCCGCGTTCAGTTCCAGCTTCGCTTCCGCTTTGCGTCCCAGGTGCAACAGCAACTGTCCACGCACGTAATGGACATCAATACGCTCTGGATCGAGCTTGCCCGCGGCTTCGGCCTCCGACAGCGCCGGCACATATTTTTGCTCGCGCTGATAAATCTTCGCCAGGCCCAGATGAGAATTCACCAGCCGCGCGTCGCGGCGCAGCGCTTCGCGATAATTTTTCTCCGCATTCCGGTCGTCCTGCATCAGCCAGTAAACGTCGCCCAGTTCGTCGTAGTTGAGAGCCAGGTCCGGCTCGACTGCGGCGTCCTGCAAGAATTCGTCGCGCGCCCGCGCAAAATCCTGCTTCTTCAAATAGGTCAACCCCAGATCGAAGTGCACGAAAGGAAGTCTGGGGTCAGCCTCGGCCGCGGCTTGAAATTCCGCCAGCGCCGCGTCGTACTGCTCGCGATTCAAATGATATTTGCCGACGAACAGCCGGTACGCCGGTGTTCCCTCGCCCAGTTTGATCAATTGCTCCGTGGCGCGCTCGTCGAGTTCCTTCCGGCCGGCCCGATGCGCCGCGTTCGAAAGCACATACAGGTAGGGCAACTGCTCCGATTCCTGGGCCCAGAGCGGTTCCAGCGTGCTGGCGGCATCGGCCCATCGGTCGGCAAAAAAGTAGCACAGCCCCAGCAAATACCGCGGTTGCGGCGAGTCCGGCTGATCGCGAACCACGGACTCGAACGGCGCAATCGCCTGCAGAAATTCATTCTGCCGGAAGTACGCCAAGCCAATGTTGAGCCGGATCCCCGCGACCTGCGGCATCACCGACAAATGTTCCGCCCGCCGCAGCGTATCGATCGCCTTCGTCCACTGCTTGCGCCGCATGTAGACCACGCCGAGATTGCCATACGCCGCACCCGACTGGTGATCCAACTGCAGCACCCCGCGGAAATCGCGCTCCGCTTCGTCGAGTTGCCCGCGCCCCAAAGCATCCTGCCCGCGTTGAAAAAGTCTTGCCGGATCGGCGGTCGAGGTCGAAGCAGACGACGCGCCCGCGCCCGTTCCAGCCTGCGCCGACGTGGCTGGCCGCGGCCCGTCGGCCATCGCCATGCCCGCCAGCAGAAGCCAAGCCAATCCTCGCGATGTAATTCCCACGCTTGACACTGGTATTACTCTCTGCTGTAGTGTCCGCCAGTGTACGCTTTCAATTCAAGTCGTCCGGCACAAAGGCTGCGATGGTGACCATTCGTGACGTGGCGAAGGAAAGCGGATTCTCTTCGACCACGGTATCGATCGTACTCAACAACGCGCCCTTAGCCCGCTACATCCCTGCGGTCACCAAAAAGCGCATCGAGCGCGCCGCGCAGAAACTCGGATACCGCCCCAACCAGTTTGCCCGCTCTCTGCGCAGCAAGCGCAGCCACACCGTCGGCGTCATGGTTTTCGACATGACCGATCCCTACTGCACGCTGGTGCTGCGGGGCATCGAAAATACTCTGTACCAGTCCTCCTATCTTCCCATTCTCACCGACGTGCACAACGAGCGCAGCCGCTTCGAACGCTATCTGGAAATGCTGCTCGACCGCCGCATCGAGGCCCTGATCGTTCTCGCCAACTGGCTCTTCCTCGATATCAACTTGCTCGGCGATCTGGAGAAAAGCAGCATCCCCACGGCAATGATCGGCTGCGAATTGAAGACCGACTCGATCAGCTCCGTCATCGTCGACAACGAACTCGGCGGCCACATGGCGCTCGAACATCTGCACTCGCTCGGCCATCGTAAGATTGCTTTCATCCGCGGCCCCAAGGCCCTCACCGATAGCTCTCCACGCTGGCGCGGCATCACCAAATCAGCTAAGGAGTGCGGCCTGGAACTCGATTCCCGGCTCATGATGGAACTCCCCGAATCGCGCGATCCCATGTCCAGCTTCGAATCGGGCCACAAGCTCACCGAGGAACTCATCCGGCAGAAGCGACCCTTCACCGCGCTGCTGGCTTTCGATGACATGAGCGCCTTCGGCGCGATCCGCGCTCTGACCCGGGCCGGCGTGCGCGTTCCCGAGCAATGTTCGGTGATCGGCTTCGATGACGTCGCGACGTCGGCGATCTATACTCCCTCGCTCACCACCGTCCGCCAACCAATGGAAGCCATGGGAGCGTCCGCCGTGGGCATCGTGGTCGACGGCATCAACGGCGTGCTCGAGAAGCGCGAAATCGGAGCCACTCATCGCAAAGTCGCGCCGGAGTTGGTGGTGCGTGAGTCGACGCGCAGCCCTCTGTAAACGTTTACGCTTCGCGCTCCCGGCCGCGCCGAGATTTTTTCAAATCGGCCGGCACCAGGCGTGTCTTGTAAAAATGATCCGCCCCGCGCCAGTGGATCGCGCTTTTTTCTTGACAGACGGTGCCATACAAAAGCACTATTCATACGTTTTAATACACCCGTCCCGGGTCTCAATCCACGGGCACAAGTTTTTGCACGAAAAATGAAGCCCCGAGCCGCAAGGCTCGGACAAGTACGGCAAGGCCGACTGAACTTGCGCCGGGCCCACGCCCGCGCCAACGGGGAGAGCGTGACCATGAAATCTCATCGCCTACTGTTCCAGATCGTGCTGTTGGTCGTAACCTTCTGCGGAGCCGCCTGGGCTCAAACCGGCTCGATTACCGGCACGGTGAAGGATGCTTCAGGCGCCGCGGTTGCCGGCGCTAAGGTCGTAGTCACCAGCCCTGAGCGCGGCATCACCCGTAACACCACTTCCAACTCCGCCGGCGATTACAACGAGTCCGCTTTACAGCCCGGCAAGTACGACGTCATCGTCACCGCGACCGGCTTCAAGAAATACGAGGCCAAGGGTGTGACCCTCGACGTGGGAGAGAAGGCCCGCGTCGACGTCCCCCTCGAGGTCGGTGCCATCAGCACTGAGGTCATTGTGCAAGGCGAGAATGTCGCGCAGGTAGAGACCCAATCCTCCGAACTCGCCGGCACGGTAACAGGAAAAGAAATCACCCAGCTCGAACTCAACGGTCGAAATTTTACGACCCTGGTCACGCTCGTCCCCGGTGTGAGCAACCAGACCGGAATGGATGAGCCCCAGGCGGGCATCAATGGCAGCGTGGCGTTCTCCATGAATGGAGGCCGCACCGAGTACAACAACTGGGAACTCGACGGCGGCGACAACATGGACAACGGCAGCAACGGCACGCTGAACGTCTACCCCAGCGTCGACGCAATTGCCGAATTCAAGGTGCTCACGTCGAACTACGGCGCACAATACGGCCGCAATGGCTCCGGCACGGTCGAAGTCGAAACCAAGGGCGGCACCAAGTCCTTTCACGGCGACGCCTACGAGTTCGTGCGCAACGACTTCTTCAACGCGCAAAACTATTTCAACAGCACCGCTGCGGGCGCCAGCGGCATAGTGCCCCCGTACAAGAAGAACGACTATGGATATACGATTGGCGGCCCCGTCTACATTCCGGGTGTCTACAACAAGAACAAGGAGAAGACATTCTTCTTCTGGTCGCAGGAGTGGCGGCGCGATAGGCTGCCGCAAACATACAGCGTGCCGGTGCCGTATAGCGCAGAGCGGACGGGCGACTTCAGCGATGTTTGCCCGAACCCGACCGTCACCACAGGCGACCCAATGGCAGATTGTCCCACCGATCCGAGAACGGGGAATCCCTTCACTTTAGCGGCTGGCTTGGGTCCGTTGCCGGTGACCCCGCAGGCCCAGGCACTTTTACCTCTAATCCCGCTGGCCACTGCGGACAACCAAGGCAACGCGCAATACAACGCGAATGCGACGCTGCCTACGAACTGGCGCGAAGAGCTGGTTCGGATTGATCACAACATCAACGACAAGAATCGCGCCACCTTCCGATACATCCACGATTCGTGGACAACTCTCGAACCGGGCTCGATCTGGGATACCTCCAACTTCCCGACTTCGCAAACATTTTTTACTGGTCCGGGCGTCAGCGTCGTCGCCCGCTTGACGACTAACATCTCGCCCACTTTGCTCAACGAATTCGTCGCCAGCTATACGACGGACCATATCTCTTTCAAGTCCCAGGGGTACTACGCGATTCCCTCGGGGTTCAGCATGGGGTACCTGTACAACAATGGCGGCGGTGGCAAGCTTCCGGCCATTAACATCGCTGCCGGTAATGTGGTCTATGGCTCCGGCTTGAACGTAGATCCGGAAGGTATTTGGCCGGAAGGACCCTACAACTCCAACCCCACTTATACCTATCGCGACAACATCACGAAAATCATCGGGCGCCATAACCTGACCTTCGGCGCCTACCTGGTAACCGCGGAGAAAAACGAACTGAGCAGTGTGCAGGTCAACGGCTTGCTTGGCTACAATAAATCCTCCAAGTCTGTGACGGTGGGTGGCCAGCCGTTGGGTACGGGCAATCCTTTCGCTGACTTCCTGCTGGGGGACATTGCCAGCTTCTCTCAAGGCAGTAATCAGCTGAAGTTCTACAACCGCTACAAAATCGTCGAACCCTATTTCCAGGATGACTGGCGGGCAACCAGCCGGCTCACACTGAATCTCGGACTGCGCTTGAGTTTGTTTGGAACATACCGCGACCGGTATCACCATGCCTATAACTGGGATCCGGCTGTGTTCAACGCCGGCGTGGCGAATGCTCCCACGATATGTGGACCCAACGATCCTACATGCACGGCAGGCGCACTTACCGGCGGCAACCCGCTGCTCGGCCTGGTGCAATGCGGTGGCCCGGGCGGAACATACACTTTTGACGGAATCCCGAACGCGGTCGTCGGTGGCAACTCAAACGCCGGCTGCTTGCAGGGCCATCTGTTCAACCCGGCGCCACGCATTGGCTTTGCCTATGATGTGTTCGGCGACGGCAAGACAGCTCTTCGCGGCGGTTATGGCATCTTCTACGAGCACGCCAACGGAAACGAAGCCGACACGGAGGGAGTGGAAGGCCAAACGTCGCCTCTGATTCAGACGGCGACCGAAAACAACGTTCGGGGTTACACCAACATTGGAGCATCCAGCGGCGGCACCGCCGCCCCAATCTTCCCGCTGAGCTTCTACTCGATTCCGAACAAGGCGATTTGGCCGTACATGCAGCAATGGCACTTGGACGTTCAACGCGAGCTGCGGGGCCACACCGTAGTTACCGTTTCGTACGTGGGCAGCAAGGGAACGCATCTCGGACTGCAGCGCGACCTGAATCAGCTGTATCCAGTCGCTGCTTCAGCCAACCCGTACGGATCGGGCCAGGTGATTACTGCCGCCGACTGCTCTGGTCTGTCGTTCAACGCACTGACTGGCGTTGCGACGGCAACACCAGGTGGGGGGACATCTTATACGTCTCCGATGACCGGCGGCTGGGCCAACAACCTCGCTGTTGCCTGCGGCAACAGCGCCTACTATTACCGGCCATTCCTGGGCGTCAACACGATCACACGTCTGGAGAATCAGGCCAATTCCACTTACCACGCGCTGCAAACGTCGGCTCGCAAGACCGTCGGGGCTCTGAACCTGTCGGCCGCTTACACCTACAGCCACGCCATCGATAATTCGTCGGATCGGTACGACGGGACGTTTGTGAACTCCTACAACCCCAACTTCACCCGCGCCAGTTCCAACTTCGACGAGCGGCATATCCTGAACGCGTCGTGGGTGTACGACGTGCCCTTGTTCAAGAAACCGGGTCTTTCACACTCACTATTGGGTGGGTGGGAGTGGTCAGGGATCGAGTCCTTCTCGACTGGAATCCCCGTAACAGTCGTCAATGGCTCCACGTACCCCGATAATGCCGGGGTTGGCAACGCCACGGGCCAAGGTTCGTTCCCGGATGTGATTAGCAATCCCAACTCAAACATTCCGCCGTCGAGTCAACGGACGTCGCCCAGCTATGCAAAGTACGACTTTAACCCAGCGGCGTTTGCCCTGCCACAGGGACTCACGTTTGGACCCAACGATCGAAACCTTGTTCGTAATCCGTCCCGTCTGACCTTCGATATGGGAGTCTTCAAGCACTTTGCGATCAAGGAAAGCACGGCGATTGAGTTCCGGGCGGAAGGGTTCAACATCTTCAACCACACTCAGTTCTACCTGACCAACAGCAACGGCGCCACCGCTTCCTTCGGCACGGGTTCATTTGGCGAGATTGGTAGCGCTCACCTGGGTCGCATTCTGCAGTTCAGCTTGAAGATTCTCTTCTAGCTGACAGATTCGCTCTAAACCAGAAACCCGGCCTCGCAAGAGGCCGGTTTTTTTCTTTGCAGACTGAAGAGTGAATGTTTCCACGCCGGAAACCGAGCCTCAGGGATTCAGTTCGCTCCTCAGCCGCTTCGACAGCTTCTCGATCCGCCTCAGTTTCTCGATGATGTCCTTGGGCAGCGTGCCTTGACGGACACCCGCCACATCGCCAGGGATGGCTTGCGCGGTGCGGGCCAGGTCGTCGGCTTCCTGCTGCAGTTTCACGAGATCGATATGATGCGGCGGCAGCTTCGGTTCGTCCGATGCCGTCTTTCCCTGATCGCGGTCCAGCGGAGGCGGAGGAGGGGGCACTCCGGGTGTGTAGGCGTCCTTAATCTGAGCGTGGGCGGGATGCAGGCAAACGAGCACGATAATGGAGAGAAACACAAGTCTAATCACGGCATGCCTCCGGATCGAAGGGAGATTCTGGACTGTATTCTACGCTCCCTATCCGACCGATACCGACTTTCTCGCCCCCACTGCTTGCAGCGCCCGCTCCAGATCCTCAATCAAATCCTCAGCACTCTCAATCCCCACCGAGAGCCGCACCATCTGCTCGGTCACGCCCATCTGCTCGCGCTGTTCGGCCGAAATCATGGCATGCGACGTCAGCACCGGGATCGACACCAGCGACTCCACGCCACCCAGACTGGTGGCCAGCGTGAACAGCCGCATGGCCTCACTCACCCGCCGCGCGTCCTCGCCCGTGCCCTCCACCTCAAACGTCACCATCCCGCCGCCGCCGTTCATCTGCGCCTGCGCCACGTCGTGCTGCGGATGACTCTTCAGAAACGGATAATGCACCCGCCGGACTTTTCCATGTTGTTCCAGAAACTCCGCCACGTGCAGCGCATTTTCATTCTGCCGCGCCACCCGCACCGCCAGCGTCTTTAGCCCCCGGATCAGCATCCACGCGGCATGCGGATCCATGCAATTGCCCAGCGTCGTCCGCGTCTCCCAAATCTGATCCATCAACTCCTGGCACCCCGCGACCACGCCGCAAGTCAAATCCGCATGCCCGCTCAAATATTTCGTCCCCGAATGCATCACCAGATCAATCCCATACTCCGCCGGATGCTGGTTGATGGGCGTTCCAAACGTGCTGTCGATCATACTCATAAGCCTGTGCTGCCGCGCCAGCTCGGCGGCCTTCTTGAAGTCAACCACGCGTAACGCCGGATTGGTCGGCGACTCCAGATAAAGCATTTTCGTCTTGGGCCGGATCGCCCGCGCCGCCTGCTCAAAATCATTGGTGTCGACCAACGTCGTCTCGATCCCCATCCGCGGCAACCACTGCGAAAAAAACTTCGTCACTCCGCCATAAATATCGCGCTGCGCAACGATATGATCCCCAGCCCTGAGCAGCGCCAGAATCGTAGTCGTGATCGCGCCCATCCCGGAAGCAAAAGTCAGCGCCGCCTCCACGCCCTCGATCGCCGCCACCGCCTGCTCGGCGACCGTATTCGTCGGATTCCCCCACCGCGTGTAATAACGGTCCGTCGCAGTCACGCGCTGCTGCTCGTCATTGTCGGTAACTTCGAACGTTGACGTCTGATAAATCGGCGTCCCCACCGGACCATTCTTCTTCTCAAGATCTGCCGCGCCATGTACAGCCGCAGTCTCAGGACGTTGGGATTTCCGTTTCATGATTGCCTCACTTCCTACAGATTAATTGCGTTTCTCCGACACGGGCAAGCAAAAGCGCTTTGGCTCGTCTCCCTGCCGGGTGCCCCATTTCTCGCGTCCTTTGCGAGAAGTGGGGATTCTCGCCAATCCTGTCGCCACACTGAACCCAAACCACAACCATTTATAATGCCCAGTTCGATATCCGGCCCTTCGTCGTCACTTCCATGGATCTCGGTCTGAAAACCCGCGTAGCCCTGATAGCCGCGTCCAGCCAAGGCCTCGGCCTGGCCACCGCCGAAGCCTTTGCCGCCGAAGGCTGCCGCGTCGCCATGTGCGCCCGCAACGATCAAACTCTGCAAGCCGCCGCCGAAAAAATCCGCAAACAACACAATGCGGAAGTCTTCGCCCAAGCCTTCGACGTAGCGGACGCCACCGCCGTCGCGAATTTCGTGGCCGCCGTCGCCGCCAAATTCGGCAGCGTCGACATCTGCGTCACCAACGCCGGAGGCCCGCCCGCCAAGGGTTTCCTCGCCGCCTCACTCGACGACTGGCAACGCGCCATCGACCTGAACTTCCTCAGCACGGTCTATTTCGCCCGCGAAGTCATCCCTCACATGCAGCGCCAGCACTGGGGACGCATCATCACCATCACCTCGATCACCACCAAGCAGCCGGTAGCCGACCTCGTGCTCTCCAACGCAGTCCGCGCCGCCGTCGTCGGACTAGTAAAGAGTCTGGCCAACGAATTCGGCAAAGACGGAATCCTGGTCAACAACGTCGGCCCCGGATTCACCGCCACCGACCGCCTGAAAGAACTGGCCAAAGTGCGATCGTCCGCTTCGGGAAAAAGCGAAGAAGAAATCCTCGACGCCTGGGCCGCCGACGCTCCGCTCAAGCGCTTAGGCGAGCCTCGCGAGTTAGCCGACACCGTCGTATGGCTGGCCTCGGACCGCGCCTCCTACGTCACCGGCCAGACCGTCCTGGTCGACGGCGGCATGTATAAAGGACTGTGAGATCTGGTTTCGTATCAGGGCACGGCTTCAGCCGTGCCGCCACTGACACAAAAAATGAGAGCCGGCTTTAGCCGCTGATGAATCGGAGACCCATGCGATCCATAGCATCAAGAATTTCGGTCATGAGCGGCGAGGGCGCACTCTCCGTCTTCGCCCGTGCCAAAGAACTCGAAGCCCAGGGCCGCTCCATCATCCATCTCGAACTCGGCGAGCCCGATTTCCATCCCGGCAAGTCAGTGATCGAATCGGCCGCCAACGCCTTGGCCGAAGGCAAAGACCGTTACTGCGCCGTTGCTGGCGTCCCCGCCCTGCGCGAAGAACTCGCCGCGTATCTGTCCCGCACCCGCAACCTGAAAGTTTCGCCCGCCAACATCGTCCTCGCGCCCGGATGCAAGATCGCCCTCTTCCTCGCCATGATGGCCCTGCTCGAACCCGGCGACGAAGTCCTCTATCCCGATCCCGGCTTCCCCGGTTATCCTTCGATCGCGCTCGGCCTGGGCGCCGTCCCGGTTCCGTTCACACTCTCAGCGCGCAACAATTTTCAGCCCGACCCCGCGGAAGTCGCTTCCAAAATCACGCCCCGCACGCGCATGCTGCTCACCAACTCCCCCGGCAATCCCACCGGAACCGTCTACACCGATTCCGTGCAGCGCGCCCTCGCCGAACTCGCCGTCAAACACGACCTGTGGGTGCTCTCCGACGAAATCTACGCCCGCATCCTTTACGGCGGCGAATATCTCTCCATGCTGCGCTACCCCGGCATGCCCGAGCGCACCCTGATCATCGACGGATTCTCCAAGAGCTTCGCTATGACCGGATGGCGCCTCGGCTACACCGTCGCTCCACCCGAAGTCGTGCCCGCGCTCGTGATGATGGCGGTCAACACCTACACCTGCGTCGCCGAATTCACTCAATACGCCGCCATCGACGCCCTCCGCGACCGCGAAGGCAACACTGCGCACATGGTCGGAGAATTCACCCGCCGCCGCGAACAATTCGTCCGCGACCTGAATCGCGTCCCCGGTTTCCGCTGCCTCGCTCCGGAAGGCGCGTTCTACGCCTGGGTCGACATCACCGCCACCGGAATGACCGCCGAAGACCTGTGCCGTATTCTTCTGGAAGATCCGGACGCCGGCGTCGCCGCCATCCCCGGCGCCGCCTTCGGCCCCTCCGGCAAAGATTTCATCCGCTTCTCGTTTGCGTCGTCAACGGCAACTCTGCATGAAGCAGTCGAGCGAATCATGAAAGTTTCCCCAGCCTGGCAAGGCACACTCGCAAAAATATGACGATGCACCAAACACCCTGTCATCCGAGCGAAGAATATGAATGACATCAAAAAGCTCTGTCATCCTGAGCGGAGAATGTGCCGCGCAAAGCGTGGCGCATTTGGAGTCGAAGGACCCCTATAAGACTGGCGCATCCCGCGACGCCTGAAGCACTCCCAAGGTGCACTCAGACAGGCGAATCGATACGGGGGGAATTCAGATGAACGTCGGCAACTGGAGGACACGAATGAAACTCGCCCACGGACTCTGGTTAACCATCATCGTTGCTTGTCTGCCGGCCCTCGCCGCCGCCCAGGCCCGCCCCTTTCCCGGCCCTGACGTCCAGCAAATCTACCAGCGTCTGCTCCCCCAAATCGAAAAAATCCCCGCCTTCGATCACCACGCCCACCCCGGTTACGCCGACGATCCCGACGTCGACGCCATGGCCGCCCCGCCTAACGCCAGCGAACCCCTGCGCACGCGCGACGACAATACGGAACTCGCTGTCGCTGCCAAGGCCTTGTTCGGCTACCCCTACACCGATCTTTCTTCCGTCCATGCCAAATGGCTGCTCGACAAAAAGACCGCGCTGAAAAAGCAACTCGTCGGTCCCGCCTATTTCAACTCAATTCTCGACAAACTCAACATCGAGAGCTCTGTGGCCAACCGCGCCATGATGCCCGACTACCTCGATCCCAAACGTTTCCCCTGGGTATTCTTCGCCGACTCTTTCATGTGGCCGTTCAACAACGAGCGCGAAACGGCCCGCAATCCCGACCAGGGCGTCTTCATTCCGCTACAGGAAAAAATGCTGCACCGCTGGATGCAGCAGGTGAACGTCACAAAACTTCCCGCCAGTCTCGCCGACTATCTAAAGTTCATCACCCAGGTGCTCGAAGATAATTCCAGGCGCGGCGGCATCGCCATGAAGTTCGAAGTCGCCTATTTCCGCCCCACAACTTTCGCCGACCCCTCGCGCGCTCAAGCCGAAGACATTTACCAGCGCTACGCAACCGGTGGAATCCCCAGCGAAAAAGATTACCGCACGTTCCAGGATTTTATTTTCCGCTATCTCATCACGGAAGGCGGACGCCTGCACCTGCCCGTTCACATCCACACCGCCGTCGGCATCGGAGACTATTTCAACCTCTCGCAAAGCAACATCATGAATCTGGAAAGCGTCCTGCGAGATCCGCGCTACGCTTCCACCACTTTTGTGATGATCCACGGCGGCTACCCGCTGGAGCGCGAAGCCATCTGGCTCGCCGCCATGAAAAATGTTTATCTCGATTCGTCCTTCGGCGAGCTCGCCCAATATCCCTCCGCCTTCAAAGACACGCTGAAAATGTGGCTGGAAACTTTTCCCGACAAGATCACTTTCGGCACCGACTGTTTCCCTTACAATCAAGTGCTGGGGGCGGAAGAGTCCTACTGGCTGGGTGTGCAGTCGTCCCGCACCGCCCTGGCCGCGGCTCTGGCCGAGATGGTCTCGGAAAACGAAATCACCGAAGCCCGGGCGCTGGAATTAGCCCACGCCTACCTGCACGACACCGCGGTAAAGCTGTACGGGGGCCGAGTGCACTAAAGCCAGCCGCGAAGCGGCGAAAGAATACAGCCCCCGGCGCAAGCCGTGGGTAAGCTAGCAAAGATGGAACAAGTCCCGGAGGGACGGCACCGAACGACGGTGCCGCTTCGAAATCTCATGGCAAAGATAAAGACGAAATCAAAGTCCAAACCGCGCCCCAAGACGAAACCCACAACATCCCTCGCCAAACGCGCCGTCGCGAAGCCGGCCGCCATGCAATACATCCCCTGGCACACCATCCCCCTCGAAGATCTCAACCCCTTGCTGCAGCGCCAATTCGTCGTCGGCCAGGAAATCATGGTGGCGCGCGTCCTATTAAAAAAAGGCTGCATCGTCCCCGAACACAGCCACCACAACGAGCAACTCACCTACATCCTCGACGGCGCGCTCAAGTTCTGGATCGACGGCAAAGAGATCGTGGTCCACGCCGGCGAAGTACTCTGCATCCCGGCCCACATGCCGCACAAAGCCGAGGCCGTCGTCGACACCGTCGACCTCGACGTATTCTGTCCACCCCGCGCCGACTGGATTAATAAGACCGACCAATATCTCCGGGGAAAGAAATAATTCGTCCATGTCTCCCCTCCCCACCACCGCGCCCGACGCGCGTACCATGGATTTCCGCTTCCGCTGCATCGCCTGCGGCGACGAGCGGGAAACCGCGAGCCAGGATTTCCGCTGCGCTCACTGCGGAGACCTGCTCGAAATCACTTATCCTCTCTGGAAAAACTTCTCCCGCGATATAGCTCGGCTGAAATCCCTCTGGCGCGAGCGCAAGCTTTCGCAATCGCCCATCGACCTCAGCGGAGTCTGGCGTTTCCGCGACCTTCTTCCCGCACTTGCCAACGACGATCAAGCCATCACCTTGCGCGAAGGGAACACGCCTCTTTACGAACTCCCGCAATGCGCCCGCATCACTGGCGTGCCGCGCCTCCTTGCCAAACATCAGGGACTAAATCCCACCGGTTCTTTCAAGGATGCAGGCATGACGGTCGCCGCCACCTTCGCCCGTCTCGCCGGATTTCGCTGGGTCGCCTGCGCTTCCACCGGCAACACGTCCGCCTCCATGGCCGCCTACGCCGCCCGCGGAGGCCTGCGCAGCCTCGTTCTCGTCCCCGAGGGCCAAATATCATGGAGCAAACTTTCTCAGGCGCTCGACTATGGCGCCGTCACCTGCCAGTTGCGCACCGACTTCGACGGCTGCCTGCGCCTGCTGCAGGAACTCGTGCGGCGCGCTCCCGTCTACCAGCTGAATTCCATCAATCCCTTCCGCCTCGAAGGCCAGAAAACTCTCGCCCTCGAGCTGCTCGAACAACTCGACTGGAGCCCGCCCGACCACATCATCGTTCCCGGCGGCAACCTCGGAAACAGTTCCGCGATCGGCAAAGCGCTGCTGGAAATGCGCGACCTCGGCCTGATCTCGCGCCTGCCCAAGTTGTCGGTGATTCAAGCCGCAGGTGCCAACGCGCTGCTCCGCACGCTTCGCGAAACCGCCGGAAAGAGCCTGATCAGTGTGCAGGCTGAAACTCGCGCCACCGCCATCCGCATCGGCAATCCCGCGTCGTGGAAAAAAGCGGTGCACGTTCTCGAAGCCACCGGCGGAGCCTGCGAACAAGTCACCGAAATCGAAATCGCTCAGGCCAAGGCCGAGATCGGCGCCGAAGGCATCGGCTGCGAACCGGCCTCAGCGGTAACGCTCGCCGGACTAAAGAAATTAGTGAAGCAAGAATTCGTGAAGCGCGAAGAAAGCGTGGTCCTGGTCCTGACCGGAAACTTGTTGAAAGATCCCGACTACACCATGGAATTCCATCGCGGAGACTTATTCAAGGGCACTCCCGGCGCGAGCGCAAGCGCCGCGCTGGACCAGTTGCGCCGTCCGCCGATCATTCTGGACGCCACGCTGGACGCGGTGATCCGCACTCTGGAGCAAGCCGAAAAGTCCTGAGGCGATCCGAAGTCAGCCGCGAAAGCCTGCCCTGAGCGAAGTCGAAGGGCGGCGAAAGAATACAGCCCACGGCGTAAGCCGTGGGTCACCAAGCGAACACGAGAGCAAGCCCCGATGGGGCGAAAGAAGACGCTCTACAACTGCGGGAACGCTAAAGTCCCTGAAGTCGCCTTTTAGGTGACGCAGCGCTTGCAACGCTGCGATCACTTTGGCAATGAGAACAGGCCTTTAGCCCCCGCGGGATTCGAGCCGAAATCGCCAGAACTTTGACTATGCCATCTAAACCCGCAACCCCGAAACAACTCCGACTCTCCCTCCCGGCCACGTCCGCCAACCTCGGCCCCGCGTTCGACGCCGCCGCCCTCGCCATGGATTTCTACATTCATCTCGATGCTCGTGCCGCCAACGAATTCTCCATCGCCGCCTCGGGCCGCGACCGCGAAATTTGCGGCAAGCTCGAAAATCACCTCATTCTCAACACCTACCGCGATGTGCTGCAAGCCGCGGGCCGCGAAACCACACCCCTCGCTCTGCGCATAAAAAATGAAATCCCGATCGGCAAAGGTTGTGGCTCCTCGGCCGCCGCCCGGCTCGCTGGCATCGCCCTCGCCGTGCACTTCGGCCGCTTGCGCTGGACCCACGCCCAGATCGTCGGCGAAGCTTCCCGTCGCGAGCACCATGCCGACAACGCCTCCGCTTGTTGGATGGGCGGCCTCACCGTCGCCCGCATGGCCGCCTCTCAGCGGTCGGCCAACCACAACGCCGCCGAAGCTTTAGTAGCCTGCATCCGCCCGAAAGGGAAGTGGCCACTGCTGCTGGCCGTACCCGAGCAAAGCCTCCTGACCGAAGAAGCCCGGCGCGTCTTGCCAGCCCAATATTCGCGCGCCGACGCCGTCACCAACGTGCAGAATTCCATGCTCCTGCTCGCCGCCTTCACCCAGGGCCGCCCCGACCTGCTCTCCGCCGCGCTCGAAGACCGTATCCACCAGCCCTATCGCGCCGCTCTCTGCCCCTTGCTGCCCTGTCTGCAGGAACTAAAAGATAAGGACGGCATTCTCGGTGCCGCCCTCAGCGGAGCCGGCCCCTCTGTTTTGATTTTTCTCGCCCCGCGGGCTTCACTGCAAAAAGTCCGCTGCATCGTCGCCGCTCATCTCTCGCAAAATCGACTCACCGCCGAACTGATTTCCACGTCCATCACCCCGCGCGGAGCGCGTTCTTCCCTGGCCCGATCTAAGTATTGATCACAAGCGCTCTACCGGAAATGCAGTAGCCCGAACGTGCCATTTACGTGTTCTCCTATAACTAGATAATTTGAATGTCCCCCTTTGGCGAAACAAATCTCTGCCCAGCGTGTTTTCACGATAGGCAGATTCGGCGGGCACCCCAGCGTCTCGATGTACGCGCCTCTCCGAATTCGCTCGGCAGGGGTGGGGTGAAATGAACTCCAAAATGCGTCGGGTTCGAGCGACAGAGGTTAGGGCGAAAGAAATTGGAGTGGGAGGAAATCACTTGTCTGGCAACGAGCAAGTCCGCATCGAGATTCAGCGTTTCCTGCAGGCGCTGCGTTCCTACCCCCAACGCTTCGCACGCAATCCGCGTCTCACCTTCGAAGAGTACTGCAGCGGTCTCGTCCAGACTGCCAAGGCCGAACCCCGCCGCCGCGTCTAGTTCCTCAATTCCAACTACCGGCTGGCCGGCGGCACAATCCCATTCATCCTCAGATATTCGACCATCTGACCATAGTGGTCGAACCCGTGTGCCGCCACGCTGGTGGCCAGCCCCAGCCGTGAAACCGAGCCCTCGCCGAACGGACTCTTCACCGTGCCCACAAGATTCTTCTCGTTGATGGTGGCAATCGCCTTGTGCACGTATTCGAACGATTCCTTCAGGAATTTTAGAATGTCTACCTTGCTGGTGATCGACGCCGGCCCCGATTCGTCACCGATGTCCACCGGCGGCTTCTGTTCCAGAAGTGCAGCTCCCAGTTCATAATTCACCGCCGCCACATGCTTGATCTGCTGGGCATAAGTCCGCACGCCCTTGAATTCGCCATCGCTGGGTGCGAATCCGTACTTGTCTTCCGGCATGGCCTCCGCGGCTGGAATGAAGTCGTGCTCCATATTAAGGACGGTCCTGTCCAAAACCATCGTGACCGTGCGGCGTTCCTCCTTCGGCTTGCCCATTTGCGCCGCAGCCCCAATCGCCATGGTCAGGATGAGCCACCCGCACATCGCAAATCCGAATCTCTTCATTATCATGTTCCTCATGGATTAGTCTCTCACCACCGCTGGAGCCATCTTCAACTCCGCCGCCGTCAACCGGTGCCGCCGAATGCTGGCCAGCCCCACCACCATCGCCAGCGCCGACCACGCCAGAGCCGCAGGCACGCCCTGACGCGCGGCGAGCCAACCCCACACCACGCTGCCCACCGCCATGCCACCCTGCAACACCAGCAAATACATCGAGAGCGCCCGCGCTCGCATCCATGACGGACACATCGTCTGCGCCACCACATTGAAGCAGGCCAGAATCCCGATCCACGCCGCTCCCGCCGTAAACAATACCAGACATAGCGCCTCAAACAAATGCACTTGTCCCGCCAGAAACGTCATCGCCGCGAACACCACGGTTGCGCCCGCCACCAGTCCATCGACCGAGTAGCGCACCCGCAACCGCGGCAACAGCGCCGCTCCCATCAAAGCGCCCAACCCGAAACAAGTCAGCAGAAACCCGTAACCCTGCGCCCCATGCGGCTGGCAGATCACCGGCAGCAACGCCAGCAGGGAAGTCGCGCCCACGCTGAACGCCCCCGTCCGAATCAGCACCGACCGCACTTCCGGAGCCCCGCGCACGTAACGAAACCCTTCCGCAATCGCATCCCGCACTCGCTGTCGGGGCAACGCTTCGCGCGGAGCAGTCTTCCACTTGCACAAAAAGAAAATCACCCCAAAGAACGAAGCCGCATTCACCAGAAACGACCACCCCGATCCCGCCGCCGCGACCACCATCCCGCCCAGCGCAGGACCGACAGCCCGCGCCACGTTAAATCCCGCGGAATTCAGAGCCACCGCCGACGCATGCCGCGCCGGTGACACGACATCCGGCGTAATCGCCTGCCATGCCGGATCATTCATCACCGCGCCCAGCCCCAACAGAAAAGTAAAAACCAGCAGCACCCACGGATTCACCAAGTGCAACAGCGTCAACCCCCCGAGAGCTGCGGAAGCGACGACCATCCACCCTTGCGTGAACAATAAAAGCCGCCGCCGGTCTACCATATCCGCCAGCGCTCCCGCCGGCAGCACCACCAGAAATACCGGAACCGCAGCCGCCGCCTGCACCAGGCTTACCATCAGCGGCGAAGTCGTGAGCTGCGTCATCAGCCAGCCCGCGCCCACGTTCTGCATCCACGTCCCGGTATAAGAGACGACGGCGGCAATCCACAGCGACCGAAATAAAGGCTCGCCCAACGGCGCCCAAGCCGGATCCGTCCGCCGAAGCCCCGCACCGTGAATCGGAACTGAAATCTGATCCGCCAAGAATTCCTTCGTGAACCTTCGCGCCCTTAGTGGTTCAAGCCCCTGCTCTTCCTCTGTGTTCCCCCGTGTCCCCTGTGTTTAAGCCTTTGCTCTTGCCCCCCCAAACGGCCACTCCGAACCCCTCCACGCCCGAACCATATAAATGATGACCCCGCTCAGCAAGATAACCGCCGCGTATCGCATTTCCTTCTGCCAGTTCTCCCGCTTGAACAAGATGAAGAGAAATCCCACGATCGCCAGCAACGCCGGCAGCGGATACAGCCACATCCGAAACGGCCGCCGCATCCCCGGCCGCGTAAACCGCAGCACAATCACTCCCACCGCCTGCACCAGAAACTGCAGAATCAGCCGGATCACCACCAGCGCCGCAATTGCATCCTTCAACCGCAGAAAACAAAACGCCGCCGCCACCACTCCCAGCGCCAGCAGAGACACATGCGGAAACCGGTGCACCGGATGCACCTTGGCAAACGACTTGAAATAATTCCCATCCTTCGCCGCCGCATAAGGCACCCGCGAATACCCCAGCATCAGCGAAAACACCGACGCAAACGCCGTCACAATCACCAGCCCCGTGACCAGCCGCGCCGCCCACGCCCCATACACCCTCTGCATAAACAGCGACACAACATACAGCCCGCTGTTGTTCTGCCCCGCCTGCAGCATCTCCCGCCACGGCACCACGGCGAGAACGCACACATTCATCATGAGATATAGACAGGCCACCAGCAGAATAGAAAGCAACAACGCCCGCGGAATATTCTTTTCCGGGTCTTTGATCTCATCCCCCAGAAAACTGACGTTGTAATATCCCCAATAATCGTAGGTCGCGATCAGCATCGCGCCGCCCAGCCCAGTCAGAAATTTGTGAGAAATGGTGAACGCGCCCGGAGGAAAATCAAACGCCCGCGCGGCATTGAAATGAGTCAGTCCGGCGAAGATGATCCACCCAATCGTCCCCATCACGCCAAACCACAAGATCTTCGACAGCCGCCCGATCGCCGTGATATTGCGGTAAAGCAGCAGCACCGTCAGAAAACAAATCAATACCGCAACCGCGGTCCCGGGCGTGACAATCCAACTGGCCTGCAGCGTTCCCACCCACGGAATATGCGCCGCCGCCTCATGGTGCGCAACCACCGTATCCAGTTCCGGCCAGTAATACGCCGCATACCCCGCCAGCCCTATGCATCCAGTAGCGATCGAAAGCGGCGCAGAAAAAGAAACCTGCCAGATAAACAAAAACGAAATCAGCCGTCCCCATTTCTGCGGCCCATACATCTCTCGCAAATAACGATACGATCCCCCCGACGCCGGCAGCGCCGCCCCCAACTCCGCCGACACCAGCCCATCGCAAACCGCCAGCAGCGCCCCCACCACCCACCCCAGCAGCGCCTGCGGCCCGCCCATGGCGCTCACCACCAGAGGCATGGTAATAAACGGCCCCACCCCGATCATGTCGATCATGTTCAGCGCAGTCGCCGACCACAGCCCCATCCCACGGATGAGGCCAGGAGAACCCGCTTCCGTTTTTATCGGAGAACCCATGAATGGCTGGAAAGAAACAAAGAAGAAACAACTGACCCCTGACCACTGGCCCCTGATCCCTAACCCCTGCCCTACTGCCGCTGACTCAGCAAATTCACAAACAGCCGCACCGCTCCCGGCACTCCCGCCGGCAACTGCCGGAAGAACGCATACCCCGTATAAATGTAAACGCCCTTCCCATATTGCGCCCGCAGCAACCCACCCTTTTGCGTCTCTTCTCCCGGATCATGGCACGACAACAGCGCCGTAAAATGCTCGTCCCACTTGTCCATGAAATACAGCCCGCGCTCCTGCACCCATCCGTCGAAGTCTCGCGCAGTAATCGTGTTGGGAGAATGAAACACAGAATCCTCCGGGGCAAGAATGTCGACCGGCGCTTCTTCCACCGAAACCCGCGCCCGGCTCAACTCCGCAGAATAAGGAGTGAACTTCCCCGCGTTGAAATCCCCAACCGACGCGTTATATTGCACAACCAGAGTCCCGCCCGCCGAAACAAAATCCAGCAACTTTTTATTGTTCGCGACAACATCCTTCTGCGTGTCGTAAGCGCGAATCCCCAGCACAATCGTCGCGTACTTGCTCAGATCCTCTGCAGCAATTTTCTCCACTGGAATCAACGTCACATCCATCCCCACCTGCTTCAGCACAGTCGGAATGTCATCCCCCGCCCCCATGATGTATCCCACCTTCAAATCATGCGGCGCCTGCACGTCGACCACACTCACCCGCTGCCGCGCCGGCTGGTAGTAATAAAAACTCCCCAAATCTTCGCGCGTAACCAGGGTGTATCCCTCGCTGTACTTCTCGCCGTCCGCTTCCAGCACCGCCCGCACCGTCGCTCGCCCTTCCTGCAATCCGGCCGTGAACACCTTGAACTGGAAGTCCTTCTTCTCTCCGCGCTTCTTCAACTCCACCGCAAACTGGGCCGGCTCCGACCGCCAGCCCGCCGGCAACTCCAGCCGCAGCGCCCCATGAACATCGCGATCAAGATTCCCCGTCACCCCCACCGCTACGGTCGATGTCGACCCATTGTGCGTCGAAATCACCTGCGTCCCCGGCTCCAGCATCACCGAAAACGCCGGAACCACCGCCAGCGGCCGCTGACGCACTTTCCCCGCCTCATCCACAAACGGCGTCACCACCACAGCGTTGATCCCGTTTCGCGTCTTCTCCGCACCCGCCGCATACTCCACCCGCGCCCGCATCTCCGGAGGCGGGAAGGGAAGCGTCGCATATTTCTCGTCATCGATGTGATTGATGGCCTCGGTATCCGGATCGTCCCGATGCCAATACGGCCGCGTATACCGAGCGTCTTTCGGCACCCGCAATCGGAAGTCCGCATGCAAATCCGCGCCCGGCGCAACGTTCTCCGGCCGCGTCTTCCCGCTCAACGTGTTCCATCCCGCGGGAACGTCGAGTTTGATGTGATCAATCAGCAGCGGCAGCTTCGATCCATTGTGAAACGTAACCGCCACCAGAAATTCCTGCCCCGGCGAAACCGTAGTCAGCGCGTCCGCCTCTTTCAGTAGGTGAATCTCATGTCCACCGTCACTGCTCTTGCCGTCAGACGACACATCCGCCGCGATCGTCACGCCCAGCGCCAGATTCAGGGCAGTCTCCGCCTCTTGCCGTTTCTCCGCGATTCGTGTGAAGAAATCGTACCCACCAGTTCCGCGCCATAGCCACTCATGCATCTTGGCGCTGATGCGGTCCAGTCCAGCGACAACCTTCATGAGAGGCGCAACCGCGCCTCCTGGGTCCATTCCCTTCACGGCGACCGAAGCGCCCGTAATTAACTTCGAGATGTCTGTCAGCTGCTGTCGCAATTCAGCCATGTCGCTCGGTGCCAACCCCGCCCACGTCGTATCAATCCCATCAAAGAAGCTCTTCTCATGCCCATCCTTGCCCGCAGCCGACGGAATCACCGAATCCACGAGCTTGTAAAACGTAAACCAGTCCCCCGGATCAATCGTCCAATTCGCCGCGCCTTGCGACAGCTGATGCCGCAGTCCCTGCATCGCAAACTGCAGGTACCCCGTGCCCAGATCCGCACTGCGCTCACCCGTGTTCAACTTCAACGTCCATTTTTCGTCCTCACAGTTCTGGACGCCGAATCCACAAACATTGCCGATGTAAAACTTCTTCGCCTGCCAGGGCGCGAGCCCCGCCGCAATCTGCTCCGGAAACCGCTTCGGATCAGCCGCCGCCCGGAACGCCTCCTTCGCCAGAATGCTCGACGCCTGATGATGCCCGTGCCCATCCCGCTCCGTCCCCGAAAACCGCGCCACCAGCACATCCGGACGAAACGTTCGAATCACCCGCACCAAATCGCGCAGCGCCGTGTCGTGCCCACCCCACTTCTGAAACGTCTCATCGGCCGACTTCGAAAACCCAAAATCCGCCACCCGCGAAAATCTTTCCTGAACTCCGTAATACTGATCCGAAGCCAGCAGTTCCTCCGCCCGCAGCACGCCCAGCACGTCCGACAAATTGCTCCCAATCTTGTTCTGCCCACCCTCGCCGCGATTCAGCGTCATCAGCAGCGTGCTCACCCCGCGCCCCCGCGCCTCCAGCGTCAGCATCCCGCCATCCTCGTCATCCGGATGCGCCACCACCTGCATCAACCGCCCCGTAGTCCCCAGCCGCAAAAGCTCCAGCCGCAACCCCGCCATCCCCTGATCCTGCGCCAACTCCGCCGGCACCCCCTGATAAAGCAGTCCTGGAGGATCGACGTTGATGGACTCAGAGCTGGAGTTGATGGACGAACCTGTCGGTGGCACCTTCGAAGTGAGAGCCCCATCCTTTCGCGCATTTTGCGAAAGGGTGGGCAATTGCGATGCCAGAGAAAAAACCGCGAGAAGACAAACAGACCGAATCCCGAAGAATTGCATGTGCTGAAGTATAAAAGAAACGCGACGCAGGCCGCGCCGCAGCAGGCTGGGAATGCCGAAATCTCTCACCCCAACAGGATGGACTCACCCCCACGTCCGACGCAAATTCTTTCGCAGCGCTTAGTCTCTACGATCCAAGCCCAAGCATATCGGCGAACCCGTCGAAGTTGTCGGCGCAGCGCACCCAAATGTTAGGAAGGCCAAGTGATTTTCTCCACTTGAGCCGAATTACTATTGGGTTAAGCCTATCCTCTCTGTAATCAAGCAGAATGGGAGAGTCTGAGCCTAACTCAAAGTCACCGATGTCGACCGATAGTTCAGGTGATATGCCTTCAGGTGCAGCAAAGCGATCCCAGAACTTGCCCTTGCCCTGGCTCTGCCGTATCGTCGCCACAGTGTGAAATGGAGGCGCCATGAGGTAGATCTTATCTTCTTCAGGCGCGAACAAATGGATTCGCTCTGCTGGAACAAGAGAGTAAGTATTTTGCCTCTGTGCTTCCGTTGCCGTCCGGGGCCAGAGTCCGCGATCAATCAGAGTGACTAGCCGATCCGGAATACGCAATCCATCCACAAACATTTTCTCGTTGCCCATATTTTTGCAAGATCAATGTTCCTCAATCGCCGGGTGCCCCGATTCTCGGATATTTGCGAGAAGTGGGGCTTTTCGCCTGTAGCGACCATCGCTAAACGTCACACAACTCTGCCGCCTTCCGCAGCGATTCCAGCGCATCATTTCCGGCGGGCACGAATTCATGCGCCACATATCCCTTGAATCCCGCATCGGCAATCGCCCGCATCACTCCGTCCCACTGCACTTCCTGCGTCCCATCGAGCTCATGCCGTCCCGGCACTCCTCCGGTATGAAAGTGCGCAATCCACTGCAGGTTCTCGCGGATGGTCGCGATCAGATCGCCTTCCATAATCTGCATGTGGTAAATGTCATACAACAACCTCACCTTTGGCGAATTCACTTCCCGCACCACACCAACTCCCCAAGCCGTGTGGTCGCACATGTAATCGTGATGATCGCGCTTGCTGTTGAGCAGTTCCAGGCAGATGGTCACTCCATGATCTTCCGCAATCTTCTTGACTCGGTTCAGCCCAGCGATCGTGTTCCGCGAGCCTTCCTCATCCCCCATCCCGCCGCGATTCCCGGAAAACGTAATCACATTGGGCACGCCGCTCTTCGCCGCCAGCGGAATATTCGTCCGCAACGCCGCTTCAATCGCAGCATGATTTTCCACCCGGTTTAACGCCTTCCCAATATCCCCGCCCCCAGCGTATCCCATACTGCAAACCAGTCCATAGCGGAGCGGAATCTCATACTCCTCCGGCTGCAGCAAATCAACCCCCCGCAGCCCAATCCTCGCCGCGTACTCCGCCAACTGTTCAACCGGAATGTGCGCATAACACCACCGGCAAACCGACTGCCGAATCCGCCCGCGACGCACCGCACCCTCAAGACTTACAGTCGCATCGATCTTCGCCGCGAAGGACGGAACCACTCCCGCAGCCACTCCCAAAACCGAAGTCTGCAGCAGCGCGCGCCGGGAAAATTTCCGCATAGAGTAAATCAGGAAGACGTTTCTGAGAACTGAGAACCGAGAACTGAGAACTGATCCACCTACTGCCGCCCTTCCTTAAACGACGCCTGGCAGTTGCTCGACGCCGTCAGCACTTCGTTGAACGCCGTTTCCTTCCGCAAGTCCTTCAGCAGCGGATCGTCCAGCAACGCCGTGTGCGCACAATAATTCTGCTGCACCGCGGTTTTCAGCAGCCGCAACGCCGGCTCATTCTGCCCGCAGTAGGCCATCAACGCCCCCACGTGATACCAGGCCTCGGCGTCTGGTTCCGTCATCACCGACCCTTCGTTCTCGCGGACAATCCTCGCCAGGTCCGCCGGTTTCTGTGGCGCCGTGCACGCCTCCATCAATTCCCGGTGATAGGTCGCCCCTTTCCCCATGTTCTGGGCGGCGTTGCGCGCCTCCGCCACATTCCCCGCAGCCAGGAATACATACGGAGTCACCCATGCAGCCCACTCCGACCCCGCATCCAGATGCACGAAATCCGTTGCCGGATCCGTCTTCCCCATTTCCAGGAACGACCACGCGCACGACCGGAAGGAGAAATTCCCCGGATCCAGTTGCCGCGCCGTGTTGCACTGCTGCGTCGACTCCTCGAGCATTCCCGCATAGCGCAGCACGTAGCTCAAAGCGAAGTGCGCGTCCGCGCTCTGCGGACGCCGCTTCACCAGATCGGTTGCCGCATCGTAGGCGCGTCCCAGTTCGCCCCGCTCCACCCGTGCCGTGATCAGGTTGCCCGCCGCCATCATGCGATTCGGGTCCAGCGACAACGCCCGCTCATAAGCCGCATTCGACCGTTGAAACACCGCCTCGCCGCCCCCGCCGTAGATCGCGTCATAGTAATATCTTTGCCCCAGGGCTTCCCACGCCGGCGCATAATTCGGATCGATCCCCACCGCCCACTCCAGCATCCTGATCGCTTCCTTGTTCGGCGCCGGATCGTGCGGCACCGCCACGCTGCGCAAATAGAAGTCATAAGCCTGCTGGTTCTTCGGGCGCGACGCCGTTTCTTCCCCCGCTCCCGAGGCGCCGCCCAGAATCGGCAACAGCCCATGTTGCACTTGGTTCGTCAGCTGATCCTGCAACCCGATCATGTCCTCGGCTTTCGCCGTGGCCGTGCCCTGCCACAGCAGCCGGTCCGTCGGCACGTCGATCGCCTCCAGCGTCACCGTCAACTGGTCTCCCTGCCGCATGAAGTGTCCCTGCAGCAGTCGTCCCACCCGCAGTTCCTTGCCTACATTTTTCGGATCCAGATCGGGCGACGAATACTTTCGCGTGAGCGACGAAGGCCGCACTTCCAACGATCGCGAATAGGTCAGCACGTTCGACAATTCATCCGCCAGCGCAAACCGCAAATAGTCAACGTTGAAATCCCCGGTATTATTCTGCAGCGGCAGCACCGCGATCGCATTCCTTTGCTCCGCGTTCGCCACTTCGCGGTGGTTGTACCACCACGCGCCCACTGATGTCAGCACCGCCACCAGCAGCCCCGCCATTCCCAATAGAAGATACGTTTGCAGCCGCGAATTTCTGCCAAACGTTCTTGACGCCACCCGCAGTTTGGTGGCGGCGCTTCCACTCTTGATCGTTCCCGACTCCGTCTCCCGTTTCAGCAGCGCCAGATCCGACCGCATCTCCGCCGCACTCTGGTAGCGGTGCCGCCGGTCTTTCTCCATCGCCTTGCCGATGATCCCTTCCAGCTCGATCGGAATCTTCGGATTCAAATCCCGCGGCGGCACTGGCTTCGAATGCAGCACCGCATCCAGCGTGACCAGCGAATTATTTCCCGTGAATGGCTTCTTCCCCGTGGACATCTCATACAGCACCACGCCGAAAGAAAAAAGGTCACTGCGGGCGTCAATGGTTTCGCTTCGCGCCTGCTCCGGCGACATATAAACCGCAGTCCCAGGAATCACTCCCACGGCGGTCAGCGATTGGTCGCCCCCGTCTTCTTCGCTGTGTACAAGCTTCGCCAGCCCGAAGTCCAGCACCTTCACCTGCCCGCTCGGGGTCATAAAAATGTTCGCCGGCTTGATGTCGCGATGCACAATCCCCTTGGTGTGCGACGCCACCAGCGCGTCCGCCACCTGCACACCCACGTCGAGCACTTCCTCCAGCACCATCGCCTGCCCGGAAATGTGTTGCTTCAGGCTTTCCCCCTCGAGCTTCTCCATCACGATGAAGGGATGCCCGTTATTGTCCTCAATGCCGTGGATGGTGCAGATATTAGGATGGTTCAGCTGCGACGCCGCCCGCGCCTCGCGCGTAAACCGCTCCAGCGACTTGGGGTCGTGGGCCAGGTTTTCCGGAATAAACTTCAGCGCAACATGCCGCCCCAGCTTCAGGTCCTCGCCCTCGTAAACCACGCCCATACCCCCGCCCCCAAGCTTGCCAAGGATGCGGTAATGGGAGACCTGCTGGCCGATCATGAGAGAGTGCGACCTTACTTGGCGGTAATGTTAGGCCCCTGGCTGAATCCGGTCAACTCCCTTATTTCCCGATGCCTACAGCCGGGATTGCGCTGGATCAAAGGCCCTCTGAGGACAGCCGAACGGCCCCCTACGTCCTTTAGATGAGATGCCAGCCCACCAGTTAGTGGTTTACGCAGATATGATGAAGCCAGGCAAGAACAATTCGCAGCAGGAGCCACCTCTTCATGAACGCCTCCGCAAAAACGCCCAACCCCTGGCCCACCCTTCCCAACGACCGCCACGAGGCCATCCGCCGCCGCGCCGAAGAAATCTACTTCCGCAACGGCAAAATCCCCGGCCGCGACCCAGAAAACTGGGCCCAGGCCGAACAGGAAATCCTCCGCGAATTGTCCCCACCCCGCACTCGCCGCGCCGCCATCGTTATCAAGGTCAACGGAGTCGAATATATCGGCGAGTACAATCCCAGCGCCTCCGACGGCTACCGTCCCGGCGAATTCGGCCCCGGTGCCTCCGTCCTCGTTTCCTTCCACGGTGACCACATGCTAGTCTTCCGCCCCAACGGCAAAACCCTCGACACCACCATCACCCCCAAAATCGATAAAAAAGACGCTCCCATTAAAAAAACTGGCTGACGAACACGGAACACTGACCACTGAACACTGACCACTGACCACTGATCACTGATCCGCGCCCTTTGTTTTTCCTCGACCAGCCCCCGCGCCGGACCAGCCGCCCCCCTTGATACTATTAGCCAAGATGCTGAACCTGTTCGCTCCCATCCCAAGGCGACCCGCCCCCAGAACTTTTGCCGCGACCCTCCGCCACCTCGGCGCTCTCGGACTTTTCTTCCTCGCGATTCTCGACAGCTCTCCCATCCCCACCTTCGGCGGCCCCGACATTCTCACGGCAGTTTTGGCAGCCAGTCATCGCAACCCATGGTATGAATACGCCGCCCCCGCCACCGCCGGATCGGTCATCGGTGCCTACTTCACTTTTCGCGTGGCCCGCCAGGCCGGATCGGCCTATCTGGATAAGAAATTCAAGAAAGGAAAAATCTCAAAGTTTCTGACGCTGTTCAAAAAATGGGGCACTGGATCGCTCGCTGCCTCCTGCGCAATTCCCATCCCCACCCCAACCAGCATGTTCTTCGCAGCGGCCGGCGCATCGGATTTTCCTCTCGGAAAATTTCTCGCCATCGTTACCCTCAGCCGCGCCGTCCGCTACTCCGCCATCGCCATCATCGCCGACCACTACGGCCGCCACTTCGTCCGCGCCATCCGCCATCCCATGCAATATTGGGGCTGGATGATCCTCTTCGCCGCCCTAACCGTGGCCTTGATCGCCGGCGGCATCCTCATCAACCGCCAGCTAGAACCTGCCCCCGCAGAGTGAGCAGCGTGCGCCTCGTCGGTCCTGAGCCAGATCTCCCGGCCAGATATTGCCGAAGGTTGTCATTCCGACCGGAGTCGGAGCGCCAGCGACGGCGCAGTGGAGGAACCTGCTTTTCGCCAGGAAGCCGAGTGCCCGTCCTTGTCGCCTCTTTTGCGACCTCACTCCCAATACAACCCCGCCGACGCCCCCACCCACTCCATATTCTTGTTCTGATCCACGCCCATCATCAACCCCCGCCCCGTGCGGATAATCGTCATAACCGGCGTCAACTCCTCCAGCCACACATACATCACCCGCACCTCCGCCTTCGTCATCCCAAACGGAGTCGCAATCACCGGCTCAAAATTCATCCGCTCCTGCAAAATATAATCTGCCCGCTTCTCCGCCGGAATCGCCGCAACTTGTTCTTTCGTCGGCGCAATCACCACGCCCAACCCCGCAAACGAATACAGCGGCTTCAAAACATAATTCTCCAAATCACCAGGCATCTCATCCGGAGAAACCCGATCCAGAAAGACAGTCTTCGGCACCGACGCATGCCGCAAATAAGGAATCGAAAATTTCGAAATCCGAAAATACCAATTCGGATGCCCCGCCCACTCCACGTCCAGCTCATCCCGCCAATCAAACGCAAGCTTCACGTTCTTCCGCTCCAGTTCATCCACAATCGCCCGGTTATAAATCCGCCCGACCGGAACCCGCTTCCCGCCCCGCTCGTAATAAAGCCGCGCCCCATCCTTCCGGATGTCGCGAATATTAACCGTCCGCACTCCCAACATCTTTTCCGTGAGTAGAAAGTCCGGCAAAGTCTTCTGCTCCAGCGGATCAATCTCCATCAAAATCACATTCTCCGGATCATGCGATCCCACGATCGCAAGCCGAAGCAGTTCCCGATAAGAAGAAGTCTCCAGCCCACTCAAAAAATATTTCAGTCGACAGTCCGAAGTCCGAGGTCCGAGGTCCGACGCCGCACTCCCAATGTCCGAACTCCCGGAAGCCGAAAGCCGAAAGCCGGAAGCCGCCGTCAGCCCGTAAGCCTCCACATAAGCCTCCGCCAACGGCCCCTGATAAGCGTACAAAGAAGGAAACGCCTGCAACTCCACCAGCTTCGGCTGCAACTCGCCACGCGCATCCCGCACCAACCCAAAATCCACCTGCACAAACATAGGATGATCCGGCTCATTGGGCACTTTGAATTCGGCAGGCACGGCCAAATCAGACTTCGCCAGATAAGCCGGATTATCGACGAGTTGCCGAATCAACTCCGCCCCGTCGCCAGCCATCCGATCAATCAATGCCTTTGGAAAAAAACAAGGCGTCTCTGACAACCGAAACTGCACATGCGTCCCACAAACCGCATCCACCCGCCGCAGAAACGCCAGATATTTCTCCGCAGTGAAGCCCGCGTTGAATTGTTTTCGAAGCGAAGGAATCATACAAAGGTCCAAGCGATGAGCGAATCATTCTAACGCCCTGTCATCCTGAGCGCAGCAAAAACGCCCACGAATGTGGGCGTTTCTGCGAAGTCGAAGGATCCCTACCGTTCTCAATAACGCGTGTGCCGGAACCCGGAAGCCGAGAGCCGGAAGCCGCCCTACGCCTCCACCAAAAACTTCCCCTCCCGCATAATCTGCTCGTCATCCACCCAAATATTAAATTTCCGCCCCACCACATCAATATGCGTAGTCGAATCCCAGTCCGCCCCCGTATGCGCTCCATACGGATTCCCAAACGCAATATGCACGCCCGGATACTTCTCATCCTGCAGGATCTGCCCAATCACTTCCTTCAAATCAATGTTCGTTCCAATGGCAAACTCGCCCACTCGATCGCTGTTCTCGTCCGTGTGCGTATACTTCCAGAAATCATTTTCCAGCTCGCGATTTTCCGAATGCGCCTCCGTCAGCCGGTTCCCCTTCATCCGCACCGTCAGCGGATTCTCCTGCAAGCTCCCAAACTTCGCGCACAAATAATCGCCCACCACGCCGTCAATCACAAACGTCCCATTCACTTCGCCCGGCGTGGTAAAAATCTCTCCGCCAGGCAGGTTCCCCCACTTCTCCGGAGAAATAATCCCGCTGGTCTTCAGCCACTTGTAGTTCGGATTCAAATCCGCCGTCAGGTCGGTCCCCGCCGCGGTCGTCGCGCGCACTCGCTGCGCCTTACGCACCATGGCAATCACCTTGGCACTCAACCGGTCCACCTTCTCGAAGTCCGCCCGCATCCCCTCCAGCATGATCTGCCGATTGATGTTCACCATATGCGCGTGCCGGATCTTCTTCCGATTCACCACCTCGGTCATCTGAATTCGCGACCGCAGTTCACGCGTCTGCGCCTGCACCGCAAAAATCGAAACCTGGCAAGTCTCCAGATCGTCCAGAATCTCCCGCGGCAAATCCGTCAGCGGTCTCGGCGCCAACTCCTCCAGCACCCACGCCCGATAAGGCGCCGCCAGCGTCTCCAGTTCATGCACGATCGCCGCCGCAATCTCAATCGTCGCCTCGTCCGTAATCACGCACACCTGTTCCTCAGGCTGCACTCGCAAACAAACCCGCACCGCATTAAGGGCTCCCTGCGCATACTCAGGATCAAAAGGAATCTCATGCAGTGCAGTGCCTAAACGCGGGGTGCCCCATGTCTCGCTGCCTTTGCGAGACATGGGAATTTCAACTCTCTCTCCAGAATTACTCATCACCCTACTTTTCTAACGTCAGCCGGCTCCTCCTCGAGCCCCGCCTCCGTCTCCTCAATAATGTAATCGACCACTTTCTTCAGATCCCCAGTCTGCTCGAACACGCGCAGTTGCCGGTCGGCCCCGCTGCCATGCTCCAGAATTCTGTGGACGTAATTCAATTCCTCGCGCGAGCCCAGTTCGTCGACGACGTCGTCCACAAACTCCAGATACTCCTGAATCAAATCCCGCGTCGGCACTTCCGTCTGCTTGCCGAAATCGATCATCTTCCCATCCAGCCCGTAGCGCGAAGCCCGCCACTTGTTCTCCATGATCAGCGCCCGCCGGTACAGCCGAAACCCCTGGTTCGCCGTATACAACTTGTGCAGCTTCGCCACCGTCGCCTGAATCAACGCCGCAATCGCGATGGTCTCGTCCGCGCGCATGGGAATGTCGCACACCCGAAATTCAATCGTATTAAAAAATGGATGCGGCCGGATGTCCCACCAGATCTTCTTCGCATTATCAATGCAGTTGGTCTTGATCAGCAGCTTGATAAAGTTCTCATACTCGCCCCAGCTGGGAAAATAATCCGGAATGTTCGTCCGCGGAAATTTGTCAAACACCTTGCACCGATAAGACTTCAGCCCGGTGTTCATCCCCAGCCAGAACGGCGAATTCGTCGACAACGCCAGAATATGCGGCAGAAAATACCGCGCATGATTCATCATATGGATCGCCGTCTCGCGATCTTCAATCCCAATATGCACGTGCAGCCCAAAAATCAAATTCGCCCGCGCCACCAGCTGCAGGTCTTCAACGATGCCCTTATAGCGCTCGTCGGGATGAATTTCCTGCGTCCGCCAATCCGAAAACGGATGCGTCGCCACCGACGCCAGCCGCAGCCCGTTCTCCCTCGCCAGCCGCACAATCCCGCGCCGCAGCATCTTCACTTCCGCCTTGGCTTCCTGAATGTTCTGGCAAATCCCCGTCCCCACCTCGACGACGGATTGATGCATCTCCGCCTTCACCCGCTCCTGCAGCAACATCTTCCCCTTCTGCAAAAGCTCCGCCTGAATATGCGACCGCAGCTCCCCCGTAGCCGGGTCCACAGTCTGATATTCCTCTTCAATGCCGATGGTGAAAGTAGGAGGCATATTTATTTCTTGTCATTCCGACGCGCGAGCGAAGCGAATAAGGAGGAACCTGCTCTCAGCCGGCACAACCAAAACTTCGGGTGTCCCATCCTTTCGCGCATTTTGCCAAAGGGTGGGCGAAACGGACCTTAACAGTATAACAACGCGTTCTCAGTCCCACTCCCGATTCTCCTTTACCCGCGCCCGTACAATCTTCTTCACCAGCGCATCCGGCAAAGGCTGGTCAGAAGGAAACTGAATCGTCCCCTTCGAAGTCCGATACCCAGTCAACTCCTTCTCAAACTGATCCAGCACCCCCGACCCCGTCGGAAACAAACTGCAATGATTCTTAAACGCCGCGTAAGCCACCAGCATCCCGTTGTACTTAAACATCGGCATCCCGTAGCTGATAACCTCAGTCGCCTCCTTCGGCACCACCGACCGAATCACCGCCCGAAGGTGTTTCAAAGTAGACCGCGCCGGCTCCGAAGTCCCCGCCAGATACTCATTGACGGTCTTCGCCGCTTTTCCTTTTCGCATGGACCCCCCTCAAAGTCCTGTCATCCTGAGCGAAGTACGTGTTCCGCGAAGCGGAGCACGTACGCAGTCGAAGGACCCCTATCAGCGGTGCTGCGCCAGAAGCCCCTCAGGGAGTTCTCCGATGAACCAATGTGGGGACGGCCGCCCTCGGCTGTCCACCGAGCGCAGCTCGGTTGTTTTTTTACTTTCCCGGCTTCCGCTTCCGCGCCGCCACCCACTCCGGCTCACCCTTCTTCTCCGGTTTCGAATCAGCCCCCACCAAAAATCCTGCCCACCGCAATTCCCTCACTGAACTGGACCCCGAAGTCGCCATCTTCACCGCCATCTCCGCCACCGCATTCACAATCCAGTCAAAATTCTCCTGCCCCACCGAAGTAATCTCCGCATCCGGCGCCGGATTCAGAAAGTCAATCGCATACGGCACTCCGCCCTCCACAGCAAATTCCACCGTATTCAAGTCATACCCCAGCGCACGGCACAAAGCCAAAGCATCCTTTACCATCCGATCCCGCAACGCCGGCGTCGACGGCGGCGGATTCCCCTTCACATACCGCTCATGATGCGGCGCCCGCGGATCGTACTTCATGATGTGCACTTTCTCCTGCCCCACCACATAGCACCGGTAATATTCCTCAAACTCCACGCCATGCTGCAGCGTCATGCACAGCCGCCCCGTCTGGTTGTAATGATGAAAAAATTCCTCCGGATTATGCACGTGATACACATGCTTCCACCCGCCCCCAGAATAAGGTTTCAAAAACGCAGGGAAGCCCACGTAATCAAACAACTCCTGCCAATTGAGAGGAAACATCAGATTCCGCATCGACTGATCCGTAGTCCCCTCCGGATGTTTGTTGTGCGGCAGAATCACCGTCGGCGGAATGGCCACGCCCATCTTGTGCGCCAACGCGTAGTTGAAAAACTTGTCGTCCGCCGTCCACCAGAACGGATTGTTCACCACAATAGTCCCGTGCAAAGCCGCATTCTTCAAATAAGCCCGATAAAACTCAATATCCTGCGAAATCCTATCGATGATCACCGCATACTTCCGCGACTCATCCATCCGAATCCCGCCAATCTTCACGAACTCCGCCTCGACGCCGTCCACCTTCATCGAGTTAATCTTCTCGACCAACGCCGGCGGAAACGTATTCTCCATCCCAAACAAAATCCCAATCTTCTTCACGACTCTCTCCTAAAGTTTTGTCATCCTGAGCGAGGATTGTCGGTTGCGCCACAAGCGCAACCGGCAACCGCAGTCGAAGGACCCCTGCAATCCCGGCCATCACGACGCAGCCGCAAGGAATTCTCCTGAAGCCCCAATGGCGAACGACCAACGACTAACGACCCGCTCCCCCTAAAAATACTTCCCCGCCATCCTCATCCACAACGGCCAGTCATGCTTCGAGTTATCCCCCCAAACATCCAGCCAGTGCGGAATCCCCTTGCCATTCAGAATCGCCGAAAACTTCACGTTCGCATCCAGGCAAATATCCCAATCCGCCGACCCCACCACAATCTTCATCTGGCGGTAGCGGCTCAAAAACCAGTCATCGGTCATCCCCGGCACATAGTCCGGAGGATTATTAAAGTAGCAGTCGTCGTCATAATACCCATCCAGAAACTGCTTGATGTCGAACGACCCGCTCATGCTCACGCAATGCGTCACCACATCCGGATGCTTGAACGCAAAATTCACCGCGTGATATCCCCCAAAACTGCATCCCGTCACCGCCAGCTGCCAGTTCTGATTCTTCCACTTAATGAACGGCAAAAACTCATGCAGAATGTAGCGCTCGTACTGCAAATGCCGCAGCACCCGCACCCGCGGATGCACGCCCTTGTTGTACCAACTCTCCGTATCCACGGCGTCCGGACAAAACACCTGCAGTTCCCCGCGCTCAATCTTCGGCGCCAGCACCCCGATCATCCCCCGATCTTCATACTCAAAAAATCTCCCCATCGAAGTCGGAAACACTACCAGCGGCATTCCCGCATGCCCAAACACGAGCGCCTCCATGTCCCGGTGCAGTTCCTGGCTATAAGCCTTATGAAATTCGCGATTCATGATCGATAAATGGATAAATGGATCAGCGCTCTTCTCGTGATGCGTTTCGTGGAAGGGCACGGCTTCAGCCGTACCGCTCAGTGCCGCGAAAAGATGGGGCTTTAGACACCGCTCGCACCGCACCTTTCGCAGCCGAAGTATCTTACCCGATGAACCCACAAATCCCTAGGCGAGAGAAGAGTTCCCCTGTGGCTCCTCTGTGTCCCCTGTGGTTAAGACTTTGACTTTCCCCGGACCCAAAAAAGCCCGCTCCCAGCGGAGCGGGCCGTCACGAGCTGAATCGTGCTACTGGCCCTCCTCCGTCTTCGACATATGCACCGCAATAATCTGCCACGCGTCGCCATGCTTCTGAAACACAGTCGTCATCCGCACCTCCTCCGCCTTCTGCGGAACCTGCATCTCAACCTCTCCCATCAGCACGGCCGTATCGCCAAAGATTTTCACCGTCGAATCCTTCAGCACGCATTTCGGCAGATGGGTCGACGTCACCCCGTCGCCCGGAACCACATCTCGCTTGCTGAGCACCCCTGCGCCGAATGACGTCCCCATGAAGTCATCCGAAAACATTTTTCGCAGCGCCGGCAGATCCGGAACCGCCGCCGCATCCAGCCACGCCTGTTCCAGTTTCCGGAAATCATCCTCGCCCATATTCGTCGCGGTCGTCCTCACACCCGGACGCCCGAATGCAATCAGAGAAACAAAAATCACCAGACCCAACGCAGCCAGCCACGTCCTCATACCCAACTCCTTGAATTGAAATTTGTTTCGAGCGAACCCAGACCTTGAAGTCCTAGACACCAGTCTCCGCAAATTGGTTCCCCATTTCCCCCGTGATCGTCCTCGCCTCACATTCTGTAGAATCAAGACCGCTCCCCAACCGATCGAATGATCGAGATCGAATGACCGACATCGAATGACCGACACTCACCTTACCGGCGCCCATCTCGCCGAGTCTGACGTTCGCCGCCTCCTCGACCCCGCTCAGCTCTGCGCCGCCCTCGAGTCCGCCTTTCGCCATCGCTATCCCTCCATCAGTCTCCCGCCGCGCACTCACGCCGAACTCGCTCACGGCATCTTCCTTTCCATGTCGTGTTACGACCGCGCCGCCGGAACGCTCGGAATGAAGCTGATCGTTGTTCGTGATAAGGTTCGAGACAAAGCTCAAGACAAGACCAGAGATAAAGCTCAAGACGAATCGGATGGAGGCCTCGTCCAGGCGACATATCTTCTGCTCGATCCGCAAACCGCCCAACCCCGTCTCACCATCGCGGCCAATTATCTGACCGACCTGCGCACTGCCGCGACCTCCGCCGTTGCCACAAAATTTCTCGCGCGTTCCGACGCGTCCACGCTAGGTATTTTCGGCACCGGACGCCTCGCCCGCGCTCATCTCGCCATGCTTCCACTCGCGCGAAATTTTCAGCGCGTCCTCATCTGCGGACGCAACCCGTCCCGCTCCGCCGAATTTGTCCGAGACCTTTCCCGCGAGTTGCACGGCGTCACCATCACCGCGGCCGACACCCGCACCTGCGCCGCACAATCCGACGTGCTCTGCACCTGCACCTCGCACCCCGCTCCACTGTTCGACGGCCGCGACCTCCGTCCCGGGACTCATCTGAATCTGGTTGGAGCTTTTCGCCCCCAGACTCGCGAAGTCGACACGTACACCATCCAGCACGCGCGCGTCGTGGTCGACACCTACGGCGCAGCCTTGTCCGAAGTGGGAGAGCTGATGATTCCCCTGCAGGAAGGTGCCATCACCCGCGATCACATCGCCGCCGATCTTCACGAACTCGTCAGTGGAACCAGACAGGGAAGACGCAGCCCGCAAGAAATCACCGTCTTCAAAAGCGTAGGCTGCGCCCTCGAAGACCTGGTCGCCGCCGAACTCCTCCTGGCAGCCCAATCCAAATAGAAATTCATAACCGCCGAGGATCGCGCCCGCGCGATCTGGCTTATTTCGTTATCCGAAATCCTTGTCATTCCGACGAAGCGCGAGCCGAGCAAAGCGAGGCGAGCGCGAGGAGGAATCTGCTTTGCCTTTGTTGCTGAGACGAGAGCCCGTTCAGGCCAAGCAGAATCGCTTGCGTCTGTCCGATGTGTGAGTCAGCAGCCGCGGAGCGGCGACGTGCGAAAGCCCGGCACGGAAGTGCTAACTGAGAGCGGAATCAGCGAACAAGACCCCGAAGGGACGGCACCAGGTTGAGGAGTGAAAATCACCCAGCCTGAGATTCAGGCGAAGAAACACCCACGCTCGGGATCTCTTCCCGGTCCGAGGAAAGCCTTCGCCCAGACTATCGAGGCTTCATGTACCAGAAGATGGCCAGCGCGATCAGGGCAACCGTAATGATCCACAGAATGACGTCCTTACTACCCTTCTTTTCTTCTGCCATGAAAACGAGTACACCACAACTGAATTTCCGGTTCAAGTGCCCTGAAGATTTCCCCGTCCTGGCTACGGTTTCCCCGCCGGAGCGCCCGCTTTTTTGTAGCCTGTGAGTTTCACAATCTCGCGGAGGTGAACCGCCTGCACTTTAAAGTTCAGCGTATCGTCCACGCGCGCGTAGGCCGGGAACCACTGCCCATCCACAAACTTCCGGTAGCTTACAAATGTGGTGCGAATGTCCGCCTGTTGATTCTTTTTCACGTGGATCACGTCCGGCACACTCTTGCCGCAAGTCTTCACCACCTCGAAGTCACGACCATCGATCCAAACCCGTCCCTGAAAATATCGTTTGTTCTTCTCCAGGGTCTTCGGCTCAACGTGGAACACGTACGTATCCAGATCGTCCACGTGCTGTTGCCCGGCATACGTCAGTTTGTATTGCGGCACTTCCTCCTGGGTGAGAAACCACTGCATAAAGACATGGATGTCCTCCATATCAGCCTGCGTCAACTGCGCTCCGCGCAGCGTGGACTGCTCGGCAAACGTAACTCTCTCCGCGCGCTTCCCCTTGCCGTCGAAGGACACGGTGGCGATCTCGTGAAACTGCCCGTCGACCGTCTTTTCATTCAGCGTCTGCACCTTCACGTCCTGGGTGAAGGTGTACTGGTTCCGCGCCTCTTTCGCCTTGGTCTCAGCCGCCGCAAACTTCTGGATCAACTCCTGCGCGGTCATATCCTTCGGCGGGGCCGTGTCCAGCACTCCATTCCCCTCCGCGCAGTCGGTCTGGGCCCACGCGCCGGTGATCGCGCACCCAATCATCAACACCGACGCCACCACGAATCCCGTCCGTCCGCGCACAACGTTCGCCCTTCGATCCCGCGTCCCTCTTCGCTTCATCACTCTCTCCTGCTTGCCAGCCGGAAACATACACCGCAAAACCTCCAGCACGCAAACGACCGCCAATCGACTGATGCGTCACGCTCAACTTATATCCTGTCATTCCGACGCCCGAGCGAAGCGAGAGAGGAGGAATCTGCTGTTCCTGTCAACGCATAAGATCCACCTCGCGGGGACGCGCCACTTCCCGTGCGCAGCGCGGCTTTTCACCCGAAACCCGGCGTGCCCAGTCACCGCCTTCCCTAAATGTGCAAAGTCTTGCGCCACCCCCCTGCACCCCGTCCTAAGTCAAAGATTTACAAGCCCTTTAGATTGGTATCGAGGTTGCACCATCCTTTGTGAATTCGGACCAAAAACATTTATGAAAACCACACTCTTAGCGTTGTTCATCCTAGCCGCCGCCACCGCCTTCGGACAGACCGGAGTTTCCACGCTCTCCAACCAACCGCAGATCATTGAATCTCCCAGCCATCCCCTGCACGCCGAGCAACATTCTCTGGCCAATGAGACTCCTCTCGTCGGCGGCGGAGCCTACACCTACGCCCAGGGCGAACGCCCTCTCTGGGAGTTTGGCTCTCCCAATCCAGCGCCCACGCCTCTGGGCGACGTAGCCCGCGCCTACCGCAAAGAAAAGCAAGCCGCCCGCAAGGCCGAGCTGGTGTTCGAGAAGCAAGGCTCATAATTTTTTAGTCGCCGTTCCGTCGTCCAGTTTCTTGCGACCGCCGGAAATCAAAATCCCCACCCTCTCGCAAAAGCGCGAGAAGGGTGGGGCAACCGTGTTCCCGCGCTGAATCTGCCGCTCTCATAAAACGCCAACTCCATCCTGAGCATCAGACCATAAGCATTTCAAACATCCATTCCGCTCTCGCAATCCGGGCATTCAGCCCTCGGCTGTCCGCCGGGAATCGCGGGAGTGTACACTGGCCCACTAGGGGAGGAAACGTATCTGATGAAGCTCTGCAAGGCGGATCTGGTCCGCATGGGTTTGTTCCTGCTGTTTCTAGTGGCCACGGTCCCGGCCTTTTGCCAACGAGCTACCCTGGGGCTCGACGTGGGTGAGGTTTCCGACAAGTTCGCTCCCCTGCCAGCGTTCAACGGCGTTTTAATCGACCTGAACGGCGAAGTCACCGTCATCAAGCCCTCCGCCAAGAACGGCGGACCCGCCATCGTGGCCGGAGGCGAACTGCGCATCCCTCCCGACACCACCAACCACGCCAAAGAGTACGCCCTGTTCGGCGGCGTGGTCTTCGGATCGCACAACTTCTCCGTCGGCGTAAGGGGCGAAGTCCGAAAGATCTATATGCCGCCCGCGACCCTGGAAGGTCAGGTGTTCAACCGCTCCAACATGGAGCTGTTCGAACTGCCGCTGGAGATCAAATATAAATTCGGTTCCGCCCGGCGGGCGTTCATCTCCGCCACCGGAGAGCCGGAATTCACTCCCCGCTTCAAGCAATCTCCCTTGGCCTCGGTCTCGTTGCCCAATCCCACCTTCGACTATGGATACATGGTGCGCGGAACGGTGGGCTACAACTTCGGCAAATGGTATGTCAAAGGCAACTACGAATCCCGCTACTTCAAGTTCGCCCAGGGCTTCGGCAATCCCAACAGCTTGTACAACTGGAAGAGCAACGTTATCACCGGAGGCGTTGGCCTGAATTTCTAGAAGCAGCTGTCAGCTCTCAGCGGTCAGCTTTCAGCCATAGTTCCGACCTTCACCACACTCTTTGTCATCTCGACCGGAGCATGCCCTTCCCGAAGGGAAGGGCATGCGAAGTGGAGAGACCTGCTTGGTCTAGTGTTCGTGTGGCGCAGACACTCCTGTCCGCTGCCTTTGGTTTTGGAGTTGTTCTCGGTTTCGGTCATCAACGAAAAGTCAAAAGCGGCGGACAAGGATGTCCGCCGCACACGTGCTCGGAGAGTCGGGCTGAAGGCCTCAGTCCGCAAGTCGATGACTGGCGGATAACGCCTGGCTAGTCGTGGTCATGCTCGTCCCAGTCGTGCTCGGTGCGCCAGCGGTGGTCGTGTTCGTCCCACCAGCGATGCTGCTCGCGCCAGCAACGCTCGCGCGCTTCGTGAAGTTCGCGGCGCTCGTGCTCCGCCTGGCGGCTGTGGCGTCCATGTTTCTCAATGGCCTCGTGGAGTTCATGGTCCGCATGCGCGACCCGGCGCTGGCAGCGGTCGATGTCTTCGGCGTGAAGCCGCGGCGCTGCGCCGAAGAAAAGGACTGCGCTCAGGAGCGCGCCTGAAACAAATGTCATTGCTGCGGTTGAAAGCTGGTTCCGACGAATCATTGGCGTATCCCTCACCTTGTCATTGTCATTGCCTGTTGCGAATGGGCGGTGTTCGCCCTCGCAGCAGACTGCCGCAATCGGGCAGCTTGCACAATACTGTTTTCTCCCCAGTGGGGCTGTTCGGAATTGCTCATAGAGGAACGCTCTTAAAACTGCTGTCAGCTGTCAGCTTTCAGCTATCAGCTTTCTGGCGCTGCGCCTTGGCTTCCGCGTTAGCCTGAGGGCTTCGCGGCTTTGGGCGCTGAATAGCCGGGCAGGAACTCCTTTCGTATTTGTTCGCGGATTTGTTGGTTGATTTCCTCTTTGGTCGGGGGCTTCCTGGGCGAGCTTGCGAGTGCGGGTTCGTGCGCTGCTTTTTTCACGTCGGGCTTGAGTTCGGAGTTGAGCACAGCGCTTCCCGTTGGGGTGACTGCGGCTGCGGGCTTTGTCTTGCTCGGGTCGGGATATTGCATTTCGGCCCAGCGCATCCATTTGGCGTCTTCTTCTTTTTTCTTCCGGGTTTTCTCGAGGAGAGCGATGGCGCGGTCGGCTTCGGACTCTTCTTCGGTTTCCTCTTCTTCGAAATCGTTGTCGCTCCAGAGGTGGGAGTTGAGTGGAGTGTTGGGGGCGTCGCGCGGGTCGAGGATGACATCGTGTCGCCATGCTTCGAATTTGGTCATGCGGAGGTTGGTGCTGGCGGTTTGCAGGGCGTAGAGCAGAAGGCTGGCGGTTTTGTGGTCGAGTTGTCCGGAGACAAGCAGGCGCATGACCTGCATGAGGGCCATCTGGATGGAGTTGGCGTCCTCGAGGACCGGGAGCACGAAAGTGGCGACGCCGCGGCGGGCGCGGTCGGTCGAGAGTTTGATTTGCTCGTCCTGAAAGCGTTTGTGGAAAAAACAGAAGCGGTTGCGGCGCAGGGCGGGCGATTCGCACTGGGTGCCGTTGATTTTGAGATGCTGACAGCGATTGGGAAAATTTGCCATTGAGTTTTACCCCTCCCCCCTCCCGGGTGGTCTATTGGAATCATCGGGTTAGAGGAAATTTGAGATTTTGTCTATGGGCTGCAACAAGTTAGGGGCAAAATCTTGAGCGCGTGGGAGTTAGAAGTCAAAATCCCCACCCTGTCGCAAAGAACGCGACAAGGATGGGGCAACCCCGGCCCGACCCAAGACTTGTTGCTGGCTCATTAGGGAGTAGATGGGAGGGAGTTTTCTCAGTCAAGGTTGGATGAACGTGGGCGGGCTGTGGAAAAGGGGCGATAGCAGATTCCTCCTGTCTCGCTTCGCTCGCGCGTCGGAATGACAAAATCCTAGAGTTCCGCGTTGATATATACTTATGATATATACTTATGATATATACTTCGTTAAGAGGTTCCCATGCCCAAGACCGACATCGCCAAACTCTTCCAGAACGGCCGCAGCCAGGCCGTCCGTCTGCCCAAGGAATTCCGTTTCGAGGGGGACCGCGTACGCATCCGCCGCGTGGCGCAGGGAGTGCTGCTGGAGCCGCTGATCCCGAACATCGAAAAATGGTTTGAAGAACTCGACAAGTTTCGTGCTGAGCCATTTCCGGTGCGTGCGCGCCGCCAGCCAGTCACGCCCAAGCGAAAGATTTTCTAAGTGGATTACCTGCTCGACACCAACGCCTGCATCGCCCTGATCAACGGGGAACCGGCGGCCGTGTGGACGCGGATGCGGAAGGCGACCGCTGCGGGTGGGCACATTCTGGTGTCGTCGATTGCGGTGTTCGAGCTGTGGTACGGCGTGGACAAGAGCACGAAGCAGGAATTCAACCGCAAGCGCCTGGAGACATTTCTAGCGGGCCCGATTCTTATGCTGCCTTTCGAAGATGCGGATGCCCGCGTGGCTGGTTCGGTCCGCGCCGCGCTCGAAGCCGTCGGCAAGCCCATCGGAGCGTACGACGTGCTGATGGCGGCGCAAGCGCTGCGGCATCAACTCACGCTAGCGACCGCTAACGTTTCGGAGTTTTCCAGGGTGAAGGGTCTGGCTTGGCAGGATTGGGCGAAGTCGTAGTGCCTTGAGGAGTTCGTCCGGGCAGGCCACGAAGCTTTCTAGTCAAGCTTTCTTCCCACACACCACTACACTCGATCCCTCCAATAACGCGGTCGTCGGCTTGCATGCGCTACAGCCACCACGAACGTCAGGGAAGGGCTGCTTCGATACACGATGCTGAAAGGAAACTGGTGAAGTGTGTATTTGCGACAGCGCTTGAAACAGAGGGGCCAGCGATCCGGTGAGCGCTGGATGTGTTCGATGGCGTGGTCGAAAGCCTCCGTGAATTTGTCCGCCGCTTGCGGACTCCGCTCACCATACCAATCCAGCGCGCTCGAGTACTCTGCGTCCGCGTCAGGATGAAACTGGAGCGGTATGTCTGCCATGCAACTTGTGTGCGCTCAACCGCGCTTCGCGCGGAGCAGTTCCTGTCCTCGTCGCCGGACTTCGGTCCAAGGGATCGTTTTCACCTTGCCGGATTCCAGTTCCTCGACGCGGCGCGCGATTTCCTCTTGCCAGGCCGCTTCGACATCCTCGTCGACGGTCTGATCCAGACTATCGATCAGCGAACTGGCCAGATCGGCGCGAGCCTGGGGTGTCAGCGCCATGGCTTTCTTCAGCAGTTCCTCGATCTCTGGAGACATGCCCTGATTCTACGCCCGCCTTCACTTGTTCGGTTGCTTCATTTTCGGAGATCCCCCAAAATACCCCTTGTCATTCCGACGCGCGAGCGAAGCGAGACAGGAGGAATCTGCTTTGGCAGATCTAAGCACCGCAAACGCCCGCTTCTCGGTTCGAGCGCGAAGCGCGTCTGCCTGGACGGCCAGTCCCCTTTGCTTTCAATAGGTTAGGCCCGTATAATCCTCCACGTCACCGCTAAACCCTGAATTTGCACCGTTCGTTGGGTAATGGATGCACCGTTGCCAGGGTCTCCAATAGGATGGGGCAGACCATTACCCAGGGAAAAGTGTAGGAAAAGCCAGGTTGGTAGGGCCCATTCCCGGGGAGAGCCATAGGTTTTGGGTGATATTCTCAGGTTCAACGTTGTAAGGTTCATCCAGAACATAGGCAAAAAAGAAGGAAACCTGCAGGTTGTGGGGTAGCTCTAACCGTTGTAGGTTAGGCGCCATCCAAACGAAACAGAGAGCCAAAGGCTAAGAGCCAATGGCTAAAAGCTAGAAGCCAGGAGCCAGAAGATAACATGCGCAAGCCGATCAAGTACGTTGAGAAAGCAGTCGTTGTCGCCGCCAAAGGGACCTGGGCCGTATTCGAGCGCTTGAATCGAATCAAGCCGGGTGCGTCGCCCACGCCGAAGTGGTCGGAAAAGCCGCTGCTCAAGTCGTACGAGAAATCGAAGCCTCCGCTGGGCTGGCCGCGGACGACGGATTCGCTGTGTCCGAAGTGTGTGCCGGAAATCCGGCAGCAGATTCTCGACGGGCATCTGCCGCATGAAGTGTTGATGAACGAGAAGGTGGGCGAGATCAAGGCGCAGATTGTCGAGCGCGACGGCAAGATTCTGATGGTGAAGGACTGCCCGACGCACGGGCACTTTGAGGATGTGATGTCGATCGACACCGAATTCTCGAAGCATTTGGAAGATGTGTTTCCGGGGCGCGACATCACGGCGCACAACGACGAGAAGCTGCATCATCACGGATCGTCTACTGTGAAATATGGGCGCGGGTCGGTGCTGACCATCGATCTGACCAACCGCTGCAACATGATGTGCGATCCGTGCTTCATGGACGCGAACCAGGTGGGATTCGTGCACGAGCTGACTTGGGAAGAAATCAAGACCATGCTCGACAACGCCATCACCATCAAGCCGCGGCGGCAGATGAGTGTGCAGTTCTCCGGCGGCGAGCCGACGTTGTCGCCGTATTTCCTGGATGCGGTGCGCTACGCGCGCAAAGTTGGATACAACTCGGTGCAGGCCGCGACCAACGGGATCGAATTCGCCAAGAGCTTTGAGTTCTGTCAGCAGGCGGTTGAGGCCGGCATGCGGTATGCGTATCTGCAGTTTGACGGGATCGGCAACGCGGCGAACGCGCATCGCCTCGTCGGCAACTTGTTTGACGTGAAATTGAAGGCGATCGAGAACCTGCATAAGGCTGGAGTTGAAATCGTTCCGGTCGTGACGATCGTGAACGGGATCAACAACGAGCAGGTCGGAAGAATCATCAAGTTCGCGCTCGACAATCCAAAGACGATCAGCTTCCTCAGCTTCCAACCCGTCAGTTTCACCGGCCGCGACGAAGCCGTCACCGATGATCGCCGCGCCGCGCAGCGCTACACGCTGTCGCACCTCGCACACGACGTAAAAAATCAAACCGGCCTCGGCGAACCCACCCGCGACTGGTTCCCCATCTCCTTCATGGGAACCTTCAGCGACTGGGCCGACCTGATGCACGTCAACGACGTAAAAAACGACTGGGGCCAACTAAGTTGCGGCTGCCACCCGAATTGTGGGACGGGGATGGCTGTCATGATCGACAAGGAAACTAAGGAAGCGGTTCCGGTTACGGCGTTTTTGAAGGGGGATCAGCTGGCGCGGGATATTGCGAAGGTGAATGATGCGGCGCGCGGAAAATTTTGGACTGTGTTTGGCATGGCGCTGTGTTTGATGAAGAATTACGATCCGTTCCAGGCGCCGACGCATTTCAAGATGATGGATCTGCTGAAGAAGTTCGATAAGAACTTTAACGCTACTGGCAAGAATTACGGGAAGGTGGGGCCGGACCGGACTGTCGAGGATGTGATGAAGCGGCGGCAGGATCGGTGGAACTTCCTGTTTATTGCGGGGATGTGGTTCCAGGATCTGTTCAATTACGACTTCCGGCGGACGGAGCAGTGCATTATCCCGTATGCGACGCAGGAAGGCGAGATTTCGTTCTGCGCTTATAACACGGGCGTGGGCTGGCGGAACATCATCGAGAAGATGCACATGACTGCCACGCTCACCAAGTGGTACGAAGAGCATGGGCGGCACGAGATTTTTGCGGGCGGCAAGAAAGTCGACATGGAAGACAAGTCGCACTCGCTGCTGCTGCGCGATGATCTGGTTACGACCGAACTGCAGCATGACCTGGACAGCAAGGGCATCGCGAAGAACGCGCGCGAAGAAAAGGTGCGGGCGCGGGATGCGAAGCAGAAGGCTACGGCCGACGCGAAGGCTGAGGCGCGTGGGCCGCAGATCAATGATGAGGCTTACAACGCACGGATGGCTGCGATGTATCGCGAGGTTGTGTTGAAGGAGAAGCCGGTGGTGGCCGAGAATGGATTTATTCCGTTGGGGGCGTTGACCAATCCGAACGGTGGGATTGCTCCTGCTCCGAAGGTGGAGACGCCGGAGCCGGTTGCGGGAGATTAGTTAGCTTTTAGCTTTCAGCTGTCAGCTTTCAGCGAAAACGAGACGGGCCGCCCTTGGGCGGCCTGTTTCTTTTTTGGAATTCGAGTGTAGTTGCGATCGAGGCCGCGGAGCGCCTTCGCAGGGCTGCGGTCGTCGCTTCGCTCCTCGCGCATCCCTGCTCTGGCGCGCCCCACCCGCTTGCCCACAAACTGCCCGTCGTCGTCGCTTTGCTCCTCCTTGGGCAGTTTGCCCGGAGGCGGGAGTTGGGCGCCTACGCGGCGCTGAAGCGCCGCTCTTCCACGGTGGGGCTAGCTGTCGATGCGCTTAGGCGCGAACCGTTGAGCTGTGCTCAACGGGACAGCCGAGGGCGGCTGTCCCCACATACGTCAAGATCCACATACGTCGAAATAACAGCTCGGACGGTAGTAACGGGGAGGTATGGGAATGTGCAAATTTGTGACATGGCGATGACAAAGTTGCGTGCAGCTGCGACCTAGCATGGGATGGGCTAGTCAGAGAAACGTGATTGGTGTGCGATGAAAGCTGCACCGGACACGCCACTGCCTTTGCCTTTGCCTTATCAATACAAACCTGGCATCACAAAGGAGATCCACATGCAACGTCGCACCGCTACTTTCGCACTTGCGCTGGGGCTCGCGCTGATGTTCGCCTCGAGCGCGGCCTTGGCGCAGTATCAACTCACAAATCTATCTTCCAATCAGGTCAAGGCGGCACATCACGACGATCCGTTGCTGGTGAATGCCTGGGGGCTGGTGCATGCTCCTGGCTCGCCGTGGTGGGTCAGTGACAACAACTCCGGGTGGGCGACTTTGTACGATGGTGCGGGAAATTTGAATGCGGGACTGAAGGTATCGATCCCGACGGCGGGGAACGGTCCGGACTCTCCGACGGGGCTGAACGGCCCGGGTTCGCCGACGGGGATTGTGTGGAACGGAACGTCGGAGTTCCAGTTAGGCGGATGGCCGACGTTCTTCCTGTTTGCGACGCTGGACGGAACCATCAGCGGCTGGGCGCCGCAGGCGAATTTCAACCAGGCGATATTGGGCGCGGACACTACGGCCAACAAGAATCCGCATCCCGCGGTGTACACCGGACTGGCGATCACGAACAATGCTTCGGGGAACCTCTTGTACGCGGCCGACATGGCGAACAGCAGGGTGGATGTGTACAACGGGACGTTCACTCCCGTGATACTGGCCGCCGGGGCGTTCACCGATCCGTCGATTCCGGCGGGCTTTGCGCCGTTCGGGATTCAGGACATCAATGGAGTGGTGTACGTGACGTTCGCCAGCACGACGGGGGCGAGCGGCGGTTTTGTCGTACAGTTCAAGGAGGACGGTACGCCGGTGACTCCGGGAAGGCCGTTGATCCACGGGGCACCGCTGAACCAGCCTTGGGGAGTTACGCTGGCGCCCAGGAATTTTGGAGCGTTGAGCAACACCGTGCTGGTTTCAAACAACACCAACATCGGGACGATCAACGCCTTCGACATTGGGAACGGGCATTTCGTAGGCACGGTGAAGGACGTAAACGGCAAAGCGATCGTAATTGATCAGCCGTGGGCTATCGGATTTGGTGACGGGCTCGGGAAGAATGGGGCACCCAACCAGTTGTTCTTTACGGCGGGGCCCGGTAACAATCTCGCGGGGACGTTCGGGAGGATTACAGTTGCTCCGTGAGGGGATGAGGTGAGGCAGCCGAACTCGCTCGGCCTCGAGAAATAATTCCTAATCACACGAGGAGAAAAAGGTCCCGCAGCAATGCGGGACCTTTTTTAATGCCGGCACACTCAAAGAGTATTCGGCAGGTTACAAGAAGAATTCAAATCGAACGCTGCCACCTGCCAGAAATTGACTCCGCCAACACTGCTACGAACCATTTTGGCAAACCGTGAGCGCTTCTCCATGGAACGTGAATTCGCGGTTCACAGATGTACCAGGCGGCGCTCCGAAGTAGGGAAGGGTGACTAAGTCCTGCAAGTTGTAAGTGAAGCCATTCGCGGTGTAGGGAAAACCACCGAAATTAGCGTTGTTCTCCAGCGGATCGCCAACTTCCAAAGCCCCACACGGAGTGTTGTTGCCGCTGTTGACGACAAGAGGATCGTCCGCCCACTCGCCGACTTCATGCGACAGCGCCGAAACGTCTTGAGCAAAAGCGCCGACGTGATTGATATAGGTGGCGTGCGCGTAGGCTTGAGGTGCGCTGGTGCTACCGGTCGAGCTGTGATACCCGCCGATGCAGCAGGAACGGCGTTGCGTCAGGTAAACATCGTAGGTAAGGAAAATGGGGAAGGTGTTCGGCGTTATACCGAGATTGATGAGCATGGTATGCAGCTGCGTATCAAAGTAGCTGATGTCAACCAATCCCGCAGTAAACCCGAATACCACGCCCGTAGTCCCCGATTTCTTGGGAACCTTTAGCGTCTGCAATGCTTTGACTGTCGGCGTTCCCAACAACAGGTGCGACGGGTTGCCGGTGCTGTCCCAGAAATTGGCCCGCTGGAAAGCATCGATGTATTGCGTCGTGCCCATGTCAGCGCCACCCGACTTAAAATCCACAACTGATGCAAAGACGGGCGAGGCGATCGTGTTTTGGGTCACGGTCTTTCCGTTCGATAGCTTGGTCGAGGGATCAAAAGTAGCCCCATTCGAAATGACGATCTTGACCGGAATGATTACGGTAGGGATGGTAGCTGAACTACTAGGGAATGGCGGCACACCGACCATGTTATAGGTGTATGTTGTCCCGTTATGGGTGAATGAACCGTTCCAAGTCTTCAGGGGTGTGCTTGCTGCTTCAATCGCATTTTGCGGAGGGTGCAGGGTTGGTGCCAAGCGCGTAAACATCGGCCTTTCGCTACCGGGTTCGATCTGGGCGTCCTGCGCGGCCGCAACTCCGTTCAGACAGAGACACGCTACGAGAATGATAAAGTTGACGATGGGAACTTTCGCGGACTTCATATAGGGGACTCCTTCGGAGTAAATTCCTCAAGGCTTCTTTAAGACCTTAGAAGCGGCGGCGATGTTAGTCTGATTTTCGGCTTTTCGCAACTGTGAGAAGGGCAAGAAAGCGAAGGTCCGTTGAATGGCGAAGGCCGCCTGCGAGGGCGGCCTTTGGGTTTTTTGGAGCTCTTATCGTCAGATGAAGTCAAAATCCCCACCCTGTCGCAAAGAACGCGACAAGGGTGGGGGCACCCGGCTCTGTCACACCCGGCGACTACTGTGGCGGAGAAGTGGGGTCGGTGGGAGGCTTGACGGCGGATTTCTGGACGCTGCCGGTTTTGGCGTCGAGCGCTGGATCAGTGTAAGTCTTGTGGGAATCGTATTTGGTTTTAGAGTCAGCGGCGTCGGAGATTTCGGCGTGGTCGATGGGCTTCATGACGACGACCTGGTAACGGCGCTTCTTGTGATCGCCATCGGGAATGCGCATTACCAGCACATCCTTGGAAATCTTGACCTCGCCTTCCTTGCCGACTGGGAGGATGAACGGGTGCTTATGATCGAGCGGACGAACGTGATACTCCATGTCGTCGGTGCGGAGGACGTATTGGGGGCAGAGTTTTTCGTCGGAGTTGATGTGGGTGGCGCCGATTGAGCCGAAAACGCTGCCCAATCCGGTTATGCCACGCTCTTTGGCGCCGCAGGGGACGGCCTCCATTTTTTCGATCATGGCGCGATCGTTGTGTTTCTTGTCCTTGCCAAAAGCGGGAACGGCGAGGACCAACGCGAATATAGTAACTAGCACCGTAACTAGCATTGTAACTAGCGGCGTTTGACCCTTCATGAAATGCCTCCCTCGAAATGATTTCGTCGTGATCTGATTTGGCCATGAACCGCGGCTCGAGAGGAAGGGGAGCGGCCTTCCCTCGGCGCGCGCGGGGCCTGCAAAGCGATTACTTATTTCACCTTGGGCACAGCGGGTTTAGGCAGGCCCTTGGAAGGATCGTCAAACTGCTGAGCCGCTTTCAGGAACTGCTGCGGATTCTCGGCCAACTCCTCGTGAACTTGAGGATTGGACTTCAGATACTCGCGCAGGTCGGGGTGGTTCTCGAGATATTCCTGATTGGTGGCGAGAGATGGATTTTTGGAAAGCTCGCTGTCGATGTTGCTGTGACCTCCCAGGAATTCGTGGAAGCTGGAGAGTTCGCCCGGAGTCACGTCTCGGTCTCTGTCTCCACGCGTGCCGGAGTCTCCGCGCCGGTCAAAGCTGTTTTCCTGCCGCATGAAGGCGGTGGGGTTGTCCTTAAACGCGTCGCGTACGTTCGTGTGATCGGCCAGGTACTCGCGCAAGGCGGGGTGGTTCTCGACGAATTGCTTGTTGTCGATCAGCGAGGGGTCTTTGCGCAGTTGCTGAGCGATTTCAGGATGAGTGTCGAGGAAGCGATCCATGTTGGCCAAATCGCTACGGGTTATGTTGCCGTCGCGCCGGTCTTCACGCTGATCGAAGCGCTCTTCGCGGTTCATGAACGCGGTGGGATTCTCTTTCATTTCTTCGCGCACACCGGGATGATTCGCCAGGAACTCCTGGAGAGCGGGGTGGTTCTGAACGAACTCCCTGTTGTCGACCAGCGACGGGTTTTTGCGCAGCTGTTCGGCGATCTCGGGATGGCTGTCCATGAAATGATCCATGTTGGCGAGTTCGCCGCGGGTGATGTCGCGGTCACGATCGCCGTTACGATCTCGGTCGCGGTCGCGATCTTCGTTGCGATCGTAGCGCTCCTCTTGATGCATCACTGCGTTCGGGTTCTGAGCGAGATCCTGCCGGATTTCCGGATGTTCCTGCAGATAGATCTGCAGATCGGAATGATTGGCGACGAACTCGCGATTGTCTACGAGCGAGGGATCTTTGCGAATCTGCTCGGCGAGTTCGGGATGGCGATCGAGAAATTGATCGAAATCGGCGAGTTGGCGGCGAGTGAGATCGGGGTCCCGATCGGCGTCCCGGTCTTGCGGTGCGGCGGTTTGGGGGACGGGATTGGGGGACTGGGCGCGCGCGGGCGCGATGGCGATGGACGCACCGAGAGCCAAGGTGGCCAGCCAATATTGAGTTTTCTGCGTGATGAGTTTCATAAGATAACAGGCCTCCTAAATTGAAATACTTGCGTGCGAGCGGGCCAGGGTTAGAAATGCACGGGGGTGGCCAATGCGGCGAGAGGAGGGAAGGTGCGTCTTTCCAGAGGCTTGGGGACGACGTCAGGAAAGTCCTGAGACCGTCGTAAGGGGTGGAATTTCGACACGGAGGAGAAAAATCGTCCTACTGTGGGGGGATTAGGGTTTTGGGGGTATGCGACGGGAAGCTTTTAATCGCGGAGGACGCGGAGAACTGCCGCGGAGAGCGCGGAGAAAAGCAGGAACGTCTCGGGCCAGGAACGTGCGAGAAGTGGGGGGCCGGCGAAGGCAAAGAAAACAGCCGAGCTGCGCTCGACCCTTCGGCTTCGCTCCGTCGAAAATCCCCACCCTTCGGCTGCGCTCAGGGCAGGCTTTCTCGCGCAAAGGACGCGCGAGAAATGGGGCACCCGGCGAAGGTGAAACTTGCCTTGCGGTGCGTGGGCGAGACGCCCACGCGACAGCCGGCGGGGACGCCGGCGCTACTAGAGTCAAAGGCGACGAACTGTGGGGTGAGTTCCTTGACAATGGGGGGAGAGTCGCCTAGCATCGCTGGCCAGCGTGAAATGTTGGCGCGGGGCACGGTTTGTGCCGGTTTTCGAAGCGCAACCCCCAGCAGTCAAACTACCCTGGTACCAGGTGATGCGGCATGAAGTTGCTGTCGAGAGTAGTGTGGGCGGAGGGCATGTATCTGGCGCCACAGCATTTTCAGGCGCAGAACCGGTACTTCGAGGAAGCCGTCCACTTTGCCACGGCAAGTTTGTGGAGGGATGCGTACGGGCTGGCGGCCTGCCAGCTGGATGCGGATGCGCTGCGCAATGGGACGGTGAGCCTGCTGAACGCGCGCGGCATGTTTCAGGACGGCCTGCCTTTCGATATTCCTGAGTGCGATCCTCGACCTGATCCCCGAAATATTGTGGAACAGTTTTTGCCGGCGACCGACAGTTTGACGGTGGGGTTGGCGGTGCCGCGCTGGGTGCAGGGGCAGCAGAATTGCGATCTGGATGCGATTCCGTCGGGGAGTGCGCGATACACCAGCACGGTTGAAATGGTGCATGACGAGAACACCGGGCTGGATGCGAAGGCGGTACAGTTGGGGCGGAAAAATATCCGGCTGGTGGTGCTGCCGATTGAGGATCCGAATGTGTTGACGATCCCGATTGCGCGGGTGATGCGGGATCAGTCGGGGCACTTCGTTTACGATCCCACGCATGTTGCGCCGTGCCTGAGCTTGAGTTGCAGCGAACGGCTGACCAAGATGCTGCAGCGGCTGGTGGAAATTCTGGAAGAGAAGAGTTCGGTGGTGGCGCAGGAGCAGCAGGGGACGGGCGGGGCGTTTCAGACGGGGATGTCGGCGCGGCAGGTGGCGCAGTTCTGGTTTCTGCACGCGATTAATACCAGTTTGACTCCGCTGCGGCATATTCTGCTGGCGAAGCACCGGCATCCGGAGGAAATGTTTCGCGAGATGTCGCGGCTGGCGGGGGCGCTGTGCACGTTCAGCCTGGATAGTAGTCCGCGATCGCTGCCGGCTTATAACCATTACGATCCGGGGCCGGGATTTGCCTATCTTGAGGATCACATTATTCGGCATCTGGAGATTATTGTGCCGTCGCAGGCGGTGGTGATTCCGCTGAAGGCGGCGGCGCGATATTTCTACGAGGGGGAGATTCGGGACCAGCGGTGCCTGGGGCGGTCGCGGTGGATTCTGGGAGTGCGGTCGCCGGTGGGCGAGGCGGACGTGATTTCGAAGACGCTGCAGCTGGTGAAAGTGTGTTCCGCGCAATTTGTTTCCGAGTTGGTGAAACGGGCGCTGCCGGGATTGACACTAACCCATATGCAGGTTCCGCCGGCGGCGGTCTCCGCGAAAGTGGATGCGCAGTATTTTGTGGTGACACGGAGCGGGCCGTGCTGGGAGCACATTATGCGGACGAAAAATGTTGGCGTGTATGTGCCGGGGGAATTGCCGTCGCCGGAAGTTGAGATGATCGTGCTGCTCGAGAGCTGAGATGGGATCCACACCAATTCAACCACTGGGAAGTTATCGCGGGTCGAGTCCGGCCATGGACCGGCGCGGGTGGAACCTCGCGCTGGGATTTCAGGAAGTGTTTACGGCGGTGGTGCGGCTGCGCTACAACCGGCAGGCGGTGCAGGATGCGGACACATTTCGGGCCCAGATGCGGCAGGCGTTGCGGGTTGCGGAGCAGGATGCGCGGAGCCGGGGGTGCAGTCCGGAAGATGTGAAGCAGGTGATTTTTGGGGTGGTGGCGTTTCTGGACGAATCGGTGTTGAGTTCGGGGAATCCGGTGTTTGCGAACTGGCCGCGGTTGCCGTTGCAGGCGGAGTTGTTTGGGCATCAGCTGGCGGGGGAAATCTTCTTTCAGGAATTCCAGAAGGCGTTGACGAGGAATGATTCGCCGGAAGCGGCTGATCTGTTGGAAGTTTATTACCTGTGTTTGCTGCTGGGGTTCAAGGGACGGTACGCGGCGGGCGGGGACTTGCGGTCGATCATGTCGGCGATTCAGGAAAAAATCCGGCGGGTGCGAGGGCCGGCGGGGCCGCTGTCGCCGCGGGGGGCGATTCCGGCGGATGCGGTGCGGGTGGTGAATTCGGATCGCTGGAGCCGGCGGCTAGGAAAAACGGCGTTGATTTTGGTGGCTGTGGCGGTGGTGATGTTTGTGGCGTTCAAGATGTTGCTGATGTCGGGGGCGTCGTCGATTTCCGCGCTGGTGGCCGGATTACTGAAATAGTGAAATAGGGGGATGGATGTACTGGATCACCATTCTGGTACTGATCGTTTATCTGGTGCTGGTATGGCTGCTGGGGCGGTTCATGCCGCTCCACGGATCGGATGTCTGGATTCTGCGGGGCGTGCTCGCGTTCCTGGGAATTGTGGGAGCGGCGGTCGCACTTTTCTATCAATACAAAGTTAAGAAAGCGAAAGAGGCGTCGGGGGAGAGCAGCGCGTCGGGGGCTTCCGCGAGCGACGATCTGGATGCGCTGGTGCGGGAGGCGGTCCGGCGATTGAAGCACTCGACGCTGGGGCGGGGGACGAACCTGGGGAGCCTTCCCCTGGTGTTTGTGATGGGAGACGCGGGCGCGACCAAGACGACGGTCGTGATTCATTCCGCGCTCGATCCGGAACTGCTGGCGGGGCAGGTCTACCGGGACAATGAAGTGCTGCCGACGTCGACCGCCAATATCTGGTACACGCGACAGGCGATTCTGGTGGATCCCGCCGGGGAGATGATGGGGCAGGCGGACCGGTGGAGACGCCTGGTGAGGCTGCTGCAGCCGGGGAGATTTTCGGCGGCGATTGGGAAGCGGGCGCAGGCGCCGCGGGCTGCGCTGGTGTGCTTTGACTGCGAGGCGTTTCTGCAGCCGGGGGCGAGTGAGACGGCGGTCTCGACTGCGCGGAGATTGTCGACGCGGTTGCAGGAAATTTCGCAGTCGTTGGGGATTAGTTTTCCGGTTTATGTTTTGTTCACCAAGGTGGATCGGATTTCGTTCTTCGCCGACTTCGTGCGGGGGATGAGCAAGGATGAAGCGTCGGAAGTGCTGGGAGCGACTTTGCCGCTGCGCTCGGTGAGTGCGGGGGTTTATGCGGATGAAGAGACGCGGCGGCTGACGAAGGCGTTCGACGAGATTTTTTATTCTCTGGCGGAGCGACGGATTGTGCTGCTTCCCCGCGAAAATGAAGGCGACAAGCTGCCGGGGATTTACGAGTTTCCGCGGGAGTTGAGAAAGCTGCGGACGTTGCTGGTGCAGTTTCTGGTGGACCTGGCGCGGCCCAGCCATTTGGGGACGAATCCTTTTCTGCGGGGATTTTATTTCACGGGGGTGCGTCCGGTGGTAGTGGACGACGTGGTGGCTGCACCGGCTATGCAGGCGGAAGTGGCGGACGGAGTTTCGAACGCGGGGGCGACGCAGATTTTTCGGTTGGGAGCAGCGCAGATGCAGGCCCCGGCGGCGGTTCGGAGCGGGGGATCGCGCAGGATTCCGCAGTGGGTTTTTCTGAGCAGCTTGTTCAACGAAGTTCTGATCAAAGACCGGGTGGCACTGGCGACCAGCGGATCGAGTTCGCGGGTGAATCTGCTGCGGCGGATTGTGTTGGGTGGGGCGGTGCTGGTGGGAGTGATCTGCCTGACCGGCTTTGCGGTTTCGTTTTTTCGCAATCGGGCATTGGAGACGCGGGTGCAGGAAGCGATTTCCGATTTGAGCACTTTGGACACGGGGACCAATCAGGTGGCGGCGGTGGGCGATCTGACCAAGCTGGATAATCTGCGCGGCGAGCTGGTGGACCTGTCGGATTATCAGCAGAATGGCGCGCCCTGGAGTTTGCGGTGGTTTTTGTATGAGGGCGACCAGATTTATCCGGATGCGAAGCGGGTATATTTTGAGCGGTTTCGGCGGCTGTTGTTTGCCGAAACGCAGAAGCGGGTGACGGATAATCTGGGGGCATTGACTGGGAAGTCCGCGACCAACGCGCCGAACAACAGTTATCAGAAGAGTTATGACGAACTGAAGGCGTACCTGATGACGACCGAGGCGGCGGATCACGGGTATAGCACGAAGGAATTTCTGACTCCGGTGTTGATGAGTCACTGGGTGGCGGACCGGGAGATCGACAAGACGCGGAAGGATCTGGCGGCGCAGCAGTTCGATTTTTTCGCGACGGAGTTGGCGAAGGATAATCCGTTTCCGACGGGGAATTCGAAGATCCTGATCGATTCGGCGCGGGCTTATCTGAAGCAGTTTTCTGGAATCGACCGCAACTATGCGCAACTGCTTTCAAAGGCGGCGCAGAAGGACGCGAGCTTCAACGATCAGTTTCCGGATTCGGTGGGCGTGATCGTGAGCAGCCACAAGGTGAGAGGGGCGTTCCTGCGCAAAGGGTTTATGGCGGTGCAGGATGCTTTGAAGGATCCCGCGAACTATATGGGCGGAGAAGAATGGGTTTTGGGTCCGAACGACGTGAAGGACATGGACCCGAATACGATGCGGCAAAAATTGTCGGATCGATATAACCAGGATTTTGTGGCGGAGTGGAATACGGTGTTGCGGTCTTCGTCGGTGACGGGTTACGGGAGCTACGGCGCGGCCGACAAGGGGTTGGGAAAACTGATCGGACCGACGTCGCCTCTGCTGGAGTTGCTGTACTTCATTGCGCACAATACGGACGTTGCGCCGGCGGATGCAAAGGCGCACTTTGCGCCGGTGGCTGCGGTCGAGCCGGCGGGCCCGCCGGACACGCTGCCGGATCGGTATGTTCTGCCACCGAATAAGGACTACATTGAAGCTTTGGGCAAGTTGCAGGCGGACGTTCATGCGCTGGCGCAAGTCCAGGGAACGCCGGATCCGGCGTTGGTGACTGCGGTGAATGCTTCGGCCGATGCGGCGTTGCAGGCGGTGACGAAGACGGTTGATCCGGGGCCGGTGGATCATGCGTTCAAAAACCAGGATGAAGTGACGCGGCTGCTCCAGGAGCCGATCAAGAGGGTTGAAGACATAGGGAAGGGAAGGCCCGGCAAGGGGGCGGCGGATTATTGCAGTGCATTTGCGGGAGTGGCGAAGAAGTATCCGTTCGACCCGAGTTCCACGCAAGATCTAACGATGGATCAGCTATATGCGATTCTGGGGCCAACGAGCGATGCGCTGAAAAAGTTGAAGGATAGTGTGAAGTCGTCGGTGTTGATGGTGGGAGATAAGTATGTGCCGGCTCCGGCGGCGACGGTGAAACCATCGCAGTCGTTCTTGTATTTCCTGAATGAGATTCAAAGGCTGAGCGACACGCTGTATCCGAAGGGAACGCTGCCGGCGGATTTTTCTTACACTCTGAAACATCTGCCCAGTAACCTCGAGGGAGTCGAGGTGAAGATCGGGAGCACAAAACTGACGGGCGAAGACGGGCAGCAGACTTTTCATTGGACGGGTGCGCCGGAGGACATTGTGGTGACGGCGAAGGGCGGGGACGAGCTGGATTCGTTTCCGGGTGATCCGTGGGCGGCGTTCAGGTTTGTTGCGAGGGCCCGCCAAATGGGAGGCGGTAGGCTGGAGTGGGTGATCGAAAACAACGGACAGCCCATCAAGCTGTCGAATGGAAAAGTGAAGTCGTACGATTATCAGTTGCAGGTTTCGGGGCCGGCGAATCCGTTTTTTGATTTGCATGGGATTCGGTGTGTGAGTTCGGTGTCGGGGCATTAGCGTTTGGAGGCTTTTGATCACAGGATCGCCGTGACGTAAGGCCCAGCGTCAAGAGCAGGAGCGTTACATTCCCCCGGCGAAAATCTTCCTAAGGAGAGTTCTATGCCAATCGTCAAGGAACCCAGGCCACTTCCATCTCCTCTCGACTATGTCCCACCGACCGGGATGCGCTACGAAGTTACGGCACGCGACAGTTTCGATGTACTGGCTCTGCGGCCGGATATGCAGGCGGCGGGGGTGTCTTCGGACGATCTGTGCTACTTCAACTTTAAGACTCGGAATCCGGCTGAAGTGAACTGGTATCTGTATCACAAGGTCGGATGCCGCCATGCGACGCGCGATCACAAGAACTATGTGTTCTCGCCGTCAGATGACCCGGGAGTCGTGTATCTGCCGAAGCCGGGGGTAATCGTGCCGGTACACGAGACGAAAGAAGAGCCGAAAATGAACGCCTGGCTGGGCGTCGTGGGCAAGACGGGGACGATGTTTGTGGTCGCCGGAATCGAAACGGTGGGCGGCTTTGTAGTCTCACTGGATGATATAAGCAAGTGGATGGCGATCGGTGCTTCGGTCAATCGGTTTGGACTGGGTTGGGGAGCAACCGGCGGGTTCGCTTTTGTTTTCATCACTGGCGTGGACAAGCCCGAAAAGCTGAACGGATGGCAGCAGGGTGATGGAGACTTCAACCTGGCTCTGGGAGAGAACTGGGGGAAAATGGCCAAGTCGGCTTCGAAATTAAAAAAAATTGAGCCGGTGCTCAAAGCCATGGCGAAACTCGGGGCGAAGACTCCGAAGATGCTGAAGACGCTCCTCAAGGCTGAGCCGGATAAGTACATCGAACTGGTCAAGGCGGTGAAGTCGGTGAGGGACTATGGGGGTCTCAAAGGAGACGGAGATCCGGAGGTTTTCATGTGGGACGTTCCCTGGTTCAGCGGAGGGGTGGAAGCATCCGCTTTCTACGGATTGGCGAACTTCAACGCGATGTGGGACGGGACGCAATAGCGGGAGCGGAGATTTTTCAGGTTGAAGTTTTCTGGCCGGCGGGGGCGGAGAGGCGGCCGAGGAAGCGGTCTTTCCATGAAGGGTGAACGGCGCGGATCAGGAGGCAGGTGATGTTGTCGTCGCTGTTGCCGGATTTGGCGGCTTCGATGAGATCGGTGCAGGCCTTTTCCAGCGAATCTTGATTTACCGCTTCGGTCATTTTCTCTTCTTTGACGTAGCGCGACATGCCGTCGCTGCAGAGCAGGAGCACATCGCCAGCGTTGAACTCGTGGTCGGCGAGGTCGGGCTCTACGCTGTCGTCGGTGCCGAGAGCGCGAACAATCACATTCTGCATTTTGGATTCGGCCGCTTCTTCGAGGGTCATGAGGCCGCGGCGGACCTGCTCCATCACCAGGGAGTGGTCGTTGGTGAGTTGGACGATGTCTTTATTGCGGATGAGGTAAACGCGGCTGTCGCCGACGTTGGCGACGGAGAAGAGGTTGCCATCGACGGCGACGGCAACGATGGTGGAACCCATGCCGGCATGATTGGGATCCTGGGCGCCGGATTCGTGGATGGTCTGATTGGCGGACTGAATGGCGCTGGCGAGGGTGATGGCGCGGGCGGAGACGCCCTCGAACCGGTCGCCGCCGACGGGCGGGACGCTGTGACCCTGGCGGAAGAAGTCGAGAACGGTATCGACGGCGATCCGGCTGGCGATTTCTCCGGCGGCCTGGCCGCCCATGCCGTCGCAGACGACGAAAATTCCGTGGCGCAGGTCGTAGCCGAAATTGTCCTCGTTATTTTTGCGGACGAGGCCGATGTCGGTGGTGCCGGCGGCTTGGATCAGTAAATTCATTGCAGGCGGTAAATCCTACAGCACCTCGATGCTTCGGGTAAACAAGGAAGGCGATCACGGGGGCTAAAGAGTGCGCGTGAGAACCTGTGCCGTCCCTCCGGGACTGGTTCCGTCCTCCCACGTTACCCAGCGCTTAAGCGCTGGGCTAAGTTCGCTCGCCCCTCCGGGGCTAAATTCTCGGGCATGCCCTTCCACGGATTATCCGAAATCTAGTTCTCACGCACACACTAAAGCCCGGATTCATTGGGATCGCTGAACGCGGCGCTGAAGCGCCGCTCTTCCACGGTTGTGCTGGCATTTCATCGTCGCGCTGGAGTTCCTCGGTTGAACCCGCATTTCATCGTTGCGCTGGTGTTTCTCGGTTGCGCTCACGCTCTAGCGGCCGAACATTTTTCCTTTCTCGGATTTCTTCAGAAGAGATTGCCATTCATTTTGCAAGGTGATGCTGGCGCAACTGGCGAAGGGTTGGGCGGCTTTGAGGGTTTGGGCTGCTTGTTTGCGATCGCCGGACTGCAGGGCGGATTGTGCGAGTTCGATGGCCGAGGAGAGTTGGCGGTCTGCCAGGGATTTGCGGCGAGAGGTGAAGACGGGGACGATGCGGGACAGCAGTGAGGGTTCTCGGCCGGAAGTCTGCAGTGTTCCGGTGGTGAGGTCGAGGCGGTCGAGCGCGGCGTAGGCTTTGCCGACGGCGCGAAGCGCGGCTAGTTCGTTCTCGCTTGCGGCCCGGAGTTGGGTCAACTTTGTTTGCACGGGCTCCGCTTCCAGAACGGACTGGGGCTGCGATTCCAGGAATTTGACGGCCTCGGAAAAGTGTTCCTGGGAAGAGAGCAGTTCTGCGGTCTGGAGGGCGGCGTCGACTTCGCGCTGGGCGGATTGCAGACGGGCGCGGGCATCTTCGAGAAGAAAGAGCAGGGAAGCGGCTGACGGTTCTTCGCTGACGGGAGTGAGCAGGTCGACGACGGCGCGGTAGGAGCCGCGGGACATTAATTCCTGGGACTGGCGGAGGAGAGAGCGGAGCTGGTTAGTCTTGAGGTTCTGATCGGCTTCCTGGCGGGCGAAATCCATCAGCTCGGCGATTTCGGGGGAAGAGATGCCTTCCTTCTGGCAGGACTCGAGAAGGCGCAGGGCTTCGAGGTAGCGTCCGGCGCTGAGCGCTTCGTGAGCGCGAGTGAGATATCCGGCGCGGGATTGTTCCTGATTGCGCTCCGCCATTTGGTTGACGATGGTGGACTGGAGAGAGAGCAGGCGCTCGTTTCCGGGAGTCTGTTGCAGTTCGTCGCGGACCAGCTGCAAGGCATCCTGGGGTGAGGTCTCCATCAGGGTGCGGCAGCGCAGAGCGAGTTCGTCGACGCGGCGGCGGATTTCGGCTTCGCGAAGTTTTCGAGCCAGATTGCCTTTGAACTTCATGAGCGTGGGCTCGGTGGGCATGCGTTCGAGAGCCTGGTCGACTAACTGCGCGGCGCGGGTCAGTTCTTCGAGAGAGGATGCGAGGGAAACTTCATTTTGCAGTTGCTCGAGGATGCGGCGGCGTTGTTCCTGCTCGCGTCCGGTTTTGGCGGCGGCCTGCAGGGTGATGAGGTCGGGATTGGAAGGGTCGACGCGTTCAACTTCGGCGAGCGCTTCCATGGCGGCGGTGAAGTGGCGGGCGCCGATTTCGCGGCGGGCATTCTCCAGGAGTTGTTTGGCTTTGGCCTGACGAGCCGCTTCTTCAATGAGACGGGAGACGGCGACGTAGGCGGCGCGGACGCGGGAATCTTCGCGATCGACTTCAAGGGCTTTGGCGATGACGGCTTCAGCGCTTTGCAGATCACCGTGTTCGCGAGCGGTGTCGGCCTGGCGCAGATAACCTTCAACGAGTTCGCGCTGGCGCTTTTTCTGGCGGACGGTTTCGAGAAGTTCCGAGAGTTCGGAGTTGGCGGGATCGAGACCGCAGGCTTCTTGCAGATCGGCGATGGCTTCGTCGTAGCGCTTGTCGGCGGCGGCTTCGGAGGCCTGCTGGCGGAGCTGGAGGATTTGTTCGGCGCGCTGGCGCAGGGTGAGAGATTGCTGGACTTGCGCGATCAGCTGGCGGGCGCGGGTGTGCTGACTGTCGAGTTTAAGCAGCTGCAGGAGAACTTCACGCGCTTTGGTGAATTGTTCTTCCTGCACGAGGAGTTCGGCGCGGTTGATCCACTCGCTAATCTGCTCCTTTTTCAGTTCATGGGCGACCGAAGAGAGTTCGGCGGCCATTTCGTCGGCGGTGGCATAGCGGTCATTTGGATCCTTGGCCAGGGCGCGATCAAGAATGGCGTCGAGAGCCGGGGGATAATCCTGGAGGAATTGGCGGAGGGGAGGATGCTTCTGCAACAGGATTTTCTGGACGATGCTGTAGTCGCCGCCCTGGTCGGCGGTGAAAGGAGTTTGGCCGGTGAGCAGCTGGAACATCATGACGCCGACGGAAAAAATGTCGGAGCGGCCGTCGAAGGGCTCGTTTTTCAGGCGCTCGGGTGCCATGTACTGGACGGTGCCGATGACGAGGCCGGTGCGGGTGAGATGGCCGTCGGTTTTTTCCTGGCTGGCGATTCCGAAGTCGAGCAGCTTCACGATGCCGTCGGGCTGCACGATGACGTTGGCGGGTTTGACGTCGCGATGGATGACGTCATTGCGGTGAGCATATCCGAGGGCGTAGCAGACCTGCTCGATGATTTTGAGTTTGAAGGCCAGGGGCTGGGACTGGCCGGACTGGATGATGCGGTCGAGCGGATCCCCGGACAAATATTCCATCACGATGTAGGGGAAGCCGTCCTGCTCGCCGAGGTCGTAGACGATGATGATGTTGGGATGCTTGAGAGCGCCGGTTTTGGCGGCTTCGCGATAGAAACGCTGGAGCATTTCCTGGTCACCGGAGAAGCCTTCGGTGACGGTCTTGATCGCGACCTCGCGATTCAGCTGGCGGTCGAAGGCGCGGTAGACCATACCCATGCCGCCGCGACCGAGGAGATCGATCACTTCATACTTGCCGATGCGTTTGATGGGCGGAGCGGTCACGGGAGTTAAGTTGCGAGGGGGAAGTTATCGCGTTTCGGAGCCGGCCAGATATCCCGAACAGTGTACCCGAATTAGATTTATAAGTCCCTCGGTAATCGAAGGCCCTCAGGGGCTTAAAGTATGCGCGTGAGAACCTGTGCCGTCCCTCCGGGACTGGTTCTGTCCTCCCACTTTACCCAGCGCTTAAGCGCTGGGCTAAGTTCGCTCGCCCCTCCGGGGCTAAATTCTCGGGCATGCCCTTCCACCGGATTGTCCGAAATCTAGTTCTCAGGCACACACTTAAAGCCCGCATTTCTCCTGGCGCTGAACGGAACGGCTGAAGCTGTGCCCTTCCACGAACCCCTCAGACGGCTAACGCAGCAGCTTCGTCTGGGTCGTCGCTTCTCTTTTGCGCTTTCTCTTTCGCCCCTTCGGGGCTTGCTCGTTTCTCCCGCACTGTTCCCACGGCTTGCGCCCCTTCGGCGGGCTCAGGGCAGGCTGTGGGCTGTATTCTTTCGCCGCTTCGCGGCTTGACTCCGCGCGGTTTCAAATTGACGCCGTCAGCTTCGCGGTTAGACGGAGCTGCCGGGCCAGATCATGTTGAACTGTTCGCGGAGGAATCTCTTGGCTTCTTCGCGCTCTTTCGTTGGAGTGTCGGGGGTTGAGTTCAGGTAGAGGATATAGGATTCGGCGGTGCCGTCATTGTCGCCGTCCATGATGTGCTTCTGCGCCTGGGCAAAAATCTTGGCGGGGAGCGACTCGACCTTTCCCTTCACGTCTTCGATCAAGGCGATGCGGGCGGCGACTTCCACGTCGCCCATGAACTGGGCTTCGTCGGGTGGAGATCCCATTTGCTTGATGCCCTTGGTGTCTTCCGGTTTGACATTTTCAAAGGTGACGAATTCCTTCTGGTTCGATTTCTTGACCGAGGGGTTGGATGCGATGGTATCGCCATTGAGGTTGATGACGCGGAATCCGAGTTCGACGATGGCGCTGAGGTCGACGGTTTTCCTGGTATAGCTGTAAGGTTTGAGAACGTCCTGGGTCAGTGTTTTGGGGACCGCATCGAGCTTGCGGCCGGCGGCCTCGACTTTTTTCTGCGCGGCATCGACGGCGTCGGTGGCGGTGGAGATTTCTTTCTTCTTGCCGTGGGCCTGAGCCCCTTCCAGAATTTTTTGCTGTTTCTCCAAATCGAGCTTTGCGTCTTCGTAATCGCGATTGGCTTTGTTCCAGTCGTCGTTTGGAACTTCCCGTTCGCTGGCGCGGTATTCGGAATCCAGCGACTCGATCTTTGGTTTGGGGAATGGGCGGTGTTCGAGGACGTCGCCGATGAGCTGAAAGTTCGGTTCCACGGGCGTGGGATCGGAGGCGCGGACGATTCTAACCGGCAGATTGGTGGTTTCCAGACCAGTGGCGATCGCGTCCTGAAGTTGATCGGCGAAGCCGGCGCTGTCGCGGCGGGAAGTCTGGTCGCGGAAAACGACTTTGATCGAAAGAGTGGAGCGCAGGGTGTGGATGGCGGTGTTGCGAGTGCGCTCGTCGCGAACATCGTCGCGGTTCGATTCGTATTGCTGGGATTCGTTCAGATACAACCATGCGATGCCGACTCCCGAGCCGAGCGGCTTCTCGAGATATTTTTTGGCTTGGGCGAAATAGTAGTCGCTGAGAATTTGAGAAATCAGCTCGAGGCGGGTTTTGAGATTCTGATCGTCGGGCTGCAGGGCGCTGGAGCGGCGCAGATAGTCGTAGGCCTTCTGCACGCCGATTTCATCGGCTTTTCCCTGAATGGGGACGTGTGCGTCCTTGAGTTTCTTGGCTTCGTCGGACGCAGCTTTGACGTAGTTCGGTGCGAGGACCGCCATCTGATCCTGCACTAGCGAGCGCTGGGCTTCGGGGAGATCGGCGAGAACTTCGTAGGCTTCGATGTAGTGTTTGTCCTGCTCGAAAGCAGAACTTTGCTGCCGGGCGGCGTCGGCGGCGGCGCGGTTGGTGGTGGCGACGAATGCCGCCTGGGCCTGTTTGAGGGCGGCGGCGGATTCGGAGGTTGGCTTGAGTTCGGTGGCTTTCTGATATTCCACAGAGGCGTCATGCCAGTTCTGGCTGGCGGCGCCGGCCTTGCCGCGATCGAAGTGGTATTTGTAGGTGGTGTCGATGATGGCGGCGATGCGCGGTTCTTCGTCGGCGAAGGAGCGGAAGTCGGCGATGGCGGTGACGGCGTCATCGTAATGCTGGGCGGCGATCATTGATTCCGAGCTGTGCAGGGTGGTTTCGACGCGGCTGGTTTCGGCTGCGATGGCAGTCTGCAGAGCGAGGGCCTGGTCAAAATGAGGATCGACTTCCAGAGCGTGGTCGGTTAACTGGCGGGCCTTGGCGAGATGAAGGTATCCAGCAGTGTGTGCGGCCAGAGCTTGTTTGTAAGTTTGCAGTTCGGCGCGGCTCTTGTCGGCAACGAGTAACAAATCGGCGCGGACGTTTTCCCGGAGTTTGGTAGCGCCGTCATTGGCGGGAATGAGTTCGCGCACTTGATCGGCGCGCTCGAAGGCGGTCTTGAGATCGGGATAAGCGGGCGCGGGGGTGGATGCGGAGCCGCGGTAGGAGGCCAGTCCGTCTTCGCCTTCTTTGAGAAGGATGGCGGCGAGAGATTGTTTGGCGGAATCGGTGTGAGCGGCTTTGGCGTAGCGGGCCAGGTAGTCCCGCCACTGGGCAACAGAATGAGCGCGAGTGGCGCGGAGGAATTCGCCGAGTTCAGGGTCGGGCGCGGCCACGAACACGATCTTCACGCCTGCCTTGAAGGCGGGGACAGCGGTTGTTCCAGCGGGCGAGGAAGTTAATATCTGTCCGGTGAGAGCGGCACGGTCGGCAATCTGCGCGAGCGTGAGGGTCTCGTCTTTCTCGAACTTCAAGTTGGAAGGAACCACGCACTCCGCAGCGCCGCCGCGGGTAAGATTCATGACTCCCTTGGCGTCGCGTTCGAGCGAAGTGACGGAGGAATTCAGGGGAATTTTTATGAGCTTGCCATAAGTGGACTTGTTGATCTGGGTTGCGCCGCCGCAGGAACGGACTTCGGCCTTGCCATTGATGAGGAGGTCAGTGAGCTGAACGAAAGCGGCGCCGCCTGGTCCATCGAATAGCTCAATGGCGTTAACTGGAGCGTCTTTGGAAAAGGCTGCAGGACTGGCGAGAGCAACCGACAACAGGGCTGGTAGAGCCCTTTTTACAAGCGACAGCAGACACAATTCTGCGTAAAGCTTCGGACGTGGTGACATAAACTCCCCGGGGTGACGGATACCGCCATAAATTCGCCTACTTTAGGTGACCCGTATCATACTCAGTGTTTGCCCGAAGTCAAGCCTGCGTAAGTGGTGGGTGCGGGGCACAATCGTGCCACATAACTGGCGGGGTAAATGTTTGCTTGAGGTGGGGATTTGGCGTAACCTACACCCGAGTTGGGCGCGGTCGGAGCGTATAGAGAATGCCGGAGCCGAAAATCGATAGCCGGGAATTCGAAGTTGCCAACCTCGATCAGCACACGGGCGGGTGGAGCGGAGGCGCGTCCGGGGATAGTACCGACATCGCGATTCGAATATGGGGCGCGGACCGTGGCGTGGGGCTGACGTGGAGGTCGGAGAGCGTGCTGGTGTGCATGATCGCCGATCTGGTAGGTGCGAGCCGGGGGCAAATTGCCGAGGAATCGCCGGCAGTGATGGCGGCACACTTCGACAACTCCAGGCAGGCGGTGGTGGCGGCGAAGCGGATTCAAATGGCGATGCTGGAGTTCGCGGCCTGCCGTCCCGGCGAAGGGGTGGGCAGCGCGATCGTGATTTATCAGCCGAGGACGTCGGAGTCGACCGGGTTGAGCGGCGAGATGGTGCAGATGGAATTGGGCCAGGCGAAGCCGGGGCAGATTCTGCTGGCGGAGAATATCGCACAAGGTTTGCGCGACCTTCCCGGGATCGAGTTGGTTGCGCCTTCAGCGCTGGGTGCGAGCGCAGACTCGCCTGCGGGGTTGCCGGAACTGGTGTGGACAACGCCGGAGCGCTTGGCCGGGCTGCGAGAGTCGGTGGGCGTGGCTCGAAGCGTAGAAGGTCCGCCGGTGGGGGCGACGCTGATCATGGATTCGCCCTATGCGCGACGAGAGGCGTCGAATGATGCGGCGCTGAATGAAGCCGTGCCGACGGTGATGGGTGGGGATAATTTTGCGGTGCGGGATCGAACCGCAGATCGTACCTCGGATCAAAGCGCGGATCGGGGCGCGATCGCCGGGAATTTCCGGGAAAGCACGGGAAGTTCGCTGGCAGGGATGGAGTTCGAAGAAGAGCCGCTATTTACCCGCACCAGAGTGCTGCTGGGCGTAGTGGCGGTGGTGCTGGTTGGGGTGGTGATCGCGGTTCTTTTCCGTCCCACGAATGTTTCGAAGCGCGTGGCGCCGCAACCGCAGGAACAGACGGGCACAGCCCAAACCGCGGACCAGAAAACCTCGGGTACGGCGTCACCCCCGGCGGAACCGGAGGTTCAGAAGCCGGCGGAATCGACAACGGTGCAAGCTCCGGGGAAACCGGTGGTGGTTACTCCGCCGCCAAACTCTAAGACAGCCGACAACCGAGCCAAGAAGAAGAAAGATGCAGTGACGAAGACACAGGAAGTTCCGGAGGTTCCGAGCGAAGTTGGAGGCATGACGGCGAAGGATATTCCCGAGCTGATCAAATTGGCCAAGGTGCACGCCGGAGCGGGACTGTACGACAAAGCTCGTCGCGAGTTTCAGACCGTTCTCACGTTGCAACCGGGCAACGCAGAGGCGGTGGAGGGGTTGCGGAAGATCAGGATTGCTGTGGAAGGCAAGGAGCAGTGAGGGGCCTTGCCTGCGAGGTTGCATTGGCGCCGGCGAAAAGCAGGTTCCTCCTTCCTCGCTTCGCTCGGGCGTCGGAATGACAAGTTTTTTGGCTTCGCTCGGGCGTTGGAATGACAAGTTTTTGTGGCTTCGCTCGGGCGTTGGAATAACAAGTTTTTGTGGCTTCGCTCGGGCGCCGCAATGACAGGTTTTGTTCACTTCGCTCGGGGCGTCGGAATGACAGGTTTTGTTCGCTTCGCTCGGGCGGTCGGAATGACAAGGTATTGGGGACTGCGGGTTATCTGACTTAAGTCATCGCGAAGTCAATCTGTCCAGTTAATCACGAAGCGATCTGCATTCATTCATCGCGAAGCCAGAGGAGTTATGGCGAAACCGTTCGATTTTGGTGGGGTCAACCTGACGGCTGGCGGAGATGGTGAAGGGGCGCGTCCGACGGCGGAGACTCCTTTCTGCGTCGCGATTCTGGGGGATTTCAGCGGGCGCGGCAACCGCGGGATTTCCGAAGCAAAGTCGATCGGCAAGCGGCGCGCGGTGCTGGTGGATCGAGACAACTTTGACGAAGTGCTGGGACGCGCGGGAGCTGAAATTCAGTTGCCGATGGAGGAAGGCTCTGCGCTGAAGCTGAAGTTTTCCGAGCTGGAGGATTTTCATCCCGACCGCATTTTTGAGCGGCTCGATGTGTTCGGCAAACTTCGCGGGTTGCGGGGGCGGCTGGCGGATGCGGCGACTTTTCAGAAAGCGGCGGAGGAATTGGGACTGGGCTCGGGCGCTGCGGCTGCGCCGAAAAAACCAGACATGACTCCGGTGGTTGCGCCCAGCGCTGCGAAACTGGCATCCGGCAGCCTGCTGGACGACATGATCGAACAGACGGAGGCGCGCGTGGCCACGGAAGGGCCGCGGCGGAGCACGGACGAAGTGGGGGATTTTGCGCGGCGAGTGGTGGCGCAGCATCTGGTGAGCAACCCGGATCCGCGCCAGCCGGAGATTCTGAAAGTGGTGGATCGCGCGATTGGTGGATTGATGCGGGCGGTGCTGCACAATCCGGATTTTCAGGCGCTGGAGGCGGCGTGGCAGGCTGCGTTTCTTCTGGTTCGACAACTGGAGACGGGTTCGCAGCTCAAACTCTATCTGATCGATATTTCGAAAGAGGAACTGGCGGCTGATCTTGATTCTGCCAAGGACCTGCGCGACACGGGAGCCTACCGGATTCTGGTGGAGCAGAGTGTGGAGACGCCGGGGGCGGAACCGTGGACGTTGATTGTAGGGAACTACAGTTTCGGAGCTGGGGAGGAAGACGCGGAATTGCTGTCTGGCATGGCGCGGATCGCGAACCGAGCGGGCGCTGTTTTTCTCGCCGGAGCGAGCCCTCGGCTGCTGGGATTTGCTGCGCTCGAGTCCACGCCGCAGCCTCGAGAATGGAAGGCGGCGGAGAAGTCCGGCAGTTGGAGCGAATTGCGGCGGCGGGCGGAAGCGGGATCGGTAGGGCTGGCGCTGCCGCGATTTCTGCTGCGGTTGCCGTATGGGAAGAAAACTTCTCCACTGGAGACTTTCGAGTTCGAGGAATTTCCCCAGGCGCCGGTGCATGAAGATTATTTATGGGGGAATTCTGCCTTTGTGGTGGCGTTGCTGCTGGCGCAGGCATTTAGCGACGCGGGTTGGGAGATGCGTCCGGGCAGCGTCGCGCAAATGGAGAAATTGCCGGTACACGTCTACGTCAGAGAGGGGGAATCTCTGGTGAAGCCGTGTGCTGAGGTGCTGCTCACCGAGGATGCGGTCGAGCGGATGGTGGAGGAAGGGCTGATTCCGCTGGTTTCGTTCAAGGGGAGGGACGCGGTGCGAGTGGGGAGATTTCAGTCGATTGCCGAGCCGCTTCGGGGGCTGGCGGGGCGGTGGGTCAGGTAGACACTCCGATTTAAGGTCCAGGCAGAGAGCCTAAACACAGAGGACACAGGGGGCGCACAGAGGAAATCAAAACCTTGAGAGCTTGCTTCGAGTGTCGATGAATGGGTTGGGCGAGACGGCGCTGCCGCTTTTTTTGTCACGATCACGGAATCCCGGACACTATTCATAGATGCTGCCGTTGGTGGGATCTCGACGTTTCCCGGAAAAAGTGCTCTTCCTGCAAGAAAAAAGGGGTTGGTGCTTGACTGGGGTGAGGGCTTGTGATAAACCGTTGCACCACGACCCGTTCGGTCAGTTGGCGGGATTCTGGCTTCCTTACAGTATTCGGGCCCCCCAGGCCGAAACGTTCCCCGGTCGACTGCAGCGTCGGAATTGACAACATCTAGAACGACATATCCTCGAAAACCGTAAGAGTAGGGAGAGAACATGGCAAAACCGAGCACACAGCATAAATTGGACCGGGTGCGTCCGCCCCGGGTTCAGATTACTTATGACGTTGAGACAGGCGGCGCGATTGAAATCAAGGAACTGCCGTTCGTGGTCGGCGTCCTTGGAGACTTCACTGGACAACCCGAGCAACCGCTACCCAAGTTGAAAGAGCGCCGCTTCGTGGAAGTGACGCCGGACAATTTTGATTCGGTGCTGGAAAGCATGAAGCCGCATCTGTCGTTCGCGGTGGAGAACAAACTGAGCGAAGACTCGGGGGCCGGGCAAATCCGGGTGGATCTGAAGTTCAAGAGCCTGGAAGACTTCGAGCCCGAGCAGGTGGCGAAGCAAGTGAAGCCGCTGAAGGAACTTCTGGACTTGCGCACCCGACTCAACGATCTGAAGGGCACGCTGCAGACCAACGACAAGTTGGACGAAGCCTTGCTCGATGCCGTGAGTAAGACTGAAAAGCTCGACAAACTGAAAGCCGAAGTCGGCGAGAAGGGGGAGCCCAATGCCTGAGACCCAGAAAAATGCTGGCAGTACGGCCGTAGTAGAGCAGGCCGCGGAATCGAGTCTTCTCGACCAGATTGTAGAAAAGGGACGGTTCTCGGACCCAAGCGCGCGCGAGCGTGGCAAGGGTCTGATCAAGGAATTCGTCGAACAGGTGCTGGAAGGGTCGATGACGCTGGGGCGCGATGCCGACCAGATGATCTCGGCGCGGGTGGCGCAGATCGACCATCTGATTTCGCTGCAGTTAAACGAGGTCCTGCACAACGCTCAATTCCAGAAGCTGGAATCGACCTGGCGCGGGCTGAAGTATCTGCTGGACCAGTCGGAAACCGGGTCGAAACTGAAGATTCGGGTTCTGAACGCTTCGAAAAAAGATTTACTGCGCGACTTACAGCGTGCTCCCGAGTTTGATCAGAGCGCGATGTTCAAGAAGGTCTACGAAGAAGAGTACGGTCTGTTTGGCGGCGAGCCCTTCGGCGCGCTGGTGGGCGACTACGAATTCAGCAAACATCCCGAAGACCTGGAATTGCTGGAGAAAGTTTCTCAGGTAGCGGCAGCGGCGCACGCGCCGTTCCTGTCGGCGGCGTCGTCAGAGTTGTTGAACATGGATAGCTTCACCAACCTGGACCAGCCTCGGGATATCGGCAAGATCTTCGACAGCACCGAGTACGCCAAGTGGAAGGGTTTCCGCGAGAGCGATGACTCGAGGTATGTCTGCCTGACTTGCCCGCGCATCCTGATGCGTCTGCCTTATGGCCGGGACACGGCGCCGGTCGAAGGCTTCAACTTCGAGGAGGGAGTGGATGGAACGGATCATTCCAAATACCTCTGGGGCAACGCAGCGTTCGCGCTGGCGTCGAAAATGACGCAGGCGTTCGCCACCTACGGGTGGTGCGTGGCGATTCGGGGGGTTGAAGGCGGCGGTCTGGTCGACGGACTTCCTTCGCACACGTTCCGCACCGACGAAGGCGACGTGGCGCTGAAGTGCCCGACCGAGATTGCCATCACCGATCGCCGGGAAAAAGAACTGGCGGATCAGGGACTGGTGTCGCTGGTGCATTGCAAGGGCACGGACAAGGCTGCATTCTTCAGCATCCAATCGTGCAACAAGCCCAAGCTGTATGACAGCGATTCGGCCACGGCGAACGCGCGGATTTCGGCGCAGTTGCCGTACATGATGGCCACCTGCCGGTTCGCGCATTATTTGAAGTCGATGATGCGCGATAAGATCGGCGGGTTCATGTCGAAGGACGATTGCTACCGCTTCCTGAATCGCTGGATCAATCAGTACGTGACGCAGGACGACAAGGCCAATCAGACCATCAAGGCCAAGTTCCCGCTGCGTGAAGCGCGTATCGATGTGGAAGAGGTGAAAGGAAAACCCGGGGTCTACCGGGCGATTGCTTATCTTCGACCGCATTTTCAGCTGGATGAACTCAATGTCTCGCTGCGGCTGGTGGCGGATTTGCCGGCTGCTGCGAAGTGATGTCGGTTGGTACGGGTTCCAGTTTCAAGCTTCGAGTTTCGAGTTTCTAGTTTCAAGCTTCTAGTTTTCAAACAAGGCCCTAAGGGGTTCTTGAATCTGATGTTTTGATGAGGAGGAATCACAATGCCAGGCTCTGCGTTTCTTTTACTTAATGGGATCACCGGTGAATCCAAGACAATGCCCAACAACATCGAGGTGGAGAGCTATTCATTTGGCGCTTCGAACCCGGCGAACATTGGCAGCAACGGTCTTTCGGGTGGCACGGTGTCGCTCTCGGACTTCAGCTTTACCTGCGAGGTGGATGCGTCCAGCGCCGCCATTCTTAGCCAACTCTACAGCGGCAAGCCCATCGACTCGGCTGTGTTCTCGCTGGTAGAGTCCACCGGGGCTGCACAAGCCCCTCCGTACTTAACGGTGACGTTTACCAACTGCTACGTTACCAGCCAAAGCCTGGGTGGCGGAAATCAGGGGAAGCCTTCGCAGAGCGTGAGCTTCGCCTATGAGAAGATCGCGTACGCGTTCAGCACCCAGAACAGCGCAGACGGCTCGGTGTCGAATGCGGGGAATGCGACCTTCGACATCTCCACAGCGACGACGAGCTAAGCGGGCGATGGCTTGATCTCGATGGAATCTGGAGGCACTTCCGCAGCCGAGAAACTCGGCTGGACGGGAGTGCCTTCAGGCTCTATTTTTTGCGGAGAAATTTCCAGCGAGTTGTCTGTGCGGTTGCTTCCATTCCCTACTTCATGGTGCCTGGATGAATCCTCAAGAACTATACCGGGCCGGCCGGCTCAGCGACGCTATCAAGGCTTTGAGCGCTGAATTGCGCGACAACCCTACCGACGTGAAGCGTCGCACTTTCCTATTCGAACTCTTGTGCTTTGCGGGAGAGTGGGAGCGGGCGGACAAACAGCTCGAGGTGCTGGGCGAAGCCGGCCCAGAAAGCGAGATGGGAGTGATGCTGTACCGCAGCGCTTTATTTGCCGAGCGCCAGCGTCATGATTTGTTCGAACGGGGCGAGTTTCCGGCCGCCAAAGATGCCGACGCCGAAACCAGTCGGGTCGGGCAGGCGAATGGCAAGCCGTTTCAGGATTTTTCCGACGCCGATCCGAGGACAGGGGCGCGGCTGGAACTGTTTGCCGCGGGAAACTACCTGCTGCTGCCGCTGGAGCACGTTGCCTCCATTCAGATTCCACCGCCACAACGCTTGCGAGATCTTTTGTGGACTCCGGCTGCGGTAAGGACCACGCCTTCGTTCAAAGGCACGGAGCTGGGAGAAGTGTTGCTCCCGGTGATGGCTCCGTTCTCATGGAAGCATCCCGATGAGATGGTGCGGCTGGGACGGATGACGGTGTGGGAGAAACCGGAAGGGTACGAACATCAAGTTCCGTTTGGCCAAAAGATGTGGCTGGTGGACGAAGAAGAGATCCCGTTTCTAGAGCTGCGCGCGCTCGAGTTCGATCCAGCCTCCGTGGCCGCCTGACCTATCATGCCTTTTCCCGACGAACTACTGAATCCTATTGAAGGTCCGAATCCCAGCGGCGCTAACCTGCGCTACGACCAGGCTTACGACAAAATCAAGGAAGCGCGGCGCGAGGAAGACCAACCTCCTCCGGGGATGACCGAGCGCGACCGCAAGGTGTCGGACAACGCGCTGGTTATCAAACTCGCCACCGACCTGCTCACTAATAAAACGAAGGATCTGCAAATCGCTGCCTGGCTTACCGAAGCGCTGGTCAAACAGAGAGGCTTTGGGGGAATGAAGGACGGTCTGGCGCTGTGCCACGGATTGGTGGAGAAGTTCTGGGACACGGTATACCCCGAACTGGAAGATGGCGATGCACAATCCCGTGGAGCTCCTCTGGGATTTGTCGGAACGAAGCTGGAAATCCCGCTGAAACTGGTGCCGGTGGTGGAGAAGGCCCGTTACGGACGGCTCGATTACCAGCAAGCCCGCGACGTGGGCTACGAGGATCAGGCAAAGAACGACGACGCCAAGAAGAAGCGCGCCCAGTTGGTGAAGGAAGGCAAGCTCACTCCTGAGGTCTTCGATAAGGCTTTCGAAGAGACTCCGAAGAAGTTCTATCTTCAGGCTGAGCAAGATCTTGACGCTAGCCTGAAAACGCTGGCCGAGCTGAAAAAACTTTGTGACGCGAAGTTTGGGGAGGAAGGACCAGCGTTCGGTCCGCTGCAAGCGGCGCTGGATGCGTCGCGGCACGCGATTCACGGTTTTCTGCAGAAGAAGCGGGAGACGGAACCCGATCCAGTCGAAGTAGTGGCGACGGCGGAGGGTGCGGCGGGGGCTGAGGGAGAAGCTGGGGCGGCAGGTGGGGGCGCGGTACGAACGGGCGTTCTGATCTCGCTGGACGGATCGTCGGAGCCGGCGGACCGAATTGATGCGATTAAAAAGGTGGCGGAGGCGGCTGCGTTTTTGCGGCGGCGGGAGCCGAACAGTCCGGCGTCGTATCTGATGTTGCGCGGGTTGCGGTGGGGAGAGTTGCGGGCGGCGATCGATCTGGCGGACCCGACGCGGCTGGAAGCTCCGCCGACCGAACTGCGGCGGCATTTGAAAAAATTGCTGCTCGACAAGAAGTACGAGGAATTGCTGGAGGCGGCCGAGAGCGCCATGGCGCTGCCTTGCAGCCGGGCGTGGCTTGATCTGCAGCGCTTTGTGGTGGAAGCCTGCGACGGACTGGGCAGTGGATACGAGGCGGTTGCGCGCGCGATTCGATCGGAGTTGAAGGGGTTGATCGCCGATATTCCGCAACTGCTGGATGCGACGCTGATGGACGAGACGCCGGCGGCGAATGCGGAGACACGAGCCTGGCTGGTATCCCTTGGCCAGGCACCTGCGGAGGCGGGCGCCGCGCCCGAAGCGCCGCTGAAAGGTCCGGCCAGCTCCAACGGGATGGGATCGAGATGGCCGGGGCAGCCGGCGGACGCATATACGGCGGCTCTGCAGGCTCTGCGCGACGGGCAGGAGCGGAAAGCGTTCGAACTTCTGCAGCAGGACATCTCACGCAAACGCTCGGGACGAGAGCGCTTCCGCCGCCGCATGCAGCTGGTGGAGATTTGCGCGACCACCAACAAGGCAAACGTCGCGCAGCCAATCCTGGACGACCTGGCGGCGGCGATTGAGATGCACAAGCTGGATGAGTGGGAGGATCCGGGGGTGGTTGCGGGCGCGTTGGCCACGATCATGAAGATGAGCACCAAGATCCAGGCGGACAAAGCGCAGCAGCAGAAATTATTCGAGCGCATCTGCCGGCTCGATCCGGCGCAGGCGCTGGGAGACGGGAAGTAAGACATGGCCAGGCGAGATGCCACCGGACCGGTCACGCTCTCAGTGCTGGACCGATTGATCGATAAGGATCCGAAGAATAGCGCGGAGATTCCCCTGTCGCGGGCGCAATCGTTGCGCGAGTTGAGGCTGGGCTTGAAGCGCGATCTGGAATGGCTGCTTAACACCCGCAAGACGATCGATCCCGCGCCCGACTCGGCGCGCGAGACAGTACGCTCGGTGTACCACTACGGGTTTGCCGACATCTCGTCCAAGTCAGTTTTGTCCACCCGCGACCACAGCGATCTGGTACGTGAGATGGAGACGGCGATCGCCATCTTCGAGCCCCGGTTGAAGCGCGCCAAGGTGCGAATGGAACAGGTGGAAGGCGGTTATCGCACCTTGAAATTCGTGATTGAAGGATTGCTGTGCATGGACCCGGCGCCGGAGCCGGTGCGTTTCGATACGGTGCTGGAGCTGGGCAAGGGCGCGTACGAAATCAAGGGAGCCGATCTTGCGCAATGAGCTGAGAGATTACTACGAGAGCGAGCTCACATTTCTGCGCCAGATTGGGGCGGAGTTCGCGGACAAGTATCCGAAGATTGCGTCGCGGCTGGTGCTGGAGCCGGACCGCTGCGAAGATCCGCACGCGGAGCGGCTGCTGGAGGCATTTGCGCTGCTGGCGGCGCGGGTTCACCTGCGGATCGACGACGACTTTCCGCAGATCACCGAGGCGCTGCTCAATATTTTGTATCCGCACTATCTGCGGCCGGTGCCTTCGATGTCGGTGGCGCAATTTCATACCGATGCGGAGCAGGGCAAACTTACCAGCAGTCTGATGGTTCCGAAAGGTACAGTTCTTTATTCGCGTCCGGTGGAAGGTGTGCCGTGCAAGTTCCGGACTTCGTACGATGTGACGTTGTGGCCGTTCAAGATTTCGCAGGCGCAATGGATGACGCCCGATCGCATTCGCCCGGCGCTGCGCGCTTCCGAGGCAGCGGTGCTGCGGGTGGAGTTGGAGTGCTTTCAGGATGTTTCCTTTGAGAAGCTCGACCTGGAGACGCTGGGGTTTTATCTGAACGGAGAGAGTTCGGTGGTGCACGGGCTGTACGAATTGTTGTGCAGAAACTGTGTGCGCATTCTGGTGCGCGATCCGGCGAATCCGAAGGCTCCGGTGCGCGAGCTTCCAGTGCGGAATTTGCAGCCGATGGGTTTTGGGGAAACGGAAGATGTGTTGCCGTATCCCCGGCGTTCGTTTGTGGGATACCGGCTGCTGCAGGAGTATTTTGCCTTTCCAGAGAAATTTTTCTTCATGAGTCTAAAGGGACTTTCCGAGCTGCGGCGGGCGGGCCTTACGTCGAAGGCGGAGATTCTGTTCATGATCTCGCCGTTTGAACAGGATGGGCGGCACCAGCGGCTGGAAGTGGCGGTGAATGCGAAGACGCTGCGTTTGGGATGCACGCCGGTGATCAATTTATTCGCGCAGACGGCGGAGCCGATTCTGGTGGATCAGACGCGCCATCAGTATCCGATCGTGCCGGACGCGCGACGGCGGCAGACCATGGAAGTTTATTCGGTCGACGAGGTGATCAGCACCGACGCGGAAACGCATGAGACGGTGCATTATCACCCACTCTATTCCGAGCGGCATGCGGTGCTGGGCACGACTCCAGCGTACTGGTATGTGACGCGGGCGGCCTCGACGCGCAAGGGCGATGAGGGGACGGATGTGTTTCTGTCGCTGGTCGATCTGTCGGCGCGGCCGATGCAACTCGAATATGACACGGTGACGGTGCGGAGCACGTGCACGAATCGCGATCTGGTAACGCGGCTGCCGTTCGGCAGCGAGAACGGCGATTTCGAGATGACGGGGATGGCGGCGATCAAGCGCATTGTGGCGCTTCATAAGCCCACGAAGACGCTGCGGCCGCCGCTGGACGGGAAAACTCTTTGGAGCCTGATCTCGCATTTGTCGCTGAACTATCTTTCGATTGTGACGGACGGGAAGGAAGCGCTGCAGAAAATTCTTGAGCTGTACGATTTTTCCGATTCGCCGGAGACCAAGAAGCAGATCGGCGGAATTACCGGAGTCGACGCGAAGCGGCACTTTACGCGGGTGATCTCGGAGCACGGAATCAGTTTCGCGCGGGGCACGCGGGTGGAGATTGAATTCGACGAAGAGCAGTTCAGCGGCGGCGGGGCGTACTTGTTTGCCAGCGTGCTGGAGAAATTTCTGGGCCTGTATGTATCGATGAACAGTTTCAGCCAGTTGGTGGCGCGCAGCCGCCAGCGAAAGGAGCCGCTGGAAGAATGGGCACCGCGAGCGGGACAATCCGTTCTGATCTAGCCTCCTCCGAGATCGCCGAGAAGCTCCGCCGGGAGCCGTTCTCGTTTGACTTCTTTCAGGCAGTGCGTCTGCTGGAACGGTTGTTTCCGGAGCGGACATCGGTGGGCCAGTTTGCGCATCCGGAGACCGAAGTGGTGCGCTTCGGAGTGAACGCCTCACTCGCGTTTCCGGCCAGCCAGATCCAGGGCATGGAGTGGCCGGAGGACAAGGCGGCGCAGATGACCGTGAATTTCATGGGTCTGACGGGTCCGCAGGGAGTGCTGCCGAATCCGTACACGACGCTGATCATCGAGCGGCTGCGGGCGAATGACAAGGCGCCGCAGGATTTTCTGGATATTTTCAATCACCGGATTATTTCGCTCTTTTATCGCGCGTGGAGAAAATATCGCTTTGATGTGGCGTGTGAAGAGGGCGAGCGCGATCTTTTTTCACGGCATCTGCTGAGCCTGGTGGGATTGGGTACGGACGGTCTGCGCGACCGGCAAGCGGTGCCGGACGACACGATGGTCTATTATGCGGGGCTGCTGGCGCAGCGTCCGCGGTCGGCGCAGGCGTTGCAGCAGATTCTGGCGGACTACTTCGAGGTGCCGGTCAAGATCGAGCAATTTGCCGGAGGGTGGTATCGCCTGGATCGCGAGACGCAGTGCCACCTGACGGAAGGAAACAGCGAGAGCGAGGAACTGGGATTTGGGGCGGTGGTGGGCGACGAGGTGTGGAACCAGCAGTCGAAAGTGCGAATTGTTCTGGGTCCGTTGACGCTGGAGCGCTATGCGGATTTTTTGCCGGACGGGCAATCGTTTGAGCAGTTGGGAACGTGGGCGCGATTTTTTTCGAACGACGAGTGGGATTTTGAAGTGAAGCTGATTCTGGAACGCGAGCAGGTTCCGGCCTGCACCCTGGGAGCGGAAGGCGCATCAGGCCCGCAGTTGGGTTGGGTGTCGTGGGTGAAGTCGGTGCCCTTCAGCCGGGACCCGGACGATACTGTGCTCGCGCTAAAAGCAGCGGAAGGGGAGAGCCATGAATCTGAAGTCTCTGATCGGCAAGCTTAACGATTCGACTCGCGGCACGCTGGAGGCAGCGGCGGGACTCTGCCTGGCGCGCACGCACTATGACATCGAAGTGGAACATTATCTGACGAAGTTGCTGGATTCGACCGACAACGACGCAGCGGCGATTTTCAAACACTTCGAGATCGACACGTCGCGGCTCTCCGGTGAACTGGCGCGAGCATTGGACAAACTGAAAACCGGCAACGCGCGCACGCCGGCGCTCAGTCCGACGCTGATGCGGATGCTGATCGAGGCGTGGACCCTGGGCTCAATCGACTACAACGCAGGAAATGTTCGCACCGGATTCACCATTCTCGCGCTGGCGACGAATGATGAACTGGTGCGTCTCATGCGCGACGTGAGCCGCGAGTTTCAAAAGATTCAGGCGGACGCCCTGCGCAAAGACTTCGCCTCGATTGTGGGCAACTCGAGCGAGGAGACGCAGGCTGCTGTGGCCTCTGCCGCGGCTGCGCCGGGCGCGCCCGCGGGGGCTCCGCGACCGGGAGGGAAAACTCCGAACCTCGACCAGTTCACCATCAACCTTACGGAGAAGGCGAAGACGGGCAAGATCGATCCGGTGCTGGGGCGCGATCTTGAAATTCGCCAGGTGGTCGACATTCTGATGCGACGCCGGCAGAACAATCCGATTCTGACTGGCGAGGCGGGAGTGGGGAAGACGGCCGTGGTGGAAGGGTTCGCCATCCGGGTTGCGGACGGAGATGTGCCTCCTCCGCTGCGCAATGTCACGGTGCGGACGCTGGACCTGGCGCTGCTGCAGGCGGGAGCGGGGATTAAAGGGGAATTCGAGAACCGGCTGAAGGGGCTGATCGAGGAAGTGAAAGCGTCGCCGATACCGATTATTTTGTTCATCGACGAAGCCCACACCATGATTGGCGCGGGCGGACAGGCGGGGCAGGGCGATGCGGCGAATTTGTTGAAACCGGCGTTGGCGCGCGGAGAGTTGCGAACCATCGCGGCGACGACGTGGTCGGAATATAAAAAATACTTTGAAAAAGATCCTGCCCTGGCGCGACGCTTTCAAGTGGTGAAAGTGGAGGAGCCGATTGAGACGCAGTGCATGACCATGTTGCGTGGCATTGTGCCGTCGCTGGAGAAGCATCACAAGGTTCGCATTCTGGATGAGGGATTGAACGCGGCCGTGCATCTTTCGCATCGCTATCTTGCGGGGAGGCAGTTGCCGGACAAGGCGGTGAGCGTGCTGGATACGGCGTGCGCGCGGCTGGCGCTGGGGCAGAATGCCACGCCACCTGCGATTGAAGACAGCGTGCGGCAGATTGATGATCTCGCGGTGCAGAAACGAATTCTGGAACGCGAGTCGGTGGTGGGCGCGGATCATCGCGAGCGGCTGCAGGAGATTTTCACCAAGACCGGAGAAATTGAATCGCGGCTGGCGGGATTGCGGACGCGATTTGAGAAAGAGCGCGATCTGGTCACGGCGATCCGGGACATGCGGACGAAACTCGAGGGTGCGGCGTCGCAGAATGGCAATGGGGCGGCGCGAGCGGAGATTCCTGGAGTCGCTACCGATGCTGGTGCGATGGCACCGGCCGCGGCATCTACGGCTCCGGCGACTGCGACGGCTACATCATCGGCTACCGCGACTGCGGTTGAGGAGGCGGCCAAGCCGGTGGATGTGGCTGCGGTGCGGGGCAAGCTGGCGGAGGCTGAGGCGGAACTGGCGGCGCTGCAGGGCGAGACGCCGATGATTCGCGTCGCGGTGGATGCGCAGATTATCGGGGAAGTGATCTCGGCCTGGACTGGAATTCCGGTGGGAAAAATGATGAAGGACGAAATTTCAACTGTCCTTTCTCTGCCGTCGTTTCTGGGTCAGCGCGTGATCGGGCAATTGCATGCGCTGGAAATTATCAGCCAGCGCATTTCAACGGCGCGGGCGCGGCTGGATGATCCCAACAAACCGGTCGGAGTTTTCATGCTGGTGGGGCCGAGCGGCGTGGGCAAGACGGAAACGGCGCTGGCGCTGTCGGACCTGCTGTTCGGCGGGGAACGGAACCTGATCACGATCAATATGTCGGAGTTTCAGGAAGCGCACACCGTGTCGACGCTGAAGGGCTCGCCTCCGGGCTATGTGGGTTACGGCGAGGGCGGAGTGCTGACGGAGGCGGTGCGGCGGCGGCCGTATGCGGTGGTGCTGCTGGATGAAGTGGAGAAAGCGCATCCCGATGTGCTGGAGCTTTTCTACCAGGTGTTCGACAAGGGGCACATGGAGGACGGCGAGGGGCGCGAGATCGACTTCAAGAACACCATTATTATCCTCACGACCAACGCGGGCACCGACACGATGACGAAACTGTGCGCGGATCCGGAGACCATGCCGGGGCCTGACGGTTTAGTGAAAGCGTTGAAGCCGGAGCTTAACAAGATTTTCAAGCCGGCATTTCTGGGGCGCATGGTGCTGATTCCGTATTTTCCGATTCGCGACGAGAATCTGAAACAGATTATCCGGCTGAAGCTGGGGAAGATCCAGCGGCGAATTCAGGAGAATCACAAGATCGAGCTGTCCTATGACGCTGCGCTGGTGCAGGAGGTGGCGAATCGGTGCACCGAGGTGGAGAGCGGGGCGCGCAACGTGGACAACATTCTGACCAACACGCTGCTGCCGGATATTTCACGGCAGTTGCTGGGACGGATGGCGTCGGGCGATCCGATGGAGCGGATTCACATTGCGATTGGCGCCAACGGGGCGTTTGAATATCAGTAGTGAGCGGGTGGACCTTGAGCTTCGTCCGCACGAGATCGTTACGAGATCCCTTCGACTTCGCTACAAAATCCCCACTTCTCGCGCAAAGGACGCGCGAGAAATGGGGCACCCGAAGGATGACGCCCAAGAAAATTCGTTGAGTTCCTACAGGGAAGGACAGGTTCGTGGCAGACGAGAGCTTTACTCAAGATCACCGGCTGATCGCTTTCGATACTCCGCTGGGGAAGGACGTGCTCCTGCTGCAGGATCTGACGGGGTACGAGGGAATCTCGCGGCTGTTCAGCTATGACTTGAATCTGCTGGCGCACGAGAACGACTCCATTACTTTTTCCGACATTGTGGGGCAGAAAGTTTCGATTACGTTCCGTCTCCCGGATGGAACGCCGCGCTACGTCAGCGGTTACGTGAGCCGCTTTACGCAGGGAGAGACCGACGAGCGGTATTTCACGTACTACCAGGCGCAAGTGGTGCCGTGGCTTTGGTTTCTGACCCGGCAGGCGGATTGCCGGATTTTCCAAAACCTGGCGGTGCCGGATATTATCAGCCAGATTTTTAATCTTTTCGACTTCAAGGATTTCCGGCTGAGTCTGAAGAACAGTTATCCTCAGCTGGAATATTGTGTGCAGTATCGCGAGACGGCGTTCAACTTCGTTTCGCGGCTGATGGAAGAGTTCGGCATTTTTTATTACTTCGATCATTCCACGCAGGGCAAGCACACCCTGGTGCTGGCCGATCAATCGAGCACGCTGCCGGCGTGCCCGAATTCCCCGATCAGCTACAGCGCGCAGGTGGGGGGACTGGAAGACCCGGAAGTGATCGACGAGTGGAATGTGGGACAGGAAGTGCGCACGGGCAAGTACACGGTGACGGATTACAACTTCACCACGCCGTCGACCAGTTTGCTGGCTAACGACCCGACGGTGGTGAATCTTTCGGCCAGCCAGCCCCTGGAACTGTTTGACTACCCCGGTTTGCATACGACGAAGGATCAGGGCGACACGGTGGCCAAGGTGCGGATGCAGGAAGAAGAAGCGGTGCACATGGTGGCGTCGGGCTCGGGGAACTGCCGCGGCCAGATGTCGGGCTACTCGTTTGAATTGAAGAACCACTATCGCGGAGACCAGAACACGAACTATGTGGTGACGGAGGTGCGGCACCACGCCTCGGCGGGACAGAGTTACACGAGTTCGGGCACCGTGGGAGGCGAGACCTATTCGAACCACTTTACATGCATTCCGGCTTCGGTGACGTATCGGCCGGCGCGGCTGACTCCGAAACCGTTCGTGCAAGGGCCGCAGCCGGCGCTGGTGGTCGGGAAGTCGGGCGAGGAAATCTGGGTGGATAAGTACGGCCGGGTCATCGTGCAGTTCTATTGGGACCGGCTGGGGAAGCAGAACGAGAACAGTTCGTGCTGGATTCGGACTTCGCAACCCTGGGCGGGAGGAAACTGGGGAGCGATGTGGATTCCGCGCATCGGGCAGGAAGTGCTGGTGAGCTTTCTGGAAGGCGATCCGGACCGGCCGGTGATTACGGGACGGGTGTACAACGCGAACCAGATGCCGCCTTATACGCTGCCGGATTACCAGACGCGGAGCACGTTTATGTCGCGGAGTTCCAAGGGTGGCGGGTCTGCGAACTATAACGAGCTGCGGTTTGAAGATCTGAAAGGACAGGAACAGATCTTCATGAACGCGGAAATGGATATGGATTTGCGCGTCGAGAAAGATTCCCGCGAATTCATCGGAGCCAACCGGCATTTGATTGTGACCACGAACCAGGTGGAGCAAATCCAGACAGACAAGCATTTGCACGTGCAGGGAAAACATTTCGAGCAAGTCGACTCCGACATGTCGTTGAACGTCGGCGGCAATCAGTTGGAGAGCGTGACGGGCAACAAGTCACTCAACGTTACTGGCGATCAGAAAGAGAGCGTCACGGGTAATGTGTCGCTCAGCGTAACGGGGAACCAGAGCGAGAGCGTCACGGGTAATGTTTCACTTTCGGTCACTGGCGGAAAGATGGACTCGATCACGATGGGGTACATGATGTCCGCGATGAGCATTCATCTCAGTGCGGAGACGGGCATAGTGATTGAATGTCCCCTGGGAATCACGCTGAGTTCCGGAGCCAATTCGATTGATATCGGCCCGGCAGGCGTGTATGTCACGGGAGTCCCCTTTGTAAACCTCAACAGCGGGAGCTCTCCTGCCAGCACCTCGGATCCGAGTTCAGGATCGCCCGACAGTCCGGATTCGCCGACCGCTCCGAACGATCCGGACACGGCGGACGACGGCAGCAAGGGGACGAAGTTGAATTGAGGCCAAGCAGTTTGAGAGCAATGACAGAGGAGATTGCGGATGGGTTATCAAAATGAATTACTGGAGGCGAGGCAGACGCTGGAGTTGAGCGGGCGCACGGCGTCGCAATTTGTCCGGCAACTCGGCGCTCTGGCCCCGGTTTTGGTGTTTCCCTTCCCAGCCGCCACGCTGGGACGCCGTCCAGGCTTTCAGGCGACCGTTCTTGACCAGAAGTACTGGTTTGCCAAGTTATACGAGATCGTCACATACCAGGAACTCGCCTACTCGACGCACACGAATTATCCCGGCTTCTCACTGCATTTCATGAAGGTTTTTTATGGAATGTACTATGACGCGCTGCAGAATTTCATGAACAAAAGATATGCTTCTGTCAGTCCGCTGTGGATGACTCATTTTTCCGGTCCGGAGTCCGACGACAAGGAAGAGGTGAGCCCGGTTTCGATGGATGCGGTTCAGTTCAGCGTGCGAACCGGCGCGATCTCGCACATCCAGGGCGACATGCCCATCGCGCTGGTGACTGGATATCGAACCTGGAAGGCCGATCCGAAACCCAGTTTTCAGGAACTCCGTGAGGACTTCATTGCAAAGAGCGAAGGTGCGTTCCAAGTGGCACAAGCCCGCTTTTATATCGAAGTCAATGACAAGATTGCTTCTCCGATGAGCCCTGCGGTGGGGCAGATTGGGGCGGCGTATTACCAGGCGGTGTTCAATATTCAACCTTCGCTGCCGGTAATGTTTCAATGGCGAAAGGACTCATGGCAAAAGGCAGCGGCCTCGCTGTGACGTGCCCGAGTGCTGCCGTGGGGTTCGTGCCTTGGGATTGGGTCGCCCTTGGTTTTACGGAATCATCACCGTAAACTCTCCCGGGTCGACGAAGGTGATGACGCCGGCCCACATGCACATCAGGGTCGAAGTATTGTCGAGCGAGGGCATTTCTGCGAGCAGGACGGTGGGAGCGCCGGGAACCCACGGGGCGACTGTCATTGGAATGCAGGGCATGGGAGTCAGGACGCCCATGGCGGCGGCGGTGGCGGCGGCGACCATGGGGTTGGCGGGCGACATGCAGACGCCGAACGGCATGATGTTGGTCATGGGAATAAAGTCCATGATGTTGGCGTCGGGCATTTCGTCGGTGAGCACCATGTTAGTGGGAAGAACCACGAGCGAGCTGGGCGCCATGCCCATGGTGCACATCATCATCGCTCCCATGCAGACTTGCATCGGCATATGAGAACCTCCCGGCCAGCCTGGCTGCGGGGAATTTTAGCAAAGCCGGAAACGAATGCAACCGGAAGCTGAGGCGCGAAGCATTTGGATGGAATGCCTTGCACGCTGGAGGAGTTGCAATTCATGGTCCCGTTTCAGAAATAATTGCCGGCTAGCGTACCGTTGAGGGTCGGGCAGGGAGGGATGTTTTGTGGGACCCCGGGGAGTTTCTCGTTCTCTCCGCTTCGCCCGAGTTCTTGACAACGCTTGGTCAGGCATCTTCCACCCCCTCGCGAGTGCAGGACGCGCAACTCATTGAATCGCGGAGTCTTACGCTAAGCGCGAAGTCGCGCTGGAAAGCGGAGGACACTAAGGGGGAATCCCTCCGGTAACCCCCAAAAACCTTTAGTCACCTTGAAGGGGGGTGTTGCATCTTAGACTATAGGTAAAGATAGATACCAAAGTTAAGGACAGGGTGAAATGGCGAAGTTGAAATTGACATCGGGCATGTGGCGGATTGATCCGCAGAAGTGGTCGCGGGTGATCGATCGCTGCGGGCAGCCGGTGGCGTCAGTAGAAGTTGATGCGGATCCAAATACCAACGCGAGCCTGATTGCGTCGGCGCCCGATATGTTCGAGCTGCTTGAGACCCTGGAGAGTAATGCTTCGATTCCTGAGAGTTTGCAGGAAGAAATACAGTTGGTTCTGCGCCGCGCCCGCGGTGATTTTGGTCTGGCGATTTTTTCCCGGAACGCGGTGCGGACCTTCCGCGCCAGAACCCAGGAATGGCTGAGGTTTATGGAAGGGCTGTGGAAGCCGGACCGCAACGCCGAACAATAATCGACGAACCGCAACCGATCATTCGAAAGTCTTCAGCAAGTAAGCCTGCTCCAAGAGGATTTCCCGTCGTATAAAAAGGCGGTCGAGCTGCGCTCGACCGACAGCCGAGAGCCTGCCCTGAGCTTGCCGAAGGGGCGCCTGTCCCCTCACGAACATTTTCCGGGTCAACCTACCAACCTGATTTGGCCTTTGCTTCCTGGCTCAGGAATTGTTATTGTGGGCAGCCGTGCTGAGAATGGACGGCGAGGGTCTTTCAGGCCAGTCGTCTTCTTCCAGTTCTTCCAGCCAATCGTCTTGCAGGATAGTCTGGCGGGGCGGGCCGCGATTCTATGAAGCAGCTGAAACCAGTTCTCTGGACCAAGGGTACGTTCCTGACGCCGCAACACTTGCAGGTGCAGGATCGCTTCATTGAGGACGCGCTCAATTTCCGTCTGCAGGCGCTCAAGTTCTGTCCGTGGGGATTTCGCGAACTGGCGATCAATGCGGAGTTGCTGACCGAAGGGCAGTTTGCGGTGACGCGCGCCACCGGCATTTTTCCCGATGGACTGCTGTTCGAGATTCCGGAGGCTGATCCGCCGCCGCCGTCGAAGTCGCTGGAAGAATTTTTCGATCCCGGGACCAAGAGCCTCGATATCTATCTGGCGATTCCGGACTACCGGCAACGGGGACTGAACGTTTCCACCGGAAAAGATGGAGGGTCGCGGTACCTGGCGGAGGTGACGGCGTTTCGCGACGAGAATACGGGGGCGAGCGAGAAGCCGATTCAGGTGGCGCGAAAAAATATGCGGCTGCTGGCGGAATCGGAGAACCGCGAAGGCTCTTCGGTGCTGCGGATCGCCAACGTGGAACGAACTCCGGCGGGCACGTATCAGATGAACCCGCGGTTTATTCCGCCGCTGATTGAGATCGCCGCGAGCGAATATCTGACCGGATTACTGCGTGGGATGGTGGAACTGCTGTCGGCGCGGAGCACGCAGCTTTCGGCGGGGCGGCGACAGAAGAATCAGAGCCTGGCGGATTTCACGGCATCCGATATCGCCAACTTCTGGCTACTCTATACGGTGAACTCAAACTTCCCGATTTTTTCGCATCTTTACGAGAGCAAGATGGGGCATCCCGAGGAGTTGTATGCGGCGATGGTGGGGTTGGGGGGATCGCTGACGACGTTCTCGCAAAAGATGCGGCCGCGCGATCTTCCACTCTACGTGCATGATTCGCTGGGGCCCATTTTTTCCGAGCTCGATGAGAAGCTGCGCGTGCTGCTCGAAACCGTGGTGCCCACGAATTTGGTTTCGCTGCCGCTGAAGCTCACGCAGGAGTCGATTTATTCGACTGCGATCGACCACGACAAGTATCTGGTGAACACGCGTATGTACCTGGCGGTGAGTGCGGAGACCAGCGAAGAAACTGTGATTCAGAAAGTGCCGCAGCTGGTGAAAGTCTGTTCGGCGACGCACATTGAGCACTTGATCAAGCAGGCCTTGCCGGGAGTGCAGTTGCGGCATTTGACGAATCCTCCGAGCGCGATCCCGGTGAAGTTAAAGTATCAATATTTTGCGCTGAACCAGGCGGGGCCGGCGTGGGAAGCGGTCACGCGAGCGCGCAACTTTGCTGCGTATGTGCCGGGAGAGCTGCCGAATCCTACGATGGAATTGCTGATCCTGCTGCCGCAGGCGAGTTGAAGAAATTGCTGATGGTTGATTGCTGATTGAAAATCTGTCTGCGCCAGATTCGTATCAGGGCGTGGCTTCGCAGGTTGCGGAAAAATTCGATCCACCGATGGAAGACGACCACTGGGGCTGAAGCCCGCACTGATTCTGCTGGCTTTACGCGGCGCTGAAGCGCCGCTCTTCCACGGTGCTGCACACATTTTCGAGTTTTTCCGCAACCTCTTCAGCGATGCCGTCAACGAAGCGAGAGTCGGACGGCTTTATCCGCTGCGCCTGACCACGGCAGCCCGCAGCGGCTGAAGCCGAAGCGCCGGGGCGGCCTTCGTGGCACGCCTGAAAGGGCGTGCCCTGATACGAACCTTTTTCCAGCTGCATGAGTATCTAATTTCCGCTTCTCAAGCGGAATGGCAAGGCTCCCACGTGCCCTCAGTGCTTCAGCAAGAAATACAACACCAGTAGAACGGCAAGGGCGAAGCTAACGGTGAGCGTCAAAACCAGCGGCCAATAGGAGACTGGGGGCTGGGGTATTTCCACTTTCGGAGCCTTGGGCAGGGGCGGTGGCGCGGGCGCAGCGAACACCGGCATGGGGGGCGGGGGCGGCAGCTTAAACGCAGGCGGTGTCAGCGTCTTGGACGTGTCTTTGGGCGCGCCAGCGGCGTCCGCCGCAGGATTCGGGGGTCTCACCGAGATAATTTGGGTGTATGCACTCGGACCGACTGGCGGCAGCGGTGCGGCCTGAGTGGGCTCGCCGTCGGGCTGAGAAAATGCGCGGGTGGCTCCGTCGGAGGGCGAGGCCGAGGGCGTTACCGTGGGCAGGCTTGGCATGGGAAAACTTGGCATGGGGGGAATCGGAGGCGTCGGAGCAGGGAAAATCGGCGGAGCCGGCGGAACATACGAGATTGGGGGAGGCGGGACGAACGATTGCCTGGGAGGATCAGGCTTGGAAGAATCAGGCCTGGGAGGATCAGGAAAGAACGGGGCGGAGTCGACGGCGGGCCGGGGCAGACCAGAGGGCGGCATAATCGGGCTGGAGGGGGCATTAGAGATCCGCGAGGGAGTGTCTGCGTTGGGATTGAACCATCCGGTGAATCCGGTGCCGGCGGATTCGTTTCCCGCGATTCCTTTGGTGGGAAGGGGTTCTTCCGGTTGCTGGGGCTTAACCGCGCCAAACATGGCGGTAAAGTCCCCGACGGTCTTTCGCGTAAGCTCCGGCGGCGGAGAAATCTGGGGCGTCTCTGAGGGGCGGTCTCCGCGGAAAGGTCCCTGGAAAAAGCTGGTGAACTCGCCCAGCTTGGCACTGTCTTTGACCGGTGGAGGGCTGGCCTCAGCGGGAAAGTTCCTATCCAGGAAATTGTCAGGAAAAGAGTCCGGAGGAGAACTCCGCGGCGGTTCCGCCTTAGGCGCGACCGGAATTCGGGGAGCCTCTGCATTCCAGGTAGGAGGAGCAGCCATACGCACACCAGAGCGGTCGGCCGACGTGCCGAAGCTGGGCGGAGGCTGGGGGGACGGTGCGATCGGCTTGGGTGGGGCGATGGGTGCGTCGAGTTTGGCTGGCGGTTCGAACTCGCGGAGCAATTGAGTGACGGAACTCAAGGCTGGCGGCGGAGGGGGCGAATCCTGGTCTGCAGTGGGAGCCAGGCTTTCCGGGGTGGGCACAGCGGGCGGTGCCGGAAGATCCTGAGTATCGCGGGCTAGAGCTTCGTACTGTTGCACCCAGGCACGCAGCGCAGTTTCCTCCGGCAGTCTGGTGACGACGTAGGCGTAGAGGGTGCCGCTGTAGCGGCCGGTTTCAAGCACGAGCCCGACAGGTTCCGGGGCGAGGCGGCGAAACGATTCGAGAACCCACTGCACGGTGGGCTGGTTGGTCCTCTGCGAGTCGCAATGCAAAATGTGCACCAGCACGCGCTGGCCTCGGACTTTGTCGTTGGCGACAAAAGTTTCGACTCCACCGCTGGTGAGCGACTCCAGAAGTTCGTATTTGTCCCCGAATTTCATGCTTGATGGCGGGTCCTTTCAACCAATCGACCGAAGATTGCAGAGAATGAAGTTTGCGAGTTCGCCGCAAGGCGCAGGTCGGTTCGCGAACCATTCCTAGTAATCCAAAGTCGCGAACCCCAATCTGGGAACGCCGTCGCGAAATCACCGAGCCAGCCACTCGCCCTCGACGCAGGATTATACCGCGCAGTGGGCCGGACGACTGCGAAGAATGGTGGTCGAGGAATGCGAGCCGAAAAATGCTAGTCCAGGAATGGCAGTCAGGGGCAGTATCAAGTCCGGCAGGTCGGGCGCGGATCTAAGAGGGTTTTTTCTTGACTTGCCCACCCGCCGGTATCAGAATTGCGGTCTCTGCCCTCCCTAGGTGAGAAGTGTCTCTGATGTTGCGCTTGGTGTTTACCCGGTGATTGCCGAGGTGTGGGACTTGTCGTCGGACTGAAGAGCTATAGGTTGAAACGTTTCGGTTGGTGAAGTCACGATCCAAGAGGACTTGATCGCCCAGGAGTTTGCGATGAATCTCGTTGCGAAGAATCTCGTTGCGAAGAGTGGGAAACTTTTTCAGGCCGCAGCCGTGCTGGTGGTGTTGCTCACGGCATCGGTGGCGGGAGTGGCCGCGGATAAGAAGTCGGCTCCCGCGCCCAGGCCAGCCGCTCCTCATCCAGCCGCAAGGGCTGCTGCACCCAAGGCTTCGACCAGCCGTCCTACCACGGGCCATGCTACGACCGGCCATGCTACGACGGGAACGCACTCGTCCACCACGACTGGCAGGCCAGGGACAATGGGAACCAGGCCGGGCGCCGGCAGGGCTGGAACTGGGACCGCGGGCAAGACGGGAATGGGAAGAACGGGGACGGCCTCCGGGATGGGCAAGAGCGGCGGGTCCATGGGCAAAGGTGGATCCACCAGCGTAGGCAAGACGACGAACCGGCCCGCGCCCGGAAGGCAAGTATCGCTCAAAGGCGGCGGCACTGCGAGCATCCGGCCCAACGGACAGATCCGTTCCATCAACCGGAACGGCATGCACATCGATCACGGGCTGAACGGCAGCCGCCGGATCGAGAGCACGCATAACGGAGCCCACATTGTAACCACGGGCCGAGGCTCGGGATATGTGCAGCGGCCTTATGTCACGCGCAACGGACACGCCTATGTCTCGCGGACGGTCGTGATCAATCACGTGGCCTACTCCCACGTGTACCGCTCGTACGGCTACGGCGGACACTACTATTACGGTTATCGTCCTGCGTACTACTACGGAGCCGGATATTACGGGTGGGCCTACAATCCGTGGCCGGCACCGGTTTACTGGGGATGGGGCTGGGGCGGAGCGCCGTGGTACGGATATTACGGCGGATATTTTGCGCCGTATCCTTCTTATCCTTCGGCAGCATTCTGGCTGACGGATTATCTGCTGGCTGCAAGTCTGCAGGCGGCGTATCAGGCGAATGCCGCGAATGCCGCGGCAAATGCGGCTGCGAACAGTGGTGGAGATAATGCCGCGCCGCAATCCGATGCCAATGCGGGCGGCGATGCGCCGGCCGCGAGTTCAGGAGCGGTTACGCTGACTCCTGAAGTGAAAGCAGCCATTGCGGAAGAAGTGAAAGCGCAACTCGCGGCCGAACAGGCTGAGGCGAAACAGCCGGCGGCGCCGGCAGGGGCAGCGTCCGGTGGGGCGCAGCCGACACAGGCCAGCACGGACGAAGTACCTCCCGCGCTCGATCCCGCGCGCCGCACGTTTGTCGTGGACAGCGATCTGGCGGTGACCGGCGATGGCCAGGAATGCCAATTGACCCAGGGAGACGTGATCACCCGGATTACCGACACTCCCGATAGCGACAACAAAGTGACGGTGAGTGTTTCCAGCAGCAAGAAGGCGGATTGCGCCGCCGGCAGGCAAGTGGGCGTCACGGTTGACGACCTGCAGGAAATGCACAATCACTTCCAGGAGCAGCTCGACAATGGGATGAAGGAACTGGCCGCGAAGCAAGGTTCGGGTGGTCTGCCGAAGGCTCCCGATACTTCCACCACAGCTTCGGACGTACCGCCCCCGCCTCCGGATGCGAGCGCTGAGAAGACTTTGCAGGATCAGCAGGCCAACGCGGATCAGGTAGAGGCGCAAGTGGTGAAGGAAGCGTTCAGCCAGGGGTCGTGAGGCTGTTGGTTTCGATTGTAACGTTGAAAACAGCAGGGTCGCGAGCAGGTTGCGCGCGCCTCAGAACAAGCGCGAGTTGATTCGCGATCCGGCCCAACGGATCCAGGACTCGTTGGGTTTCGTTTCGGCCAGTATTCAGACAGGACGGCTCTGTCGTTCTCCCCCAGCCATCCTTGTCGGAGCTCCCATCGCACTAGATTCCGCCCGGCTGTTTAGAAAGGATGACCCATGGGGGACACGATCATTCTTGACACGAATGTTATTAAGGACGTTGCGCGAGGAAACCAGCCCGTAGCCGACGCGCTGACGCGATATCTGAAAGCGGGAACGCCGGTCTACATCTCGAAAGCCGCTTATGAAGAACTGGTGACCCGAGCGGAAACCGCACAAAGGGGTGGTCAGTACCGCGAGATCCTGTCGGATCTGCGGGTTCGTGTTGCCGACTCAGGCGCGATGGCGGACCGCATCAACGTGATCGCCGACAACATCGAACTGAAGCCTGCGACGGGCGCTCCCGGACAGATGCGCGAGTATGACCGCAAGAACGACCCCACGAAACCAGGCGATGCCTTCGTCGCTGCCCAAGCCAAAGCGATCAACGCCAAACTGTGGACGCTGGACGAAAAATTGTACAAAAGGGCTCCCCAGTTTGGAGTGGAATTGGCTCCGGAATGTAAGACCATCAAAGGAATCAGTGGAAATGGTGAGAATCCCGATGCTGCGCGTCAAATGCTCGGCCTGAACCCCAAGCCAATCGGCATCAACGGCCAGCCGCTGCCGCCCAAGGGCGGCTCAGGTAGAGGCGGAGGAGGCGGTGGTGGTGGAGGAACGGGGGCAGGGGCGGGAACGTATTCGATGGAGGGGGTTGCCGACAACACTCTTCCCGAAGCTGGCGGACCGTCGGCGAAAGGGGTGGCCATTGTCGGAGGAATCCAGATCGCGCTCGAGGGCCTGAACTTCGTTCTTAATCTGATCAACGACTATGTGCAGAAGGGCAAGGTGAATAAGGCGCTCGATCCGGTGAGGGCGGATATCTCCCGGGCGCGCGCAGGGAATCCGCGCATGGGCGTGGTCATCTTGTTCTACTACACCCAGGTCGAAGCTCCCGATGAAAGCCCGATCAAGCCCGGAGCCGACTTCCAGTACCTGGTCTGGGGTGTGGGCGCGACGGCCGACGAGGCGTGCGAGGATGCGCTGCGCACGGGCAGCATTTCGCGGGGCACGGGCCCGTATGAACGCAGGTTCAGCCAGCAAGTCTGGATCCCGCCTCTGCAAAAAAGCAGCATCACGAGCGCGCGCTGCCCATTTCCGCCGGTAGCGGTTGGCCGTTTTTTTCTGGGCAACTCCGTCGAGGCGAAATTTCAGGGGGTGGAGTTCGATGCTCTGGGCGGATTCGATGACATTGTGGAAACCTCGATTGATCTTCCGCCCAACACCAACGCCGACTTCGCTGTGATCAAGCCGCCGTCGGAAGTCTACTGGTACAACGTCAACGGAAAACAGACAGTCAAAATTCCGCTGAAGGATGCCAAGACTGCGAACGACAACACCATCAAGGTTGTGGATCTCGACCCATGGAGCCCGTTCCATGCTCAGGCCGCCATGGTGTTCCCAGTGGATGACTGGACGGAAAAAGTTTTTGGAGCCATGAACGCGACGCAGAATAGTGCGCTTTTAGGCACTTATGTGAACTTTGGCATGATCCGGTGGATCCGTCCGGAGAACATCCACCTGCTGCGCTTTCTGTAGCCGTGACGAGATTTCCTCAAGGTAAGTGGCGGTTCTTGAGGAGCTGTTCCTCGGTTTGTTGCGCTGTACGCGCCCGCGTTAACAATTCTTGTGTCGCCTGGTTGTTGGGGTCGGCTTCGACCGCTTTGGTGAAGGATGCGATGGCGTCCGCATACCTGCCGTCGTCCATCGATTTATTTCCGTCGGTGATAAATGACTGGGGATTTTGAACGGGAACTATTGGCGTGACCATCGCCTGCGCTGCAGGGGGATACTCCACTCGATTGACGACTGACGTGACGCCGCGAACGGAGGCCGCCAGGTCGCCAGCGGCGATGAAGTCGTCTTTACTCCCGACTTTGCCATCGAGCGTGACTTCTCTTTTGTCGGACACGAAGACTCTGAGGTCCGCCTGGTGAAGAGCTGGCACGGCGTTGAATCTTGCGTTGATCGCGTTCTCAATTCTGACGCGCTGATACGCCTGGTACTTCACATAGCCGACGCCCGCAACCAACACGGCGGCCAGGAGCAGAACCACGAGAGCGATGATCTGCTTGAGCTGGAATTTTCGCGGGGGAACGAATACATGCTGCGCGGCGCTGTTCACCGCCGCCGAACCTGCCGGAGGTGCGGGATTGACTCTCGATGCTCGCGAGGGCGGAGTCAGGGCTGGCGGAGTCATCGGCACGGTCGCCGGGAACGCTGGCGCCGGCTTCGGCGTCGACACATTTGCGCCGACTGAAGATTGAGGCATGGGCAGAGTCGAAGCGATCTGCGACGGGCGGCTCTGCGCAGCGGGAGGCCGCGTTGCGCGGACTTGCGAGGCGGATGGCTGCGCGACAGGGACCGAAGGCGGAGCGGTGAGGTTGGGCAGCGTTCTTCTGGGTACCGGGACGCTCGGCCTTTGTCCGCTCGGCGACAGATCGTTTTGCGGGATTGACTTCGGCGCTGGTTCGCTTGCCGCTTGTTCTTCTACCAACGGATCGTGGGTCACTTCATCGAGCGCCGCGATAAATTCTTCCGCAGTCTGGAATCGCAGTTCGCGCGACTTGTCGATGGCTTTCAGAATGACTTGCGAGAGCGATTCCGGAATGTGCAAGTCGGGGGCAAGTTCGTGCGGCGGTCGTACGGTCCCCTGCATGTGCTGCATCATCAGGGAGTAGGGTGTGTCGCCGTCGAACGGCAGCTGCGCCGTCACCATCTGATACAGGACAACGCCCAGCGAATAAATGTCGGTGCGGCCGTCGATTTCGCCGGCGGCCTTTTTGCCCATGAACTGTTCCGGGGACATGTAGAGAGGCGTGCCTACAACCATGCCGGTCATGGTCATTCCGGGCTGAGCTTCTCCGGCGACTTCACGCAGTTTCGCTATGCCGAAGTCGAGGACCTTGGCGACTTCCTGACCGTGCTCGTCGGTGGCGAGCAGAATGTTGGCGGGCTTGATGTCGCGATGCACGACGCCGAGTTTGTGGGCAACGCCCAGCGCGCTCGCGATTTGGCTTGCGATGCGCAGTGCTCGTGGAACCCGGAATGGCCCTTCGGCATGAAGAATTTCGCCAATGTTTTTGCCCTCCACCAGTTCCATGACGATGAAGGGACGTCCGTCTTCGGTGTAGTCGAAGTCGTCGACACGGACGGCGTTAGGGTGCCGGAGTTTTCGCGTGACCACGGCTTCGGTCTGGAAGCGCTGCAGGAAGTTGGCGTCGCCGGCAATGGCGTCGCTGACGATCTTGATGGCACAGACCTCATTGAAAGTCAGGTGACGGCCGCGATAAACCACGCCCATGCCGCCAACGCCGATGCGATCCAGGATCTGATATTTATTGCGGATGATCATGCCGGGCTGAAATTCGTGTGTGTTTTGCAGACCGGTCTGATCCGCCGGACACACGTTGTAGTCGCCCGGATACGTCTTGTTACATGCGGGGCAGTATTTCATTGGTCACGCGGGGCAGCAACCGAACAGGCGCGGTGAAACGCCGCCCAGGAATGGCCTAGAGTAGCACGAAACCAATACACCGGTGCAGCGTCGCCTGCAGCAGGAACTCCGAACGGCACCAGCGGATTTACGGCGCGCGATTGACTTCGGGCTTGAGCAGAACTAACATCGCCGACTAGTAGGCTGAGCGCGCCGACGTTCTTGCAGAACGGCTGCCGATAGTGAATTTTCTTTCCATGAACTGTCTACGCACTAAGACTCGCCGAATCCTGATTGGCGGCCTGTTCGTCTGCGCCATCGCGGCCAGCGCGCCGTTGACAGTCGTGCGGGCGCAGGCTCCGAACATCGACCAACTCCGCAAACAGGCGAAGGAAAACGATGCCGAGGCTCAATTCCAACTGGCGAAGGCGTATCTGTTTGGGACCGACGGTGTGACCAAAGACTCAAAGCAGGGAGTGGAGTGGTTGCAGAAGGCGGCCAGACTGGAACATGCCCCCGCGCAACTCGCGCTGGCGAAAATGTATCTGGACGGTCGCGAGCAGAACATTCATAAAGATCCGAAGCAGGGAATGGAATGGTTGCGCAAAGCAGTGGACCATGGCTTTGCTCCGGCGGAGCACGACCTGGCCGTGATGTATCGGGATGGGGATGCGGACACGGGCATCCCCCGAAAGCCCCACGAGGCCGCGGCCTGGTTTCGCAAGGCGGCGCGGCAACCGGGTTCCACCCAGTCCCAGGGCAGCCTGGAAGACATGTTTCACCAGGGATTGATCACCAGGCAGGAGGCGAACTGGCGCGTACCCGAACCGGCGAAAGAAGCGGAAAAAGGCAAGCCGGGGCCCGCGCCATTCTCTTTGGCTGAAGTGGAAACTGGACTCAAGGGCTGGATTACCAGCGCCCGCATGGCAACTCTGGTGCACACGTATGGCGTGAATTTCAATTTGAATGCAGGCGCACAAAAAGTTCTGCTCGCCGACGGAGCGGACGCGAATCTGTTGCAGGCGATTAAGGCTTCCAAACGCTAGCTTGGCTCCGGCGCTTGCAGTTCCCACGAATACACGAGGGATGGTAGTCTACTGAAGTGGCGTGAGTTCCCGCCGCTTTCGCTGTGATCGTTGTTTTCCGCTGTGGGCGCGTAGCTCAGTTGGTAGAGCAATGCCCTTTTAAGGCATGGGTCGCAGGTTCGAGTCCTGCCGCGCTCACCACAGTTTTTCAAGTCCGAGCCGTGCGGGCGCGACGGGGTTGACGTTTAGCGGTGATAATTAAGGAAAAAGTCTCTGAGAACACGATCAGTTGACGCTCTCCGTCGCTTGGTTCTCAGCCTCTGGCTGCGCAATTTGAGGCAGCGTTCGCTGTGCATCGCTGTTTTGTTTGGACTTCCTCTCTTGGCAGCGCAATCTGTGGTTGCGCAAAATTTCTTACCTGCTCTGCCCCATCAGGAACGCCGTGACTCCGACCGCGAGGGGGCAGGGGGGACCGCCAGCAAACAAAATATTGCCGGAGCGACCGAGCGATTGAGCAGGAGCGTGAACGGCAGGGCGATGGTGCGCAACGTCTGTCAATCCAAGGGCAGCGACATTCAAGTCGAGGAACGCACGGAAATCACTCAGACCAGCGGCTGCGATCTGGTGTTCAAGACGCGGAAGACGACTTCCTTACCTGACGGCCAGCAAGAGGTGGAGTTCACACTGTATGTACACCTGGCTGATCTGACCACGCCTTCGTCCGTCGAACCGCAAAGTTTTTCGCAATGCAAGACCACGCAAGGAGCAGTACTGAAAGTTATGAGCCGGGTCCAGCCGGGGAAAGTACTGCGTGCGACCCGCCGGTCAAGTTTCATCCCCTCCGCTGGTGGTACCGAGCTAAGGAGCAGCAAGCCCGAGGAACCGGAAACTGCAACCACGAGAAGCGATCTTAGCTTCTTCTTTTCTGACGCGGCAAGCGCTGCCAAGGCGGCCCGAGCATTGGAGCGGGCGGTGAAGGTTTGCGGCGGAAAAGAGTGGCCAGATGAAGATGATTTGCCCTAATGTTGCAAGAACTTGCAAACTCAGAGCGCTGCGGTATTTTGATGGGTTCGAGAGCGCGTATTTTGTTGACAAGGCGCGGCTCGCATACGAAGATTCATAGCGGTTTGGCGTTGCTGTGAACTCGCACGACTGGTTGGTCCGCCACGTGACGAGTATGGTCCCAGGGCTATGAAACAGAGAATTGGCGGGGGCAAATCAATTCTCTTCGATTCACTTTGACTAACTTTCTGCTGAGGACCGCCTGTGCGAAGGGGATAGCCTGCCCTCCGCTTTCTAAAAAGAGTTGGATTGTAAAGACTCAGGCCCAAGCTGTGGGAGGATTTCGCCATGTTCGTCCGTCGTCTCTTCGTCTGCGTTGTGCTCATGTTCTGTTGCGCTGCTGCCCTGGGCCAATTCGCTGGCCAGAATATCAACATGGTTTCGGGTACCACCTGGCCGGCGGGAGATCCGTATCTGCAGCGGCAGAACGAACCCTCCATGGCGGTCTCCAGCCGCAACCCGGAACACTTGCTGGGCGGAGCCAACGACTATCGCACGGTCGACATTCCTAATCCCGCGGCTCCGACCATTCTGGGCGACGCCTGGCTGGGCGTCTACAGTTCGCTGGACGGCGGCGAAACCTGGAAGAGCACGCTGCTCCCCGGCTATCCTCAAGACACTTCGAGCATCGGCACATCGTCGCCTCTGCACGCCTTTACCGTAGCCACCGATCCCACGGTGCGGGCCGGAACTAACGGGATGTTCTATTACAGCGGCCTGGTCTTTAATCGAGGCGCGGGAGCTCCGAGCGGAGTGTTTGTTGCCACCTTTCAAGATCAGAACAACAAAGGCAATGGCAACGCCGCAATCCTGACCACGACCAATGGCGTAACTTCTGGCAACGCCTTCTCTTATATCGGCGTAAATATGGTGGATTCGGGAACCACCGGTCAGTTCCTCGACAAGCCGTGGATCGTGGTGGACATTCCGCGCTCCGGCCGCACCGCGACTTGCAAAGGCAGCGATGGTAAGACTTTCAGCAGCGGCTACGTTTATGTCGTCTACACGCAATTCAACGGATCGCAGAACAATCCGTCCTCGAAGATCAAGGAAGTGACCTCGACGAACTGCGGGGCCAGCTGGGATCAGCCGCAGATTCTCAGCCAGAGTGAAAAAGTGGCTCAAGGCACGGTGGCCGCGATCGACCCGATCAATGGCAATGTGTACGTGGCCTGGCGGCAGATCGCAGTCGCGGGAAATATGAACCAGCCCGACGCCATTCAGTATGCGGTTTCTACCAACGGCGGCTGGTCATTCTCTGCTCCGCCGCCACTTTTCACGTTCGCCGCTCCCACCAAAACCAACCTCTATCCTCCGGGATCAGTTTTCGATCAGCCGCAAGCCAGCGGCACCACGTTCCGCACGCTCGACGTGCCCACCATGGCTGTCGATGGCAACAGCCGGGTCTGGGTAGCGTTCTCCGAACGAGTCAATGGCCCTATGGGAACGTATGGTTCCCGCATCATGATCACCACATTGGCCAGCGGAGCCTCGAAATGGACAACGCCCTATGTGGCGGACAGCACCGCTCCCTCGACCGCTTACGGCCACCAGTTCATGCCCGCGCTGAATTTTGCCTACGGCAAACTCATGCTGGCCTGGTTTGACTCGCGCCGCGACAACATGGAAAGCGTGCTGAAGTGTCCGACGGGCGGAACATGTGGGGATCTGTCCCAGCTAACGGTGGTGGATCAACCGATTCCGGGCAGTACGCTTGCGAATCCGGCGACGATTTTCACTCCCACCATCTCCGACCCGCAATCTGGCATCCGCCACACCATCGATGTGTTCGGAGGAATCGTCAATCCGTCGGGTGGCACCACGACCTTCAAAGGATTTCAGATCTCTCAGTATCCGTACTACTTCGACGATGAAAGTAGTCAGATTGAGCAGGGCTTCTTCAACCCGCCGAACCTGCCCATGTTCGTGCAGGGCACGACTCCGTTCATTGGCGACTATATTGATATTGCCTCGCAAAACATTTTGCCGAGCGGCAATTCATGGGCATTCAATACGCAAGCTACGGACTCGATGACGGGCGCAACCAACGCTCCGGATTTTCACATCACCTGGACGGATAATCGCGACGTAGTGCCACCGCCGATTGTAAACGGAGGCCAGGACTGGACCCAGTACGAGCCGCCCAACGGTGGACGCTCTGGAATGAGCACGTACTCTGGCAATGGCAACGCTTGTCCGACCTGCTCGACGATCCAGCCCGCTTGTACAACGGTAAATTCGGACAACAACGCCGGTGACTCCGCCTACAGCGGAGATCGTAACGAGAACGTCTACACCTCGCGCATCAGCAACGGTCTAATTGTCCGGTTCCGTGAGAATGCTAAACAGTTAAGCGGCACGGTGCAGACGCGCTCATTCTCTCTGCTCGTCAAGAATACCGTTAGTCCCTTGAGCGCCACTCCTCTGGGCGCGCCCTCCTACTACAGAATCCTGTTAGGAGTGACCTCAACTTCAGCAACTCAGACTCCAACCTGCACAATCACTGGCGGAACGGCAAGCCTGTCGCCCGCAGGTTGCACTGCCTTCCTCGACATCGCGGTGAATCCCAAGACAACCTTCACGCAGGCAATCACCGTAAACTCCACCACCGCTGCCCCGAGCGTGCAGGTGCTGGTCGCGCAAACTACGGCGATACCGGCTCAACGCCAACCCCCGGTATACGTATTCCAAGGGTTGCAAGCACTGGCGGCAATCAATACCGATCCATCAAATCCCTTAGTCGCCAATCCTGATTTCCTGTCGACGGATAATAGCAACCCAGACGCCTTGTCCCCCTATGGAACGTTGCCCATTACCGCGGGCGAATCTTACGATCCGACGGTCGACGGCCCGCCCGACCCGACCATTAACACGCCGAAAATCGGCGCTCCTCTCATCAATACGCCGAAGATCGCCACCGCTGCCATCAATACGCCGAAGATCGACACGCCGACGATCGTGACCGTGGCCAACAATTCGCCGATTTACTCCGTTCAGGTCGTCAACCCCACGATCGTTGACACTATCAACACGCCGAAAATCAACACTCCAAAAATCAACACTCCGAAAATTGTGAGTCCGGACATCTACACGCCCAAGATCACAGACCCAACGGACGGAAACGTAACCGACTACTCATGGACTGTTAACAACAAGGGAAATACAAGTGCCAGTTACAACACCTCGGAGTTCGCAAAATCCAGCGGCGTGCAATGCTGCCCGGCAAGTTGCACAGGTCCCCCCAACACTTGCGGGACCGGTTGTTCGGTGTGCCAACTGATCCAGCACAAGGTGTATGAGAGCCCAGTGGCGAATCGTGACTCGAACACGGGAAATCCCACCTGCGACCTCAATGTGCAACAGGAAAGCATAGTCGTCGCCAACATCAGCGATCCTGCATTCATCACGGGGGGGGCTGGTGGCGGGAATCCATCCAACCCGAGCAATTCGACACTATCGTTATCTCCTGGCGAGGGCAATCGCGTTACCTTGCGCGTGCAAGCTCCGCCGGTGCTGCAAACCACTCCGTTTAAAACCGTCGCCGCGGGGCAGAGTAATGACTCAAATGGCCAGGCTGCCACGTCTCTGACGATTCAGACCTCAGCGCTGCCGGTTGCGGTGGTCGGCCAGCCTTACATCGGCGCTTCGCTGACATCCCTGGGCGGCGTAGGTGCAAGCACAACTGATCTGTGGAGCTTCCCGGTGGACCCGACGAATCCTGCTCCGGTAATTGGGGCGGGACCCTTTGCACTGCCGGTTTCTCCTCTCACCCTGGCAGAATCCGGCAAGATCAGCACCGGAACAGTGACGCAAGCAACGGGTACCTATCCGTTCTTTGTACAGGTCCAGGACTCCGCCACCACAAGCGGCACTCCGACTCCGTCATTCGACGTGCAGAATCTCACGATCGAGGTCAACAAGCTCAGCATCAGCAGCATTACCGCAACGAGCAGGGGTGTGAGTGGCTATCTCCACGCCAATGGCACCGCTACCGTGGTGGTGATGATAGAGAATGACGGCCCTGCCATCGCAAGCTCCGTTACCCCGACCCTTCACCAGCAGGCGGCTGCGGGGGGCACTGCGGGGGGCAACAACGGACCGGGCGACGGACCGGCTCCGGCCCTTAGTTGCCAAGCTCCATCGCCCTCGGACATAGGCCCAGGCAGTTCTCTAGCTTTCACCTTCAATTGCACTGCCGGTGTTGTGAACAGCGGCAATGGCACGGTGACTTTCAGCGCGACCGGTACGGGTACATATCACAGCCCTGGGGCCGCGGACGCTACCGGTGTTACCGACTTCCAAACCCAACCCGCATCCCCAAGTCTCATTGTGGATACGACGCTACCCGTGTTGAGCGTAGTCTCTGTGCTATCCAATGCGCAAACCTATACCACGGGAAACTGGACCAACCACCCGGTAACTGTTACGTACTCGTGCACCGACAATTTATCTGGCGTGAATTTGAATAACCCGGTGATTACTGTCGCGAACTCGTTTGGCCCGTCCGGATCCATCACCATAGTTGGTCCCTTAGACAGCACCGCAACCGTCACCCTAACCGCCGATAGCGCCAATAGCAGCGTATCAGCTACCTGCCAGGATGTTGCAGGGAACGTTGCTTCTACGCCCTCGGACATCTCGCCGATCATGATCGATCAAACAAATCCGATCGTGACTGTCGCTGCGGTCACTGGCGGAAACAACTACGCGCCCGGAACCTGGGCGACTCAGAGCGTTGCGGTTACATACACCTGCAAAGACAATCTGTCAGGGGCAGTGCCGGCCAAGCTGGTAATCAGTAACTTACCAGGCGGTGTGATTCCAGTTGTCACCCAAGTGAGCAACCTAGTGTCGACGGCGGTGGCCACGATACCCCCGGAAACGGGAGGCACGACGCTCAGCGCAACCTGTTCGGACGTTGCCACCAATCAAGCCTCAAGTGTGTCGTCTGGTCCCATCATGATCGACAACGTCAGGCCCGTTGCCATGATTGCTTCCCCTGTTCCCGCAGCTGTGTACATCAACAACCAGCCCATCCCAGCAAACTATGGCTGCACGGATGAGCTCAGCGGCGTCGCGGCCTGCGTAGGCAGCCCCGCAGCACCCTCGGGCGGCTATCCCATGCAGACTCTCTTGTCCTATTCCTTCATGGGTTCCTTCACGCAAACTGCCCCCGGCCCCTATACGTTCAGCGTCGCGGGCGCAGACGTAGCCGGAAATTCGGCTCTGGGAGCCTCGGTCAACTACTCGACCGCGTATTACAGCTTCACCGGCTTCCAGGCACCTCTAGCGCCTGCCGCGGGGCCTTCGCCTTCGACAGGGACGCCGCCGGCTCCTACGAATTCCGGCAGCTTCGTGGCCGGCGCAACTATCCCGATCCTCTGGACTTTGGCCTACCCCAACGGGAGCTTAACGCCTGGGCCGGTCACCGATCCGACCACACTGGCCAGCCTGAGCGTGGCCCAATACGCTAACTCCAACTGTTCGGGTAGTCTGCAAGCGGCTGTGCAACTCGCTTCGACGCAGGTTCCCAACGGTTACGGGTACGACTCGATCAACCAGCGCTTTGCCTTCAACTGGAACACCCCGGCGTTGCAGGCGCCAGGTTGCTATGAACTGGTGATCGCGTTCAACGATCTCAGTTCCTACTCGACGAACGTGACCATCACGTCTCAGGGCACGTCGAACGCGCTTAACTTCGCAAGCGGCAATACGGTCGATGGCACAAACTCGAACCTGCCAGGCAACAGTCCCCAGACGATGGAGGCTTGGATCAACCCCAGCTCGACGGCCAGCGGCACTGTCTTCAGCTATGTTGACCCGGCTAACGCGAACAAGGGCTTTGGACTCGCCTACGTCGGCCAGCACATGTATCTCATCGGCGAGTCGAACGACGTGATCGGAAGCGTCACAATTCCCATCAACCAGTGGACGCACGTTGCTGTCAGCTACGATGGCACGAACGCGACGCTCTACGTCAACGGAGCGCTCGACAAGGGCACATCGCAAACTGCCACGGGCGGCAACCTGGTGGCTGCCGGAGGAACCTGGCGCATTGGCGACATCGTAGGCGCAACGGCGCCCGACCAGCCGTTTGTGGGCATGCTTGACGAAGTCAAAGTCTGGAACGCCGCAAGGACCGCGTCGCAGATCGTTTCCGATATGACCAACGAGCTTTGCGTCGGCCAGGCAGGCGTCGTGGCCTACTACAAATTCAATGAGGGAACAGCCAGCATGCCAAATACAGGAGTTACAACGCTGCTGGATGTTTCCTCCAGCGCAGCGAATGGAACGCTCAACGCCAACTTTAGTCTTGCGGGAAGTACGTCGAACTGGGTGCAAGGTAATGCGCCAGTCACGGCAGATGACTTGTCGATTGGGGTTTCTCCGGGGATCGCAAATTTCTCGCTCTCCAGTACGAACACGCAGCAGTTCACTGCTACCGGCAATTGCACCGACGGCGGCACGCCGACATTGACGCCAATATGGAGCCTGAATTCCACCGTATTCGCAACCGTGAGTTCAAGCGGACTGTTGACCGCGACGGCGACGGGGACAACGACAGTGACCGCGGCTTACGCCGACGCCACCGGGAGTGCCACGGTCACGGTCACTCAGTAGGATTCGAGATGGCGATGCAAGCGGCGTGATGGATTGATCGGCTCGGCAGAGTTGCCGCTTACATCTTCGCCAGACGCTTCCTGGCGTCGTCCACCATGGGGTCTTTGGCGTTCGGAACCTTCATGGCCAGGAAGTTTTTATAGGCGTCGGCTGCGCCCGGACTCTTCAGTCCTTCCAGGGCGCGGCCAAGGTAGTAGTAGGTTGGGGGGAAATAGCGGAAGGTCTGCTGTTCGTCAATGTAAATGTCGGTGGCCTCGCCGCGGCGCTTGAGGCAGGTTTCGAGTTCGGTGCTGGCATCGGTAAACGCGCCCGCGTCAATGTAGGCGCGCGCCAGATTGAAGCGCGCCAGCCATGAATCCTCCAGGCGGGCGGACTCCTGGTACAACTGAATCGCCTGCTTGGCGTGCCCGTTTTTCAGCTGAATGTCGCCCTCGATCAGCTTGCCGAACGATTGTGGTTCGGCTTCAAGTTGCTTGGTGAGCTCGGCGGCAAGCGAGGCGGCGGTGGCGGAGTCGCCCGCCATCAGATACACGCGCGCGGCCGCGAAGAGCACGTTGGCCCGGCTCATGGTCATGGCCTTCTTCACCGACTGAAGCGCGTCCGCCTTTTTGCCCAGCATCAATTGGGCCTCGGCCATGATGACGTATTTCTTGGCGGCGGCATCGGCGGACTTGGCCACGGCATCGCCCTCGATGCCCTTTTCCAGTGCTGCAATCGCTGGCTCCGGGTCGCTGCGATAGAGGGCAAGGTCGGCCAGGCCTCCGGACGCGATGGACGAGCTCGCGGCGTCCAGGCTATCAATTTTGCGCCACGACTCTTCAGCTTTCCCGAAATTCCCCTTGATTGTTTCGCAGAGGGCCATAGTGATGTACGCGTCGGGATAGGCTGGATTGATCTGCTGCACTGCCTGGGCTTCGTGCTCGGAGGTTTCGTAATCCCCTGCGAAGAGCGCATACAGAGAGGCGTTGTTGCGGTACACAACGTTTTTCGGATAGATCTCAATGGCACGGCGGCTGACCTCGACCGCCTTCGTCATGTCATGCCGCAGATAATAGGCGTGAGCCAGGGCACTGAGTCCCATGCTGTCGGCGGGATACTGCTTGACCAGGGCGCTGAATTCCTCGACCGCTTTGTCGCCGTCGGAAACCGCAAGATAGTATCCGCCGCGGGTGCGATACTTTTCGCGGTCGGTCATGCGGTCAATATGCTGCATGGCAAGCTTGTAGTAATTGATGGCGTCGGCCTGGTTGCCATCATTCCAGTACATCGCTCCCAGATTGCCGTACGCGCTGCCAAAGTTTTGGTCGAGTTCTACCGCGCGGCGGAAGCCCTTGATGGCCTCGGCGCTCTTGCCCGCGTAACGCGCTTCCTGGGCTTCAGCGTATTCGTGGGTAGCTTCGAGCGAACCCGTGGTGAAGGTCTCCGACTCAGCCAGTTTGGCGGATTCCGAGGCGGTATCGCCGAGCGCTGTACGCATTTGGTCGGCCAGAGTCGCGACCGCCCTCAAGATATTGTTCTTGTCCGGAGACTCGGCATCTTCCGTGGAAATAGTTTTGCCGGAAAGAGCATCGCCAATCTTGCTGATGATCTTGTATCCGGAACCTGATTTCGTAACCGCGCCACTGACCACCAGGTCCACGCCTTCGCGCACCGCAACGAGCCGGGCGTTGGCCTCGTCGAGTTGTGTTGCTCCCGGCTTCAATTCGGCGAGTGTGGCGCGCGCCTGGGCACGGTTGAAGACGGTGATAAAGGGCGCGCCTTCGAGCTGCAGCGCGACGGTGGGTTCGACGGTGCCGTCGAACACTTGATCGCCAGTGTCGTTGCGGAAGTCCGCTAACAGGACTCGAACCGCCTGGTGAGCCTGCGCGGTTCGTGGCTTGGAACGCAGCAGCCATCCTCCGCCAGCCGCAGCCAAGGCTGCTCCTGCCAGCACTGCGGCCACCGCCCAAGCGCGTTTTTTCGAAGGCGGCGGGACTGGAGGCTGCAACCCAGAGACCGACATCGACGGCGATCCGGATGGCGACACGGACGGCGACATCGTCGACATCGACCGCGACGTGGACGGCGGATACGAAATCACCGACATCGGGCGCTTGCCCTGGATCTCATCAATTCGGTCCAGAACTTCCTGCGCGCTCTGCCAGCGCTCCGCTGGGTCGCGCTCCAAACACTTCGAGACCAATTCGCTGATGGGTTGCGGAATGGTCGCATCCCAATCGGACGGCGGCGCCGCCCGTTCCTGCATGCGTTTCAGCAGGCTGGCAACCACGCTGTCGGCGTGGTAAGGCATTTTCCCGGTCAGCAACTCGTAGCAGATGAGACCGACGGTAAACACATCGGAGCGAGCATCCAGTTCCTTGGCTTGGGCCTGCTCCGGCGACATGTATTCCATGGTTCCCAGCATGGTGCCGGTGCGGGTCATTCCGTCACCGCCGATGGTGCGGGCCAGGCCGAAATCCATCACCACCACGCGTCCCTGGGCATCGCGCATGATGTTGCCCGGTTTCAAATCACGATGGATCACGCCCTCGCGATGCGCAGCCTGCAGACCGCTCAATGTCTGCCTCATGATCTCCACCGCTTCAGGGACTGGGATCTTGCCCTGGCGGCGAAGGATCTGGTACAGGCTCTCGCCCTCGACGTACTCCATGGTGATGAACTTGATTCCGTCGGCTTCTCCCAGGTCAAAAATCCGGATCACATTCCGGTCGGTGACCTGGCGCGCCAGAATCAGTTCCTGTTTGAATCTTTGGAGAATATCGGGATTGGTGGCCAACTCGGGCCGGATCACTTTCACTGCGATGAGGCGGTCCAGTTCGATGTCTCGGGCCTTATAAACCGCACCCATGCCGCCTTCACCCAGGATCTGCAGGATCTGGTAGCGGTTCCCGAGGACGGTTCCTGGCGGAAGCAACAGAACGGTAAATGAACTGCCCGGCGGAGCGGGCGAGGCCGGAGTGATGCGGCCGCCGGGCGGATTCTGGCTGGTGACGGGCGGGAGCGGCGGCAGCGCTCCTTCCATCATGGTGGCCGCCTCAAATACCCCATCGGCTTCGGATGAAACCGGGGGCGGCATTTGCGCTACCTTATTTTTTTCAAGGGGGGGTGGAGTTCCCGAAGAGCCACTATCGGGCACTAGAGTGGCTGCTTCCGCGTCGTACTGATGCTCTTTGGGATCGCTCATGCCGTGGTCCGCAACTCGCGGCAGTCCTGTACGATCCGCCAGGGTTGCGGCTGATTCGCATCATCTCGACGAATACGGCGCACCTCGAGGGACCGCAAGAATACCCACGCAGTATATACTGACCCGCCAACCGTTGAGCACGGAAAACGCCGATCGGTCAACGATTTACTGCTCTCGATTTACTGATCTGGGCACAGTCGGAACGCGCGCCCGGAGGGCATAGCCGAGTTGGCCCATGACCCCAATCAAAGTCTTCGTAGCGGGCGCTGATTTTCGGGGACGCCTGCTTGCACCATCACCGATCTCCGAAGCCGCTTGCGCGGATCGCTCCACATCAATAAGATAGCTGCGCCTGCAATGGGCCTCACGGAATGATCGGCCAGTCCATCTCCCATTATCGGATTATCGAGAAGCTTGGCGGCGGGGGAATGGGTGTTGTTTACAAGGCCGAGGACACGAAGCTGAAACGCTTTGTGGCGTTGAAGTTTCTTCCCGATGAAGTGGCGAAAGATCCGCAGGCGCTCACCCGCTTTGAGCGGGAGGCGCAGGCTGCCTCGGCGCTGAACCACTCCAACATCTGCACCATTTATGAGATCGATGAGCACGATGGACATACGTTCATCGCGATGGAGTTTCTCGACGGGCAGACCCTGAAGCATCGCATTGGCGGGCGGGCGATGGATGTGGAAATTCTGCTCGGCATCAGCATCGAAATCGCGGATGCGCTGGATGCGGCTCACACGCGCGGTATTGTTCATCGCGACATCAAGCCGGCAAACATTTTTATAACCAAGCGCGGGCAAGCGAAGCTGTTGGATTTCGGACTGGCCAAGCTGGCGCAGAGTACCGAACACACGCTGACGACGCCCGAAGGACCGATGACGAGTCCGGGGTCGACGATCGGGACGGTGGCCTACATGTCGCCGGAGCAGGTGCGGGCGGAGGAACTGGATCCGCGGACCGATCTGTTCGCGTTTGGTTCGGTCATGTATGAAATGGCGACCGGAGATATGGCGTTTTCCGGAAGCAGCAATGGCGTGGTTTTTGAAGCCATTCTGAACCGCATGCCAGCGCCGGTATCGAGCGTGAATGCGGCGATCCCGGAGAAGTTGAGCGATCTGATTCTGAAGTCGCTGGAGAAAGAGCGCGATATGCGCTACCAGACGGCGGCCGAACTGCGCGGCGACCTGAAGCGCATCAAGCGCGGGCTGGAAAGTTCGCGAGCCGAGAATTCGCGGCTCAGGTCGGGGAGCGGCTCCGGAGTTGCGCCGGCATCGGGGACCGGTGTCTCTCCGCGGTCGCAATCGACATCGGCGCCAGAGAATCTTGTACCGCGAGGGCGCGTGTGGAAAGCCGCCAGCGTGGTCGGAGCAGTGGCGCTGCTGGCCGGGCTGGGAACAGGAGCGATGCTGCTGAAGGGGTCGGGGAAGACAGAGTTTGCGGCCTATCACCCGCTGACCTTCCGGCGAGGAATCGTGCATTCGGCGCGGTTTGCAGCGGATGGAAAGACGGTGATTTACAGCGCTGCGTGGGAGGGCAAGCCGCTCAATCTGTTCGCGACGCGACCGGAGAGTCCGCAGTCGCAGGAGATCGAGCCCAAAGGCGCGGAAGTGCTGGCGGTTTCGGCGGCAGGTGAAATGCTAGTCGCGCTGCGCAGCAAGCCGCGGGAGGCATTCATCTACTCGGGGACGCTGGCGACGGTTCCGCTGGTGGGCGGTGCACCGCGGGAAATTCTTAACGATGTGGAGTGGGCCGACTGGTCGCCGGACGGCACGAATGTGGCGATCGTGCACGAGGTGGAAGGGCGGAAGCGCCTGGAGTTTCCTCTGGGAAAGATGTTGTATCAGGCGGATGGATGGATTGGAAATCCGCGAGTAGGGCACGACGGAAAAGTGGTGGCGTTTATCGATCACCCACAACCTTCCGACGACGGCGGAGCGGTGGCGATCGTAGACCTGGCGGGCACCAAGACGAAGCTCTCCGATGGGTGGGACAGCATACAGGGGCTGGCCTGGTCGCCGGACGGCAGGGAAATATGGTTCACGGCGACGCGCACGGGGGGCGACCGGTCGCTGTATGCGACGGATCTGGCGGGGAAGGTGCGGCTGCTGGCGCGAGTGCCGGGCGAACTGACGATTCTGGACGTGGGCAAAGATGGAAGCGTGTTGCTCACGCGGGGGAACGATCGCGCGGGGATTATCGGGCTGGCCCCGGGGGAAACGAAAGAAAAAGATTTGTCGTGGCTGGACTGGTCGGTGCCGGGAAGTCTGTCGAAAGACGGGAAGAGAATTTTATTTCAGGAAGCCGGCGAAGGCGGCGGGCCGAAATACGCGGTGTACCTGCGGGACACGGATGGATCGCCGGCGATCCGGTTGGGGGAAGGCAGCGGACTGTCGTTGTCGCCGGACGGGAAGTGGGCGCTGGCGCGGTTGAATGTGACTCCGGCGCCGTTGCTGCTTTATCCGACGGGCGTGGGTGAGATCAAGACTTTGAAGAGCGATGGACTGAATCATATTTCCGCGGCATTCCTGCCGGACGGCAAGAGATTCGTTTTTACGGGAACGGAACCGGGGCACGGAGTGCGGCTTTACCTGGAGTCGCTGGATGATCCCAAGCCGCGGACAGTGAGCGTTGAAGGAGTGCGGTCTGGATTTGCTTTATCTCCCGACGGCCGCTATGCGGCGACTCGCGGACCAGACGATAAGGTGTATCTGTTTCCGGTAGAAGGCGGGGATGCGAAGCTAGTCCCTGGGTTGCAGCCGGGAGAGGTCGCGACCGCGTGGTCGGCAGATGGGCGGTCGCTTTTTGTGATCGCGCGCGGACAAGTTCCGGCACAGGTATTTCGCGTGGATGTGGCGAGCGGGCAAAGAAGTCCGTGGAAAATGATTGAGCCCGCGGACGCGGCGGGGATCGACACGGTCGGCCGGGTGATGATGTCGACCGACGAAAAGGCCTACGTGTACTCCTATGTGCGGACGTTGTCTGATCTGTATCTAGTGCAGGCGTTGAACTAACACGAAGCTGCGGAGAAGGAATTTGCTTGGCTGATCCCGCTGCAATCCCGACCACCATTGCAGCTTGGCTCTCGGTTCGCAATGGCGCCCGCGCCGTGGCCTTTTACAAGTCCGCATTCGGAGCGACCGAGTTGTTCCTGATGGAAGATGGCGGAAGCGTGGTGGCGCGGCTGGCGGTGCAGGGCGCGGAGTTCTGGCTGAGTGACGAATCTCCCGAAAACGGCAACTTCAGTCCCCAGACCCTGGGCGGCGGTTCGGTCCGCATCATCTTGACTGTGGCAGATCCCGATGCAGTGTTCGCGCGCGCTCTGGCCGCCGGCGCAACGCAGGTCTACCCGGTCGTGGAGGAACACGGATGGCGTTTAGGCCGCGTCGTCGACCCCTTCGGACATCACTGGGAGATCGGCCGCCCGCTGGCGTAGCGGCGTGCTTGCAAGCGTGGATGCCTCAATGCGCCGCCATCGCTACGCGCAATCTTTTCTCCGCGTCGTCGCCCCAGTAACCGCAGTCGAGCCGGATGAAGACTGAGGTGTAGGGAATCGTGAGGTTGGTTTTCAGAATTAGAATGTGGAACGTCTTGCCCGCTTCATCGAGCTTGGAGATGATTTCCTCGTGGGGCAGGGATTGGGCTTCCGTCTTGGCTAAAAGGCCGGTCAGCGCATCGCGATAGGCGGTCACTCCTCTGGCGTCGCTCTCGGGAACCAGTTTCAGCTCCGCGTCGGTAAAGATGACGGGCCGCACATGCTTCGCTCGCGCGATCTGGCCGAGGACGGTCTTCACCACCTCGAGTTGATCGTCATTCGTCTCGATGGTCTCGATGCCGGCGCTGGTTTGCAGCGGATATGCCGAATCCACTACGGCAATCCAATTCCGATGGCCCATCAACTGCAGTTGCTGGTTCAGCCGCACGCGCCAGTCGTGGTTGGGTGGATTCATTCTCGCCGACGCGCTGCCGGGCGCAAGCGCGAGAACCGTCGCCAGACAAACCGCCGCGAAGGTCAGCGCTCTTCTGAGTGTAGCGATCATAGGTCGTCTCCCTGGGTGCACCATCCTATCTCAACGCAGCGTGGCGTGATTGCAGTCAACACCCCAGCCGCGGAGCGGCGGCATACGATAGCCCCGGCGGGAATGAAGGATGGAGGGGGCTGGCCCAACCCTTCGCATGGAATTCCCAATTCGGGTTGACCCACCCTTCCCGCGCCTTTTGCGGGAGGGTGGGCCTCCGCGCCGACTACCATCAGCGTGAATGCATGTCAAACCAGTCCGCTATCAAAACCAGCGCTGCCTGCATTTCATCACGTTTAGTTGCTATCACCGGATGCCGCGGCTCGATAGTTTGACGGCCAAAGAGGAAGAGGCCTTCGAGCGAACGTGTGAGCGAGTCCGCGTTTGGTATGGCTGCTACATTCCCGGCTACGTAGTGATGCCCGAGCACGTGCACCTGCTGATCAGCGAACCAGAACGCTCGAAGGCGAGAACAAATGGTTGTCGTGGTCGTGGCTAGAGCCCACCCTCCCGCAAAAGGCGCGGGAAGGGTGGGGCAACCTGGCAAAGGGATTGCGTCCGACCCCGACGTCCATGCCACGGATGCGGAATTCTGGAAGAACGCTAAGGTCGTCATGCCGACGCCAAAAGAAATCGTAACCATGCGCCTGGACGGACGGGTGGCTCAGGCTTCTGATTTTGCTTGTCACCAACAAATACGGAGGGTGCCCCATCCTTTCGCGTTCTTTGCGAAAGGGTGGGAACCACGGACCCATGCGCCTACGGTTTCACCCCCAACTGCCAAAACAAAAACGAATAAATATCCGTAAATTCTTCGATCTGCTTGGTTACAGGTTTGCCTGCGCCGTGTCCGGCTTTGCTCTCGATTCGCAATAAGATCGGCCTGGTGCGGCTCGTGCCGTTTCTTGCTTCGGACTGCATTAACGCGGCCATCTTCTTGGCGTGCATGGGGTCGACTCTCGTGTCGGTGTCGGCGGTCATGAATAGGATTGCGGGATACTCCGTGCCCGACTTCACGCGGTGATAGGGGGAGTAGGCATAGAGCCATTTGAATTGCTCCGCATTTTCGGACGTGCCGTATTCGGGGATCCACAATTTTGCGATCTGGAAATCCTGGTAGTGGAGCATGTCTAACAGGGGGACCTGGCAGACTACGGCGCGGAACAGGTCGGGGCGCTGGGTGATCATGGCGCCCATGAGCAAGCCTCCGTTGGAGCCGCCCTGGATGGCGAGATGATTCTTGTCGGTATATTTTTCTGCGATGAGGTGCTCGGCGGCGGCGATCATATCGTCAAAAACATTTTGCTTCTTATCGAGCATGCCGGCGCGGTGCCAATCTTCGCCGAATTCTGCCCCGCCGCGCAGGTTGGCTACGGCATAGATGCCGCCGTGCTCCATCCAGAGGTAGGCGGTGCGGCTGAAGGTGGGCGTGAGGCTTACGTTGAAGCCTCCGTAAGCGGTGAGCAGAGTGGGATTCTTGCCGTTCTTCGGGATACCTTTTTTGTGCACGATAAACATCGGCACGCGTGTGCCGTCTTTTGATTTGAACCATTCCTGCGCCACTTCGTAGGCGGAGGGATCGATCGAAGGGGCGTCGACTTTGGTCCATAGCGACGTGGAACCGTCTTTCAGATCGTAGCGATAAATCGACGGGGCAAAAGTGAAGGACTGGAAGCCGTAGAACATGTCATCGCGATTCCAGCGGCCGCCGGTGCCGAAGACGGCGCCGATGGCGGGGAGCGCAACGTCGCCGAGCTTCTTGCCCTCGAGATCGAAAAGCTTGAGTTGCGACGTTGCGTTCTGTTCGTACTGGGCGAAGAGTTTGCCGCCATAAACTGCCGCGCCTTGCAGAACGGCGTCGGACTGCGGGATCAGCTCTTTCCAGGACTCGCGATCATAGTTGCCGGCGTCGGCCACGAAGACGCGGTAGCGCGGGGCGTCTTCATTCGTGGTGATGTAGAGCTTGCCGTTGTAAACGTCGGCGCCATAGAGAAAGTTTTTGCCGGTCGTGATGCTCGTAGGCGGAGTGCCCGCCTTGACGTCCATCAGATAGAGTTCGGACTTGGTCCAGCCTTCCGAGACGCTGATCAGCAGCCAGCGGCCGTCGTTGGAAATCGACACGCTGGGCCAGTCCTCGGGGTCGCGGCCTTCGCCGAAGATTGGCTTGTCGTCGTTGATGGGATCGTCTCCCAGTTGGTGATAGAAAACGTGGCGGTTGTACATCTCCTGGCCGGCAGGGACTTCGCCTTTTTGCGGATAGCGCGTGTAATAGAAACCGGTGTTGTCGAGCTTCCACGCGACCGATGCGGCGCGAGTGCGTTCGATGGTATCGGGCAGCACGGTGCCGGTCTTGGTTTCGATGATGTGCAGCGTACTCATCTCGGAGCCGCTGGGCGAAGTTCCGTAGGCGACATATTTTCCGTTTTCGCTGGGCTGAAACCAGTCGAGCGCGATGGTGCCATCGGCGGCGAGGGTGTTGGCATCGACCAGAACGCGGTCTTCTCCGTTCACCCCGTCCCGCACATTGTCTCGCACATAAAGAATCGGCTGGTTCTGCATGCCTTCGCGCTTGGTGTAGAAGTAATGGCGGCCGGCGATCATGGGAGGCGTGACGCTGCCGATGGAGAGCAGGTCGGTTAGACGTTTGTGAATGGCCGTGCGCCCGGCGAGGCGGTCCAGCATGCCGCGGGTGTAGGCCATTTCCTCTTCCACCCATTTCTTGGTCTCGGGGCTGTTGCCGTCTTCGAGCCAGCGATAGTTGTCGAGGACTCTCGTGCCGTGAAAAATGTCGATGATCGGCTTCACCTCGGCAACCGGGGGCGCAGACGGCGGAACTGATTGAGACTTGGAATCATCGCCCGCATAAGCAGTGGCGGCCAAAAGAAACAGGGAAGAAAAAGACCAGAACAAACGAAAACCTCCTGTCATACGCACCTCTGAAGAAGCCAATTCGATGGTCGAATATCGATGTTCGAGATCGATGGTCGGCGAGCGCTGAGCGGCGCCCAGGGAAGGCGACCAAATGGCTAGGTTAGCAGAATAGAGTGAGGGGTGTTGGTGGATGGGCCGGCGATGGAACACGATCCGCGCTCAACTGTTTTCAGACCGCAAGCGGAATGCTATGATAAAGACGACCGCAAAGATCGCGCCCCCAAGGCCCGATCTTCCACACTCCTCAGTAGCTCAATGGCAGAGCATCCGGCTGTTAACCGGAGGGTTGTAGGTTCGAATCCTACCTGAGGAGCCATTCTTTCAATGGCTTACCGAAGCTTGCAATCAGTAGCGCAATCAGTTAAGCGGGGCGGTTAAGAGCCAGCCCAACAACCCTGGAGTGGGCCAGTCCCATCTCATTCGTCACCACGTCGCCATAGATGTTCATCGTCGTTCTGATGTCGCTGTGCCGCATCAGCTTCTGTTGAACAGCGATTGGCGTTCCAACGGCATCCAGCCAGCTTCGGTAGGTGTGCCGAAAGGCGTGGGTGCCCAGATGCCCGATTCCCGATTTCTTGGATGCCCGCTCCAATTCGCGCCAAAACCCTGTATACGAATAGGGAAGCCGACCCAGCTTTAACGGGCTGGCGAAAATCCAATCTTCCTCGGCTGAGAATTGGCTAGTCCGCCTCCAGACACGCAATATCTCCAGCAGGTCCGGGTCGATCGCCAACGACCTACGAGAGGAATCGGTTTTTACATCATCCACAATTTGCTTAACGATGCCCCGCTCAATTTTGACCCTACTTTCCAGCCAGTCGATATCGTTCCACTTCAGGGCGAGTAGCTCTGAGACCCGCAATCCCAAACAGACTGACACCAGGGCCATTGTGCTGAATGGTGTCTTGAGGAATGCAGACAGTCTCCGGAACTGTTCGACAGTGAGACTTCGGGGTTTTCGAATACGCTTTGTAACACCCTTCACGACCACAAGGTCGATGGGGTTACGTGCGATGTCCAGGACGCCGCACCACATCGCGAACTCGATCAAGGCCCGAAGCAGGTTGCGAACGTGAGACCGGCTCTTTGGTGACAGATCAAGCTGGCAAAGCCAGAGTTCAACAGCTCTGGGCTGTATGTCAGTGATAGACTTGTCGCCCCATTGAGGCAAAATGTGGTTACACAGCCATGAGCGGCACACACGAGAGGTCTCTGAACGCGAAGGCATTCTTTCGGATTGGTAACGCTGAGCCAATTCTCTTATCGTATGCGTCGTGTGCGTTTGGGTGATTGGTTCATTGACAGCCATCTGGCGAAAAGATTCTGCCGCTCGCCATGCGGCTGCCTTAGTAGGAAAGTCTCGCAACGAACCAATCAACTTGGTTCGACGGACTCCGTTTTCGCAGAATAGGTAATTCCACACCCTGCGACGTTTATCGCAAACAACAGATCCTTGCTTGTGCCGTGCCCGTTTCATAATCTCCTCTCTTTCGCGAGCACGGACGGCTGAACCGAGCTTACCACAGGCTTCTTGTGTATGACAGCCGCGTCGAGGTCCACCTGAAGAAAGCGCCAAACGCGGCGTTGCGTTCCTGTGAGCGCATAGGCCTTCACTTTACCCTGTCGAGCCCACAGCAGAACGGTTCGCACTCTTAATTTCAGATATTGTGCGGCTTCCCTCGCGGTCAGCCATGTTGAAGTTGGTACTTCTCGAGGTTGAGTAGAAGAATGATCGAAATCGGCTGCTGGGATTGCGCACATACACAACTCCTTTTGGTTTGTTTGATTTCGCAGTCACAAGGTGCCACATGATGAACATCCAGCCAGTTCTGATCCAGATCCTTTGCGGGTCGCCACCACCATGCCGCCTGCCTTTCCGCCGGAGGTATGCCGGAGCATAGAGAGTCTTTTCATTTTCCTTGTAGGCGAAACTGCTTTTTCCGTCAAAGTTTGAAGATCAGGCGGATCTCGACCGAGACTGTCGCTGGCCGCACATTCTGCGCGCACATCTCGAACGAGGAATCAATGAGAAAGGAGCTTGTTGTGCTTTCGCGACTTGAGGGAGCAGGAAAATACTCTGCCCGCTGCGTACTGTTATGGCGAAGCGGTGTTCAGTGCGGCAAGGCTACAGAAGTCGCTGCCGTCAGCTAGGTTACAAGCTGGCCACGGAAAAACTCAGTTACGCGGGGAGTGAATGCCTGGAGAGAAGAACTTCCGAGGGGGCTAGAAGCGGAATAATGCAAGGAAAAGTTGTTGGATTTTCGTGCATTTGATAATGGTGTAATCTGCTTTCGCATTACCGTGACCTTCGGGACACCGCACATTGCCGCCGTCAGCGCGGCGATTTCGTTGTTGGGTAGCGGTGGAGGCTTGATAACGTAGTGCGACGGATCTCAGTCACATTCAGAATTTGCCAGCAATCTTCCATTTATTTCGGATGACCCGATAGACTCCGATGTGTATGCCTGGGACGAAGTTCTTTTAGTTCGTCGAAACAGGGAGCACACTGTCTGATGTGTGCCAATGTAGAAGCAGATTGGGCGGCCTCAGGTTCGGCCGCTAGTCTCTTGAGTACGGAGCACCCGGGGCAGTCGGTTCGCTCTGGGTTGGGATAGTCTTGATGCAAAACCATGTCGAAGGCATGGAGTAGGTCGTTCTCCAGATTCATCTGATTTCAACTATCCTCTCTGAATCGACTAAGTCCACAACTATTAGGTGCTCCCCGGCGATGCTATCCTACAACTCTTCTGGGCAAAACTGAGGCCGTTTCCCTGAACCAGAAAATAAATCTGGGCAAGACCGACTTGGAAAGTTCTCGTTGGGCCCCACGGGCACTCCTCGAGGCAGGTTGAGACGGGCGCTCACGCCCGCAAGTTCAGTATAAGAATTCCGCATAACAGATGAGATATATTTCCGTTTCGCTGTCATGTATAGATAGAAGGGACTGTGGGCCTGGATTCCAGATCGTGACCCGATATGTTGGACGGTAGCCAGTCGAGGACGCGCCGGGTCTTCCGTTGGTCGGGGACAGCAAGAGAGACCGCCAGGGCCTACCTGAATGCCAGAAAGCGCTCGGAAGAGTCCCGACTGGGCGTTCCAACCGATTTGAAGACCCTCATCACAAGATTGGTTGAAGTCTCCGGAAACCCCAGGGACGCTTGTCGAAGGTTCGCGCGGCAGGTCGGTATTCGAGAGAGGCAATCTTATCGGCAGTGGACCAACAAGGAGCAACAGAAGCTGCTCGACTTGATCGCGTCTCATCCCGTGCATGAAGTGGCACTCCTGCTCCGTCGCTCAGCAGCATCAATACGCTCCATGCTGCGGCGGCTGGGTGCGAACGGCCGCATGGGACAGGATTGGTTCACGAAGTACACGTTGGCGGAGGCACTTCATATCCGTGCCGAAGAGGTACAAAAATGGATTGACCGGGGATGGCTCAAATGCCGGATCGCCCAGACCGGGAGACTCAAGAAGGAAATCGTTGACGCGGCTGATTTCTGTGAGTTCTGCAAGCGCCATCGCGCCGAGATCGTTGGACGAAGGTTGAACTCGGACCGCCTGAACTTTGTCCAGACGTTTGTATTTCCTCCCAGTCACATGGAACTGCTACCCGTGCGAGAAGCTAAAAAAGAACAAGCGGAGTACGAAGCACAGATGAAAAAGGAAAACCGTTCTGCGGCGCAGGAGTTTGAGCCGGAAGACGACTTGGGCATCACAGCCTGATATTGAGAGTCGATACCGATGCTGTCGCAGCGGCGTCAAGCCGCGTCCGACTGGGCTGGTTTCGAATGTTTCGGGGAGAGGCGATGGTCGATCCGATCTCTCCGTTTCTCATCAACTAGGAGCTTCCGTCTTACATTTCTGATTTCGCGCCAGAAGCTGTTGCGAACCGTCGCGACTGATGTTCCGAGTGCCTCGGCGACTTCCTCCCAGTCGTAGCCGGCCCCTCTGAGAGCCAAAACCACGCTGTTTCTTTCGCTGAGTTTTCGAACGATGTTCTCCAAATCCAGTCGCGCGTCGGCTTGGCGGCTCCAGCGATCGTCTCCCACCCAAGTCGACAGTTCAACCGCTCCACCCGCCGGTTCCAGGCGACGAGACTTGGCGGCGAGTCGCCGAAGCGCCCGCGAGAAAGCCAACAGGAGCAGTCCCTTTTTCGGTGACGACGACGGGGCGCCCATCCGGTCCAAGTAGCGAGAAACTTGCGCAACGGAGTCTTCCATCACATCGGCGGCTTGTGCAGGGTCGACAAGAAGTGATTGCGTCCGACGGCAGGCTTCTTCCCAGACCTCGTGTGCTGCAGATCGCACATCAGCCCGAATTTGCCTTCCCTTACGATCGACTTCCCGATCCCACCAAAAAACAAGTCTCTCCGGCTTTCCCATACAGCACCCTGTGAGTGAAGACGAAGGGTAAGAGGAACCACATAATCCGGGCCAGGCGGAGGCGGTAAACTCCGAGCATGACGACAACAGGAGGCGGTGACGGGATATCATCGCGCGGCAGAGGCGGTTGGCTCGCACTCCGATTTGACGGTACAGTGCTGGCGTTTGTCCCAGGTAGTAATGGCCGTAGAGTCGGTTCCAAAGCGGTCGGGAAACCGGACAGAGCGACGTTCTTCAACACAATTTGAGGATTTCTGTGCGCGCCAACAAAGATTACGCGGAACCCCCACCACCGTCTGCAGTCCGTCTTGCTGCGGCTCAATAGTCCAAACATCGCGAAGCTCCCAGCCCAATACAGCGTTTGCCTTAAAATAAAATGGTGCATTTGTAAAGGCTTGCCAACGATGCAAGTCATCGCCTTCAATTGGGGCGGTCGCCAGCGCGCACTCTTTTTGTTTCCCATATCATCATCCGACGCGTAGAGATGAGAACTATCGTGGCGCACATCCGTCCGCGAGTGATTATTTTTCTTTTCCACGGTCGGAATTCCGGACAGCAGAAAGGCAAAGGGAAGGAAAGGTCAGGGTGCGCAGTCGGCTAGTTGGGTGCGAATCGGGGGACGCAGACTGCGCTTGCACAACGTTCAGTTGTTCGAGCGTTGCGCTGAGTCAGGCAGTTCTTCCGAGACCGCCAAAATGCAGGATTGGCCGTCGAACTCGATTTTGTCCGCCGAATAAGTTGTCGTCTTGATTTGGCCGGATTTTGTCCGAAGCCGGGCGATGAAATCACGAATCGGGCCGCGTTGGAGCTGCGCGATCATCAGCGCGCGGTCTGACAGATCTTCCCAGATTCTCAGCTCATGGACCGTCCGGTCGAGTACTTCTGCTCGGGAATAGCCATATCGACATTCGAATGCGGCGTTTACATCCACGAACCGCCCATCTGCAATGGTTGTGATGGAGAATGGGACCGGACTCGCACGAAAGACTTTCTGGAACCTGTCCTCCGAGAGTCGGCGCACCTCCTCCGACTGCACCAGCGCGGCTTGCGCTCGTCGGAGATCTTCTATCCGCTTTTCAAGTTCCTCCCCATAAATCGCAGCACGTTCGTACAGACGGGAATTCTGGATTGCCGCCGCGGCGGGGATTGCCAACAATTCTGCCCGCCGGAGATGGTGTTCCGTGAAGCGGTTGGGTTCAGAATGACCAACGGAGAGAAATCCGAGGTACTGTCCGGACGCGACCAGAGGAACGCTCAGCCAGGACCGCAGATGTTCATGTGCTTCGAACGTGCGCCACGATTGCTCTTCTCCGGTATCGGAGATTAAGACACTGTTCTGTCCAGCTAAAAGCCGCTGCAGGAACGGCGAGTCGTTGGCATTCAGAGTGAGAGGGAATGCCGAACACGGCTTCGGAGTCTTGGGGCAGATCTTCTCGCCTAGCGACAGCACGTGGGGACCGCCCTCCGCGATTAGGACCCGAGCGCAGGTGTACGGTATTAGGTCCGCCAGCGATTGGAGAAGGGCCTCGAGAACGAAGTCCATCCGGAGATCCTGCGTCAGCCCAAAGGTCGCTTTGCGCAGCGCTTCGGCTTCAACCCATGAGGATTGGGCGAGGGCAAGATTGGTTGCGACTTGTTCTTCTGCTGCCTTTTGGGCAGTAATCTCGACCACAGTACCGACGAGACGGCGAATCTTGCCTTCAGAGTCGCGCACCGGGAAACCGCGCGCCCAGACCCAGCGCACTTCTCCGCCTGGCCTTACGATCCGGAACGTCTCATTAAACTGCCCGTTCTGGGCGGCGTCTTCGAGCTTCCCGAGCACGTGGACACGGTCATCGGGGTGGACGATGTCTTTATGAGACGACGGACTCTCAATTAAGGACTGGCACGAGCGTCCCGTGATGGCCTCATAGGCCTGGTTAACGTAAAGAGCCTTCTTGCTATCGGCATCGATCATCCAGAAGATTTCCTGGATATTGCCCGCCATCTGCTGGAATTCATGTTCTGCCGTTTGGAGGACGCTGGCCGCACTGCGTTGGTCGCGCCGCAGTTGGAGAAAAACCCTAGCCAAAAGAAGACTGAATATGCAAAAAGCGGCAGTCATGCCGCCCAAGAGCACCACTGAGACCCTTGGCCTTTGGAGGTTGGAGACCAACACGGCAACAAAGAGAGCAACGGAGAGGACCATCAGGGTGATCGAAGCGATCTGCCAGACACGCCGTCGAGCCCATTTAGCAAATGATTCGCTGCGGGGTGGTTGAACCTGATCCATGGCTCTACCAAGGATGAACTTCTGGTCTCGTGGCTATTGGGCGTCCGGCAATCAGATCATATTGGTGGCGGAACGGTCGACTTTGCCACGTTTTTGAGCTAATGCTACCACACCAGTAGCCGTAGGTTGGGCCCACCTGGCTTGATGTGACGCAGACAGATGGGAAGCTCAATACGATGGCGAGAGCCGCCGGATAATCGATTTTGACAGAACAATCGGCACCGGCGTCGGCGCACTATGCCGCTGAGCCTGGATCTACGGGGACGTCCCACTCCTTGAGCAGCCATTCTGAGACATAGCAGCGATTCCTATTTCGCTGGCACCAGGCACGGAGTTCACCTGACGATATGCACATCCTAGCGGTGAGCTGCAGTTGGTTGAGGCGCAATTCGAATTCAGTAGCGACGGCGGGACCAATCGAATTGGATGCCCCCAATTGCGATTTCCGAGTTCGGGCCCGGAAGCGAGCCGTATCGGCACAGGCCCCGATCCTACTCTGCCCGAGATGGCTCTGCCGGCAGAAAATTCAGGTGACATTTTCGGGCAGCATGGTCGAATTTTCAGTGGAAATGCAGCATTGAGCCGACGGTCACGAACGCTGACGCCCTTGGCACCCGTAGCGTGCTAAGTCACACTTCACTTTCGTAAAGCTATCCCCTCCTAACGTGAAGCCATTTGTACCGACGCACAATAGATTCGGTCCCCGCCGGGTGCTATTTTCGCGAGATGACCTCTCGAAAGTTGGGCGTGGGAGACAAACTGATTGTCCGCCTGGACGGAAGCCGCCCGAACCCTCCGAAGTACAGCTGGACCGCAAAGATACTTAGGACATTACCCATGGCAGGAAAGTTGTAGTTGTTCGCTTTTCGTAACACGACAAGGATGGCGTGGAGGACACACTGGATTCTGTGCGGGGGCCCTTGTGAATACCGATGTGATTCTGATTATTGATGACAGCAAGTTTATTGCGCAAGCATATTCCAAAGTTCTGATGGGGTTGGGTTATCGAGTTCTGATTGCCTGCGACGGTAAAACCGGGATTTTTGCTGCTGAGAGTTGCAATCCGAGCCTAGTCCTTCTCGACATGCTCATGCCCGATATGGACGGCGCAGAGGTGCTGCGAGCGTTGAAGCGAACACCGTCTACAGCCAATATTCCGGTGTTGGCAATCAGCAGCATGTCCGAAAAGAATGCCAAAAAACTCATCGAGGAGGGGGCGGCAGGATACTTCGAAAAGGGCAGTATGACTCACGAGAAACTGGAGAACGCCATTGCGGGAATCTTAAAGAAACGCTTATTGGTACCTGATCGAGAAGAAAAACTTACCACCGAACTCTAGGCCGTGCCCGTCAAACCCCGAGAGTTCTCCTTTAGATGTTTAGGACACTACCAAATTGCCAGGAAACTCGAAGATGTTCGGTTTTCGTAACACGAGAAGGATGGCGAGAAGGACAAACTGGATTCTGTGTGAAGCTGTTTTGAGGGAAATACTCTCGATGAAGAAGGAGACGCATGGAAGGGAAGACGTCGAAAGAAGCAGCAAAAACTAAGGAGCCTTACGTTAAACCCACTGCCACAAAACTTACGGACGAACAAGCCAAACTCAAACTCCTCGGCCATGCCAGCACGGGCGACCAAGGAGCGAAGGACCTTCTGGAATTGATGTTCCCTGAAGTGCCCGAGAAAGACTCCAAAGCAAAGAAAAAATCAGCGTGACCTTCGTCATGCGCAGAATTGGATTACTGAACAAATGTCCCTATTGCGGCAAGGCTGAAGAACTAAGCACTTCCCGACCGCAAACCTGGCACGACGAAGTGTGTTTGTTCTTCTTTCTGCAAGTCGTGAGGTGCCATTCATGTATGCGCCGTCACTACCGTCCGCTCTTTCTGCTGCCCGTTCCCGTCGAGTCTGAGGAGAAACCTGTCAACCTCCATGCTAACGACGAAGAACGGAAGCCTCCTTCCTTCACACAATAAACGAACCCTGTACCTCGGATGGGCCATTTACGCCAACGGAATTGGTCCTATGCTTGGTTTCAACAGATGTCCTCGAGAGCCAGTTCGCTCTTCTAGCCTCGATCGAAGGAATGCCTCCGTCGTTAAAGCGCGCCTTTGCCGGAGATGACGGGCGAGAGCAGCCTGCACTTGCAAACCTGGGCAAAAAGATCAGTTAGCTGTGGTTGTCAAGCCTGAATTGTCATCCTAGGCGCCTCGTGTTCGCCGGTGTGAGCGGAAAGAAGCGGGTTCTTTCTCTAGGAATGCGGAGGCATCGGACACTCTAACTCTAATGGAGTCATAATCTTTGCGATCCTGCCAAATCGACAATTAGCGAAAGTGTCCGGTTTTGAACAGACAGAGGTAGACGACTCCAGCGAAAATCCTCATAAAATCTGATAAATGGATGGGACGCTTTGCTTCACAAGAATGCATGACACTTATAAAGGTGACAATGAGTGATCTTCGACAGCCCGCAGAACCCAAGCGCGAGGTTGTGGAATGCGCGATCGTCGAATTGTTGGAAATAGCCCAACGCCAGGGCATCACTCCCGGTGATTTTATTCAATTGCTGGACTCCGGAATGCATATATCAGATTTCTTAGCAGCGATGACCGCACATTACTGCTGGATCTGCGGCCATGATGTTTCATTAGAAACCTGCAAGGTCGATGAACACGGCAGCGCTGTTCACGAAGCCTGCTTGTTAGCTCGGATGAAGATGGAAACTGCATCACCGCGCTTCGGAATCTAATGCCCTTTCGGGCAAACACGACAGGTATTGGACTCGGCGACCCAATGAAACTACAAACCAGGAAAGTAAAGCTGAAGGGGCGATCTGACCTGAACTCCTAATAAGAAGTGGTTGCCTCCGAAGTCTTGGCTCTGAATCCGAAATCGCGGAACCCAGTGATATTTCAGCTCCAGTGTGCGCCGAGAAGCTTACCGCTGCAAAATCTCATTCAACGCCCACTCAATCCTCTCTACCTCTTCGCGGATGACTCGGATCGACTGCTGGTTTTTCGCGGGGTGGGCCAACGGAGTAAGTCCTTCCAAAGCGCCGCGGATTTGGTGATTTCGAGCACAAATGAAATTAAGCCTCGCGCTCCTTTGCTTCCGATTCCGGTAGGCATCCCCCACGAACTTGGTGGCGAGCCAGGCAAAAACTAAACCAAACAAAGCCTCGATCGGAATGCGATCGGTGGCACCGTCAAACTCTGAAAACAAAAGTCGGTAGACCGCCTCGCCCATGCCAAACGAGGCAAACAATACAGTGGTCCCAAACAAGTAAACCTTTAGTCGCTCCATGGGTTGAAAGCGAAGGGAGTCGTCGCTTCCGCTACGTGTCACAACGTTGTTCGCCATAATCCCCCGAAACAATCGGTGACCATTCTCGAAATTTAAGTCAGCGGTAGGGTACCGATTTTTCTGACATGATACCCTGAAATGCAAGCGACGCACCGCCACTTTTTGAACAGGCTGAGGTTCCGTCGGAGTTCCTTCCACTCTCAACTTGGCGTTTGTAGGAAAAAACCTGTTTTGACAAAACAGGAGTTTTTCAACAGCCAGGCTCGATTGCAACGGGCATGAGCGGCCACGAAAAAAGGGCCTGCCCATTCGAGAGCGTCAGGATGTTGGCTGTGGCTTTTTGCGAAGTGCGGCATTCACAAGTCTTACAAGGTTCGTACCGCCCGTCGTCAGGTCTAGTTTCGATTTCTCGATGTAGGCGATTGCACCTTCTCGCTGCAGCCGCTCTGCGTTGCTCTGGGGAAGACTGCTGACAACGATGACCGGGATGCCCGCCGTCGCGGAGTCCTGCTTGAGGGCTCGGAGCAGTACTTCGCCACCCATCTTTGGCAGCAGCAGATCCAGAATTATGAGATCCGGCTTGCTATCGCACGCCGACTGCAGAGCCGCTTCCCCATCGCCAACATCGATCACGTCGAAGCCTGCTTCAACAAACATCCGCTTCATCATGACCCGCAAGGGCCTGCTGTCTTCAACTACAAGGAGTGTGGCCATATTGATGGAACACGATTCCTCCCACCCCAAAACTGCACCCAAGGAGAACGAGGACTTTCTGATTTTCGCAGGTTCGCACACCTGGGCTCAATCTGGAGCAGCGTTACGAAAGTCATCGACGGCATTGCGTGAGCAGCCACAGTTCGGTTGTATCAACGCACGTCAACCGGTGAAACATCTCTCCATCGCTCAACGACCAGCGCTCAAAATGTGGAACGCCCTGATTGCAATACTCGCAATCTTGGCTGCACAATTAGCCAAGCCACTCCGCTGAGAACGCCATTCGAGTCTTTTGCGCCAGCAACTGGGAGTCCTGGTATGGGTGTCAGTGATCCCGAGATTCAAAAGAAAGTGTTTGGGCTTCGATGGCAACACGAAATTGAAAAAGCAAGGCTGGCCACTATGGAAACGACTCGTCCATCGTTTCCAACGCTGTCCAGTATGCAGACCGAAAAGTCCTGGCCGAAAAGTTCAATGAGTGTTGAGGCCTGGTTACAGCAGTGATCGCTAAACAGAAAGCGACAGGACCGCACTTTTCCAGCTATGGCAGCTTCTGTACTCGGCTTTGGTTGGCTTCAAGGGGCGGCCCCGTTTTTTCAGGCCGCCGCCCCATTCTGAACGGCTGTGGATTCTATTTGTTGATGAAGGCCATTCCGTGCGGGCTGACCATCCCGGTTACCACGTCCGTGAGGATGCCGGTCGATGGATTGAGCTCCGCGACTGAGGTGGGAGTCGCACTGTACGCGGAGCCGGGGGCAAAGATGTTACGCGAAATCGCGTAAACGGTCTCTCCATCGCGATCCGAGACTAGAATCACGCCATGGGTGGATGTGGCGAAAACCGTGTCATCGATCTGGACCGGAGCCCCGTTCTCGGTGATCGGCAGGTGGTATACGCTCTGGTCTGCAAGGCCGGCGTGGTGCAGAACGATTAATTCGGCATCTGCCTGGCTGTCGAGCACCAGGTCTCCGAACGGATTGAAAATCATCGAGTCCGGATCCTGCAGGTTCAAAGCGGTTGGGTTGTTGGTCGGGATATCGGTAGACATGGCGGTGCCACTCAGCACCGAAGTCACACGCACCGTTCCTCCCTTGAGTTCAGCCTTCACGATAGCGGGCGCGGAGTTTGGGTTATTCGCCGGATTGGAGGCGCTGAGAAATACGTCGTCCCCACGGAACGCGATATCGTCGTAACCGCCGCCGTGGGGAGTGGGGCCGAACGTGTACAACTTCTGAGTGTGATTTTTCGTATCGATGATCACCAGATTCGGATTCCCGTCCTCGTTCTGCATGGCCCATAGTCGGTTGGTCTTGGGATTCACGCGAAGACCGTCATTGTGCCCCGGCACGGTATAGGTCCAGGCCATGTCGCCGTTGGCCGTGTACTCCACGATCGTGCTGCTCTTGCCGTCGGAGCCGTCGGGCGCAGCACCATCGCCGTATCCGACGAACACGTTGCCGCTTAACACGGCAATGGAGTCGGGGGCGAAGTCAACGCCGGGAACGCTGGTAGTGAAAACGGAAATCGTGTAGGGAGCCGACGCTACAGCCTGCCCCGACGCGGCCAGGGTGGTCAGCAGAGTGCCACAAACCACCATCCATCTCAAAATGCTTGGGGATTTCATAAGATTCCTCCTAACGCACCAAAATCAGTTGCACCTTGGGCAGGGTATGCCTGCAAGACTGCGGGCAGGTTAAGCGCTGATGAAATTCCCGTGAAAACGTCTTCAGGAGGCGGGTCGAGGCTCGGATCCCCCAGCCCGGCTTGTCGGCAAGCGGGAACCAAGTCCGAGAGGCCAACTGGTAGGCCATCGCCCCAATTGTTACAAAATCTCCATCACACTGAATGACCAGATCGTCGTTCCGCGGCCTCACGGTAGATTCGCAACAGACCATCGCCCTCGTGAGCAAGAGTGAAGCGATCGAGAATCGTGTCGCGGGCCGCGATCGAGATGTTGCGCCGGCGCGTTTCATCTTTCAAGAGCATAGCGATGGCCAATGCTAATTCCTTGTCGTTGTCAGGCCCCACCAGGAAACCGTTCGAGCCGTGCTGAATGACTTCCGCGATGCCCTGCCCCCGGCAACCGATCGTGGCCTTGCCCGTGGACATGGCTTCCAGGTAAACACAGCTCAGCCCCTCGTGACGGCTGGGCAGCGCAAACAGTGTGCAGCGCTGCATGGCGGCACCGACCTGTTGGCGCGACTGCCTTCCCAGGAACCGAACCTTTTCCGTGATCTGCAGTTGAGCGCATAGGCCTTGCAGATGGGCACGTTCCGGACCATCGCCGATGATCTCCCAACGCAAGTCAGGAAATTCGGCAGCCAGCGCGGCGGCCGCGCGGATGAGGGTGGCATGTCCCATAATCGGAATCAAGTCGCCGACGCTGAGTACCACAGGCGCAGTGGAAGTTGGACCGTTCCACGGAGCAAACAACTCGGGATCGACGCCGTTATGAACTACCGAGGTTCGGCAACTCCCTCCGGAACCCTCCAGCACCGCCTCACGCACGTGCTCGCTGATGCAGATGGCACGCCGCGAAGAACGATACAGGCGCTGAGAAATACGCCTGCACCACTTGCCCGCTCGCCCCCCGACCTGCCCCGTGCAGAAAGCATCGAGACTGTGTACTGAAACAACGTACGGAATACTGAGCTCGGCGTTTAGCAGCATGGCGGCGTGACCGCAAGGCAATGGCCCGTGGGCGTGAATCAGGTCGATGTGCTGCGAAGCATGTAGCTTGCGAAATTGGCTGAGGATGCGCGCGAACAAAAAAGCTCCAGCGCTGGGTAACCCGAAGCCCCCCGGGAAAGACAAATAGCGCAGCCAACGCGCAGGAATAGCAGACTCGCTCACGCGCACGGCTGGTCGGTAGACCGGTTGCACGGCGAAGACTGTGTTGTGAACTCCCGCTTTTGCCAGCCACGCCAGCGTCTCAGAGATAAAGCAGCCCGCGGCATCGTCTAGTGCCGTTGGATAGAAAGGCGTCAGCGTCAGAACGTGGAGTGCTTTCGCACTGAGCGGCATGTTCTCCCCTGGTGAACCCATCATTCATTCGACAATGGGAAGAGATATTTCTAAGGTGTGCATCGCGTTGAATTGTCTATTTCGATTGGTGAAATATTCCCCATATCACTCATTGACTCATCTAGCAGCGTAAGATTGCCTTTTTCAAAGGCCGGGAATAGCATCGCCGGGTGAGGCTATTTCCTATGACTGATGTCATCTTATTTCCACCGAACGATCCGTCAGAAGAATTTTCGAATGTGACGGATGTGCAGATCAACGGTACCAATGGAATTTTAACGTTTTACTGGGCCGAGCCCGACGGAAAGTCGCTCAAGTTTCAGACCAGTGTCCCCTTCACGGTCAGGGAAGAGATTGCCGGTTCCGGCCATATCGCGTGAAAGGGAAACTGGTGACGTATTCGGGCTCGCTAGTTTATCTACGCAAAAGGGTCGCGGGCCGTCGTCAAAGGTATGTGCAATGAGCTTATCGGCTGAAAAAGCAGCCCCGACGTTCAACAACAGAAATGTGTAGACAGCGAACACCTTGTTGGATGACATTGTTTCTCCAATGATGCCTTTCGCGATGCTTCGTCAATTATTGGCTCCGATTCCCCCCGCGGCTAATTACCTTTATGGATGGCACCGCTGACGCCGAGTTGTGGCGGGACGGAATAGCGATGATCGAGCACGTCCTCTCGGACCGTCCCGGAGACTGGCAGGTTGTCATCCTTGGCTCACAAGCCAACGACTGGGGAGATGAAGATTACGGGCCCCAACGCGTTCGAGCGCTCCTATACGCTTGAGGGCATGCTCGGACAGCATGAGCCGAGCACAGTGGCCGCTATTATCGCGAGGATGTTACCGAGTAGAGTCGGATCTGACGAACCTCAATGAAGTTGTAAGCGCCCTGATCAGGCGAATTGCGGTCACCACGGAAGAAAGTCGGGAGGAGCACCCAGCATTGAGAGATCCCCGGAGTCGGCATGACGATTTGGAACCTCAAGAAAACCGATGTCAACTCTCGCGATCTAATTGACGAGGAAGTCGATGGCTCGCAGCTAATGGGTATGCTCGTATCGAGGGAACTCACTGAGGTGCAAGCGCGCGACATCCTTTTCTCGTTAGACCTCAGAGAGATCGGACACAGCACGAACATCGCCTTCAACCATAATTAGCAACACCCTTATTCAATCCCACCTCGACCCTAGCCATCCACCATTTCAATGCCGCGGGATCTGCCGCGCGGGGCTCTGCGTTCTGAGCCAAGGAAAACCGCGACTACCCTCTGCAATTCTTTCGTCCCACGGGAGTAACACTATGAAACTTCGTCGTAATGAATTCTGCCCAATCCACCGATCAGTCTTTTGCTGTGGCCGTGAACAAGTTCGGAAGGAACGTAACCTACAGCTTGGAGTACGGCGCATTGAGGATCTACATCACCCAAGAGGGTATCGGGAACTCAGGTCGCCGGCAGAAATGCGGAAACTGCTGAAGCGAAAGACTGTCGAGCAGGGAAGAAAATGTGCAATCTGCCACGAAGAGTTCACGGACTACAACGATGTCGTGCCAGACCACGAAGATCCCAAGGGTATGGGAGGGGCGTGGAGAGACGACCACCCAGACAATGTCCGAGCAGCGCATTGGTGGTGCAACGGGGATAAAGGATCGACCAGAGTCGGCGACTGATGGCCGGTGCCCCTGAATGCCGCCGGTGGGAATCTACCCCCTCGACCTGCAACCGTGTCCGAGGTACTCCTCGGCTTTAACAACATCGCGCGCGAGTGTGGTTGGCGTGAAGAACTTGCGCTCGCATCTGGCGCATGAAGCAAGGCAGGAACCTTGCCCTCATATCGCAAGACAACGAAGCGCCGATCAGTTTGCCAGGCCGGTTTGCGGATCGGGGTAACGCAGGATTGAGCGTCAAACTGCTTCGCGACCACACCGAATTTCAAAGTGTCTGGGAAGGTATAGGTTAGCTGGCAATCTCTACACTGCAGGAAACGGCCCTCGGGGGACATTAGGATAGCGATGCGGTGAGGAGGAGGCGGCGGAGAACTGTTGGCCGACATGACATAGTCCATGTGGGTGATACTTTCCGCACAGATGTTCGGCCCACGTCTGTGCCAAATTGCAGTTGTGGGCTGTTGCCCATCGAACAGATTTAACGAGATTATCGGCCAGACGCCGCCACCGGTCTCTGGCACGTTGGTTCAACTGCCCTCGCACATTAGTGCCAGCAACTCGACCAGCGCCGAGGTGTGCGCTGTACCGCGAATATCGTAGTTCGCAACGATGAGGTTGTGGTTCAAGATAAAGATCTGCGTTCTTCGGAGCAAACGTTAACCCCTGGGTCGATGTCACCACTGCCTCTTTCTACTGCCTCCGCGCCGCCTCCGCTTTAGAAAGCTGCAGCACTCGCTCGACACCCTTCGGATCTGCCGCGAGGTTGTTGCGAGCGTCGATAACACCCTGGTCATCCGGCAACGCGTAGAGCTTGCGTCCAAGACCGGACGTAATTTCGAGAGCGCCATGCGCGGCTTCGGCGCCAATCTGAGATGGTAGCTGAGCCGCCAGGCCGAAAGTGGCCATGAAGAGAAACATCCAAAAGCGAACCGTGGATTCCCATGTCCGTCCGATGCTGCACTTGGTTCGGCTCATCTGTGCGTCTCCTATAGTTACAAATGCATCCTACCTGGTGACGACTTTCTTCCCTGGCCAATTGTTTCCTCTCATTGCTGCAACCAGGGCTCGCGTCCCTTAAGAACATCCGGATTCCTGACCAGGGCTGGGATTATCCGTGGCGTCCCTTCTCCATACGGGCACCGGCTTGGCCAGCCGTCGACTCGTCGCCTTAACGCCTCCGGTCGAACCGAACTGATCAGCTGATCGGAAATCGTCCAACTTCCTTTCCTTCAAGGTTGCTGATTGTGAACGACCAAACGTGCCCAAGATCCCTCTCGCGGAGAGCCTCGCAAGTGTCTGCATTTACGCCGTCACCCGACCGCGTTTTCGCCTGCCCGAAAACACATGTTTGCGGGCACGTATGCCTGAGCCTTATGGGCTCGTCCGAGTTGCATGGACGATTGACTCAAACTGTTCTTCCAGTTTGGTCGTCATTAAGTGCGGACGAAAACGGTTGAAGTATGTGCTCTGCGCCTCATGGCTAATCGCTCTCCGCAGGCTGGGATTGCACATCATCAACAACAAGCCTTCAGCCAACTGCTCCGGTGCATTTGGAGCGACAAGATAGCCGTTCACTCTGTGTTTGATCACTTCTGGGATCCCGCCAACCGCAGTGATCACTGAAGGTTTTCCGAGGGACATTGCCTCCAGTAGGGCATTTGGCAGGGAATCCAGTTGAGAAGCGTGCACGTGAATGTCGATGATGTTCCAGACATCGCCAATCGATCCCGGATAGCCTTGGATGCGAACTCTGTCGGCGATGCCGAGAGAAGAAGCATGTCTAAGCAGCAATTCGCGGTAGCGTGGCTCACCACGTTCATAGCCGACCAGGAGAAACAAACATTCCCGATGCCGCTCCAGTACTCGCTTCGCGGCATTGAGCAATGAGATGTGGCCCTTGTAAGAAACAAGGCTGCTTATTTGACCGATGATCGTGAGGGGCTGATCTGGAATGTTGAAAGCCTTGAACATCGCCTGTTTGGTTTGCACCGGAAGAGGCGGCGGGGTTCCATTCGGTACTACGCGAATAGGGGGGCGATGCATGAGCCAGTGGCTAATTACCACGGCCTGCGATTCAGAATCAGTGATCAACATCGCAGCGTTCCCGAGGTTGAACTGCCCCGCCAACCACAACTGAGGTGTTTTCATCGTGTTGACTTGATAGAGCGTCACCACGAAAGGAACTCTCGAATTGAGTGCCGCGACGGCGCCGACCGGATTTGCGGGCGACAGGTGCACATCTAGGATGTCAACTCTCTCCTCCTGAATTACCCTGGCCATCCTGCGAGCCTTTCCTAGAGCGGAACGAAGCCGAGTTGCGATTGTCCTTTCACTCGGGACGCCCACTGCTGCTGTGTCGTGTCCGATGTCGATCAGTCGGATACCGGCATGTCGATATTGATCTCTCATCGATCCGAATTTCTCTCCGATCGCAGGATCCTCCGGCATCAACGTGAGGACAGTGTGGTCGAACCGCTGCTTATCGAGTGCCTTCCCGAATGCGTGCAGCCGATACTCATCTCCGCCAAAGTGGAGATCATCGATAACTGAGAGGATGTGGGTTTTTCGACGCGACATATCGTTGAAGATAGGCAATTGTTCTGGAACCACCATTAATATGATTGGTGGCGACATCGAGGTCAGAGACGCCTGCCCAGGAGATGGTGCGCTTATGGGTTCGCACTCCGGCTGGCTTCATCTCCGCTACAAAAATATGATGACGTGTTCGTTGCGCGTTGCGTGGATCAAGTTCGTCAAAACAGGCCAGAAGGTGAGGTTTGCCGAGTCCCAACAAGCCCATCTGCTTTCGGAGCCGATAAGCACTCCGCAGAGGAGTGTCCCTTGGAGAAACCAGATCCGCTACTGGAAGCCGCGGGACAGGAGATGGCCCTGGCGACGGAGAGCGAAGAAGTGCGACTTTGCGTTTGTTTAGAACACAGAGCGTTGTACTCTCGATGGTCGTGGGTTGACGCCATAGCTCGAAAGCTCGACATTTCGCCATCAGCAAGTCTTCGGCCTTCTCTATAGCAACCGCGTCGTTTACGTCAATCCACTCAGCGGAGTGGGAAAAAGCAACGACCTTGCGTTTTGCACGCAGGAGAATATTGACGAGTTCTGGAGCGCTGGATGGCCTGCCGAATGGAATGCTCATTCGGGCCGCTTTGCTCAATACGTAAGTGCCGCTGCAAAGTGGGACGCGCAGAATTGGTTTTTCTCGATATTCTACAATTTCTCCGTCTTTGATTAAGACTTGACCGAACGGCACTTGGAAGGGTTCGATATGCGTGGCGATCGTCAGAACTGCCTTGCTGGCGCGGTGATGCTCAAGAAACGCTGTGAGGTCGAGAGACGTCAGATTGTCCACGTTCACGACGAGAAGATCATCAGACGATGTCCTTATTGCTCTGGCGGCGCCAATCGTCCCGTAAGGACGTTTCTCGATGAACAGTCTTAATTTCGCACCATTAGCACGCACGAGTTTCTGGCAATGACCACGAGCGCAGGCCAGAATTGACCTTTCCAGCGCGCCGACTGCCAGAAATATTTCCCGAAAATCGTGGGAGAGAAGTGTGAGTATGTTGCGTTCCAGCATCGACACGCCCAGAACCTTCACGAGGGCTTTATGCTGTCCGCCTCGGCTGGCACGCATCCTCGATGAGCGTCCTCCAGCCATGATGAGTGCGGTGGTCATATGGGTGAGTCACTGGAAAAGGCGCGTACTGAGACTTTCTCCCTTCGCAAGGGCTATTCGAATCGAGCCGCTTGCTCTCCCGATGAGTCGACAGGAACAAAGGACGCCCGATCAGACGCTTCACGATGAAGGAAGCGGAGTGCTCGTTGAAGCACCACGGGTGAGAGGCTGCGCCTGTCTGTTATGAATAGCGCACTTCCGATGCCGGATGGCACAACTAGGTTCAGATGCCCTCCACGGTGGGCCTCGATCTCATCGAGGGCCTTAATGCAATTTTCGGCTGTCAAGAGTGGAACATAAACCTGCAGTCCCGCGTTCAGAAGTGATCGAAGAATCCGGTTCCGGTCCTGATGCGAAAGCAGACCCAACTCAAAAGCTACCGCGCTACTCAGCGCTATGTCGACCGCTACCGCAGATCCATGGCTGATCCGAAAGTCTGAGATTGACTCAAGAAGAGGGCTAAACGTATGACCGAAGTCAAGAAGTCGTTTGTAGGTCTTGTCCTCGTACAGGTTGGTTTCTAATTCCTCCAATAACCGCAGGGCAGAGCGCCGGACCAGGTCGGTAAGGTTGTTCATGTCGGCGGTTGCAGAGCATTTTACAAGCTGGCTGGAAAACTGCTCAAGGAAGTCGAACAGTGCCACATCTATAACAATGGCGATTTTGATCGCCTCGGCTAATCCGTCCGAGATAAGCTCTCGCGGAAGCGTTTTCAGAAATGCCGGATCCAGTAACACTTGTTCGGGGGGATAAAAAACACCAATAGCGCTCTTCTTGCTCGGCAGGTTGACCGCTCCCTTGATCCCGATTCCGGCGTCAATCAGCCCGATCAGTGTCGTTGGAATCCGCACGTATCCCAAGCCTCTCCGCGTGAGCGCAGCCGCCATAGTGACGAGATCCGTGCAAACGCCCCCTCCACAGCCAATCAGCACCGACCTTCGATCCATACCAGCTCTAAAACATTCCTGGCAGAGCGTCTCGACGGCAGAGAGGGTCTTGGATTGCTCTGAGCATTCGAGAATGACGATGCGGGCATCGACACCGGATTCGATGAGTCGAGAGTTGATTTGGTTCGCAAAGAGGCGGGCAACTGTTGGTGTCGTGACGAGCAACGACTTGCGGCCATGAATGGCTTGGACCAGTTGGCCAACGTTACCCGTCGAAAGTCCCGAATCGAGCTTGACGCAATATGATCGATCTCGGCTGGCTGAGACTAACTTTCCCGAACCGCCCGTCAGGTCGCGCCCATTGGCCTCTTGCGCCATAGCTTGGGAGACGATAACACGCATTCTGGGACAGGTCTATGGACAAGAGTGTCGGTTGCTAGCCGGAGCTGTGTGCAAATTCTTGCATCTTCAGACACCGTACACATACTGTGCGTAATAAGCCAACATTTCGTTGCAGATACGTTCGAGTGAGCGCTCGGGCGCAAAGCCCTTGTTCGTCAGTCGGCCGATTTTCGCTACATGGCGAGGGACAAGTTCAGTCCGGGTAGAATCGCTTTCGATCTGCACTTCTTTCCTCAAGCCCGAGACATCGAGGAAGATACCTAAGAGATCGCCTACTAAGGTTTCCACTCCGCTGCCTACGTTGTAGACACCTTGATGATTCGACTCCGAAATCAAAGTTAGTGCGTGGCAAGTGTCGCGGACATCTATAAAATCACGCGAGCTTGAAAGCGGACCCACACGAACGAATGGCGCGGCGCGGTGAGCCAAAATGGAAGCGATTTGGCTCGCAGTTCGACCTGCAAAATGAAGCTCATCCTGCCCGGCACCAACCACATTGAAGATACGTGCTATCGCTGTGGGGACGCCAATTTGAAGGGCAAACTCGCGGACCAAGTCCTCGGAGGCGAGTTTGCTGCGGGAGTAGACGTCCAAAGGCAGAACCGCGACATTTTCGTCGATCGGGAAATGCTCTTGCTTTCCGTAAACGCCGCCGCTCGAGGCAAACAGGAGGAATTCGGCGTCACATCGAGCCAGAGCGTTGAGCAGGCAAGCGGTGCTCCGGGTGTTGTTTTGATAGATGAGTTCGTCGACCGTTCCCCTCAACTGTGCAGCAAGATGTATCACTTTCGTGGGCCGAAACTCATGCACGACGACGGCAAAATCGGCGGATGCGATATCGATCGAGACATAGCGGTATCTTGACCCAGGCGTTCGCAAGTACTCAGGTAGAGGCGCAAGTACCGGGTGATCACCGCAGCTCAAGGTATGGTTAAAGTGGGAGTCTTGCGCCGGCGACCTCCCAACTCCGAGTACGGCGCATTCTAGAGAATGACGCAATAGATGGGAGACCATGTGACGACCGATGAATCCTTGCGCGCCGGTTACTAGGTACCTTTGCGTCATACCTTGCAAGCTCCGGCGGACAGGGTCCGTTGCAACCCTTCCTGGAGACTAGTGGTTGGGCGCCACCGGAGAACTTCATGCGCCGTCGTAATGTCGGCAATCAATTCGAAGATTTCCGATTGTCCGGGACGCGAGTCGCCTGAATCCTCCACGATCGGAATGTTCAGGCCCAGGGTCCGTGACACCAGTTCAGCGAAATGCGCCACACTCGTACCGACTCCCGAGCCCACGTTGATGATTTGAAGCTTGTTTTCTCGAATGCAGCACGCTTGAAGCACCGCCTGGGCCAGATCGCCAACGTAGCAATAGTCCCGGACAGGTCGGAGGTCCTGCAGGCGAATACAGCCGGTGTGAGCAGTTGAGACGATTCTGGCAAGCAGCGAATCGGGGTGAAAGTGTGGCCCGTAAATAGAAAAAGGTCTCAGTATCACGGCCTCAAGCCCGAAGCTTTCCACATGGGCCTCGATCATCTTCTCTGCTCCAATCTTTGCGGCCGCGTAAGGAGAGCGGGCTTGTAAAGGGTGGGTCTCGGCTACCGGGTTGGACCTAGGCCGCCCGTACACTTCGGCCGACGACAGGTAGACAATCCGGTTGACTTTGGCCATCCGGCAAACCCGCAGTATTGCGGCGGTGCCCTCCACATGTACACGAACATACTCCTCTGCCATCTGGAAGGAACGTCGTACCGACGCTGGACCAGCGGCGTCAATCACCACTTCACAGCCCGAGACCCACGTCTGCAAACGCTCGACGTCCGCCAATTCGCAGATTACAAAATCGATTCCTGGAGGAAGAGATGGATGGCTTTCGCTCGGGCCGCAAAGAACTCGGGGCGAAATGCCCTGATCAAGCATTGCCTGCAGGATCGCAGAACCGATAAACCCGTTTCCACCAACCAGCCCGACTCTCGTCTTTTTCAGTTCACTGAACATTTGTGGGCTTGGCGACGACAAGCAAAGTTTGAGGGCCAATGTGGGGTAACAGCGCACCAGCGCGGTACCGCAGGTAGTACGCGGCTGTTTGCTTCAATCGAAGCGCGTAGTCTGCTCCATCGCGCGCAATGGTTTGCAGAGCCGGACGAAGGAGTCGTTTTGTGAGAACTCCAAGAATTTTTCCGCCGATTACCTCAGGTGCGAGTCCGAAGTACTGAATGCGAATGATTTCCAATCCAGCTTTTACCATCAGATTCTTGAAGGCCCTATCCGAGTAGAGCCACAAGTGCTGCCCCAGGCCGATACGACCGACGAGGGTATACCACGACCGCGAAATTCCTCCTAGCAGCCCGACCTCGAAGCACAAGACCCCCTTGGGGCTTAACAGATCGCGCATAGCTGCCAAGGCGCGGATTGGGTCCGGGAAATGGGCCAGCAAATCACAGTGGTACACCACATCAAATCTCCCAGGAGGCAGCGTATTACATTCCACAGCTTCATGGGACACCGGGATGTCGAGTTGTCGTAATCGACTGTCATAACTCGTGTTGGGTTCAAGGCCCAGCACTTCATATCCATGAGATCGTGCGGCAGTGAGGAAAAAACCAGCTCCGCACCCAACCTCAACTAGTCGGCCCCGGGGACAGTTCCTTGCTACCCATGCGGCCTTGAATTCGGCCGGCAAGGAGTAAAAGTAGTCCGGATGGAATTCTCTCGTAAGATCCGGAGGGTCAAATACGGTCGACTGGTTGGTGTAAACCATGCCGCAACGGCAAAGCAAGCCCTCAATGCCATCTTCCGTCCAGACCACCTGCTCGGAAACCTCACCGCAAAGAAAACACATGGATTTCGTCACGCCGGCTGATTCTGCCTCGATTACCATCCCGTACTCCTAAAATCCGGGTATTTACTATATCTCTACGATGCCTTTCGGCCAAGCACTGCGCAGGGCTACTTTCTCTCGCTATGCCGGTTGTTAAAAGCGACGCCGTCAGCCGGGTCATTCGTTACAATGATTGATTTTCGAGCATTCTTGCCCACCTCTATGACCGTGCCATACGACGAGCAAGGGAACCGGACCCGCCTTTCATGGCTCGCGCAGAACGGCGTTGAAGTGTGGGGGCCGGAGCGCGTCTACATTTCAGAGGAAGTCCGGCTAGAACGGATCTCGGCCGGTGCGGTGCTCATGAATGCCACGCTCACTGGCGTGACGACTTTCATCGGTGCAGAAGCACAAATTGGGACTTCTGGCTTAGCAAGGATTCACGAAGCACAGATCGGGCATTCCGCAGTTCTTGGAGCCGGTAACTACGAAAACTGCGTTTTGCTGCATGGAACCAAGGTCCGCGGTTTTGCTGAATTCCGTCAGGGCACAGTACTCGAGGAAGAATCAGAAACCGGCCACAATGTGGGCCTGAAGAATACTGTTCTTATGTTGGGGGTAGTGGCAGGATCTTCGATCAACTTCTGCGATGTTCTGCTGGGCGGCGGTAGTTCCCGCAGCGACCACAGCGAAGTTGGATCCGGTGTTGTTCATTTCAATTTTGACCCGCGCGGAGACAAATTCGGCAGCTTGATGGGCGACTCAAAAGGTTGCTTGTTACGATCTCGTCGGATCTTCTTGGGCGGAAACTCTGGAATCGTTGCCCCCGTGCACCTGGACTTTGGTGCCGTGGTCGCCGCGGGTTCAACGGTCCGCCACGACGTTGCCGAGAATCAGTTGACGCGGGGGGATGCAACCGGAACTGGCAGAGAATATGACATCGGCCGATACTTCGACCTCAGTCGAAAATTCTGCACCACCGCAAAGCTTGTCGGGACCTTGCACGCACTGCGCGCCTGGTATCAAAGCATTCGCTTCGCCTGTGCTGACTCCGAAAATCAACTCCTTTACTCGGCTGCCGTCCAAGAATTTGAGCGACACATTAAGCACCGCGCAAGCGAATTAGCAAAAGTCATACACAAACTGGACACGTCATCATCAAAACCCAGCAAGAATTCGGCGGATCTGAGATTTGCGGAACAACATCGTAGATTGCTCGCTAACCGGGAGCTGATCGATTCGTTCTTGCGTCACGAAGATTATGCGAAGGTTCCAGAAGTCTTGCTCCACGAGTACATGACGAACCGGTGCAAGGGAGAACACGCAGAATCGGTTCACAACCTTTCTGCTGAAACATCTGCAGTTGCAGCCCGTTGGCTTTCCGATATCGCTTCCCGGCCGTACGTCCGAATGCGTGCGCAGTTCGATTGATCGAGTGATCCGGTGGATCGTGTGGTCAGAGACCAGCAATGCTCGGTCTAATCATTCGCAACAAGCTGTCCATCAGAATTTGCGTTTGGAAGGCTTCGCCAAAATCGGCGAGTATGAGACCTTTATTCCCGGTCGCGACAGCTTCAAGGAAAGCGTGCGTCTCCTTTTCGAAGATTGGTTTGGACTCAGGTTCGGGCTGGCTGGCATCGATAGAGTTGTGCAGTAGACTGAAATTCCAGCCACGCAGTTCCAGCGCCCCTTCCGGGGTTTCAATTACCACGAAGATGTCTTTGTCCATCGCTTCGCAGCTATACAAAAAGCTTCCGAGTCCACCGCCCGACAATCGCATGACGGCAAGCACGGTTGTCTCGATGTCTGCCGGCGGCTGAGCCACAGCGTAAACTGGTTCGCCAACTCCGGCCAAATACCGAATTAGATCCACCATGTGAGTGGCCTGTTCGTTAAATGGCCCGCCAGACTGCTCAAGGACACTCCACCAGGGGACTCCGTATTTCTTTCCAACCCAACCAGAGGACACGCCGATGATCTTACGAGATCGCAAAATATTTTTAGCGCAGCCCACGGAATTTCGGTACCGATTCATGTAGCCGACTGCCGTCAAAACGGGCTTCCGGAGAAGATTCTCGATAACGGTTCTTACTTGATTTGCCGTTACGCCAATCGGCTTCTCGACAAAAAAGGGCATCCCAGAGTCGATCGCCCGAAGTTCGAGAGGACCACGGCAGAAGGGTGGAACACAAATGAAGAGCGCGTCGATCTTTTCATTGAAGAGATCACCTGGCCCACTCACAGTGCGAGCGACGAGGCATGATTCCGCAAGTGATTTCATGCGATTGCTGTCCTCATCGAACAAAAAGACTGTCTCTGCTCCGAAAGAGGCGGCCGCCATGGCTCTTTCGCGCCCCATCCGGCCACATCCCACGATCGCCACTCGCATTTGTTCTTTCTCCAGTTTGTAAATTTAGGTCAGCTGGTCAACGCGCGGTATTTACCTGCCCCTGAAGAAGGACCGCACACAATCCGCAACGTAGTCAATTTCTGAGATGGTGAGGTTGGGTCGCATCGGAAGACATAAAAGCTCCCGTGCGAGAACCTCCGCGACGGGAAACTGGCCTCTTCGCCATCCATAGTGAGAAAAGGCAGGTTGCAAATGGATCGGAACAGGATAGCGGACCACTGCATCTACTCCCATGGATTGCAGATGGTTGAGAAGTGCGTCGCGCTCAACGATGCGGATAGCGAACAAATGAAACACGTGCTCTTCGCCCTCAGTCCAAGACTGAAATTTGAGGGGTAGATCGGATAATCGATCGCGATACTGTCGGGCTATTTCCCTTCTCTGCTCGTTCCACCGATCTAGGCTTGGTAATTTCCAGGAGAGAACTTTCGCTTGGATCGAATCGAGCTTCGTGTTGTAGCCAACCTGTAAGTGGTTGTTCTGACCCGCTTGACCTAACGATCGCAACTCGGAGAGCCTTTCCTTGAGATTCCCTCGATTCGTTGCGATTGCTCCACCATCTCCGGCGGCGGCCAAATTCTTGCTGGGATGAAAACTAAAGCACCCAAGAGTTCCCAGGGTTCCCATGCGTCGTCCGCGTAAACGGGCTCCGTGCGCCTGGGCTGCGTCCTCAACGACGTAGATTCCTCTCTTTTCGCTTTCGCGGAGCAGTTCATCCATGGGCGTCGGCTTCCCATACAAATGCACAGGCAATAGTACTTGGGTGCGGGAAGTAATCGCCGCAATAGCTTGCCCGGTGTCGATCAAGAAACTGTCTTCGTCTGCATCGACAAGTAATGGTCTTAATCCAGCCATGCAGACTGCCGCGACCGTAGCATTGAACGTGTTGGCGTGGGTGACAACTTCATGCCCCGGCCCAAGGTCGAGAGACTTTAGCGAACACAGCAGTGCGTCTGTGCCGGTATTCACGCCAACGACAAACGCACATTGCAAATACGCCGCATACGCGCTCTCAAATTCGGTCACTTCTTCGCTCAGCACATAGTGGCCATCGATTACCATCGTAGACATCGCAGTCACGAAGTCGTCGAAGCGTTCAAACTGCGAGCGGTAGTCGTATCGCTTAACTTTCATCGGGATCGCCGAATTCGCATGAACTAAAAGTAATTGTTCTGCAACACAATTTCGTTCGCCAAGCATTCTAGGGGGACGTTTCCCCGGGTCCAAGGATGCACCGAGAGCGCCTCGACAAGAACGGTGCGGTTTCGAGTTGTAAGCGCTTCGGCTGCCACTCGCTCGAATCTCACCAGAGGCAAGAGTTGTTCAACAACGTGTGAAGGGGGCTTGCTGTGCAAAGGCGATCGCAGCAGGGTCCCACCCAGCCATTGGTGCGCTGTCTCCACAATGTCACTCGGTTCAAGCAGGGAGGTATAAGACTCGTGCGGAGTAGAGAGAAAGAATGGAATGTCGATCCGATGGCCGGCCATCGCTATCAACAAAGGTCCTACCGCTTGCGAATACCAGGGCGTCGCTCTCAGCTCAAGAACGGCCGCGACTTCGCTCGCATCGCCACCCTCAAAGACGCGGTACGCCTCTGCCTGAATCCTGCTCAACGCCTCTGCACGGGACACCGTCCGTGACATCTGTTCCTTACGGACCTTCTCGGGCTCATAGTGTAACCGTAAGTAGCGTGTCGGCAGGCAGCGGTGAGTTCGCAGAAAGTTGTCCGTTGGGAAGGAGTGCGCGTCTGCTCGGCTAGCCAGTTCCTCGATTAGATCTCGCGACCGGGAGCGTATGTTGAAAAACCAACCGAGGTGATTTACTCCGAAATAGTCGGCCTGTACATCGTGGCCGTGCTGAATTACCTGGCTGATCTTCTGCAGAGAAGCCCAAGGCAGTTCACAAATGCCAACAACATTTAGCCGAGTATGAGCCAGTGCAGCTCGCACCAGAAGGCTGAGCGGTGAGGTTAGCATGATCACGAGTGCGCGAGGCGAAAACTTCGCAATCCGATCGAGAACGTCGGAGACAACCGGCCATGTTCTCCAGCCCGCAGACAATCCGCCGACACCCAATCCTTCATCACCGCATAAGCCGTACTTAAGTGGGAAAGTTTCGTCGAAGAACCGACCATCGTAGCCGCCAACCCTAATCTGGATGAGAACGCAGTCGCAACCATCGAGGATTTGCTCCCAAGCATTTGTCCCAATCTCTTGCGCTCGGATCGCGATGTTGCCTGAGACCAGCAGTTTGGAGGCACGCGATACCGCATCGAGTTTGTTCCGTGAGCGGCCGGCGAGTACGACGTCCGTTCTGCTCATACCCTGTTCTTGGCCGAGGAACTTGATCAGGCTCGGAGTGCTGAACGAGCCGCCGCCAATGATCGCGATCTTCATCTGTCCTTTTGCGCCATAAAGGCGTGTGCCGCTGCTCCTCGAAGACAAGCGTGGTCGCCTAGGTCGCCTAGTTTAATCATGTCCCGTGAAATCACCAAGGGTGAATAGTCGTTACAAACTCGAAGCAGACGATAAAGCAATTCGAGATAAATGTCCCCGAGGCTAAAGGCAAATCCACCGATTATGAAAACACCTTGCAGTCCAACGGCCAACACCACGGAATTCAACACTTGTGCCAGCGGTTTGCAAGCCTGCTCCAGAACGCCGAGGGCCCAAGCATCGCGTTTGCGGATTGCAGGGACAAGGTGATCTTCGTTGTTCAGCGTTTCCACAATTGCGCCAAACTCGAGATGACAAAGTGACCGTGAAAACGCAGCCGAATCAACTCGCGCTCTTAGACGAGCAAGGTCTTCGATCCCCCGTCCAGAAGCGATGGCACCGAGGTGTCCTTTGCCTCCGCAATCACAAACCGGCGCCGTCTCGGATTCGTCTACCGTCAAATGGCCAATCTCGCCGGCGTATGGTCCCCTATCGAAGAGAGTGAATTTCCCAGAACTGCGGTAACAAATCTTGCTCCCGATACCGCTGCTGATAGTTATAACGATGAAGCGGTCCCAAGGACTATTTCGTGCCAGATACAGCGCTGCAGCCGATACATCGTTGAGAAGATAAACCTGTCGGCCTGTCCGCCGCGAAAGCTCCGCTCGTATGTCTGGGACCTCCTCGTCACATCCGGTTATGGTTGGCGCGTTTACTATTCTTCCATCCTCGTGTAAAGGGCCGGGGAACGAAATGGCCAACGGGGCGAAGCTCTCCACGAGACTCGCTGAATGAGAAGAGTAACTGACAATTGTGTCCTGCAGGTCGCGCCAAATGGCAGCAGCAGTCAGTCCGTCGCGGAAAGATTTTATGCGCTCTTGTCTAAAGTTAACGAGGGTGTCCTCCCGGGTCAGGCAAGCACATCGTAGGTGCGTACCCCCTAAATCGAAAACGAAAGCCGTAGTGGCTGGCAAATTAAACCTTCCAAAGGGACGGATTGAAAAGCTCTAGAGAAATCGCACTCTATCACATCCTGCAGCGCTACAATACCAATCCCATTGCAAGACTAGTCCGTCAAGCACTTGCGGCTTGGTTGCAGACTGCTTTTCAATTGTTTTGCATCCATTAGTCGAATTGCGTCGGCCATTCTGGGTGAAGAAAGTGTTCGAAAATTCGCCCAATTTGAGCTGTGGTTACGCGCGTCAGTGATAATGGTGGTATCCGGTCGCTGGCGAAAAACTCAACAGCATCGGTTTCCTCCTCAGCATGCGGGCTCCCGCCGACGAGATCGCATAGGAAAAACAGTTTATAAGCGTGGTATGGAATCGGCGGATGGCCGTGAAGGTTGCGATCCAACAATGCTAAAAGCTTTCGAGCTGTTACGTCATAACCGGACTCTTCCTTCACCTCCCTGATGACAGCAGCGCTGGGTGAATCTCCAACATCCGCCCATCCTCCGGGTAACGTCCAACGGCCGTCCTCTCTTTCCCGTACGAGAAGTAAGCGTCCTTCATGGAAGACCGCAGCTCGCACGTCGACCTTAGGTGTTGCATATCCACTGTCTTTGCTGAGGAGTTTGACAAAGAAATCCGACCTTTGCTCCCCCGAGCCCAGCGCCATCATCTCAGCAGCCACCAAGCGAATGGATTCGTATCGATCAATGTCGAAAGGGTCCATCGCGTATGTCAGTCCTGTTTGTGCAATGGCCTGCAACTTCTTTGCCCATGCCAACCACTTGGGATCCATATCCTCCTCCATATTTCTGAGACCTAGAACCCAGCTTCAGAGTTGCGAGACCCGGTCCGACACCGCTCCCAGGACGCCGTCCCGGGAATGCCGAACGGGTTGGGTCGTAAGGAGCACCATTGAGGTACCGCGCTGCGGGTCGGCCCAAGCGAGAGTGCCGGAGACACCGACGTGCCCAAATGTGCTCGCCGAGCATTGCGCCCCGAAAGCAGACCCCTGCTCGGGATTGGAAAACAGAGTTGCCCAACCATACCGTCGCCACGTCGGCGATACCTTATAGTAAACGTCATGGCTGTTGGACAGCATCCAGCCTATACCCCATGGTTGGTTCAGTCCGTGACAATGGTTCCGCAACATCTCTCGAGCCGTTTCAGGCTGAAGCGGCGGACCTTCCGGATTGAGGAAGTAGCGCAGCAGGCGAGTGAGGTCGGGAGCAGTTGAGTGCACTCCCCCCCAAGGCGTCCCTAGGTCACGATGGTAAAGAGTGTTGTGATTCAATCCGTCCGGCGTATGCTGCACCTGCGCTGTGGATTCGACGGTGCGCCCGCCAAGGCCGAGGGAAGTTGCATTCATCGCAAGCGGTACAAATACTTCTTCCTTAAGAAACTGTTTCAAGGGTACCTTGGTGATTCGCTCCATGATTTCCTTCACCACCAAAGAGCCGAGGTTGGAGTACGACACGGCGGTTCCCGGTTTGAAGAGTAGAGGTACTTTACAAGTCGTCGCGAAGATCTCATCCAGGCCAGCTTGTCGCGAAAGGAGTTGGTGAATCTGCGGCAGATTGTCAGGTAATCCTGATGAGTGGGTCAGAAGATTTTGGATGGTGATTTGGTCGCGCCAATCCCCCGTGAACTCAGGTACAAACCTCACCACTTGATCTTGCAAAGCGAGGCCACCACGATCCTTCAGCACCATTGCGCCAGTCGCGACGATAACCTTGCTTATCGAAGCTATGACAAACACTCTCTCAGGAGTGCCAGCCGCGCCGAAGGCTTTGGTGTAGCGGTCGCGCCCGTAACCAACATCTAAGACAGCCGCATTGATGTCGGGAGAAGTGAACCACCCTGGTGATGTTGCCTTCTCAAGAACTTCTAAGGCCGCCTGCAGGGGACCCTTCAATAGGCTCACCAGCGTCAGATAAGCGAATTGGCGGCGTGAGGTTGTCATTTTCAGGGGCATGGCAAGATATTATCTTTTTGCCCTTAATGGCAAGGTGTGATGATGAATTCTGGCGCATTCGACGGCCGTCTTCAAGGTAACCCGTTTCTTTGGAAGTGTTTGTCTCATGCAGTTCGACCCGAGCGATGAACCTGTAGCCGTGGCGCGGTACGGTCTCAATATATCGGTTTCCCCTCGATCCCTCTCCCAAGATCTTTCTTAACACCGAGATGCTGTGTGCGAGACTACCCATTCACGAGACCGCGTTTCCTCATCGCTACGACCATTACGATCTGCTGGTGCATCCCGCCACCGACAATCCGCCCGATACTGACACGATGGTTCGGTGGGCCCGGGAATGTTGGAAAGCCTTGGACCGCTTTGCTGAGCGGGCTGTATATGTCAACGCTTTGGAGGATGCCACGGAAGGAGGTGAAGCCCGCGTCCGCGAGGCGTGTGGCCCCAATTACGAAAGACTGGTCAGCCTAAAGAGCAAATACGATCCTCAAAATATGTTTAGGCAGAACGCGAACATCAAGCCGAAATCCAAATCGATTGAATCGGTCGCAAATCTCTCCAGGAGTGAGGCATGATAAAGACGATCGTGGGACTGATTTTAGGGTTGCTGATTGGCATCGGTTGCCGATGTTTTGATGTTCCCGTTCCAAGTCCCCCAAAACTCCTTGGTGCTCTCCTCGTTGTGGCTATGACCGTAGGGTACATGGCCACTGACAAGTTTTTTGCTGTTAAGTTCAAGGCCAGGAAGACGACCTCAGTCGGATTGGCATATCAGCCGAAAAATCCTGATAAGCCCTGAAACTCGCCGCTGCCACGCCGACCCCGTTAAGAATGTGCCGGTTAAGATGTCGGGGCAAGTCATCCCATCCGAAGTTTGCTGCTGATAGTGCCCGACTGACGGGCTAAGGGGAAGTTAGTCATACCAAACCTCCTTCGGAGATCATCACTTCGCTAAGTTCGCTCGAAATTCAACCTGAGAAAGACGGTACCCCCTCGTGCCAAGGCTTCATGAGTTCTCTGTGCCGTGGGCCTCTGATAGTTGTACGCCTTCGCCATCCGATAGATCGTCGTTCTCCCAATGCCCAATGATCGCGCCGCGAGAAGATAGTTTCCGCGGCACTGGTCGATGGCATCTACAACCGCCCGACGCTTCACTTCATCCCAACGACAAATCCTTTCTGGATGTCTTTCGTACTTGGAATTGGAAAAGGTATCCATAGCTTATCCTCCAAAGACATCTGGTTAAGTATCTGTGCCCGGTGCGTCATCCATGAATGGCCACAAACAATCCGGCGGCCACTGGAACGCGGCTTTGAGTCTGTAATCCGGGACTTGTAACTTCTTCTGCTCAGAGTCGGGAAGCTTATCTAAACCGCGAGATGGTATGTCGATCATCATGTGTGGCTCGCGCTCTCCCACCCAAATGCCGTGTTCTGGGAGCAAAAATGAGGCCACCCAAGTGAAGCCGAAGGGGGCTGGGCGGCCTTTTTGAGAGAGGTACGCGCCCAGAGTCGCATGTTCCTAGAACGGCTGTCTGTGACGGATGAACATTTGCCCTGTGGAAATCTCGGTCATTGCGCACGTTGTCCCATTCTGGGCCTTTCCACCATGACTTGGCGATGTTTGTGACGTCGATCACAGACTTCCACAGCTAACGTGAAATAGGGTCGGCGAATGGACACTGAAACCGAAATTTCCATCTGCTACGAGGCGCAATTGGCTGAAATTGCGGAGCTAGATCGCCTTTACTATCAACGAGCAACGGCCAGTCGCGCTGACCGCGCCGACTATTACAGACGGCAAGACCAGTTGGAGCGAGCCCGCGCCTGGCTTTACGTAGAGTTGAGCGCCGAGAGAAAAAAGAACCAAAACCACTAAAGTCGCCCGCACTTACGGTCGAAGAACCTTCACAGGAGGATTTCTTCTATGACCGCCGTTCTGCCTATCCCTGCCGCGCAGTATTTGCGCATGTCCACGGAACACCAACAATATTCGACCGAAAACCAAGCGCACTGCAACGAGCAATACGCCCAATCTCACGGTTTTACAATCACTCGCACCTATCGAGATTCTGCGAAAAGCGGCCTATGGCTCAAGGGGCGACCCGGTCTTCGGGAACTCTTGAGAGATGTCGCGGAGGGCAAGACCGATTACAAAGCCATTCTGGTATACGACGTGAGCCGGTGGGGAAGATTCCAAGACACTGACGAGGCCGCTCACTATGAATTTGTGTGCAAATCGGCTGGCATTCCGGTTCACTATTGCGCGGAGACTTTCGCCAATGACGGAAGCTTGCCAAGTTCGATCATGAAGACGCTGAAGAGAGTGATGGCCGGAGAGTATAGCCGGGAGCTGGGCGTCAAGGTTATCGACGGTCAGAAGCGGTTGGCTCAGCTTGGTTTTAAACAGGGTGGTATTCCCGGATACGGCCTACGTCGTTTGTTGGTTTCCGAGAACCGAACGCCAAAGCAACTATTGGCACACGGCGAGAGAAAGAGTATCGCCACGGACCGGGTGATTTTCGTTCCTGGACCTGTTCACGAAATGGAAGAAGTGCGTGAGATGTTTCGGAAATTCACTGCCGAGAGAATGACTCTCAAAGCCATCGCTAACGATCTTAATCGACGTGGAGTACCCAGCATCAAGAACAAGCGGTGGACTCATTCGGTCGTTGGAAGTCTGCTCTCGAATCCGAAGTACGTCGGCTGCAATATATTCAACCGTACGACGATGAGACTCGGAACCGCCGCTGTAGCCGTACCGACATCGAATTGGGTGATCTGTCCAGGGGCTCATGAGGCGATTGTAGATGCCAAGACTTTTGCACTAGCTCAGGAGATTCGTGCTGGCCGAACCGTCCGCAAAACCAACGAGCAACTCTTACAAGAGCTGCGTTCTTTATTGGCGGTAAAGGGTAAGCTCAACAACAAGATCATCGACGAGAGCAGCGAGATGCCCAGCTCCCGTACTTTTTGGTACAGATTCGGGGGCTTACGTTCTGCTTGCGAACGAATCGGCTACGACTGGAGGAAAAATGGGCGAAAAGCGGATGAGGAAATGTTGCAGCATCTGCGTTCTTTGTTAGCCTTACATGGCCGACTCAGTAAGCCAATCATTGACACTTCACCCAGGCTGGTGTCTTCGCACAAATTGAGGCGGCGGTTCGGAAGGCTCGACCGAGCGTATGAGCTGATCGGATATGACTGGAGAAAAGATCTGTCGAGAGCGCAACGGAAGCATTACGACAAGACGACAGCGCCGATCTCACCCAATTGCGCGGCTGAAAAAAGATCTCGTGATTGAGAGTCGCGTCAAGCGATCACGCCAAGCGCCTGAGAAGTTACATAGTTCTGAGGCAGTGTCGCCGGTGAGCTCTGAGATCTCTTTGGTTTGCAAACTGGACCACTCACTTGTTCGGGTTCCGGAAAATGCTAAGGCCGCGCCTTGATTGGTGAACAATGGTGACTCTGTACGAAAATTACGTCGCGACAGGGACATGCAGCCGAAAAAAGCAAAAGCTCGCTCGATCCACACACCCGGCAAATCTGTTCGTCAATTTGGGCGTCGTTACACGAACGCTGATTTCGCTGAATATTTTAGAAAATGGATGAAAGTTCAGCGCTTCGCTGTGAGCACCCAGCGACGTTACAACCAAACAGTTATTTCGCTGTGCGCCTATTTAGAACGGAGGTTATTCAGAACGGTGACGCCCGAGGACATAGCGCGCTTTCTCGCATTGGGTCTCCGCCCTGGAGATGAGGGCAAGTTTCAATCGAAACTTACGATCCTACGAACATTCTTCAGATTCTTATATCTGGGGCGAGCAGTCGACTCAGTCGCACCGTGGTTAATCAAGGGCCGGCAGAGATCGCAGACACTTCCCCGCATCTTGACCCAGAGGGAGACACGAAAAATCATCGCCACAGCACGAAATCGGCGCGATAAGGCTCTGCTCGAACTGATGTATGCGACAGGAACCCGCCTTGCCGAAACGGTCGCCATCCAGATTGAGGATATTGATTTCAGGAAACAAACGACCCGCGTTTTTGGTAAGAGAAAAGAACGGTACGTATATTTTGGGAATGCAGCAAGGCGTGCACTGCTCCGATATATCGGACAACGGAAGACGGGTCACCTCTTCCTGGAAGGCAAGACTGGAAAGCGCGGAACGTTGCGCTTTATTCAAAATCGCGACGGACTGGAAGTTCGCTGGACGCAGGACTCTAAGGGGCAACACCATCCGGTGAGACTTGGCATGATAGCGCCAAATATATTCGGCCAGGAAACTAGCGCAGAGTTCAAGGAGTTCTCTACAGGACTCAAGTTGACCCCTAGTATTCGGCCTTTGGGAAAGAGCGGCGCTGCAAAGGTTGTGCGGCGTATCGCAGAGCAAGCAGGTATACATGGTGTGGGACCGCGAATGTTAAGGCATAGCTTTGCAACACACTTGCTAGAGCGCGGTGCTGATCTTCGTACGATTCAAGAATTGCTTGGACATACCTGGATCACAGCGACCCAGGTCTATGCAAGATTGACCAACCCTCGCCTCGCTGTAAACTACCGACGCTTTCATCCGAGGGCCTAGTGATTGGAGAATGATGATGAACACCCGACGACCGAGCAAAATTCGCGTTATTTCATCTCTTCTGCGCTCCACAAATCGAATTCCTCCGCGATCCAGCGACCAAGAATTGATGGCCTTCTTTCAAGACTGGATGAGGGTTCAAGGTTACGTGCGCACGACGAGAGTGTTTTACGGAAGTATTGTCCAGCGACTTTCCAGGTTTTTCCCGAGGAAATCATTTGCTGCAATGACGCCATTCGACATCGCGGAGTTTCTGGAAGAAACGTCCCGGCCACCCTTATCTGCCGGCTATGCAGGGGATCAGCTTTGCGGTCTGAGGTGTTTCTATGACTACCTGTGTTTGGGAGGGGTGGTTGATAAGGTTTCGCCCCGTTTTCTACATATTCGCAGTCCGATCAAGAAACTGCCGAGAATCCTCTCCCGGTCCCAGGTTAGGAGATTGTTGCGTAACGCTTCGTGTCTGCGGGACCGCGCAATTCTCGAAATGATGTACTCGACCGGGTGCAGGGCGAGAGAGCTGATCAAAATGCGCATTGCTGATGTTGATTTTCGAGCCCAAACCGTTCGTGTTCTGGGGAAACGAAGAGGGCGGATAGTGTATTTCGGTAGATCCGCGAAACAAACACTTTTGCGCTACCTAGACGGTCGTACGACTGGATTTGTCTTTGAAGATGTTCACCCTTCTCAGAAGACACACCTCACTCATCGCGGCTTAAGGTGGTACGGCAATTGGAGTGAGCAGGCACCCGATGGCCGCGCTGTCAGGCGTTGCATGGCGGTGGGGCCGTGGAAAAATGGCTCCCGACAAGCAGAACTTCGCGGCCAAAAGAGACTTGCCGAGGCGCTTAAGAACATCGACTTGACTCGGCGAAGACATGGATTGTCCTATGAGACGATCCATCTGATACTGCGAGCTGCGGGAAACCGCGCCGGTATTCACCGACTCACTGCCCGAATATTGCGACACACTTTCGCTACTCATTTAATCGACAGAGGTGCTGACCTTCTCACCGTACAACGCTTGCTGGGGCACACGACAGTTTCTTCCACAGAAGTTTATCTGCGGCTTAGCAATGCTACGGTGGCCAAGAACTACTTCCGCTTCCATCCGAGGGCAGAATAGCTCATTCCTGTGATTAACATCCGGGCTTCCAACAAATTGCGTTGTCGATACCGACAGTGGCGAAATTGCGGGGAGCGTCGATTGCAGCACCGCGAGGAGGCGGAGAAGCTATACCGCGATCTCGCGGCCCAGGGAGTGAAGGTGCGCGTGGGGATGGAAGCCATTGGGTCGCGCGCGCTGGTTTGAGCGGCTGCTGGCGCCGCTGCAGATCGAGTTGTGGATCGGGGACGCGGCGGAGATCCGCACCAAGCGAGTGCGCAAGCAGAAGACGAATCGCCAGGATACGCAGTTGATTCTGCGATGAATGCTCCAAGATGACTTTCCGCAGATCTGGATACCGAGCTGGGAGAATCGCGATCCGCGGCAGTTGTTGTGGCACCGGCACCGCATGGTGTAAGCGCGCACGCGAGTCATGAATCAGTTGCAGGCCGTGGCGCTCAACGAAGGACTCCGATGCAAGCAGAGGCTCTGGCGGGAAGCGGGACGAGAGCAGTTGGAAGCGTTTCCGTGAGCTCCGTGGGCGAGCCGGCGGCGACGCGATGTGCTGGAGTTGCTGGATCGGTTGAGTCCGACGATCGCGGAGCGAACGCAAACCAGCGAGCAGGAAGCGGAGAAATGTTACGAGGCGCGGCGATTGCGGACGCATCCTCGAACCGTGTTAACGTCAATTGTGGGATGCAGCACGCCAGTAGCTCTTGAATCAGCACACTGATGGTAATGGCTAATTCACCGTTTGCGTGAGCACCGGCGAGATGCTTGTAATGAAGTCCGAACTGCCGTTGTAGGTCGCCGTGATGTTGTGTGTTCCCGAAGCCAGCGTCGAGGTTGTGTACTTTGCTGGGCCGCCGCTCAGGTTCACTGTCTTCAGCGTTGTCGTGCCATCCCTGAAGGTAACCGAGCCGCTGACACCGCCGCCGAACTGCGCCGTCACGCTCGCGGTGAAGGTTACGGATTCTTTCGGACTCGAGGGGTTCAACGACGAGACGAGCGTTGTCGTGGTAATGGATTGGTTCACGGTTTGCGTGAGGCGGGCGGAAGCGCTGCCCGTGAACTCCGAGTTGCCTTCATAGGTCGCTGTGAGGCTGTGAGTTCCAGCCGCCAGTGTGGTAGTGGTGTATTTTGCCGCGCCTCCGTCGAGGCCCACGGTGGCCAGGGTGGTCGACCCGTCTGTGAATACGACCGAGCCAGTCACGGTGCCGCCGAACCGCCCCGCCACGGTGGCCGTAAAGGTCACAGACTGCTTGTAGCTCGACGGGTTCGCGGACGAAACCAGAGTGGTGGTGGTGCTGGTTTGGTTCACGACCTGGCTGAGCGCGGAGGAGGTGCTGGTGTCGAAGAAACCACTGCCCTTGTACTCCGCCGTGATGGACGCCGTGCCCACAGCCAGCTTTGTAGTTGTATAGCTGGCCACACCGTTGACCAGCGTCGCGGTCCCTAGCGTCGCGGTCCCGCTGTAAAACGTAACCGAGCCAGTGGGCGTCCCGCTGAATTGCGGCGACACGCTCGCGGTGAATGTAACGGACTGCTCGTAGCTCGAGGGATTTCGGGAGGAAGTTAACGTGGTTGTGCTGGTGGCTTTGTCGACGACCTCCGCAAGGCTCGCCAGGCTCGTTTTGAAATTTGAATCGCCAGCGTAGGTGGCCTTGACAAAGAAACTCCCGGGCGTGACGAGGGAGGTTGTAATGGTGGCCACACCGCCGTTCGTGGTCGCGGTACCGATCTCGGCGGAATCGAAGTAAAAGGTGATGAGTTCGCCGTTCGGAACGGTGCCATACGCCCAGGCGACGGTCGCCGATAACGTCACCGGCTGCCCGATGGCCACGGTCGATGCGGAGGCGGCCAAGACGGTGGTGGTTTTGGTGAGTCCCTCTGCGGCGGACTCCGCCACCACGTTCGAACTGCTCTCGGCG